>Ga0182793_1000423_pt1 | contig 34050 bp, 26 predicted proteins | sample Passage237A_FD_130498 | JGI IMG/M metagenome (GOLD analysis project Ga0182793, IMG submission 130498) | Cellulose adapted compost microbial communities from Newby Island Compost Facility, Milpitas, CA, USA - Passage2 37A (version 2) (version 2) ... | reverse complement strand
GTTTCTCGAGTTGCGTGAGCTCCTGGTAGTGCGTCGCGAAGAGCGTGCGCGGGCCGCGGGCGGGATCGCGGTGGAGGTGTTCGACGACGGCCCAGGCGATCGAAAGACCGTCGTAGGTGGACGTGCCGCGGCCGATTTCGTCGAGGATGATGAGTGAGCGGTTCGTCGCGTTGTTCAGGATGTTCGCGGTCTCGTTCATCTCGACCATGAAGGTCGAGTTGCCGCGCGCGAGGTCGTCGCTCGCGCCGACGCGGGAGAAAATGCGATCCACGAGACCGACGCGGCAGGATTTCGCGGGCACCCAGCAGCCGATCTGCGCGAGCAGTGTGATCAGCGCGACCTGGCGGATGTAGGTCGATTTGCCGGCCATGTTGGGACCGGTGAGCAGCGCGATCTGCGCTTCATCGCAGGAGAGCAGCGTGTCGTTGGGCACGAAGCCCGCCGAGCTGCCGCGCGCAGGCGAGACTTCGGGCGAGCGGAGCATCTGCTCCACCACGGGGTGACGTCCCTCGATGATTTCGAGCACGTTGCCGTCGTCGAGCGTCGGGCAGGTGTAATCCCACTCGCGCGCGAGCACGGCCCAGCCCGCGAGCACGTCGAGCTCCGCGAGCGCGTCGGCGGTGTGCGCGAGCGCGATCGAGTGATCGAGCACCTTCGCGACGAGATCGTTGAACAACTCCAACTCGCGCGCCTGCGCGTTCTCCTCGGCGTAGAAGATTTCCTTTTCCTTCTGTCGCAGCGCCTCGGTCACGTAGCGCTCGCCGCCGACCGTCGTCTGCCGACGGATGTAATCCGACGGCACGAGGTGGAGGTTGGCCTTGGTGACCTCGATGTAGTAACCGAAATTATTCGTGAACCTGACCTTCAGGCTGCGAATGCCCGTGCGTTCCTGCTCGGCGCGCTCGAGTTCCGAGAGCCAGTTCTTGTTGCCGCTCGTGAGCGCGCGCAGTTCGTCGAGCTTCGCGTCGTAACCGCCGCGGATGAAATTCCCGTCGGCGAGATCGTTCGGCAACTCGTCCGCGAGCGAGGACGCGAGGAGCTGTCGCAGCTCGGGAAGCTCGTGCAGTTGAGAGTTGAGGGCGGAGAGTTGAGAGCCGGCGAACGCGGCCAGTTCGGCGCGGATGAGCGGAATCTGCGCGAGCGTGTCGCGCACGCCACCGAGTTCGCGCGGATTGCGCAGACGGTTTTGCAGCCGACCGAGAATGCGCGGGATGTCACGCACGAGCGCGAGCGATTCGCGCAAGGCCGCGAGCCGGCTCGGCTGTTCGCGCAGTTCGCCGACGATCTGCTGACGACGACGAATCTCGTCGAGGTCGAGCGTGGGCGCGGCGAGCCATTGTTCGAGACGGCGCGCGCCGGCGGCGGTGGACGTGCGATTGATCGCCTGGATCAGCGAGCCCTCGCGACCGCCGCGCGCGGACTCGAAGATCTCCAGATTGCGCAGCGTGGCCGGATCGAGCAGGAGCGATTTCGCGCTGCGATACTCCTGCAGGCCACGAAGGTTTTCCGGTTTCGCACAGAGATTTTCCGTCGCATAGTAAACAAGCGCGCCCGCCGGACCGAGCGCCGGATGCGTGTGCGAGAGACCGAAGCCTTCGAGGTTCAGGACCCCGAGCGTATCCATGACCGTCTTCGCCCCGGTGCCGGTTTCGAAATGATAACCCGACAACTCCGAGACGAGTCGGCCGCCCGCAAACGACGCGAGCGCGTGCAACGCGGTCTGCTCGTGCGGTGCCGCCTGCCAGCGTTCGCGTTCGCCCTCGATCAGCAAGAGCTCCGCCGGATCGAGCGCGGTGAGGACGGGCAACAGATTCGCGATCGAGGCATCGGTCGCGACGCGAAACTCTGCGGTGGAAAGATCGAGCCACGCCGCGTGCAGGCCGGCTTTGTCGACCGCGAGCGCGCAGAGGTAGTGATTGCGCGATGCGTCGAGCTGGCTCGCGGCGAGCGTCGTGCCGGGCGACAGGATGCGCGTGAGCTGGCGACGCACGAGCTTGCCGGCCTTGGCCGGTTCGGCCTGATCGCAGATCGCGACCTTTTTGCCCGCGGCGAGCAGTTTGTTGACGTAATTGTCCAGCGCGTGCGCCGGCAGACCCGCCATCGGATGATCCTGCCGCTTCGTGAGCGTGAGTCCCAGCAGGCGCGAAGCGACCACCGCGTCGTCGAAAAAGAGTTCGAAGAAATCGCCGAGGCGAAACAGCAGGAGCGTGTCTTTCGAGAGTTCGCGCCGAACCTCGAAATACTGTTGCATCATCGGGGTCTGTTTCGCGGTGACGGAGGCCATGAAGCGGGAAGGGAGTAGCGAGGAGCGTGAAGTGAGAGCGAGGACAAAAAACAGGGCAAGCCACAGCTCCGCGAAAGGGATTTCTCCTCGCTAGTCGCGACCCCGTGCGCACACCTTTTGGCGTGGACTTGTTTCATCGCGATCTCGGGGGCGCTGGGCTCCCTCCCATGATCATTTTGCACGGCCTGCTCGGCTCGTCGCGCAACTGGCAGACGACCGGGCGCGATCTGGCCGCGCGGTATCACGTGCTCGCGCTCGACCTGCGAAATCACGGCAGTTCGCCGCACGCGCCTGAGATGAACTACGAGGTGCTCGTCGCCGACGTGATCGCGTGGATGGATCGCCAGAACATCGCGCGCGCGACGATCCTCGGTCACAGCATGGGCGGAAAAACGGCGATGCTCCTCGCGTGCCGTCACCCTGAACGCGTCGAGCGTCTGATCGTCGTCGATATCGCGCCCAAGGATTATCAATGGATCGCGCACCGCGCGGAGTTTGCGGCGATGCACGAACTCGATCTCGCCCACCTGAAATCGCGCGCCGAGGCCGAGCTGCGCTTCGAGGCGCGCGTGACCGATTGGGCGATGCGGAAGTTTCTCGTGACGAATCTCGAGCGCGTCGACGGCGGCGGTTGGAAATGGCAGATCAATCTGCCCGCGCTCACGCAGGCGCTGCCCGTGCTCGAGGCGACTCCGCTCAAGGAAACCGACCGCTTTGAAGGGCCGACGCAATTCATCGTCGGTGGTCGCTCGCACTACGTGTATTCAGAAGATCACGACACGATCCGCCGCCATTTCCCCGCGGCCCAGATCGCGACCGTCGCGGAGTCCGGTCACAACCCGCACATGGAAACGCGCGAGGAGTTTGTGCGGACTGTATTCGCGCAGTCGTAGAACTCGGGAGTTCTTCGCCACAACCTGCACAACAGCGCTCTCTACAACGTCAACTATTGGTTGACATTGTGGAGGGGGTGCACCGGGCGTATCCGGACCTCGTCCCGACTTGGGACACGCTGCCTGATCTTTCTCTTTCTTCTTTCTCTTACTCTTTCTCTCAGCGCGAAACGCGAAAGCCTCAGGTGGGAGCCCGGGGAACGGGGAGAAAGAGAAAGAAGAAAGAGTAAGAGAAAGATGGGGGCGGACATGCGGGCGCGGCGGTTTGGAAATTCGCGAGGCTCCGTGCGGACGTCGCAACAGGTAGGGCGAGGCGTCCCCTCCGAGCCGTCTCGGGGAGCGGCTTGCTGCGGACATTGGCTTGACGTAGTCCGCACGCGGGCGCGACACGAGCCGCACCATGGCACGGCTCAGTGCGCACATTGGCATGATCCCGTCCGCACGGTGGCGCGACGTGGGACGGACCGTGGCTCGACCGTGTCCGGACATCGTCCGGACTTGGGACGCGCTGCCTGATCTTTCTCTTTCTTCTTTCTCTTACTCTTTCTCTCGGTCTTGGGCCGAAGCGCGGGCGGAGTGAGGAGAAAGAGAAAGAAGAAAGAGTAAGAGAAAGATCTGGCGACTCAGACCGCGGCGGGTTCCGGGTCGGGGCCGGGGACGATGTGGGCGCGGCTGCGTTGGGCGTGGGGGAGCCAATCGCGGCGTTTCCAGCGGCGATACATGAGGACGCCGCGGAGCCATTCGTCGATGATCATGGCGATCCACATGCCGGCGATGCCGATGTGAAGTTGCAGGCCAAGCAGCCACGCGAGCGGCACCCAGACGCACCACATCGAGAGCACGGCCATTTTGATCGGAAATCCGACGTCGCCGGTGGCGCGAAGGGAATTGATCACGACGACGTTGAAGACGCGTCCGGGTTCGAGCAGCACGGACATCCAGAGCAGCATCGTGCCGGTCGCGATGATCGAAGAATTTTCCGTGAAGAGGCCCATGAGCCACGGTGCGGCCGCCGCCACGGCGAGGATCACACCCGTCGCGATGATGAAACCCGTGCGCAGGCTGCGCAGAAGTTCGCGGTAGGCTTCCTCAAACTCACCGGCGCCGATGAGGTGGCCGATGAGAATCTCGGTGCCGAGACCGATCGAAATGCTGAAGAGCATGACGAGGCGCTGGATGTTGAGCGCGTAGGATTGGACCGCGAGGTTGTCACCACCGAGTCGCGCGGTGAACGTCGTCACGACCATGAACGCGGTCCAGTAGCACATGTTTTCGCCGGCGGCCGGAAGGCCGATGCGGAGAACGCGCCCGACCTTGGTCCACGAAATGCGAATGAAATCCAGTGCGCGAAGCCGCAGGTGTGTGCGGTAATCCAAAAGAATCCACGAAGCGACGCAGGCGCAGGCGCGACTGAACACGCTGGCGAGCGCGACGCCGACGACGCCCATTTTCGGCGCACCAAAAAGACCGAAGAGCAGGATGCTCGCGCCGATGACGTTGATGATGTTCTGGCCGATCGCGACATACATGGCGTCGCGCGTGTGCTTGTGCGCGCGCAGCACGGCGGCGATCGACATGTTCATCGACTCCATGAACAGCGTGCCGCCCATGAGGCCGAGAAACGGCAGCGCGTAATCCATGAGCTCCGGCGGAAGCTGCATGAGCCGCAGCATCGGCGCGGCGAAGAGGAAAACGGAAACGCTGCAGATGAGGCCGAGCCAGGTGTTGATCGCGATGGCGTTCCTTGCGATCTGCTCCGCGCCCTGGCGATCACGCCCGCCGAGATAGTGCGTGATGACGACGCTCGTGCCGACGCCGACGAAATTAAACGCGATCAGGAAGAACACCACGATCTGGTGCGCGACGCTGAGACCCGCGACCGCGCCGTCGGAAATGTGGCTCACGAGAAACGTGTCCACCGTGCCGATGAGCATGCGCAGCGCCTGCTCAACGAAGATCGGCCACGCGATAGCGAGAAGCTTGGCGGAAGGTTTTACGGCGGAGAGAGGCATGGACCAAAGCCGGCGACTCTACCGGATTCGGCCTCTCGGGTGTCAACGAGCCGCCGGAGAGGTGCTCTCCTTACCGTTGGCTGGCGGGCACTTCCGTCCGTTTTCGTGTCGCGCGCAAATCAGCGGCGGGACCACAAACGAAGCGAGCTGAGCAGAAAATGCTCGAGCGCGGCGGACTCGTTCAAGTTCAGGCGCAACAGTCCCGCATCGTGCTCGAGCTGCTCGATCGCGGCCACGAGCGCGCGGCGCGTGGGCTCCGCGGTGGCGCCCTCGAGCTTCGGAAGAGCGAACGCGCGCGTGGCGGACTCGATGTCCGCAAACAGGTGAGCGCGAATGCCGTTGGCGATGCCGGTCTGGATCGCGTCGATCTCCGCGTCGTCGAGATCGTCGGGGATCTTTTCCTTCTGCTCCTTCCAGCTTTGCTCGGTGGCAAAATCGAGGACCGCCGCGAAGCGCGCGCAAAGTCCGTAGAGCGTGAAAACGTGATCGGCGACGACCTTGCGATCGGTGGCAACAGCCGTCGTGAGCCGATCGAGCCACGCGCGGTAGTCGTCGAGCCACGCGGCCCAGCCGTCGGCTTGAACGGGAGTCGCGATCGACGGAAAACGGAAATGCAGCACGCGACTCAGAATCGTCGGCAGCAGCGCGTAAGGGCGTGTGGTGAGGAGAATGAGCGTGGTGTTGCCCGGCGGCTCCTCGAGCGTCTTGAGAAACGCGTTGGACGACTCGGTGTTCATCCGGTCGGCTTCGTAGAGAATCGCAACCTTGCGCGGAGCGACCGCGGGTGTGACGTAGAGTTTCGGGAGAAACTCGCGCATCGTGCCGGGCTCGGGTGAGTCGGCTTTGCCGATCGGAATGATGCGGGTTTTGCCCTTGGGGCGAAGCGCGAGGTAGTCGGGGTGCTCCTTGACCGGAAACTTCGCGGGCGCGCTCGCGGGATTGAGCAGTCGATCCGCGATCGCGTGCGCCACGCCGACGAGCAGGCCGAGATCGCCACCGTGCAGAAGCAGACTGTGCGAGAGGCGCTGCCGTTCGATGGCGCGCTCGAGGACGGACACGGTGGGCGTGCCTTCAAGAGCGGTGGGCCAGGGAAGCGGAGAGGACATCGCGAAATAAAAAAGGCGCGGCCAGGGAAGGGCGCGCCCGAAGGGAGACGAGGTTTATTTCAGGCGCGCCGAAACCGCGTTCCAGATTTCCTTCGCGATGGCATCCTGGCTTTTCGTGCCGTCAACGACGACGAAGCGATCAGACATGCTCTTCGCGAGGACGAGGTAGCCGTCGCGCACCTTGTTGTAGAAATCGATGTTCTCGCGCTCCATGCGATCGGGAAGATCCGAGGCGCGCTGCTTGAGACGCGCGAGACTCACCTCGGTCGGCACGTCGATGACGATGGTGATATCGGGCATGACGTTGCCAACGGCGAAACGGTTGATCTCGTTGACCGGCCCGGCGCCGAGGCTGCGACCAATCCCCTGATAAACCGTGGACGAATCGAGGAAGCGGTCGCTGAGCACGATCGCGCCGCGCATGAGCGCGGGAGCGATCACCTCGCGGACAAGCTGGGCGCGAGCCGCGGCGAACAGCAGGAGCTCGGTCTCCGCGCACATCTCATCGCCCTTGGAGTTGTGGACGATGATGTTGCGAACCTGTTCTCCGATTTCCGTGCCGCCGGGTTCGCGCGTGGATACGACATCGAGGCCCGATTTCTGGATGTGGGCCGCGAGCAGCGCAATCTGGGTCGACTTGCCGCTGCCCTCGGAGCCTTCGAACGAGATGAGTTTTCCGGTCTTGTGGTTTTTCTTCAAGGGCATGGCAGGACGAGGGCGATTAGTTCCAGTTGGTGAGGAAGGTTTCGAGATCGGCGTGAGTGGGGCTCTGCGCCGTGCGGACGTAATGACCGCTGGTGCAGACACCGACCGCCAAACACGCTTCTGGTGACAGACCAATCAGTTGGCCCGCGGTGAAGCCGGCGTTGAAGTGGTCGCCGGCGCCGGTCGTGATGAGCGGCTTGGCGGCATACGGTCCGGGGACGCACCAGGTGCCGTCTCGCGTGGCGCAGGCGGCGGACTCCTTCGGGTGAATGACGACGGTGGTGAGATCGAGGTGCTTGCGGATCTTCTCGGCCATCGTGCGGAGGCCGGTCTCGCTCTCGGGCTCGGAGCCGTAACCAAGAGCCGGATACACCTGCTGGGCTTCCTTGAGATTGAGGCCGAGCGTGACCTGGCCGAACTGCTCGAACTTCGCGATCGTCTCGAGCGCGTAAACGAGATCGGAGGTGGAGCGCTTTTCCGGATCGGCGAGATCGAAGAAGAACACACGGCCGGGCTTCGCGGGAATCTGCGGGAGGACACGCGAGACGAGATCGTTGAAAATCGCCGTCATGTTCGGGATCATCGTCCAATTGACGAGGGCAACGAGATCGGCGGCGGCGAGCGTCTGCTTCCATTCGTTGGCCCCCATGACTTCGTCGATCTTGGCGGCCGTGATCTCGTCCAGACTCTTCATCTGGCCGAGCATGATTTTGCCGTCGTTGAACTCGGCGGCGGTCGTCGAAGCAGCGGCGCAGAGCGAGACAACCTTGGCGCGCTTGGCGAGGTCCTGAAAAACGGGATGGACGGTCGGCGAGCCGAGCGCGCCGATGTAGGTGACCTGCGCTCCTTGCGCGAGGATGGCGTTGGCCATGATCGGGCCGTTGCCGCCGAGTTTATCCATGCGCGGGAAGAGCTCGATGTTCGTGCTCTTGCCGGCCGCACCGAGAATACGCTGGCCAAACTCGGAGATCGTCGCGATCGGAGTGAAATTTTCGCCTTGGCCGGCGCGGAGGCCGACGGGCGTCACGATCGTGTCGACGAAACCGTCGAGACCGAGGATCGCCTGCTTGGAAGAAAGAGCACCGCGGCGGGCGCGAAGCTCTTGGAGGGTGCGGGTTTTGAAGTCCATGGTAACTTGCAAACGTCAGCGAAAATCCGCGGGCATCGCGTCGCAAACAGATTCGCATGCACCAATGTCGGAATTTCAATTGAAGGCGCGGAGTAAACGCTCCAACTGTTGCGATCACCTCATGGCTGCTGCGCTCTCCCTCGCGCCCGTATTGGGCACCGTCAATATCATCACGGTCTTTTTGCAGTGCGATCTCGTCGGCCAGATCATCACGGTCGGGCTTTGCTTCTTCAGCTTGATCGCCTGGACGATCATGTTCGGGAAGCACTTTGAGCTGAAGCGCATGCGGGAACTCAATCACGCGTTCGAGTCTCACCTGCGCGATCAACGGACGCTGCTGGATCTGCCCGAGTCCTATCGCAACCGCCGCTCGATTCCGTATGCGGACGTGTTTGCCGACGCGGTCGAGAGCTACTGGCGCGCGGCCGCGATCGGTCGCGAAAAGGGCGACGACAACATGCGCGCGAAGCTCGAGCACGCGGAAAACGCCATCCAACGCGCGCTCGCGCGTCAGACGCTCCGCTATGAGTCGAGCATGATCTTTCTCGCCTCGATCGTGACGGGGGCGCCGTTCCTCGGACTGCTCGGCACCGTGTGGGGCGTCATGGAATCGTTCAGCGCCGTCTCGGTGCAACAGACCGCGAGCATTCAGACTCTGGCGCCCGGCGTCTCGGCGGCCTTGCTCACGACGATCGCCGGCCTCGTGGTCGCGATTCCGTCGGTGTTCGGCTACAACTATCTGCTCGCGAGCACGCGCCGCCTGATCACGGAGCTCGAGAACTACGCCAGCGCGCTCGCCGACCGCCTGGAACTCGAGAGCAACTAATCGGATCGCACCGCCATGGCCCGGACTTTTCGACGTCGCGCGCAACAGCATCCGATTTCGGAGCTGAACGTCACCAACCTCATCGACGTGGCGTTCACGCTGCTGATCATTTTCATGATCGCGACGCCGCTCATCCAGCAGGAGCAGTCGATTCAGGTGAACCTGCCGACGGAGTCGAAGCGTGCACAGGAAACGCCCGACAAAGACCTGACGTTTCAGACGATCTCGATCGACAAGCGTGGACGCTACTTTTTCGGCAACACGCCCGTGGAGTTCGCCGAACTCGGCCCGCGCCTTTCCGAGCTCGCGCGGCGTCCCAAGCCGCCGGTGATCCGCATCCGCGCCGACTTTTCGCTGCAGTATCAGCAGATCGTCCGACTGATGGACGAGATCAAGAAGCACGAGCTCACGAAGATCACGTTCGACACCCAGACGGTGGAGTAAGCGGTGGCGCGCATGCAGGCGAATTCACCCGGCGCATTTTTTCTCTCTGCCACGCTGCATGGCGCGGTCGCGATCGCGGTGTTGCTGTTCACGTTCGTGTTTCGCGATCGGCCGAAGGAGCAGCCGAAGATCTTCGAACTGGTGGCGGGCGAGGGCGACAACTACGCCGCCACGGAAGCGCCTGCACTCGGCACGCCCGCGGGCATCAATATGTCCGTGGTGCCGGTCATTCCGGACATCAAGGTCGCTCCGCAACCCGAGCCAACTCCGCCGGCGAAATCCGAACCGGTGATCGAACGCGCTCCGGTGCCGAAACCGCCGCCGGAAGAGAAAATCCGCGACTTCTCGAAGGACGTGGAACGCATTTCGAAGAAGCGGCAGGCGAATCTCGAAAAGAAATACAAGAAGCAGCGCGAAGAGGAGGAGCGGCGCGCCAAGAAGGAAGCCGAGCTCAAGGCGAAGCGGCTGACGAAGGAGGAATTCGACCGCCTCAACAAAGCCAACAAGTCCACGCCGACGCAGACAAAGGTCGCGAAAGTCGACGGCGCCGGCATCGCGAAAGGCGTCGTGGGCGGTTCGACGAACAACAAGACCGGCGGCGCGGGCGGCAAAGCGCTTCAGCGCGACGACAGCCCGGTGATGGACGCGTATTTCGCCTTCCTGAAACAGAAACTCTACGAGGCGCTGGAGAAACCTCCCGGTTTGGCCGAAAGCCTCGTGGCGGAAGCGGAGATGCGCATCGCGGCCGACGGCACGCTCTCGGCCGCCCGGATCGTGAAGTCGTCGGGCAGCGCCGAATTCGATCGCGCCGTGCTCGAGGCGATCGCGCGCGTTCGCTCGATCGGGCCGCGCCCCGACAAGAAATCCGAGCTGATCGCGGTGACCTTCCGCATGCGCGAAATCGAGGGCTGAGGCCTTCCGCGAGAGCGATTCGCGCCTCCATCGGGGCAGCAAAAAGCCGCATCCCTCAAAGAGATGCGGCTTAAAAATTGGTGGACCCTAGCGGGTTCGAACCGCTGACCTCCTCAATGCCATTGAGGCGCTCTACCAACTGAGCTAAGAGCCCTTCGCGTGTGCGAGAGGGGAGGAAAATCGAAGTTCCGCCGCCGAAGGCAAGGACTTTTTGCACCGAACTCCACGCTCATCTCACACGATGTTTTGCCCGCCGACCATTTGCGCGAGAACCCGAGCACTTCTGCGTGTTTCAGGCTGCGGTTGGTCGTGAGCCGTAACGCGTTTGGAGCGCCGCTACGTAGTCGTCGACGGACATTTTCAGCACACTGGAGAGCACCGCGTCGGCTTCGATGAGGCCGTGGGCGTGCGTCCGCTGCATGAAAACGAAATTGCTGATCGCGTCGTGACGCACGAGGTCACGGTAGGTGAACTTCTGCGTGTGCTTGTAGTCGGGCGCGACGTCGTTGGAGATCCAAAGGTTGCTATTGAAGACCTTGATCCGGCCGGTCTCGAAACGCATCAGATCGAACAGCACCCGCTGCACGCCGTTGGGCGTTCCCTTCAGGAACGGATTCGCGGGAGCGGCGCCGATCGGGTGACGTTTTCGCAGCGGCACTTTGACCCGCTTCAGCAAAGCGGCGTGCTGCTTCATGGCTGCGTTGGAGTCCACGTTGACGAGCTTCAGTTGGTTCATCGCGCGTTCGAACGCCGCATAGTTGGGCCGCGAGATGCCGGTTCGCACGTAATACCCGATGTCGGTGCGACGGCCAAAGCGCTCCGTCGCGTAGGTCGCCAAGCCGCGGTAATTGAATCGAATGACGAGGTCGAACGAATCGATCTCGTCGCCGTGATCGAGGCCTACGTCCACGGGCCCGACGATCGCGATGCTCTTGCCCTTGATGCTCCTTCGCAGGAGCCGGTCGCCGGATGAGACTTTGCGTGCAGTCCAGCGCACGCATGCGCCGCGCTCACTGAAGTAGAGCGCCGCCGCGCGAATGTTCGCGCAGTTCTTGGGACCGAACTGCGCCTCGAGTCGATCGTAGCGCTCACGAAGAGCGGAAAATAGTTTCTCATCGCCCGACTCTGCGGCGAGGCGTGTCACACGTCGCAGGTTGTTCAGGGTGAACGGCGCGCCTGACTCGATTTTCGCGTCAGCAAACCGGCGCTCCAAATCGAAAGCGTGGCTTCGGCAGCGATGATAGAGATCGAAGCGCCCTCCGGCCAAAGCCAGCGTGGACAATGTGAGCCAGCCGCCCGTCGGGAGCCACTTCGATCGCGTTTCGGTCTGATCGAGAACCGTGCTGAATCGCTGAATCGCGCGATGCAGTTCTGAGCCGGGCATGAGCTGGATAAGCTCGGCGGTGACGCCGCAGACGTGGGCGATGGATTGAAGCGTTTGCGCCAGCTCGCGGACGGCTTCGTTGCCGTTTCGCTCGAAGTGCGCGAGAAGCAGTTCCGGCAGGCCAACAAGATCGCCGACGCGGCAGCCGGCGGGGGAAGGGCGCGTGATGCTGGCGCTGATTTTTCGGATGCGTTTGGCCGGGTCGGTGAGACCGGCGAGTGCGGCGTGCAGCTTGGCGGACTTCTCCACATGCTTCGTGGCACAGGGGAAGTGCTTCGGCCACGGCTGGGCGGCGAGTCGCTTCAGATGTTGCATGGCGTCCGCATATTTTTGCGCGCCGAGTTCCTGCATGACTTCGCCAAAGGCGATGCGCGTCTCGAGACTCGGATCTTTTTTTCGCGCCGCGACCGCGGCCTTGATCGTCTCACGCTGGCGATCCCATTGCCCCAGCATTTCGCAGGTGTGTGCGAATGCATGCACCTCCCGCGGCGGAGAAAACTGTGAGACGTCGCCCGCTTTTTGCCAGAGTTCGAGCGCGGCACGCCATTCGCCCGCCGCCATCTCGAGCAGTGCCCATTCGACGAGGATCGGACGCGAATCGGGGAAGCGACGCAGTCCTTCTTCCGCCACGCGACGCGCCGTCGCGAAGTCGACGAGATTGCGCCGAGCTTCGCAAAGGGCGGCGTGCGCCCGATCGGCCCCCTGGAAGTTGTCGATCGCCATCTGCCAGAGATTCGCCGCGAGCGGCCAGTGCTGGTCCTTGGAAGCTGCTGTCGCTGCGGCGAGGAGCGTTTCGTGCGTTTGCCACAGAACGGGTTTGCTCGCGTCGGCCGTGATCTCGGACGCGCTCTTCTTTGGGGAAACGCCTTGGGCCGCTTTCGGTTCAACCCAACTCATCTCCGCCGGCTGTCCGATCTTTTGGCAAATGCGTGCGAGCCGCTCGTTCCACTTGGGCCGAGGAGTCGATCGGGCGATTGCATTTCGCAACGCGTCCGCTGCGGCGGGAAGATTTCCCAACCGCTCCTGCGTGTTGCCGAGCACGTGGAACCACTCCGCCGGCGCATCCGCCGACCGAGTGGCACGTTCGAAATCGACGACGGCACGTCGTGGACGCCCGATCTTCAGAAAAACGATTCCACGCGCAAAGTGCGCTGCGGGAAAATCCGGCACGCGCTCCAACGCCGCGGAGAGACATTGCTCTGCCTCTTTCCAGCGGCTGGTGCTGAATGCATCGTCGGCGCGCGCAAGCAGATGCGTGGTCAGCCGATCGCGTCGAAACTCGCGCCCGCCGAGCACGCTCGCGATCGAAACGAGCAGATCGTGCGCGAGGCCCGGCGGTTTCGTCCGGGCCTGGTCGAGCAGCGTCGCCGCGATGCGCGAACGCCGGGAAGGCAGGGGGAAATCGAAGCTTTTAAGCGAGAACGACCACATGAGATCTCACGCGCGGCGGGCAGGGAGTGCGGGCCATGGCATCGAGAGTCAGATGCCGCAGCGGGGAAATATGTTCGTTACAATGCGGTGACGATTCTCCCACACGGCCGAGAACTTCGCTCGTGTCCCGCGCCTAAGTTTTGTCCGCGAGTTAACAGGTTCCTGCGGGTCGTGCGATTTGTCCGAGAGGCACACGTGCGCACGCTTTTCACGAACCCCGTTCCCCGATGCTCCTTCGTTTTCGCTCCTGCCTCGTCGCGTCGTTTCTTGCTGCGTTGCTTGTCGTGCCGCTTCGTGCGGTGGAGCCGGTGCAGATTTGCGCCGGTCTGCCGGCACTGGGCGTGCCCGACTGGATGCGCCACGAGATCATTTACGAGGTCAACGTGCGCCAATACTCCGACGCGGGCACGTTCGCCGCCGTGGAAGCCGATCTGCCGCGGCTGCGCGAACTCGGCGTCGGCGTGCTGTGGTTCATGCCGATCCATCCGATCGGCGAGAAAAACCGCAAGGGCACGCTCGGCAGCTACTACGCGATCCGCGACTACGCCGCGATCAATCCCGAGTTCGGCACCGAGGACGATTTCAGGCGCCTGGTGAAATCCGCGCACGATCAGGGTTTCCGCATCATTCTCGATTGGGTGGGTAATCACACCGCGTGGGACAACCCGCTCGCGACCTCGCACCCCGAGTATTTTCTGCGCGACGCAAGCGGACATTTTCAGCCGCCGACCGGCTTCGATTGGACCGACGTTATCCAACTCGATTTCACGCACCCCGGCGTGCTCGCGTATCAGTTCGAGACGATGGCGCGCTGGGTGCGCGAGTTCGGCATCGATGGTTTTCGCTGCGACTACGCGACGGGCGTGCCCACGCCATTCTGGGACGAACTCTCGCGTCGGCTCCGCGAGGTTCGTCCCGATCTTTATCTGCTCTCCGAAAGCGAACTGCCGCAGCACCAGCTCCGCGCGTTCAACACTTCGTATTCGTTCGAGATGATGCACACCTTCAATCACGTCGCGGCCGGCGAAGCGCCGCTGAGTGCCATCGACGCCACACTCGCACGCACGCGCGTGAGGTTCCCCGAAGGCGGCTCGCTCATCTACTACACGAGCAATCACGACGAGAACAGCTGGCAGGGCACCGAGATGGAGCGGCTTGGAGTCACGGCCGATGCCTTCGCGGTGCTCACGTTCGTGCTCGATGGGATTCCGCTGATCTACAACGGACAGGAGATCGCACTGAACCGGCGTCTCGAATTCTTCGAACGCGATCCGATCCAGTGGACCGCGGGTGGCGAGAAAATGGAGTTTTATCGAAACCTTTGCGCGTTGAAGCGCAGCCATCCCGCGCTCGCCGTCGGCGCACCGCAGCGGCGGATTCTCACGACAAAAGACGAATCCATTTACGCGCTCTTCCGTGGCGCCGACGAAGGCGCGGCCGTGGTGACGTTCCTCAATCTCACCAAAGAAAACGCGCACGCCGACGCCTACGATCCCGCGCTCGCCGGACGTTGGCGCGATCTCTTCACCGGCGAAGTGGTGGACATCGTGCGCACGTTCCCGGTCGAACTCGAAGCAGGCGCCTACCGCGTCCTGGTCCGCGCCGAGCCGCACCCGTGAGCGAACCGACCCGTGCCTGAATCCGGACTGCGTCGAACCATCATCCGCGCCGACTCGGGACCGAGTGCGTCCCGAGTCGGGACGAGGTGCGCATTAAGTTGGGACTTGGGGTAAGTGTTTCGTCGCAGCTATAAGAATATCTGTGTGTCGCAAAAATCGGGATATTTTCCCGGATTTTTCAGGAAATTGCGCTGGTCTATAATGCCATACAACGGCCATGCTACACGTGAGTCTACTTGGAGTGATGGCACGGAAGAGTGGGCTCAGTCCACCCCACTATGTTTCATCCTACTGTTGTTCCGGCCTTCGTTCGTCTCTATCGCCACCGTATGAAGCTGCTTCCTGCGGTGTGTTTCGCGCTCTTCGCATTAGCGAGTGCACGAAGTGCGGCTGTTTCTGACTATTCGCAACCCTATCGATTCACCGTTTTTGCGGGTGAGTTGAGTGTGGGGGCGGCAGATGGAAAAAACGCACAAGCTCGCTTTTACCAACCGCACGGCGTGGCGGTCGATGCCGCAGGTAATATTTATGTAGCCGATTCAGCGAATCATACCATTCGAGTAATTTCCCCCGCAGGCACGACGAAGACGTTGGCGGGAAAGGCGGGGGAGCCCGGTCAAGCGGATGGAACCGGCGCTGCTGCTCGTTTTTGGGGACCGAGGTCAATCGCTCTCGATAAAGAGGGGAACCTCTTCGTTGCCGATTATTATAACCACGCGATTCGAAAAGTAACCCCCAAGGGGAAGGTCACGACGTGGGCGGGAAAGCCGGGCGAAAGAGGATACATTAACGCTGTTGGGGCGGCTGCACGCTTTGCACATCCGACTGGCTTGGCAATTGCGCAAGATGGTGCGATTTTCGTCGCGGACGCGGGTAATGCAGTGGTGCGCCGGATCTCACCGGGCAGGCGCGTGTCGGTCTATGCCGGAGCGGTGACGCAGTGGGGATATGAAGACGGTCCCGCTCGCAGCGCCCGCTTTGGGCAGCTTAACGGTATCTGCATCGGTATGGACGGATCGCTTTACGTGACGGATCAATCGATGATCCGAAAAATATCATCGGAGGGCGTTGTTTCCACGTTTGCTCGGCGCGATAGTAACGAAATGTTCCAGCCTACTTCTCTGGCGATCGACAGAGATGGGAGTTTCTATGTGTCGGATCAAGGTGCACGAGTCATCCATCGGGTGTCGCCCAGTGGTGAAATGAAACGCGTCGCCGGAATGCCTTTTACGAGTGGAGCTACGGACGGTCCGTCTTCGAAGAGTTCTTTTTGGAGTCCGCAGTCGATTGCTCTGGCATCGGATGGCACAATTTACGTCGCCGACGCGGGAGGGAATACGATCCGTCGTATCACCAATGCTCAAGAAGTGAGCACCGTTGCTGGAAGAGCCTCAATGGGAAGTGAGGAGGGCGCGGCAGGCGTAGCACGGTTTTCCGGCCCCACTGGAATCGCCAGAGACGCGGACGGAAATTTCTATGTGACGGATAGCGGTAATCATACAATCCGGCGCATCACCCCCAAAGGAAAGGTCAAGATCGTCTACGGTAAACCTGGACGGGCTGGGGCGACGGATGCTACCGGCGGAGCGGCGCGTTTTAATAATCCGAGGGGAATCGTCATCGATTCCAAAGGCGTCATCTACGTCGCCGACACAGGTAATAGAACCATCCGGAAGATTACTCCCGATAGGGTTGTGACGACATTGGCGGGGAATACGAACGGGTTTTTGCCTGTCGACGGGAAGGGAAGTGCTGCGAGCTTCTACGCGCCCACGGGCCTCACGATTTGGAATGGAGCACTGTTCGTCACAGACGGCTGGGTAATTCGAAAGGTGACCTTTGACGGGGATGTGACCACGGTCGCCGGCGGTGAATGGCCCACGGGATCGAATGACGGGCGAGGTCGCGAGGCGGGATTCTCCGGCCCCGACGGTATCGCGGTGGATAATACCGGGACACTGCTGGTGGCTGACGAATGGAGCGGACGCATCCGAGCCATCGATTCGATGTTCAATGTAACCACGATCATCGGCCAATATTCTCCGTTCGGGGTTGACGATGGACCGGCCGCTGAAGCCTCGATGGGATTTCCGAAGGCTCTCGCTTCGGACGGCAAGGGCAACATGGTGATCGTGCAGGGAACGCAGCCCCGCGTGCGCCAATTGGATGCCAATGGTGCCGTTCGGACGCTCGCTGGTAACGACGTGGCGCCGAGCCCGGGAGTCGGCGGCTATATGGCGTTTGGCTCGCTTTCGGGGGTTTGTGTTGCCCCCGACGGAACGATCTTCGCTGTCGATTCTGGTTTGAATACGATCTGGAAAGGCGTGCCGGTGGCAAACACGGCCCCGACGCTGAATCCCGTGGAAAAGCAGAAAATAAAAGAGGATCGGACGTTGCGACTTCCGCTCTCAGTCAATGACACCGCCACACCGCAAAATCATTTGCGGCTCTCCGCCAAGAGTTCGAACTCATCGCTCCTTCGTGATAGTGCCATTAAGTTTTCTTGGGTAAACAACGGATGGGAGCTCACTGCGAAGCCGCGCAAGGATGCCCATGGCACTGCGACGATCACATTGTCCGTGAGCGATGGTGCGCGTTCGGTCTCGAAAAAGTTCAAGCTCACCGTCACCGCCGTGAACGATGCCCCGCAGCTGGGGCCGATCGAATCGATGACCGTCGCACGGAGTGGTAAGTCGAAGAAGGTAAAGCTTCAGATCTCCGATCCGGACGTGGGCGATACGTTGACGCTAACCGCGACGAGCTCGAAAGAGAAGTTGATCCCGCTTAGCGGTATCATCCTGGAAGGCTCCGGAGCGAACCGCACACTCACCATTAAGCCGACGAAAAACAAGACCGGTAAGGCCAAGGTAACCTTGATCCTCAGCGACGGAAAGACGTCGGTCTCGCAGACGTTCTCCGTTCAAGTCGTGGATTCTTGAGCCTCCGTATTTTAGCCGCGCCTTTCATGTGCTGCGGCAGCGAAAGTCGCTCCTTCGTGATCTGCGAAAAGGCCGAGTAAGCCGCGATCGTGAACCGACTCGGGACCACGCGCGTCCCGAGTCGAGCCAAGGTGCGCACCTTGTCAGGACCGCGTGCGCACCGTGTCGCGACGAGGTGCGGACCATGTCGCGACACGGTGCGGCGGGAGTCGGGACTAAGTGCGGACCGGGTCGAGCCAAAGCGCGGATCGACCCGGCACCGTGTCACGAGATTTCGGATACAGTCACTTCGGTGCGTTTGCCGTTTACCGTGAGGGCGAAGCGGCGGGTGGCGCCGGTGGCTGCCGCGGCGGCGGGCTGCGGGGCGGCGCTCGAAACGGTCGCGGGCGCCGGAGCGGGGGCTGCGGGCTTCTTGTGCAGCTTGGCGAACTCGACGGGGAACATCGCGTGCAGCACGCAAGCTTCGTCGTCGGTCGGCAGATTGGCGGCGGCGAGTTCGGCGCGGAGCTTGTCCATGCGCGGCGCGAGCGCGTCAGCGGGGCGGCCTTCAACGGGTTTCTGGCCGGACTTCTGAATCGCGAGCGCGAGCACGTCCTTGTCGATCGGACCGGGCGTGCGGCCGTATTTGCCGAGCGCGATGTCCATGGCGGGCGCGGAGAAGTTTTTCCAACGGCCGAACTTCACGTTGAGCATCGCCTGCGTGCCGACGATCTGGGACGTCGGCGTGACGAGCGGAATCCAGCCGAGGCAGGCTCGCACGTAGGGGATCTCGGCCATGACCTGCTCGAACTTGTCCGACATGTTCTGCTCTTTGAGCTGATTGCGGAAATTCGAGAGCATGCCGCCGGGCACCTGATAGCAAAGCGTGTCGGAATCGACGCGCTCGTTGGCGGGCGAGGTGAACTTGCTGAGTTCGGCGTAAACGCCGGTGAAATACTCGCGCAGCTGCTGGAGTTTCGCGGGATCGAAATCGGGGCAGCGCGGGTGGCCTTCGAGGAGCGCGATCATGCGCACGGTGTCGGGCTGCGAGGTGCCGTTGGCGAAAGGCACGATCGAGGTTTCAACCGCATCCACGCCCGCATCGATCGCGGCGAGATACGCGGAGGCGCCGAGGCCGGCCGTGTCGTGCGTGTGCAGCGTGATGGGCAGGCCGACGCGTTTCTTGAGTTCCTTCACGAGTTCGTAGGCGATGCGCGGCGCGATGACACCGGACATGTCTTTGATGCCGATCGAGTGGCAGCCCATTTTCTCGAGCTCGATGCCCATCGCGACAAACGCGTCGATCGTGTGCACGGGGCTCGTGGTGTAGCAGATCTCACCGCGCGCGTGTTTGCCGCAGGCGCGCACGGTCTTGATTGCGGTGGCGAGATTGCGCGTGTCGTTGAGCGCGTCGAAAATGCGGAAGATGTCCTGGCCCGCGGCGGCGGCGGCCTTCACGAACGCTTCAACGACGTCGTCCGGGAACGAGGTGTATTGAACGATGTTCTGACCGCGGAGCAGCATGAGCTGCGGCGTTTTCGGCGCGGCCTTCTTGAGCGCACGCAGGCGGTCGAACGGATTTTCGCCGAGGAAACGCAGGCACGAATCGATCGTGGCGCCGCCCCACGTCTCGAGGCCGGCGAAGCCCATCTCGTCGAGGATCGGCGCGGCCGGCAGCATTTGCGCCGTCGTCATGCGAGTGGCGGCGAGTGACTGGTGGCCGTCGCGAAGGACGGTGTTGTTGAAGGCAACGGGTTTCATGGGCGAGAGATGGGGTTGGGTTATTCGAGTTCGCGCAGAAGCTCGATTTGAGAAGCGTCGTAGAACTGCAGGCCTTCGCGCGGCGTCGCGAGTTGGAGACGTCCGTGACAATCGATGCCGTGAAATTGCCCGGAAAATGTCTCGTCGCGGCCGGTGAGCGTGACGCACACCAAGCGCGGTTTGCCCCAGCGGTGGTTGAGTTCGTCGGCGATCACGGCGAAGCCCTTTTCGAGCAACGTCGCGTGCGCGGCGCGGAGCGAATGCAGCAACACGTGCGTGATGTCATCGAGCGTGTAGTTGCCTTCGAGCAGATCGGCGAGACGCGCCGTCGCGCCACTGAGCTCGGGCTCGCCGCGCTCGGGATCGTTGAAGACGTTGACGCCGATGCCGACGACGGCGGTTTGCTCGGTGTAGCGCTCGACGAGGAGCCCCGCGAGTTTACGGCGTCCAACCATGATGTCGTTGGGCCAGCGGAGACGGAGATTCTTCACTCCCAATTTCTCGAGCGCCGTGATGAACGCCCAACCTGCGGCGAGCGGAAGGATGGACCACTTCGCGCGCTCGCCGGGGCAGGGGACGACCGCCGAGAGCCACAAGCCGCCTTCGTCGGAAACCCAGTAGCGTCCGGTGCGGCCGCGGCCGTCGGTTTGCACCCGCGCGCGGACCGCGGTCCAGGGCGGAAGGCGGCCCGCGATGGAGTTGGTGGAGCGGAGTTCGTCCGCGACACGAATCGTCCAGCCCTCGCTCACCTGCGAGGTCGTTTCCTCAACCAAGGATTCGACGAGCGGCATCATGGTGTGGAGGTTACCATGGTTCACACGATCGGGCTGCGCATGCTTTGGCAAAGACTGGGCGACTGCGGCGCGCGGCTGATTTCTTCGCGGATCAGTTGCTGAACGCGGAGAGGAAATACCCCGCAGCGACCGCGGTGCCGATGACGCCCGCGACATTGGGTCCCATGGCGTGCATCAACAGGTAATTGCTCCGATCGTATTTCTGTCCCTCGTTGTGCGAGACACGCGCGGCCATCGGCACGGCCGAGACGCCGGCCGAACCGATCAACGGATTCACCGGATTCTTCGAGAAAACGTTCATGAGCTTCGCGGCGAGAATGCCGCCCGCGGTGGAGCACGCGAAGGCGACGACGCCGAGCACGATGATCTTCAACGTGCCGCCGGCGAGGAAGCTCTCGGCGCGCATCGTCAGGCCGACCGTCGTGCCCAAGAAGATCGTGAGGACGTTGATGATTTCGTTCTGCGCGGATTTCACGAGACGCTCGGTGACGCCGCACTCGCGGAGGAAGTTGCCGAGCATGAGCATAGCGATCAGCGCCGACGCGTCCGGCACGAGCAGGATACAGATCATCATGACGAGGACGCCGAAGATGAGTTTCTCCAACTTCGATACCTGACGCAGCGACTGCATGCGAATCACCCGCTCCTTCTTCGTCGTGAGCAGGCGCATGATCGGCGGCTGAATCAGCGGCACCAGCGACATGTAGCTGTAAGCGGCAACCGCCACCGCGCCGAGCAGCTCAGGCGCGAGCTTGTTACCGAGGAAGATCGCGGTCGGGCCGTCCGCGCCGCCGATGATGCCGATGCTCGCGCTCTGCTTGGCGGTGAAGCCCAGCAAATTTGCGCCCATGAAAGTGATGAACAATCCGAACTGCGCCGCGGCGCCGAGCAGGAGCGTTCGTGGCATCGCGATGAGTGGACCGAAGTCCGTGAGTGCACCGACGCCGAGGAAGATGAGCGGCGGGAACAGCTCCAGTTTCACGCCCTGCGAAATGAAATCGTAGAGACCGCCCTCGACGCGTTCGACGCGCATCGTTTGACGCGGGCCGTGCGGCGACGTCGCGGTTTCAGGTGTCTCCGAGGCGACGATCTGACCTTCGACTTTGAAGATCGCGCTCTCGACCGTGCCGTTCGGCAAAACTTCGGAAGTGATCACGCCGCGCGTCGGCAGATTCGCGATGAGCGCGCCAAACGCGATCGGCACGAGCAGGAGCGGCTCGAAGCCTTTGGCGACCGCCAGATAGAGCAGCACGCCGGCGACGGCCCACATCACCACCATCTGCCAGGTGATGAACTGGAAGCCCGTGGTGGAAAAGAAATCCATTAAACCTTGGATCATGGCGGGTAGGGGTCAGCGGGTTTTGTGAGAGGCGAAAATGTGGCGGCGACCTTCGCGCGCCCAATCGAGATGCTCCGGCACGACCGGCGCGATCGCGTGGATGCGGTGACGCGAGCCACACACCATGTGCACGGCGGCCGCGATGACGGCGGTGATTTCAGGGGTGGGACCATTGTCCGACGCGGCCGCTGCAACCGGTGCCGGTGCGGCGGATGTCACGACGGGAGCGGCGGGAGCCGGGGTCGCCTGCGTTTTCTTCTTCGCGGCCTCGACCGCGGCTTGGCGACGTTTGAAGAACGCGCCGACGATTTCCATCATGGCCCAGATCGAGCACAGCACGATGAAGACGACGGCCAGGCCAACGAACTGGAACCTTAACGACTCACCCACGGTTGGATATTCGGCCAAGGCGAACAGCGGTAAGGGAAACGCGGCGGTGGACATGATGGGAACGGGTTCTGGGTTCTTCGTTTGGGGGTGAGGTGAAAAATCTTGGGGTCCGCGTCGGCCTCAGCCGCGCGGCGGAGCAATTTCAGGCGAGGAAAACAGCAGCCGCGGGGCGAGACTCCACCGGGCTCCGTTGTGTTTGATGATGAAAGCGGCGACGTGCATGGCGGCGGGCGATTCAGGTGGCGTCGTTGTTCACGACCGATGCCGCCGCCACGCGGCGACGCACTCCGATCGCGATGACCAGCAAACCGGTGAGGGCGAGTAGTTCTCCGCCGAGCGTGAACGCGAACCGCGCAGTCCCTTCAAACGTGGGCGCGATCCAGCGCGCCGCGATCACGCCGAGACCGGCGATCGCGAATCCGGAGGCCCAGTAACGGAGATTGGCGGCGACGTTCTTCATTTGAGCAGCGGGATAAGCGTCACGTAGATGCCGGTGAGAATCGCGCTGGTGATCACACCGCTGATGTTCGCACCCAGCGCCTCGGGGAGGATGATCGAGTCGGGACGGACTTTGGAGACTTCCTTCTGCGCGACCTTCGCGGTGGACGGCACGCAGCTCACGCCGGCGATGCCGATCACGGGATTGATTTTTCGTCCGCTGAAGAAGTAGGCGAGGTAACCGCCGATGATGCCGCCGATGCCCGACAGCAGCAGCGCGAGAATGCCGAGGACGAGCAGCACGAGCACCTTCGGATCGAGAATCACCGACGCTTCGCACAGCACGCCGAGCAACAGGCCGAGGAACATTGTCGCGCCGTAGAGCAACGGACCATCGATCACCGACACGAAGTAACTCAGGCCTGCCTCACGCACCGCCACGCCGACGAAGAGTGAGAGGAACAGCGGCGCGGCCGAAGGGAACAGCAGGCACAGCACCGTGCACGCGACGACCGCGAACGTGAGTTTCTCGTCGGCCGTGACCTTGAGCGACTTCTTCGCCGGCATCTTGATCGCGCGCAGCTTGGCGGGAATCAGGAGGCGGATCAGATACGGATAACCGCCGTAGGTGAGTCCGAGGTAGAGATACGCGACGACCGTGATCGGCACGAACATGTGCTTCGCGAGCGTGAGCGAGGTGAACAACACCATCGGACCATCGGCGCAACCGACCATCGCGATCGACGCGGCCTCGCGATAATCGAAGCCCATCGCGACCGCGATCGGGAAGGTTGCCACCGTGCCGAGCTCGGCGCACAGCGCGAGGAACATGCTGAGGAACGGTCGTGCGAGCACGAAACCGACATCGAGCAGCACGCCGATGCCCATGAACACGAAGCACGCGATCAGACCGTTGCTGAAAGCGAACGTGTAGATCGGCTGCAGAAAATCGATCTGCAGGATATACATCAGATTGTCCGTGTTCTGCACCATCGGCGCCATGAACAACGTGCCGTGCGTCGCCGCATCGGCGGCCACGGGCGCCTCGTTGACGGCGGCGGCCGTGGTGGGATCCAGAAACAGCACACCCGCGTTCACGGCGGACATGCCGAGTCCCATCGGGATCATCAGCAACGGCTCCAGCGTGCCCTTGCGGCCGAGATAGACGAGCAACATGCCCAGCAGCATCAGAAAGATGCGGGCGAGCATGATCGACCAGCTCGACTCGAGGAGCGAGGTGATGCCCTGAAAGATGTTCAACAAGTCCGAAAAGTGCATTGAAGCGATCGGGGAATCCGCGGCGCGAACGGGCGCGGACTATTTTCCTTTGTTCAGTCGGCGAACGACGGTGAAGAGGCCCTTGATCAGGGCCGCGACACCCATCGAAATCACGACGGCCAAACCGAAGGAGGTGAGGGCGGTGATGATGGCGGTTTTCATGGCATCGCTCAGACGATGCGCATCAGCACGTGGCCTTCTTCGATGCCGTCACCGGGGTTGCCGAAGACCGCTTCAACGCGGCCGGCTTTGGGCGCGAAGATGTAGGTGTTCATCTTCATGGCCTCGACGGTCGCGACCTGCGCGCCCTCGTTGACCTGATCGCCGACCTTCACGTCGATCGAGACGAGTTTGCCGGAGAGAGGACTGCGCACTTCGCCCGGGCCACCGGTGGCAGCTGGTGCAGTCGGAGCGGGAGCGGGGGCGGCAGCAGGAGCTGCGGCCGCGACGCTGCGCACGGGAGCCGTCGGGGCGGCGATGGGGGTGGACGCACCTTCGTCGAGAATCTCGACGAGGACTTCGTAGGCTTTGCCCTCAACGGTAACGCGGAGTTTTTTCATGACGTGTAGATGGATAGTGGGGTGGAATCAGCGGACTTGGTGGGAAGAATAGATCTGGCGGCGGCCCTCGATGGACCATTGCTGCATCAGCATCTCGACGGACGGCGCGGGAGGCTTCGCGGGCGTGATCGGTTTCACGGCGACGATTTTCGCACGTTCGCCGAGTGCGACAACGACGGACGACGAGATCACCGCGGCCAGCTCGGAATTTGACGAAGCCATCGGCGCGGCGGTCGTCGGCAACGCGCCCGCGGGGGCGACTGTCTCAACCACGACAGGATCGGGGTGAGTTGCAGCGAGCCAACGGCCGACGAAGATGACCGCGACCATGAGCACGGCGACCCCGAGGAGGGCAGCGCCCAGCGCGAGCCAGGCGTTGCCGAACATCGGTGCCGGCGCATCCGCGAGAAGAAGCGGGAGTGCGCTGCTCATAGCGGGATGTTGCCGTGCTTCTTCGGCGGACGCGCTTCACGCTTCGAGAGCGTGTTGCGGAGCGCCATGGCGACCATGCCGCGCGTCTGGGCGGGCTCGATCACGTCGGTGATCATCGCTTTGCCGGCGGCTTCGTAGGGCGAGCAGAACTTCTGGCGATATTCCTCGGTGAGCTCCTTTTCGCGCGCCTTCGGATCGGCGGCGGCAGCGATCTCCTTTTTGAAGAGAACCTTCACCGCGCCCTCGGCGCCCATCACCGCGATCTCGGCGGTGGGCCAGGCGAGCACGATGTCGGCGCCCATGTCGGCACTGCACATCGCGAGGTAGGCGCCGCCGTAGGCTTTGCGCATGATCACGGTGATCTTTGGCACCGTGGCGGAGGCGTAGGCGAAGAGCATCTTCGCACCGTGGCGAATGATGCCGCCGCGCTCCTGCGCGAGACCGGGCATGAAGCCGGGGATGTCGACCAGCGTCACGAGCGGAATGTTGAAGACATTGCAGAAGCGGATGAAGCGCGCGCCCTTGTCGGACGAGTCGATGTCGAGCGTGCCGGCCTTCACCGAGGGCTGATTGGCGATCACGCCGACCACGAGGCCCTGGATGCGGCCGAAGCCGACCACGATGTTCTTCGCGAAATCCTTGTGGACTTCGAGGAAGTCGCCGTCGTCGACGAGGCGGTTGATCACGCCAAGCACGTCGAACGGAGTCTTCGAGTCGGCGGGCACGAGTTCGTTCATGCCAGGATCGCTGTCCAACGTCAGCGTGGGCGTCGGCCGGTGCGGCGGATCCATGATGTTGTTCGACGGCAGGAAGGAGAAGAGCTTCCGCGCGATCTCGAGCGCGTGCTGTTCGTCCTCGGCGATGAAGTGCACGTTGCCGCTCACCGACGCATGCGCATCGGCCGTGGCGAATTGATCGAGCGAAGCGCTCTGACCGGTGGACGCCTTGATGACCTCGGGACCGCAGATGAACATCTGCGCGTTCTTCCGCGTCATGATGAGGAAGTCGGTCAACGCGGGCGAATAGGCCGCGCCACCGGCGCAGGGGCCGGCGATGACCGAGACCTGCGGGACAACCCCCGAGGCGAGCACGTTGCGGTAGAAGACCTGGCCGTAACCCGAGAGCGATTCGTCGCCTTCCTGAATGCGCGCGCCGCCGGAGTCGTTGATGCCGATGACGGGCATGCCGGCCTGCATCGCGTAGTCGAGCAGGTCGCTGATCTTCTTGGCGTGGATGCGACCGAGTGCGCCGCCGCCGACCGTGAAGTCCTGGCTGAACGCCGCGACCGGGCGGCCGTCGACGTAGCCGACGCCCGTGATCACGCCGTCACCGGGGAAGGATTTTCCCGCGAGGCCGAAGTCCTCGCACGCGTGTTGCGCGTGGAGACCGAACTCCATGAACGTGCCGGGCTGGAACAGCGCCTCGAGCCGCTCGCGAGCGGACAGGAGACCCTTCTTTTTGCGCTCGGCCAGTTTTTCGGCGCCGCCGGCCGCGTAGGCGACCTTGCGCTTTTCTTCGAGCTCTTTGAGCAGTTGGGGTGCGATAGCCATGGTGGTAGGCTGGGGATGAACTCAGTTGGTTTTGGGAGCGCAGAATTCCGTCAGCACGCCGTGCGTGGACTTCGGATGGAGAAACGCGACGAGTTTGCCCGCGGCGCCCTCGAAGGGGATTTCGTGAATCAATTTGCAGCCGCTGTCCGCGGCCTGCTTGAGCTGGCCGACGATGTCGGTCGTGCCGAAAGCGACGTGGTGCACGCCCTCGCCATTTTTCTCCAGGAACTTGGCGACGGGACTGTCGGGCGAGGTCGGCTCGAGCAGCTCCAGGTGGACTTCGCCCACGGTGAAAAACGCTGTGCGCACTTTCTGCGCGGGCACTTCTTCGCGGTGCTCGCACTTCAGACCGAGCGTCTTCTCGTAGTAGGGGATCGTCTCGTCGAGGGACCGAACGGCGATTCCGAGGTGGTCGATTTTCGTGATCATGGGCGTGAAAGTTTCCGCACCTTGGCGGGGATTACGCCCCTGACTATGCCCGAGATGGCGCTGCGGTTCTTCGCATCGTTTGGCCATTTATAAGCATCCCTTGGCAAAATCTGCGGAGCAGCAAAACCGCCCAAAAGCTAGAGTCATGGACGTTCGATCGCTCATTTTTTTCCATGACTGCTTCCCCCTCCTCACTGGCCCCGGATGACGCGCTCGCGGCTTCTTTTTCTCTGTGGAAGAAGACCGTCGAGGCAGAGCTAAAAGGCGTGCCCTTCGAGAAAAAACTCGTGACGCGCACTTTTGAGGGCATCGCCCTCCAGCCGCTCTATACGCGGGCTGACACGTGCGATCTGCCGGGCCTCGAAACAGCGCCCGGAGAAGCTCCGTTTATGCGCGGCACAAAGCCGACCGGATATAAGAAATCTGCATGGCAAGTCGCGCAGATCATCGCGGCGCACACGCCGGCTGCGTTCAATTCCGCGCTGCTCGCCGATCTCAACGCCGGTCAAGATTCCGTCGTGATCGTGCCCGACCGCGCGACGCTCGATGGTTTCGATCCCGATGAGGCGCCGATCGCCGCGGTCGGCGAGGGCGGCGTCAATCTCGCCGACCTCGAAGATCTCGATCGCGCGCTGAAAGGCGTCGATCTCACCGCGGTGCCCGTGCATCTGCGCGCGGGTGCGGATCCGCTGCCGCTCGCGGCGCTGTTCCTCGAGATGGCGCGCTCACGCAAGGTCGCGCTGAAATCGCTTCGCGGCAGTCTCACCGCCGACCCGCTCACGACCTGGATCGAAACCGGTTCGCTTCCGGTCACGCTCGACACCGCGCTCGATGTGCTCGCCGGCTGGACCAAGTGGGCTGCTGAAAACGCTCCCAATCTCCGCACCGTGCGCATCAACAGCGCGCTCTGGGGCGATGCGGGCGCCAGCGCGGTGCAGGAACTCGCCTTCGCGCTCGCGCAGGCCGCCGAATATCTCCGCGCGCTCGGCTCCCGCGAAATCACGGTCGAGCAACTCGCGGCGCGGATTCGCTTCGAGTTCGCGATCGGTCCGCAGTTCTTCACCGAAATCGCGAAGTTCCGCGCGTTTCGTTCGCTGTGGACGCGCGTGCTGGTCGCGTTCGGCGCCAAACCCGAGGCCGCGGCGAAGTGCTTCGTGCACGCCTCGACGACGCGCTGGGACAAGACGCTGCTCGATCCGCACGTCAACATGCTCCGCGTCACCACCGAGGCGCTCTCCGCCGTGCTCGGCAGCGTCGACAGCCTGCACATCGCGCCGTTCGACGAAGTGAAGGGCGCGACCGACGACTTCTCGCGCCGCATCGCGCGCAACGTTCACACGCTGCTCGCCGAGGAATTCTCGTTCACCGAGACGGCCGATCCCGCCGGCGGTTCGTGGTATGTCGAAAAACTCACCGATGAACTCGCGCGCAAAGCGTGGACGCTCTTCCAGGAGATCGAAGGCCGCGGCGGTTTCGTCGCCTCCGTGCGCGCCGGCTACCTGCAGGAACTCGCGGAGAAATCGGCGAACGAGAAATCCGACGCGATCGCCAAGCGTCGCCTCGGTCTCGTCGGCACGAACCTTTTCCCGAATCTAAAGGAAAAGCCCCTCACGCCGGTCGTCCGCGATGGTGCCGCGCTCCAGGCCGCTCGCGCTCGCGAAGTCCGCGCCCGTCGTCACCCGGCCTTCCCGCCGAGCGACAACGGCTGGAACACACGCTTCACGGCCGCGCTCGCCGCTGCCGCACACGGCGCCACGATCGCGCAGCTGACTCGCATCGGTCGCCCGTCGAGCCAAGCCGAAGCCGCGATCAAACCGGTCACGCTCCGTCGCGCCTCCGAGGAGATCGAAACGCTCCGCCGCGCTGCCGACGCGTTTGCCGCCAGGACCGGTGCTCGTCCCAAGGTCTTCCTCGCGAAGATGGGCCCCGCGCTGCAGCACAAGGCGCGCGCCGATTTCTCCGCCGGCTTCTTCGCCGTCGCCGGCTTCGAGGCCATCGGCAAGCAGTCGTTCGAAACCGCCGAGGAAGCCGCCAAAGCCGCCGCTGAATCCGGTGCGCCGATCGCGGTCCTTTGCTCGACCGACGACACGTATCCGGCGCTCGTTCCGGCCTTCACCGCCGCAGCGAAAGCCGCCAAACCCGGTCTCAAACTCGTGCTCGCCGGTCTGCCGGCCGACACCGCCACGGTCGATAACTTCCGCGCCGCCGGCATCGACGAGTTCATCCACGTCCGTGCCAACGTCACCGCCATGCTCGCCAACTTCCTCCGTCAGATTGGAGCCCTCTCATGAACAACGCCCCCGATTTCACGAAGCTCGCTTACGATTCGTTCGCGTTCGGCGAAAAGAAATCCGCCGCACCCTCGGTGCCGGCGAGCGATCTCTGGCAGACGTATGAGCAGATTCCCGTGAAGCCCGTTTACACGGGCGCGGATCTGCCGCCGCCGTCGCAGCTCGACACGATGCCGGGTCTGGCGCCGTTCACGCGCGGACCCTACGCGACGATGTATGTCGCGAAGCCGTGGACGGTCCGCCAATACGCGGGCTTCTCCACCGCGGAGGAATCCAATGCGTTTTATAAGCGCAACCTTGCCGCCGGTCAGGCCGGTCTCTCGGTCGCGTTCGACCTCGCGACGCACCGCGGCTACGACAGCGACCACCCGCGCGTCGTGGGCGATGTCGGCAAGGCCGGTGTCGCGATCGACTCGGTCTGGGACATGCAGACGCTGTTCAAGGACATCCCGCTCAACAAGGTCTCGGTCTCGATGACCATGAACGGCGCGGTGCTCCCCGTGATGGCGTTCTACATCTGCGCCGCGCTCGAGCAGGGCGCGAAGCTCGAAGAACTCTCCGGCACGATCCAGAACGACATCCTCAAAGAGTTCATGGTGCGGAATACCTACATCTATCCGCCCACGCCCTCGATGAAGATCATCGCGGACATCTTCGCCTACACGTCGAAGAACATGCCGAAGTTCAACTCGATCTCGATCTCCGGCTACCACATGCAGGAGGCGGGAGCCACGGCCGACCTCGAGCTCGCTTACACGCTCGCCGACGGTCTCGAATATCTGAAGACCGGCGTCGCCGCCGGCCTCTCGGTCGACGCGTTCGCGCCGCGCCTCTCGTTCTTCTGGGCCATCGGCAAGAACTTCTTCATGGAAGTCGCGAAGATGCGCGCCGCGCGCACGCTCTGGTCCGAAATCGTCGCGCAGTTCAATCCGAAGAACCCGAAGTCGCTCGCGCTCCGCACGCACTCGCAGACGTCCGGCTGGTCGCTCACCGAGCAGGATCCGTTCAACAACGTTGCGCGCACCTGCCTCGAAGCGCTGGCGTCCGCCACGGGTCACACGCAGTCGTTGCACACCAACGCGCTCGACGAAGCGATCGCGCTGCCGACCGACTTCTCGGCTCGCATCGCGCGCAACACCCAGCTGCACCTGCAGCAGGAAACGGGCATCTGCAATGTCGTCGATCCGTGGGGCGGCAGCTACTACGTCGAGTATCTCACCAACGAGCTGATCAAGAAGGCCCGCGAGCACCTCGCGGAAGTCGAGAAGCTCGGCGGCATGACGAAGGCCATCGAGGCCGGCATCCCGAAGCTCCGCATCGAGGAAGCCGCTGCGCGTCGTCAGGCCAAGATCGATTCCGGCAAGGAAACGATCGTCGGCCTCAACAAGTATCGTCTCCCGAAGGAAGCGCCGCTCGACATCCTCGAAGTCGACAACACCGCGGTCCGCGAAGCGCAGATCAAGCGCCTCAAGGAACTCCGCGCCACGCGCGACGAAGCCAGGACCAAGGCTGCGCTCGCCGCGCTCACCGCGTGCGCGAAGACCGGGCAGGGCAACTTGCTCGAGCTCGCCGTCGCCGCCGCGCAGGCCCGCGCCACGCTCGGCGAAATCTCCGATGCGTGCGAAGTCGTCTTCGGTCGTTACCAGGCGCAGATTCGTTCGATCTCCGGCGTCTATCGTCAGGAGTTCGGTGACGACACCACGGTTGCGAAGGTGAAGGAAAAGATCGCCCTGTTTGAATCTCGCGAAGGCCGCCGTCCGCGCGTGCTGATCGCGAAACTCGGTCAGGATGGTCACGACCGCGGCGCGAAAGTCGTCGCCACTGCGATGGCCGATCTCGGTTTCGACATCGACATCGGGCCGCTCTTCCAGACTCCGGAGGAAGCCGCTCGTCAGGCCGTGGAAAACGACGTGCACGTGGTCGCGATGAGTTCGCTCGCCGCCGGTCACAAGACGTTGCTTCCCGCGCTGCGCGATGCGCTCAAGGCTCTCGGCCGCGAGGACATCATGCTCGTGTGCGGCGGTGTGATCCCCGCGCAGGACTACGACTTCCTCCTCGCCAACGGCGCCAGCGCGATCTTCGGGCCCGGCACGGTGATTCCGAAATCTTCGCTGCGCACGATCGAGCTGCTTCTCGAGCGTCTCGAGCCCGCGACCGCCTGATCTGTTCAAGCCATAGTATCAGGGACGCGGTCGCGAGGCCGCGTCCCTTTTTTGTCCGAACTTCTTTAATGTGATTCTGAGCGCAGCGAAGTTCAGCCGAAGGCTAGCCTGACATCCAGTGAGCGTTTTGCCGTGTTTTTGGCGGTTAAGCCCCAAGTGGATTCTTCGCTGCGCTCAGAATGACAAACCGCAGGCGGTAAAACTGAATTCATTCGCATCGATTCGCGTTCATTCGCGGTTACAACATTCCCCGTTTCACATGGCTTCCACCGACACGCTCCACGACGGCTGCCCGCAGCCGCGTCCCGACTGGGTTCCCGACAACGCCGGCTCCGGCTTTGCCACGTGGATTCTCCAAGGCGCGAGTCCGTCGGGCATCACGGCGCGCCCACCCGTCGTGCCGCGACGTCGCACGCTCTCGCTCGACGATTACGTGGACGGCGTGCTGAAGCACGATCCGAGCATTGTCGGACGCGCGATCACGCTCGTGGAGAGCAACGCGCCCGCGCACCAGGAACTCGCGCAACAACTGCTCGCGCGACTTCTGCCGCACACCGGCAAATCGCAGCGCATCGGCATCACGGGCATTCCCGGCGCAGGCAAAAGCACGTTCATCGAAGCGTTCGGCTGCCATCTCACGTCGCTCGGCCACAAGGTCGCCGTGCTCGCGATCGATCCGTCGAGCAGCGTTTCCGGCGGCAGTATTTTGGCGGACAAAATCCGCATGGAGAAACTCGCCCGCGAACCGCGCGCGTTCATCCGCCCGTCGCCGTCCGGCGGCTCGCTGGGCGGCGTCACGCGCAAGACGCGCGAGGCGATTCTCGTCTGCGAAGCCGCGGGTTACGATGTCGTGATCGTTGAAACCGTCGGCGTCGGTCAAAACGAAGTCACCGTGCGCGCGATGGTGGACTTTTTCCTCGTGCTCATGATCGCCGGCGCGGGCGACGAAATGCAGGGCATCAAGAAAGGCGTCATCGAACTCGCCGATACCCTCGTCATCAACAAAGCCGACGGCGACAACCGTCCACGCGCGCTCGCCGCGCAGGCTGAGATGAAGCGCGTGCTGCGTTACCTGCAGTCCACGACGGCTGGCTGGTCGACGCAGGCTCTCGTCGCATCTGCACTCACCGGCGAAGGCGTGCCGCAGGTGTGGGACACCACGCTCGAGTATTTCCGCACCGGGAAAAAGACCGGCGAGATCGAGCGTCGCCGCCGCGCGCAAGCCGTCGAATGGATGCACGCGCTGATCGGCGAAAGTCTCCGCACGCGCTTCTACGGTTCGCCGAAGATCCAGAATTTGCTGCCGAAGTTTGAGCACGCCGTCGCGCACGGCGAAAAGCCCGCGCTCGCCGCCGCGCTCGAGTTGCTCGAGTCCGTTTGACGCGACTCGAGCCGCACCGTGGCGCGACGTGGTGCGCACCTTGTCGCGACCGTGTCCGCACCCTGGCTCGACCTGGTCCGCACTTTGTCCCGACTCGGTGCGCATCGTGTCCCGAGTCGAGCCGCACTCAGGCACGACTCACGCCGGACTTTGGCGTGACCTAGACAAAACGCCGCGCACGCTCACGTTTCAGCATGGGCATGGACGTAAAAGCGCGCGACTTGATTGCGGCGGGTTGGACCAACGAAAAACAACTCGGCGCCGTGCTGAAGCGCGCCCGCGAACTGCAGGCCACCGGCTTGGATTTGCCGGGAGTGTTTGCCGTGCTCGAAGCGGATTTCCCGAAGGGCAGGGAGACGCTGCAGCTTCGCCCGAAACCGAATCCGTTTACCGAAGCCGTCGAAGCGGAAACTCCCGCGGAAATCGCGAGTGTCGCGGCCTCGCGTGCGCGACTCACAGAGCTCTTGCACGTGCCCGTGGTAAAGCGCGGCGCGCTCATGCCCGACACGTGTCCGGCGGGTGTCGGTCCCGCTACGATTCCCGTCGGCGGTGCGATCGAAGTGGAGAACGCGATTCTGCCCGGCGCGCACTCGGCGGACATTTGCTGTTCGATGTTCGCGACGTTCTTCGCGGACAACCATCCAGTCGCGGAGTTGATGGATCAACTGCAGCGGTCCACGCATTTCGGCGCGGGCGGGCGTCCGCGCGGGAAACAACTCTACTCGTCGGTGCTCGAGGAGCCCGTTTGGGAGAACCCGTTTTTGTCCGGGCTCGAACATCGCGCGCGCGAGTTTCTCGGCACGCAGGGTGACGGAAATCATTTCGCCTACATCGGCCGCGTGACGTTTTCGCCGGAGCAGCAGCGCGCCATCGCGCAGGCCGGACACGCCGAAATGGCGGAAGCGATTGAGCGGCGAGACGGCGCGTTTCACGTGCTGGTCACGCATCACGGATCACGCGCGCTCGGCGCGGATGTTTACAAGCGCGGCATGATCGCGGCCGACGAATGGACGCGACAGCACACCGCGGGCGTGCCGGCTGCGGCGGCATGGTTGCCGGGAGATTCGAGGGAAGGGCGCGACTATTGGGAGGCATTGCAATATGTGGCGCGCTGGACGCGGGTGAATCACGCGCTCATCCACGACGAGTTTCTGCACCGCATCGGGCAGCGACCGCTGCTGCAATGGGGCAACGAGCACAACTTCGTGTGGAAGCGCGGCGATTCGTTTTATCACGGCAAAGGAGCGACTCCCGCGTGGCGCGATGCGGAGGGACGTCCGTTGCTCGGCCTCATCCCGCTCAACATGGCGCGCGAAATCCTGATCGTGCTCGGCGGCGACAATGATGAGTTTTTGTCGTTCGCGCCGCACGGCGCCGGGCGGAATCTTTCGCGCAAGGCGATGCTCGCGCCATATCGCGATGCCGAGGGAGAAATCGATCCCGCGCGCGTGCGCGAGGTGCTCGGCGAAACGACCGCGGGACTCGACATCCGCTGGTATAACGGTTCGCCGGATTTGTCGGAGTCGCCGCTCGGCTACAAAGACGCCACGAAAGTGAAGGCGCAGATCGAGCGTTTCGGCTT
>Ga0182793_1000421_pt1 | contig 34072 bp, 22 predicted proteins | sample Passage237A_FD_130498 | JGI IMG/M metagenome (GOLD analysis project Ga0182793, IMG submission 130498) | Cellulose adapted compost microbial communities from Newby Island Compost Facility, Milpitas, CA, USA - Passage2 37A (version 2) (version 2) ... | reverse complement strand
GGCTGGCGGATCGTCTCGCGGCGCGGCTCGCCGATCTGGGTCGCTATCCCACCGCCGATGACGAGCGCCGCGCGGTGCACGCGGTCGCCGCCCGCCACGCGCGCCGCCCCGAGGAGGTGCTGCCGCTGGCCGGCGCCGCCGAGGGGTTCGCGCTGCTGACCGCGCTGCGGCCGCGGCTGGTCGCGCTGATCGCACCGTCGTTCACCGAACCGGAGGCGGTGCTGGACGCGGCGGGGGTGCCGTTCGAGCACGTGGTGCTGCCGCCGCCGTTTCACCTCGCCGACGCGGTGGTGCCGGACGCGGCCGATGTCGTCGTCGTGGGCAACCCGACGAACCCAACGTCGGTGCTGCACCCGCGCGAACAGATCCTCGCGCTGCGCCGCACCGGCCGGCTCGTCGTCGTCGACGAGGCGTTCGCCGACGCGGTGCCCGGCGAACCGGACTCGCTGGCTGCCATGTCGCTGCCCGACGTGGTGGTGCTGCGCAGCCTGACCAAGACCTGGGCGCTGGCGGGTCTGCGGATCGGCTACGCGCTGGGCCCGGCCGAGGTGCTGGACCGGATGACGGCGGGCCGCGCGCACTGGCCGCTGGGCACGCTGCAACTGGAGGCCATCGCCGCGTGCTCGTCGGCGCGGGCGGTGGCCGAGGCCGAGCGCGGCGCGCGACGCCTACGCGAACTGCGTGGCGAGATGGTCGACGCGCTCACTAGCATCGGCGTCGATGTCGTCGACGGATCCGCGCCGTTCGTGCTGTTCGCCGTGCCGGATGCCGAACTGATGCGAAAGCATCTCGACGGCAAGGGCATTGCCGTGCGCCGCTGCGACACGTTCGTCGGGCTGCCGGGGGAGTACCTGCGCGCGGCGGTGCGACCGGAGTGGCCGATGTTGGTCGATGCGATGGCGGAGGTATTGCGGTGAACGCCGGCGACTCGCTACCACGGCTGGCCGATGTGATCGAGGTGATCGAGTCGGCGTATCCGCCCGGGCTGGCGCAGGACTGGGACTCGGTCGGGCTGGTGTGCGGGGACCCGAAGGAGCACGTCACGACGGTGACCGTCGCGGTGGACGCGACCGCCGAAGTGGTCGCCGAGGTGCCGGAGGGCGGCCTGCTGCTGGCGCACCACCCGCTGCTGCTGCGCGGCGTCGACACCGTCGCCGCGAGCACCGCCAAGGGGGCGTTGGTGCACCAGATGATCCGCACCCACCGCTCGCTGTTCACGGCGCACACCAACGCCGACTCGGCCTCGCCCGGAGTGTCCGACGCGCTGGCCGAGGCGCTCGGGTTGACCGTCGAGGAGGTACTGGCGCCGATACCGGTGGGCCCGCCGCTGGACAAGTGGGTGGTGTTCGTGCCGGTCGAGAATGCCGAGCAGGTGCGCAACGCGATGTTCGACGCGGGTGCCGGCCAGATCGGCGACTATTCGCACTGCAGCTGGAGCGTGACCGGCACCGGCCAGTTCCTGCCGCATGACGGCGCGTCGCCGGCGATCGGCAGCGTGGGCAGCGTCGAACGCGTGACCGAGGACCGGGTGGAGGTCGTCGCGCCCGCGCGGATCCGCGCCCACGTGCTCGCCGCGATGCGGGCCGCGCATCCCTACGAGGAACCCGCGTTCGACATCATCGCGCTGGCACCGATCCCCGGCAACGTGGGGCTCGGCCGGATCGGCTCGCTGCCCAAACCAGAACCGTTGGCCGCGTTCGTGTCCCGGGTGCACGAGGCGCTGCCCCGCACGTCGTGGGGCGTACGCGCCTGCGGCGACGATGACACCGTGGTGTCGCGGGTCGCGGTGTGCGGTGGGGCGGGCGACTCGCTGCTCGACACGGTCGCGGCCGCCGACGTGCAGGCCTACGTCACCGCCGACCTGCGCCATCACCCGGCCGACGAGCACCGGCGCAAGTCGCCGGTGGCCCTGATCGACGTCGCGCACTGGGCCAGCGAGTACCCGTGGTGCAATCAGGCGGCGAACCTGCTGCGCAACCACTTCGGTGACGCGTTGTCGGTGCGGGTGTCGATGAAGCGCACCGACCCGTGGAACGTCGAGAGAACGAGGCATGAAAGCTGAAGTAGTTCAACAACGTTCGCTGCTTGAATTGGCGGACATCGACGCCGAGCTGAGCCGCGTCGAATACCGCTCGACGCACCTGGCCGAGGCCCAGCGACTCGAGGAGATCCAGGCGACGCACGCCGCGGCCAACGACCGCCTGGCCGCGCTGCGGCTGGCGTTGGAGGATCTCGACGGCCAGGTCGCCAAGTTCGAGTCGGAGATCGACTCGGTGCGCCAGCGCGAGGACCGGGACCGGAAGATGCTGCAGGCGGGCAACGTCGACGCCAAGGCGCTGACCGACCTGCAGCACGAATTGGAGACGTTGGAGCGGCGCCAGGCCAGCCTCGAGGACACGCTGCTGGAGGTGATGGAGCGCCGCGAGCAGTTGCAGGCCCAGCAGGCCGACGAGCTGCGCACCATCGACGAACTGCAGAACGACCTCGGTGCCGCGCAGCGGGCGTGCGACGAGGCCCGCGCCGAACTCGACCGGTTGCGCGACCAACACCTGGTGCGCCGTGAGCAACTCGTCGCCGAACTGGACGCCGACCTGGTCGCGCTGTACGAGCGGCAACGCGCCAAGGGCGGTGCGGGGGCGGGCCGGTTGCAGGGTCGCCGATGCGGCGCCTGCCGGATCGAGATCGACCGCGGGGAGCTCGCGCGCATCTCGGCGGCGGCCGAGGACGAGGTGCTGCGCTGCCCGGAATGCGGCGCGATCCTGTTGCGGGTCAAGGAATCCGGCGCGTGAGGGTCATTGTCGAGGTCGACGGCGGCGCGCGCGGCAATCCGGGACCGGCCGGCTACGGAGCCGTGGTGTGGGACGCCGACCATGCCACGGTGCTGGCCGAGGGCAAGCAGGCCATCGGGGTGGCGACCAACAACGTCGCCGAGTATCGGGGGCTGATCGCCGGTCTCGAGGAGGCCGCGCGGCTGGGCGCCGACGAGGTCGACGTCCGGATGGACTCCAAACTGGTCATCGAGCAGATGTCGGGGCGGTGGAAGGTCAAGAACGCCGACCTGGCGGTGCTGCACGAGCAGGCCAGGACGGCCGCGCGGCGGTTTGATCGCGTGACGTACGAGTGGATACCGCGCGAGCGCAACAGTCACGCCGACCGGCTGGCCAACGAGGCGATGGACGCGGCCGACTCCGAGACCCCCGCCGCGGTGCCCAAGCCGGAGACGCCCGCGGCGGAATCGAAGCCACACCAGGCGAACACTCCGGCGGGATGGACCGGTGCGCGCGGGGCGCCGACGCGGTTTCTGCTGTTGCGGCACGGGCAGACCGAATTGTCGGTGCAGCGCCGGTACTCCGGGCGCGGGAACCCCGCGTTGACCGACATCGGACGCGCGCAGGCCGACGCGGCCGCGCAGTACGTCGGGGCCAGGGGCGGCATCGCCGCGGTGCTGAGCTCACCGCTGGAGCGCGCCTATGACACCGCCGCGCGGGCCGCCAAGGCGCTGGGCCTCGACGTCACCGTCGACGACGACCTGATCGAGACCGACTTCGGCGCCTGGGAGGGGCTGACGTTCGGCGAGGCCGCAGCGCGCGATCCGGAACTGCACCGGCGGTGGCTGCGCGACACCAGTGTCGAGCCGCCCGGCGGGGAGAGCTTCGACAGCGTCGCCGAACGAGTGCGCCGGTTCCAGGCCCGGGCGGTCGGCGACTACGCCGGTGAGACGGTGCTTGTCGTCTCGCACGTGACGCCGATCAAGACAATGCTGCGGATGGCGCTGGACGCCGGGCCGAACATCCTCTACCGGATGCATCTGGACCTCGCGTCGTTGTCGATCGCGGAGTTCTATCCCGACGGCGCGGCCGCGGTGCGGCTGGTCAACCAGACCGCGTACCTGTAGTCACGCGTGCACGTGCAGCCGTTCACCGTGCGGCCCGAATAGCGCGATCGCCTCGACGGGGCCGTCGACCGCGCCGAACCAATGCGGTGTCCACGTGGAGAACTCCACGGCCTCACCGGGTTTGATGGTGAAGTCCTTGTCGCCGAGGATCAGCCGCAGTCGGCCCGACAGCACGTACATCCAGTCGTGGCCGTCGTGCACCGGCAGTTCCGCGGGTGGTGTGCGCCGCCGCGCGCTGACCCGGATCTTGAACGCGTGCAGCCCCGCCGCGGGTCCGTGGTGGGTCAGCGGCCAGTATGTGACGCCGTCGCGGGTCTGGGCGCTGGACTTGACCCTCGGGTCGTCGGCCTCGGGGGAGTGCAGCAGGTCGTCGGTGGTGACCGACAGCGCGGCGGCCAGCCGCGGCAGGTGGTCGAGGGCCAGTCGCCGCTTACCGGATTCCAGCCTGCTCAGCGTGGAGACATCAATGTTGGCGCGGCGCGCGACGTCCTCGAGCGTGAGACCGCGCTGGGTGCGCAGCTCGCGCAGCCGGCGCCGGACGCGGGTGTCGACGCCGTCGTCGGACTTTGCCTGCATGGCAACCCAGCTTGGCAGAAAGGACAGGGTGTCGGCAAGGTGGGTGCATGGATGACACCGCGACGCAGGACCCGAAAGAACACTGGGAGCAGCGTTACCGCGAACGCGAGCAGATCTGGAGCGGCCGGGTCAACGCCCGACTGGCCGAGGTGGTCACGCCGTTGACGCCGGGCGACGCACTCGACCTCGGCTGCGGCGAGGGTGGCGACGCGGTGTGGCTGGCCGAGCGTGGCTGGCGGGTGGTGGCCGTCGACATCTCCGACACCGCGCTGGGGCGCGCCGCCGCGGCGGCGACGGAACGCGGTGTGGCCGACCGGATCGACTTCCGGCAGTGCGACCTGTCGCAGGGCTTCCCCGCCGGCACCTTCGACCTGGTCTCGGCGCAGTTCCTGCACTCGACCGTGCCGCTCGACCGGCCCCGGGTGCTGAGCCACGCCGCGGCGGCCGTGCGGCCGGGCGGCACCCTGCTGATCGTCGATCACGGCGCGCCGCCGCCCGGGGCGTCGCAACTCGGCCACACCCACCACTTCCCGCCCGCCGACGAGGTGTTGGACTCGCTGGCGCTGGCCGACTCCGAGTGGAAGCGGGTGCGGGTGGAGGCGGCCGAACGGCAGGCCGTCGGACCCGACGGCCAGGTGGGCACATGGATCGACAACGTGATGGTGCTGCGGCGTCACGCCGCGTCGTGAAAGATCAGGCCCAGCGTGTAGCGCTCGCCGGAGCGGATCGCCGAAACCCCGTGGCGCACCGGCGTCGCCGACCAGCCGCGCGTCGACCGCACGGGCCGCTCGCGGGTCGTGAACACGAACCCGTGGCAGTGCGGCACCGTGACCGCGGTGCCGCGGGACTGCGCACGCGGGCGCTGCTCGACGAGCAGGAACTCCCCGCCGGTGTGATCGACGCCGGGCTCGCTGAGGTTCACCACCACTTGAAGCGGAAAAACCAAGTCGCCGTAGAGGTCTCGATGCAGCGCGTTCCAGTCGCCGGCGCCGTACTTCAGCAGGAGCGCGGTCGGCTTCGACTGTCCCGCCGCGTGACACATGCCGAGCCACTCCTCGAGAGTGTCGGGCCACGGGGCGGGACGGCCGAGCCTGGCCCACCAGTCCCGCGCGATCGGCAGCAGGCGCGGGTACAGCGCCTGCTTGAGCGCATCGATCGGCTTAGGGTACGGGTGGGCGAAGTAGCGGTACTCACCCTGCCCATAGCGGTACCGCGACATCTCGACGGTGGCGCGGAACCGGGTGTCGTCGTAGTAGCGGCGCCGCAGCGCCGCGGCCTCGGTGGCGGTGAGCAGGCGGGGCAGCAGCGCGCCGCCGACCTCGTCGAGCTCGGCGGCGATGGCGTCCCAGTCGCCCCGGTCGACGCGGCGCTGCCACGGATTCGGCGTCATACCGGGTAGACGTACCCGACGGCGCGGGCGTGAGATCCGGGTTAGTCCGGATGCCAGGGCGTCAACCGCGGCGTCCACGCGGGCACGTGCCTGCGGTACTCCTCGTACTGCTCGTCGTAGGTGCGGACCAGCGTGGGCTCCTCGTACCAGCGCACGAACGACGCCGTCACGACCCAGCCGACCGCCGCGTACAGCACCAGCCAGAGGCTGTCGAAGAGCAGCGCCTGGCCCAGAATCGCCACCAGCAAGCCCAGGTACATCGGGTTGCGCACGAAGCGGTTGAACCCCGAGACCACCAGCCGCTGCGTCGGCGCGACCGGCATCGGGGTGCCGCCGGCCCTGACGAACTCGACGAACGCGTGGGCCGGGGGGATCAGCCCCGCCACCACGAACACCGCGCCGAGCACCACCCGCACCGGCGGGCTGGACTCGGGAATCTCCCACCCGGTGATCAGCCACGGGCCCAGCCCGGCGAACGTCCCCGGCGCCACGAGGAAGAACGCCGCCGAACTCACCGCCGCGGCCGTGGTGCGCACTCAGACAGTATTCGCCGGAAGCGGCGCCAATTGGGTCAGTCGGACACTGTTGCCCGACGGGTCGCGGAATCCGGAGTCGATGCCGTAGGGCATCTGGGTCGGAGGCTCGGTGAACTCGACGCCGCGGGCCGTCATCTCCTCGTAGTCACTCTGGATGTCGTCGGTGACCAGGAAGACCGTGCCCGTGAAGCCCTTGGCCATCAGATCGAGCACCTGCCTGCGGGTGGGTTCGTCCATCACGGGTTCGCCCGGCACGGCCATCAACACGATGCTGACATCGTCTTGGCCCGGCGGACCGACTGTGAGCCAACGAAAGTCGCCCATCTCCTCGGGAAACGACACGTCCTGGCGGACCTCCATGCCGACCTTCTCGGTCCAGAACTTCAGTGCGACGTCTTGATCGTGAACCCACAGGTGGGCGCTTGCGATTTTCTTCATGCAGCCGAACCTAGGGGCGCTCGGCGCGTCGTGTCTTCTTCCCGTGTGCTGTTTTGGTCCGGCTGTCGGCCCGCGGGCGGGTGTCGCGCTTGAGGATGCAGCTGGGCACCCGGGCGTAGGTCGCCGCGGGCGGCAGGCCGGCCCGGTAGGCCGCCGGCGGCATGCCGTAGACGCGGGCGAAGCTCGAGGTGAACGACCCCACGCTGCGCAGCCCGACCATCACGCAGATATCGGCCACCGAACGGTCGGTGTAGCGCAGCAGCGCCGCGGCGCGCTCCAACCGCCGGGTCTGCAGATACGCGCGCGGCGACTCTCCGAAGGTCTTGGTGAACATCCGGCTGAAGTGCGCCCGCGACAGCCCGGCCGCGGCGGCCAGATCGTCGACGGTGAGGGGCTCCGCGTAGCGGGCGTCCACCAGATCCTTGGCCCGCAACAGGTAGCGGGCGGACGGGACCTGGGCCATGCCGAGATTATGACGCGTTCGCGGAATCTGCACCGGACGCGCTACGTTAGGTAACGCGGATGAGTTGGCTGGGCGGCCGCGGGGGCCAGGGTCACCTGGCTCTCGAGGAAAGTCCGGACTTCACAGAGCAGGGTGGTTGCTAACGGCAACCCGAGGTGACTCGCGGGAAAGTGCCACAGAAAACAGACCGCCACCGGCACCGGTGGTAAGGGTGAAACGGTGCGGTAAGAGCGCACCAGCACACCGGGTGACCGGTGTGGCTAGGCAAACCCCACCCGAAGCAAGGCCAAGAAGACCGCACCTGGTGCGGTCGCGCAGGCGCTTGAGGGTTGCTCGCCCGATGCCTGCGGGTAGGCCGCTTGAGGCACCCGGTGACGGGATGTCCAGATGGATGGTCGCCGCCGTGCCGCCGTGCCAGTCGCGGCGGCACGGAACAGAATCCGGCTTACAGGCCAACTCATCCGCCCTCTTGGGTCCGGGGGGAGGATCGACGGCGGCGAATGAGAACGATCACTCTCGGCAATCGATAACGCTGTATACACTGCGCACGACCAGGCCGGCGCGGCGGAGGGTGGCTCAGTGACCGATCGAGTGGATCTGCACCGCAGGATGGCCCACGGAAAGTGGCAGGCCTATGCGAAGGCGCCCGAGACCAACCGCATCACCTACGGCGACGAGTGGATCTACGCCCCGGACGCCGTCATGATGTGCCCGCTGTTCAACGGTGGCATCGCGCAGCGGATGGCGGACCTCTTCAGCGAGGAACTGGCGGCCGCCACGGCCGAGTACGCCCCGGACGGGGACATGCTCACTCCCGAGTTCCGGATGTGGTGGAAGTACATGCCCGACTTCCGGATCGTGACGCCGTTCGAGTGCACCCCGGCCGATTGGGGATTCGCGATGCGCGACACCTATTCGGGCACCCTGGCCGACGGCACGGTCGTCGAGCTGCACGAGTGGGACTATGTCTGGACCAACGAGCAGGGGCATATCACCCGCTGGGATTGGTTCGTCGACTCCCGGGAGTTCGACCCGCTCATCGAGATGATCGGGCTGGATCCGAAGACGCTGACCTATCAGGACTACACGGTGAACTTCCTGCGTCAGGGCGGCATCGGAGCTCAGGCGCACTAGGCCTACCGCTGTTTGCGCACCGTCCTGTCGAGCTTCTTGAGTGCGGAGTCCAGTCGGCTGCGCGCCGCGCGGGCCGCCTCGTCCTCCATCTGGTAGAGCACGCCGTAGGTGAAGGTGTCCTCGCCGGCGATGTGTGCGGCCTCGGCCTGCCGGCTCAGGTGCGTGCGGCTGACCACGGCGTCCTGGTGGTCGCCGAGCAGCGTCTGGATCTCCTTGGCACGTTCGGAAACCTTGTCGGCCCCGATCGCCGCGGCGGTGTAGCGAAGACGCTTGGCGCCCTTGCGGATTCGGTGCAGCGCCTCATCCCGCTCGGCTTCCGCGGCCTGCTCGGCCGCCTTGGCCGCCTTGCGGATCCGCTTGTAGGCCGCCTCGATGGTCGCGGGCGCGCCCGGCTCGTCACCGACCGGCGGGGGCACCGGCGCAGCGGCAACCAGCGCGTCGAGCGCGTCCAGCAGCCGGAAATAGCGCTGTGAGCGCATCGCGTTCAGTGACCGCCGCAGTCCGGTGGCGTAGCGCTTCCGGGCCCCCTCGACCAGCCGCTCGCGCACTGGGCCGCGCACCAGTTCGGCGGGCAGTTCGGTCAGGGCGCGGTCGTAGCGCTCGGCCAGCACCTCTGCGTCCCGCGCGCCGCCGAGTACCGCCGCCAGCTGGCGCAGCTCGTCGAGGATCCACGCATCCTCGGTGATGCCGAACGTGGCTCCCGACGTCTGCAGCAGGCTGCGGATCCTGCGGGTGGTGACCCGCATATGGTGGACGGAGTCGTAGGCGTCGGCGCGCACCGCGCGGTCCCACACCAGTAGTTGCTCCACCAACTCGGCGACGGCGCGGTGGATGGGATCGGAGGGCGGGGAGGCGGCCGGTTCGGTGCTGTCGGCGAGGGTGCGGGCCAGCTTGGAGCCGTGGCCCGCGGGTCGGGCGCCGGCGTCGAGCAGTCGGTTGGTCAGTCGGTCGAGCAGGTCGCGGTCGCCGGCAACGAGTTCGATCTCCCACTCCCGCCAGTGCTGGGGTTCGCCGTCGGGCAGGGCCTGGGCGGTGACCTGGTCGTCGCAGAACTCGGCGAGCGCGTTGCCGCCGGCGTCGTAGAGCACGTCGACGGTGCGGGTGGTCGAGATCCGCGCCGACGGCAGCAGCGGGCGGTCGCGCACGATCGCCAGCACGACGTCGCGCAACGCCTCCGGAACCTCGTCGGCGTCCCCGCGGGCCAGCGGTTCGCACACCTCGGTGCGGGCATCGGGGCCCGCGGGCAGTTTCAGGTGCCAGCCGGCGTCCGGGCCGCCGGTGCGCCGCCGCAGCGTGATGCGCCGGGCGGCCAGCGCACGGTTGGGGGTGTCGAAGTACACCGCATCCAGCCGCTGGGTGGGGCCGCGCTCCACCCGCGCCACGGAGGTCAGCCCGTCGAACGACGGGGACACCGTCGTCTCGACGACGTCGAACTTGCGCTCGACCTCCAGGTGCCTCGGATCCGCCGATTTGCCCATGGTCGGCACAGACTGCCACACAAAGGTGAACACGGCAGGCGATAGGGTCGCAGGCGTGACCGACTACCAGACCATCACCCTCGAGCAGTCCGGCCGCATCGCCCGGATCACACTCAATCGTCCTGACGCTGCAAACGGCATGAACGCCACCATGACTCGGGAACTGGCCGATGCGGCGAGCCGGTGCGACAACGATGCGACCAAGGTCGTGCTGCTCACCGGCAGCGGGCGGTTCTTCTGCGCGGGCGGTGATTTGAAGGAGTTCGCCAACGCTGCCGACCGGGGGGCCCACGTCAAGGGCGTCGCCGACGATCTGCACCGCGCGATCTCGACCTTCGCCCGGATGAACGCCGTGCTGATCACCGCCGTCAACGGCACCGCCGCGGGTGCGGGCTTCTCGCTGGCGGTCAGCGGTGACCTGGTGCTGGCCGCCGAGTCGGCGTCGTTCACCATGGCCTACACCCGCGTCGGTCTCAGCCCCGACGGCAGCGCCTCCTACTTCCTGCCGCGGCTGATCGGCGTCACCAGGACCAAGGAGCTCATGCTCACCAACCGCACCCTGTCGGCGCAGGAGGCGTCGCAGTGGGGACTGGTGACCGAGGTGGTGCCCGATGCCGAATTGGCCGACCGTGCCGCCAAACTCGCCGATCAGATGGCGGCCACGTCGGCGGGTTCCAACGGCACCGTCAAGTCGCTGTTGGCCTCGACGTTCAAGAACGGCATCGAGGAGCAGATGGAGCTCGAGGCCCGGTTCATCGCCGTGCGCGCCAACTGCGCCGACGGCCGCGAAGGCGTTGACGCGTTCCTGGCGAAGCGTAGGCCCGAGTTCGCCTAGTACGAGTGCTCGTCGGCGGGGAACACCCCGCTGGCGACCTCTTCGGCGTACTGCATTGCGGCGCGGCGCAGTTCGTCGCCGACGGCGCCGAAGCGCTTGACGAACTTGGCGGTCTTGCCGCTGGTGAGGCCGGCCATGTCCTGCCACACCAGTACCTGTGCGTCGCAGTTGGGTCCGGCGCCGATGCCGATGGTCGGGATGGTCAGCTTGCCGGTGATCTGGGTGGCCAGCTCGGCGGGCACCATCTCCATCACCACGGCGAAGGCGCCCGCCTCCTGCACAGCGATGGCGTCGTGGATGGTCTGCTCAGCGGCGTCGCCGCGGCCCTGGACCCGGAAGCCGCCGAGGCCGTTGACGCTCTGCGGAGTGAATCCGATGTGGGCCATCACGGGGATGCCCGCGGTGGTCAGCGCCGCGATCTGATCGGCGACGCGCTCACCGCCCTCGAGCTTGACCGCGTGCGCGCCGGTCTCCTTGAGGAACCGGGTGGCGGTGGCCAGCGCCTGAGCTGGGCCGCCCTCGTAGCTGCCGAACGGCAGGTCGGCGACGACCAGGGCGTGCGGGGCGCCGCGCACCACGCCGCGAACCAGCGGGATCAGCTCGTCGATGGTCACCGGCACCGTGGTGTCGTAGCCGTAGACGACGTTGGCGGCGGAATCACCGACCAGCAGCACGGGGATTCCGGCGTCGTCGAAGATGCGGGCGGTGGAGTAGTCGTAGGCGGTCAGCATCGCCCACTTGTGGCCTTCGGCCTTCCATTTCTGCAGGTGCAGGGTGCGGATCTTAGTCCGCGGTGCGGACGATTCGGTAGCGGTCCGCGGTGCGGACGATTCGGCAGTGGTCCGCGGTGCGGACGCAGCACCGTAGACGGTCTGCTCAGACATCGTTGTCCCCTGTTCGGGTGGGTCGGGTCGAATCCTCGAGGCCGTGACGGTCCCCGGGTTTCGTCTGACAGCGACCAGTCTGCCACCACAGCAGGCAAAAGTTGAACGCCGTGTTGAGTGGATTTCCTCACACCCCGGCTCACCGCGCATAACATCTGCGGCATGCAACGGCTCAGCGGGCTCGACGCCAGTTTCCTGTATCTCGAAACCGCCCAGCAGCCGCTACATGTGTGCTCGATCCTCGAGCTCGACACCACCACGATGCCCGGCGGCTACACCTTCGACCGGTTCCGTGACGCGTTCAACCTCCGGATCAAGGCGATGCCACAGTTCCGGGAGAAGATCGCCGACAGCCGCTTCAACCTCGACCATCCGGTGTGGGTGGAGGACAAGGACTTCGACGTCGACCGCCACCTGCACCGCATCGGCCTGCCATCGCCGGGTGGCCGTCACGAACTGGCCGAGATCTGCGGGCACATCGCGTCGCTGCCGCTGGACCGCTCCCGCCCGCTGTGGGAGAAGTGGGTGATCGAGAACGTCGACGGCACCGACCCCCAGCACGGTGGCCGCCTGGTGGTGATGACCAAGGTCCACCATGCCGGTGTCGACGGCGTCAGCGGCGCCAACCTGATGTCGACGCTGTGCAGCACCGAACCCGATGCGCCACCGCCCGACCCGGTCGACGGCCCCGGCGACGCCAGCTCGCTGGAGATCGCACTGTCCGGCGCGGTCCGGTTCGCCACCCGGCCATTGAAGCTGGTCAACGCGCTGCCGGTGACGCTGACGTCGGTGGTGGACACGGTTCGCCGCGCCCGCAGCGGGCTTACGATGGCCCCGCCGTTCGCCGCGCCCAGGACCGCTTTCAACGCCAACGTCACCGGACACCGCAACGTCGCCTTCACGCAACTGGACCTCCAGGACATCAAGACCGTCAAGAACCACTTCGGGGTCAAGGTCAACGACGTGGTGATGGCGCTGGTGTCCGGCGTGCTGCGCAAGTACCTGGCCGACCGCGGTGAGCTGCCGGACAACTCGTTGGTCGCGATGGTGCCGGTGTCGGTGCACGACAAGTCCGACCGTCCCGGCCGCAATCAGGTGTCGGGAATGTTCTCCCGGTTGGAGACCCAGATCGAGGATCCCGCCGAACGGCTCAAGTCCATCGCAGAGGCTAATTCTGTTGCCAAGCAACATAGTTCGGCGATCGGAGCGACGCTGCTGCAGGACTGGACGCAGTTCGCCGCGCCTGCGGTGTTCGGTCTGGCGATGCGCGTCTACGCGGCGAGTCGGCTGAGTGGGGCGCGTCCGGTGCACAACCTGGTGATCTCGAATGTGCCGGGCCCGCAGGTGCCGCTGTACTACCTGGGCTGCCAGGTCAAGGCGATGTACCCGATCGGGCCGATCTTCCACGGGTCGGGGTTGAACATCACCGTGATGTCGCTCGACGGCGGGCTTAACGTCGGCATCGTCTCCTGCCCCGAACTGCTGCCGGACCTGTGGAAGATGGCCGACGATTTCACGGCCGCGCTGGACGAGTTGCTCGCGGCGACCCGCTAGACCGGGTAGTTTGCCGTCCGTCGACGGGGGGCTTCGATGGACGTCAGATGGACAGTCGCCTGCCTGACCGCGATCGCCATGGTGGTCGGGGGCTGCGAGAGCACGGTCGCGGGCCGCGGCGTCGCTGCGGTGGGTTCGGTGGAATGGGGCCCGTGCAGGCCGCTTCCGCTCACCGCGATTCCGCCGGCAGCCCAGTGCGGAAAAGTCTCTGTGCCGCTTGACTATTCGGATCCTGATGGTGCACAGGCCACGATCGCGGTGGCCCGACTGCCCGCGACCGGCGCCAGGGACGACAGGATCGGCTCGGTCCTGATGAACTTCGGCGGGCCGGGAGTCACCGGCATCGACGCGCTGTTCGACTGGATCGGCTACTACCCGGACGACCTTCGTGAGCGATTCGATCTCGTCGCCTTCGACCCGCGCGGCATCGGACAGTCACGCCCGGCGGTGCGATGCAACACCGACGCCGAGAACGACGCCGATCGAGCCGAACCCGGCACGGTGATCACCGGAATCGGTTCCAACATCGAGGACACCCCGGAGGAAGCCGCCGCCGAGGACCGTGCCACACGGGAATTCGTGCGTCGCTGCATGGCGCGCACCGACCCGAAACTGCTGGCCAATGTGGGCACTATCGCGGTTGCCAAGGACCTGGACCGCATCCGCGAGGCGGTCGGCGACGACAAACTCACCTACGTCGGGTTCTCCTACGGCACCCTGCTCGGCGCGCAATACGCCGAACTGTTCACCGATCGGGTGCGCGCATTGGTACTCGACGGCGCCGTCGACCCCGCGGTGGACGGCCTGCAGGTGATCGTCGATCAGGCGGCGGCCACCCAGAAGGCGTTCGACGAATACGCCGCCGACTGCGCGCGCACCGTGCCGGACTGTCCGGTGGGCACCGATCCCGCCAAAGCCGTTGACACGCTGCACGCGTTGATCGATCCGCTGGCCGAGCGGCCGGCCCCGACGGCCGATCCTCGCGGTCTCGGATACAACGACGCGTTGACCGCGGTCTGGAACTCGATGTACTCGACGGCGGACTGGGCCGGGCTCACCACCGGGTTGCGCGCGCTTCGCGACGGCCAGCACGTCGACGACCTGCTGGCGTCGGCCGACCTGTTCAACGGTCGCAATGCCGAAGGCCGATACGACAATTCGAACGACGCACTTCACGTCGTGCTGTGCGCGGACCTGGAGTATCCGCAGGATGCCGCCGCGTACGTCGAACTCGACAAGAAGCTGCGCGAGGTCGCCCCACTCATCCGATCGGGACCGCACACCGGTCATGTGGCGCGCGATGTGTGCGCGTTCTGGCCGGTGCCCGCCGACGACACCCACGGCGCGGTGTCGGCGCCCGGCCTACCCCGCGTGCTGGTGATCTCGACGACCGGCGATCCGGCCACCCCGTACCTCGACGGCGTGCATCTCGCCGAGCAGCTGGACGCGGCCCTGCTCGCCGTCGAGGGCACCCAGCACACCGCGGCCTTCTACGGCGTCGCGTGCATCGACGACATCGTCAACGAGTACCTCGTCGACCTGCGGCTGCCGCCGGACGGCGCGCGTTGCACGATCGGTTAGCTCCGGCGTTGTGTGACGGCCCTTGGCCTGCGTCGACGTGTGGTCATGGCAGCATGTGGTGCCATGAAGCTCAAGATCGGGGCCCTTGCCGCCGCCGTGCTCCTGGCGGTCACGGGTTGCAGCTCGGTGGTCGGCGGTCGCGCCGTCGTTGCGGTGCCGCCGCCCGGGAGCCCGATCCAGTGGGTCCCGTGTGAGCCGGAACGTTCGCCCCAGTCGCGCATCCCGGAAGGCGCGGAGTGCGGCATGTTGTCGGTGCCGGTGGACTACGACAAGCCCGACGGCGACATCGCGCGCATCGCGCTGCTGCGAGTGCCCGCGACCGGGCAGAAGATCGGTTCGCTGGTGGTCAACCCCGGCGGCCCGGGGGAGTCCGGGGTCAAGGCGGCCGCGTCGCTGGCCACCATGCTGCCCGAGTCGGTCCGTGAGCGCTTCGACATCGTGGGCTTCGATCCCCGCGGGGTCGGCTACTCCACCCCCGCGGTGGTCTGCAACTCCGATGCCGACAACGACGCATTGCGCGCCGACGTCAACGGCGTCGAGTACACCCCGGAGGGCGTGGAATACAACGAGCAGCAGGCCAAGGAGTTCGTCCAGCGCTGCCTGGACAAGATGGGCGAGGAGTTTCTGGCCAACGTCGGCACCGTCAACGTCATCAAGGACCTCGACGCGATCCGCGAGGCTCTCGGTGACGAGAAGCTGACCTACCTGGGCTACTCCTACGGCACCCGGATCGGCTCGGGCTACGCCGAGCAGTATCCCGACAAGGTGCGCGCGATGATCCTCGACGGCGCCGTCGACCCGAACGCCGACCCGATCGAGGAGAACGTCCGTCAGGCCGCGGCGTTCCAGAAGGCTTTCGACGACTACGCCGCCGACTGCGCCAAGAGCCCCGACTGCCCGCTGGGCACCGATCCGGCCAAGGCCGTCGAGGTGTACCACAGCCTGGTCGACCCGCTGGTGGAAAAGCCTGCCGAGACCACGGATTCGCGCGGGCTGAGCTACAACGACGCGACGGTCGGCACCATCCTGCCGCTGTACTCGCCGAGCATGTGGGGCCTGCTCACCAGGGCGCTGACCGAGCTCAAGGAGGGCAGGGGCGACACGATGCTCAAGCTCGCCGACATGTACATGAAGCGGGATGCCAAGGGGCGCTACGAGAACTCCACCGATGTGCGGGTCGCGGTCAACTGCATGGACAAGCCCGCGGTGACCGACCGCGCCAAGGTCGTCGAGCAGGACCGGCGCACCCGTGAGGCGGCACCGTTTCTGAGCTACGGCGAGTTCACCGGGCACGCACCGCTGTCGACGTGCGCGTTCTGGCCGGTGCCGCCCACCGGCGAACGCCACGAGATCAAGGTCGACGGCCTGCCGCCGATCCTGGTGGTGTCGACGCTCAACGATCCCGCGACGCCGTACCAGGCCGGCGTCGACCTGGCCAAGCAACTCGGCGGCACGGTGCTGACCTTCGACGGCACCCAGCACACCGTTGTGTTCCAGGGCGATCCGTGCATCGACGACTGGGCCGCGCGCTACCTTATCGACGTGACCGTGCCGCCACCGGACACCCGGTGTTCCTGAGCATCGACACGGTCGGCCCGAACGACGTGGCCGACCTGATGCCGATGCTGCGGGCCTACTGCGACTTCTATCGCGTCGCGCCCTCGGACGAGCGGCTGCGCGCGCTGGTGTCGGCGCTGATCGACAACCCCGCCGACGGACTGCAGTTGATCGCCCGCAGCGACGGAACGCCGGTCGGCTTCGCGACGATCTACTGGACGTGGCAGACGCTGGACGCCGCGCGCGTCGGAGTGCTCAACGACCTCTACGTCACGCGCGAGGCACGCGGCGCCGGCGTGGGTCGGGCGCTGATCGAGCGCTGCCGGGCGCACTGCCGCGACCGCGGCGCCGAGAAGCTGGTGTGGGAGACCGCGCCGGACAACGTCACCGCCCAGCGCCTCTACGACGGGATCGGCGCGGTGAAATCCAGTTGGCTCGCTTACGAACTCGACACCTGATCACTTTCCGGTCACCGTTCGGTCTCGGCGCAGGCCACGAGACGATCCGCCACGGTATGCATGCGAAGATGCCTGCCATGTGGCGGGCGGGACGGCTGTTGCTGGCGTTGCTGATGGGGTCGTTGTTGGCATCGCCGCCGGCGTCGGCGACCCCGGAGGGCCAGCCCGTCGTGCAGTACGGCCAGCCGCCGGTGTGGGAGAGTTGCGCCTCCTTCATCGCCGACACCAGCGGCATTCCGACGGCCCTGTGCGGGACGGTCTCGGTGCCCGTCGATTACGCGAAACCCGAAGGGCCGCAAGCACAGCTGGCGGTAATCCGGATACCGGCCAGCGGTGACCGCATCGGCGTGCTGGTGGTCAACCCGGGTGGCCCGGGTGTGTCGGCCGTCGACACCGTCGCGGGCATGGGCGCCGCGCTCGCCAATACGGTGATCACCGAGCACTTCGACCTGGTCGGCATCGATCCGCGGGGCGTCGGGCACTCCACCCCGCAGATCCGCTGCCGCTCGGACGCCGAGTTCGACGCTTACCGCCGCGAACCGCTGGCCGACTACAGCCCCGCCGGCGTCGCGCACATCGAGGCGGTGTACGCCGACCTGGTCCGGTTGTGCACGGAGAAGATGGGCACCGAGTTCCTCGCCGGCGTCGGCACCGCCACCGCGGTGCAGGACATGGACGTGGTGCGCGCCGCACTGGGCGAGCACCAGATCAGCTATCTCGGGTTCTCCTACGGCACCGAACTGGGCGCGGCCTACGCCGAGCGCTACCCCGAGCGGGTGCGGGCGATGGTGCTCGACGGCGCGATCGACCCGTCGCTGGACCCGATCACCAGTAGGGTCCGCCAATTGGCCGGGTTCCAAAGGGCTTTCGAGGCCTACGCCGCGGATTGCGCGAAATCGGCCGACTGCCCGTTGGGCACCGACCCGACGAAGTTCGTGCAGCGCTATCACGCGCTGGTCAACCCGCTGGTGACCCGCCCGGCCCCCACGTCGGACCCGCGCGGGCTGAGTTATCAGGACGCGATCGTCGGCACGGTCAGCGCGCTGTACTCGCAGCGCTTCTGGCCGTATCTGACCAGCGGCCTGCTCGGCCTGCAGCGTGGCACCGACCCGGTGGACCTGCTGCTGCTCGCCGACGATTACCAGAAGCGCGACAAGGACGGTCACTACAGCAACGCCCAGGACGCCAACCTGGCGATCAATTGCGTCGACACCCCGCTACCGACCGACCCGGCGGCGTGGGTCGAGGCCGACCGGCGACTGCGTGAGGCCGCGCCGTTCATGTCCTACGGCCCGTTCACCGGTTTTGCTCCGCGTGATATCTGCACGATGTGGCCGGTGCCGCCGACGTCGGCGCCGCACCCGGCGTCGTCGCCCGGGCCGGGCAAGGTGGTGGTGGTCTCGGTGACTCGCGACCCGGCCACCCCATACCAGGCGGGCGTCGACCTGGCCCGCCAGCTGGGGGCCCCGCTGATCTCGTTCGACGGCACCCAGCACACGGTGGTGTTTAACGGCGACGCCTGCGTGGACACCGCGGTGGTCGAGTTCCTGGTGGACTCGAAGGTGCCGCCGCCCGATCTGCGCTGCTGATTCAGCCTCTGATCGAAAGCGCCGTGTAACACAGAATTAACAGCCGGTGCATACGCTCGCGGACATGGATCGGCAGAAGGAATTCGTGCTGCGCACGCTGGAGGAACGCGACATCCGCTTCGTCCGGTTGTGGTTCACCGACGTGCTCGGATACCTGAAGTCGGTCGCGATCGCCCCCGCCGAACTCGAGGGCGCGTTCGAGGAGGGCATCGGCTTCGACGGGTCGGCGATCGAAGGCTTCGCCCGAGTGTCGGAGGCCGACATGGTGGCCCGCCCCGATCCGTCGACCTTCCAGGTGCTGCCGTGGACGTCGAGCAACGGTGAGCACCACTCGGCGCGGATGTTCTGCGACATCACCATGCCCGACGGGTCGCCGTCGTGGGCCGACTCGCGTCACGTGCTGCGCCGACAGCTGTCGAAGGCCAGCGACCTGGGCTTTTCCTGCTACGTGCACCCGGAGATCGAGTTCTTCCTGCTCAAGCCCGGCCCCGACGACGGCACCCCGCCGGTGCCCGCCGACAACGGCGGCTACTTCGACCAGGCCGTGCACGACGCGGCGCCGAACTTTCGGCGGCACGCGATCGACGCGCTGGAGCAGATGGGCATCTCGGTGGAGTTCAGCCACCACGAGGGCGCACCCGGACAGCAGGAGATCGACCTGCGCTACGCCGACGCGCTGTCGATGGCCGACAACGTGATGACGTTCCGCTACGTCGTCAAGGAGGTGGCCATCGCCGAGGGGGTGCGGGCGTCGTTCATGCCCAAGCCGTTCGCCGAGCACCCGGGTTCGGCGATGCACACCCACATGAGCCTGTTCGAGGGCGAGACCAACGCCTTCCACAGCCCCGACGACCCGCTGCAGCTGTCCGACGTCGCCAAGTCGTTCATCGCGGGCATCCTCGAGCACGCCAACGAGATCAGCGCCGTCACCAACCAGTGGGTGAACTCCTACAAGCGGCTGGTGCACGGCGGTGAGGCGCCGACGGCGGCGTCGTGGGGCGCGGCCAACCGGTCGGCGCTGGTGCGGGTGCCGATGTACACCCCGCGCAAGGCGTCGTCGCGGCGGGTCGAGGTGCGCAGCCCGGATTCGGCGTGCAACCCGTACCTGACGTTCGCGGTGCTGCTGGCCGCTGGGCTGCGAGGCATCGAGAAGAACTATGTGCTGGGGCCGCAGGCCGAGGACAACGTCTGGACGCTGACGCCCGAGGAGCGCAGCGCGATGGGCTACAAGGAGCTGCCGAGCAGCCTCGGCGTGGCGCTGACCGAGATGGAAAACTCCGAGCTGGTCGCGGAAGCGTTGGGAGAGCACGTGTTCGACTACTTCCTGCGCAACAAGCGTGCGGAGTGGGAGAACTACCGTAGCCACGTCACGCCGTTCGAGCTGAAGGCGTACTTGTCGCTGTAGCCGTCGGGCGCCGAATCCGCCTGCGATACCTTTCAGGGGTGGCCAAACCTGCGTCGCAGCGACCGAAGCTGCCAAGCGTAGGCCGGCTGGGGCTGGTCGGACCGGACGCCGCCGCCAAGCTGGACCGGCTGGGCTGGAACACCGAGGCCCACGTCGAGCTGCTGTGGTCGCTGTCGCGTGCACCCGATGCCGATGAGGCGCTCAACGCGGTCGTGCGGCTGTCCGAGGCGCTGGGCGACGAGTGGGACGAACTTCGCGACGCGCTGCTGACCGACAAGCCGCTGCGCGGCCGGCTGTTCTCGGTGCTGGGCTCCTCGCTGGCACTCGGCGATCACATGGTGGCCAATCCGGACTCCTGGCGACTGCTGGCCGGCGAGGTCAGCCTGCCGTCGGCCGACGAGCTCAAGACGCTGTTCGCCGAGGAGGCCCAGAAGGCCACGGACGCCAACTCCGCGCGGCTGCCGCTGCGCAGGCTCTACCGCGACCGGCTGCTGGTGCTGGCCGCGCTGGACCTGGCGCCGACCGTCGAGAACGAACCCGTCCTGCCCTTCTCCGCGATCGGCGCCCACCTGTCCGACCTGGCCGACGCGGCGCTGGGCGCCGCGCTGATCGTGGCCAACAAGACGGTGCGCCCGGAGAAGGAGCCGCGGATCGCGGTGATCGCGATGGGCAAGTGCGGGGCCCGCGAGCTGAACTACGTCAGCGACGTCGACGTCATCTTCGTCGCCGAACCCGCCGACGCCGTCGCCACCCGGGTGGCCGGTGAGCTGATGCGGTTCGCTGCCGACGCGTTCTTCGAGGTGGACGCGGCGCTGCGGCCCGAGGGCAAGCACGGTGCGCTGGTGCGCACCCTGGAGTCGCACATCGCCTACTACGAGCGGTGGGCCAAGACGTGGGAGTTCCAGGCGCTGCTGAAGGCGCGACCCGCGGCGGGGGACATGGAGCTGGGCCAGCAGTACATGGACGCGCTGATGCCGATGGTGTGGAAGGCCAGCGAGCGTGAGGACTTCGTCGCGGAGGTCCAGGCGATGCGCAGGCGGGTCGAAGAACTCGTCCCGGCCGGCGTGCGCTCGCGCGAGATCAAGCTCGGCACCGGCGGGCTGCGTGACGTCGAGTTCGCGGTTCAGCTGCTGCAGCTGGTGCACGGCCGCCGGGACGAGTCGCTGCATGTGACGTCGACGGTGGAGGCGCTGGCCGCGCTCGGCAACGGCGGCTACATCGGCCGCGACGATGCGGCGAACCTGACGGCGTCATATGAGTTTCTGCGGCTGCTCGAACACCGGCTGCAGTTGCAGCGGCTCAAGCGCACCCACCTGTTGCCGGACGAGGACGACGACGAGGCGCTGCGTTGGCTGGCCCGCGCGGCGCACATCCGGCCCGACGGCAGGCACGACGCGCTCGGGGTGCTGCGCGAGGAGCTCAAGCGGCAGAACATGCGGGTGTCGCGGCTGCACGCGAAGCTGTTCTACCAACCGCTGCTGGAATCAGTTGGCCGCGTTGGTATTTCACAGGGCATGACGGCCGATGCCGCCGAGCGGCAGCTGGCGGCGCTGGGTTATGAGGGCCCGCAGAGCGCGCTGACCCATCTAGCGGCGCTGACGAGTCAGGGGACGCGGCGCGCGCAGGTGCAGCGGGTGTTGTTGCCGACGCTGCTGGACTGGCTGTCCGACACGCCGGACCCGGACGCGGGTCTGCTGGCATACCGGCGGATCAGCGAGGCGCTCGCCGATCAGCGGTGGTACCTCTCGACGCTGCGGGACGAGGGCGCGGTCGCCAAGCGCTTGATGAAGGTGTTGGGCACGTCGGCGTACGTGCCGGAGTTGCTGATGCGGGCGCCCGAGGTGATCCAGTTGTACGCCGACGGCCCGAGTGGGCCGAAGCTGCTGGAGGTGGATCCCGAGGGCGTGGCGCAGGGGCTGATCGCCTCGGCGGGACGGCATGCCGATCCGAAGCGGGCGATCTTCGCGGCGCGCACGCTGCGCAGGCGGGAACTGGCGCGGATCGCGTCGGCGGATCTGCTGGGCATGTTGGAGGTCACCGACGTCTGCAAGGCGTTGACGTCGGTGTGGGTTGCGGTGCTGCAGGCGGCACTGGACGTGGTGATTCGGGCGAACACGCCGGCAGGCGGTGTGCCGGCGCGGATTGCGGTGATCGGCATGGGCCGGCTTGGCGGTGGGGAACTCGGCTACGGGTCGGATGCCGACGTGATGTTCGTGTGCGAGCCGAACGACGGGTTCGACGAATCGGTCGCGGTGAAGTGGTCGGCAATGATCGCCGAGCAGGTGCGTACGCTGCTCGGGGCGCCGAGTTCGGATCCGCCGCTGGAGGTGGACGCGAACCTGCGGCCGGAGGGACGCAACGGACCGTTGGTGAGAACCCTTGCGTCGTATGAGGCGTACTACGAGAAGTACGCGCAGATCTGGGAGGTGCAGGCGCTGCTGCGGGCGCACCGCGTAGCCGGCGACATGGACCTTGGTGAGCGGTTCCTGTTGATGGTGGACAAGGTGCGGTACCCACCCGGCGGGGTGTCTCAGGAGGCGGTGCGCGAGATCCGGCGCATCAAGGCGCGGGTGGATGCCGAGCGGTTGCCACGCGGCGCGGACCCGAACACGCACACCAAGCTCGGTCGCGGCGGACTGGCCGACATCGAGTGGACGGTGCAACTGCTGCAGTTGCGGCACGCGCATGAGGTGCCTGCGCTGCACTGCACGTCAACGTTGGAGGCGCTCAACGCGATCGGTGGTGCCGAGTTGATCGCCGAGGGTGATGTGGAGTTGTTGCGGCAGGCGTGGTTGACCGCGACGGGGGCGCGCAATGCGCTGGTGCTGGTGCGCGGTAAGCCCGTCGATCAGCTGCCGGGGCCGGGTCGGCAGCTCAATGCCGTTGCGGTGGCGGCCGGTTGGGACACCGACGACGGTGGAGAGTTCTTGGACAACTACCTTCGGGTCACTCGCCGCGCCAAGGCGGTGGTGAAGAAGGTGTTCGGGGCCTAGGCGCTGTTCGATGTTGGAATGCCGAGCTCCGGGCAATCCGCCAGGTCGGGCCCCTGTATGAGCCACGTCGAATACGACTCGTCTCGGTATTCCTCCTGCCATTCGGGCACGAGTTCGAGCGCCTCGCCTGGCGCACTGGCGGCCTTGACCCCAAGGATGACGGCGCCACCGAGACGCAAGCGTCCATCTGCGATGGGAGACAAGAGCTCTTTGGCTTTCTGGCTGCCCCACCTGATGCCACCCTCAGTGGCCGCTCTTCCGTTGATCACCTGTAGGACACTTTCGGAGATCGCGTCGGATCCGGCCAGATATTGCATACATCCGCAGAGATCTTCGGGGATCTCGTTGTTGAATATGTAGCCGCCGACAACGCCCTCAATGCGGGTCTTGAACAGCTCGGTGGGGAACGTACCCGGAAGGAAATCGACATTGCTGAACGTCACGTATGAGCTTTCCTGAGGATAGTCGTTCCTCAACGTGATCACATCGCCGTAATTCATCTTTCGGTACCCGATGACGTAGGCTTCGCGCGCCCCTCCGGGGGTGGTCTCCTTGGCGACGAGCACGCTCACGACGTAGGTTTCCGGCATGACCGGCATTCCGGTGTCGGGGTCGGTCATCAGCGGCGGGTTGCCGATGCGCTTCACCGATTGGGTCGCGTAATCCCAGTCGCCGTTCTCGTCCTTGCCCCCACCCACGGTCCTCACTTCAAAGTTCTGGCCCAAACGGTCCCAGAAACCCACGGCACCCGGAAGCTCGATAAAGTCGAGGAAGCGCATTGGGGTCGGGCCGGGTTCGGATGGATACCCGCTGGGCCACAGGGTGATTGTGACCGGTACGACATGCGAATTGCCCATGCTGTCAGTGGCTTTCACCAGGAACAGTACCGTGTTGACCTTGCCGGACTCTGCCGCGAGATTGCGCGCCTCAGTGGTGGGAGTGAATGCGAACGTGCCGTCCTGGTTCACGACGAAACTCCCCAGGGGACTTTCGGTGGATCCTTCGTAGGTGTACGTCGTGCCGGGTGCGTTGTCCGGTGGTGGGACGTTGATATATCCGGCGGTGACGCCGCTGCTGTAATCGGTATATGCCGTCACCGGTGACGGGTTCGATGTAGTGCCACCGCCACCTACACCGCCGCCGACCCCGCCGGGGGAGGCAGCGAATGGTCGGTGCACGTCAGACAGCTGAAGAACGTGCAGTACAAGACCGTCCGCGGTGGACGTTCGCGCGTAGAGGTATTTGCCGTCGGGGCCCAGCCAGGTCTGGGTGGGGCCGCCCAGGTTGACAACCTGGACGAGGTCGCCGGTTTCCCAGTCGTAGATGAGCACGCCTGTTCCCGACCCGGAGAACAAGTGCGTTGCACTCCGTCTTTCCCCGTCAATTGGTGGGAGATCCGCCTGGGTTGCGCCGATGATCTGGTTCCCCACGACCTCCCCGAAAGTAGACGGGTTGGGAGGATCGGCGAACACGACGAATGCGCGGTTGCCTTGGATGCGGATGGTATTCGGGGTCTTGGTTGTGTAGATCGTTCGAAGGAGCGATCCGGTGTTGGCGTCGAACACCTGCACGCCGGTGCGATCGTCGTCAAACGCGGGCGACAGAATGGTGTACACCAACCCGTCGTTGGTTATGCCCATTCCTCGTCCGGCGCGCGGCACCGTGTGCTCGGCGATCTTGACGCCGGTCACCGCGTCGTAAACGGCGAAGTGCCCGGTGTCGTACATGACGTCGGTCTTGTACACATAGATTCGGGCGTCCCCGGCCGTGATGTTCGTCGAGGTCGTATCCCAGGACGGCAACAGACTGTCGAGTGCGATTGGGAATGACCGTACGACCACGGCCTGTGTTGAGCTGATCGGTATTCTCGCGACCTCGACCGTGACCGGCGGGTTCTGTCCATCGGAGAGTTGGACGGTGAACTGGTCGTACATCGCGTGCCCGCCCGCGGCGTTGAGTCTGGCCTGCGTGCTGGGCGTGTAGCTGAAGCTGCCGCCGGCGCCGAGGGTGACCTCGCCGTTGAGCGGCGGGATCGCGAGCGTGTATGTGACGGTGTCGCCGTCGGGGTCGCTGAAATTGAGATTGCCGGTGACCACGCCGTTGAGCCCCTGAGGGGCGCCGAATGTGGGGTTGGCAGTTGGTGGTTGGTTGACGGTGGTGGCGCCGAGGGGGGTGATGTCGACGGTGACTTGTGTGATGGTGGTGCCGCCGTGGCCGTCGGAGATGGTGATGATGAAGCGGTCGGTCTTGTCGACTGTTGTTGCTCGGGGTGAGCTGGCGGCTTGGCGTGCCGCAAACGTGGGTATATAGGTGAAGGTGTTGTCGGCGTAGATGATTGAGCCTTGGTTGGTGTTGGCTGGGCCGGTCACGGTGAAGGTGTCGCCGTCGGGGTCGGTGGCGGTCATGGTGCCGGTGACGACACCGGTGGCGGTGTCGGTGGTCAGGCTGGTGACAGTTGCTTTGGTGGGGCGGCTGTTTGCACCGCGAATATCGACGGTGATGGTGAAGGGGAGCTGGTTGCCGTGGCCGTCGTCGACGGTGATGGTGAAGGTGTCGGTTTTGTCCGCCGCGGTGGCGCCGTCGGCCGCCGCGGCGTGGCGTGCTTCGTCGGTGGGGGTATAGGTGAATCGCCCTCGTGTCCCGGAGCCACTGACCACCACGGTGCCCTTTGAGGTGGTGGTCGTGCCGCTGTAGGTGATCGCGTCGCGATCGGGGTCGAAGGCGATGATTTGGCCATTGACGACTCCGGCGCCATTGGGGGCCGGGGTGATGACGGTCACGGAGGGCGGTTGGTTCGCGGCCAGGCTGGTCATCAGGAGGCTGGTGGTGTCCTGCACGCCGGCGGTGAGAAGCGCAGGGCTCTCGGCGTCGACGCCGACCTCGCGTCGTGCGGCGGCGGCCATCACCCAGGCCACCGGGGATTCCACCGGGGCGTCGGGGTTGGTGGTGGCGAACGGGCTCAACAGCCCGGTCAACACGCTGGCCGTGATCGTCTTCGCAGGCGGGGCGGGCGTGTGGGGGTCGAGGAGACCGGCGATGTGACGAGGGGGGTCTGCGAAAGCACCGGCGTGGACGTCACTGTTGGCGTCGGCTCGACCGGCTCGGGGATGTTGCGTGACGGGATGTCCGCGATTCTGCTCAGGGCTTGTTCTTTGGCATCAGCGTGGCGTTGGACCGCGGCGGCCCGGGCCGCCGCAGCCTGCGCGTCGCGCGGACTCCTCGATGGTCCGGCCAACGGCGCCGTGGAGCCGGACGGCGCGGGAGTCTGTGACGGCGGCGCCGATTCGGGCAAGCCGCCGCCCTCGGCATTCTCGCCATCAGCCAAGAAACCGGCGGGTGGTGGGTCGTCGTCGCCGGGGCCCAGGCCGTCACCGTCGACGCCATCGCCGGGGCCGTCCGATGCCTGCGTGGAGTCAGCAGAAACAGGCGCGCCGGCCTGTTGCGCGGGGGCCGTCGGTGACTCGATCGGCGCAGTGCTCTGATCTGTTGACGGCTGTGGGTGGGTGGTGTTGGCATCGCCCGCCCCTTCATTGTCCTGGGCCCACGCGGTGCTCGATCCGCTGGCCACCGCCGCTCCCACGCCCAGGGCGACCGCCAACGCTCCGACCCGACCGACATACCGCGCGTAACCCATGGCGACCCCTAAGCGAACGATGTGAGATTTGCTGAGAACGCTATTGCAGTTCCTCAGTCAAAGGAACCAGGGTTTTCCCTATGATTCCACTTGATTTTCAATAGGGTGCTTCGCGTACTTCCGTCGGAAATTATTTGCTATCGCACGGGCAGTTATCGGATATCGAGAGCGTGTCAACTGTCGCGCGACCGGCGCGAAGCCGCAGCGTGCACCCCGGTGGGTCCGAAGCGTGTGCATGGACTTACGGGTCACCCGCCGCGCGAACGCGGTGGCACGAAGTTGTTCCGGAGTTAGCGTCCGTCAGGGCAGCAACGGGTTGATAGAACCAGGCGCGGGCAGGCCCAATTAGATATCTTCGAGGCGGTTGGCGAGGTCTTCGCAGTTCTCCTTCGCCTGTTTGGTTGCCTCGTCGAGGTCCCTTTCGAGAGGGTCTGTGATGACCCCCTGAACTTTCTGTACCGCCCCGATGGCGCCTGGTTGTGTGATCGGGATCTTCAGGTAGGCCTCTCCGCCAGCAGCGACGAGTCCGGCGGTGATGCAGGACTTGAAGTAGGCCTTGATGACGTCGCGTTCGGCTTCCACCAGCTCCGGGGGCATGCCGCCGTAGGGGTCAGGCGGGCCGGTGACCGGTGGAAAGCCGTTGGGTCCACCGACCTCACCGGGGAACGTGCCGGGAGCGAACTCGACGAACTGCACGTTGCTGGTGACGGCGCCGCAATTGACACGTGGGAAGCACAGGACCGACGCGAAGTCCCATTCGATCTTCATCGTGCCCTCGATCGGTTGTCCGGGCTGTAGTTTGGAAACGCCGATCACCCTTCCGTTTTCGATCTGAACGGCAAACCTTTCGTTTCCATTCGCGGCGGGCTCTGGTCCCACCGTTCTCACCACGTAGTAATCATCGACGCCGACAAACTGGCCTTCGAGAACGACAGGCACGGTGTGGCTATACACGGTTTCTACCTGGCCGATGTCAAAAGGCCGCCTATTTGGATCGTCGAGGATGTCGCCCGCTGGCGGACCTTGCGGACTCCGGCCGTCGGGGCTGCCGCCGGGACCGCCACCCGGACCGCCACCCGGACCGCCGCCGGGTCCGCCACCGGGACTACCGCCAGGAGGATCCGGGGGATACGACGGCGTGGCGGTGGGGGGTGATGCGACAGTCAGTGGTGGGACATCGACAACAACCCGCACCCAACTCTTTCGGCCGTGCGGTTCGGTGACTGCGACGAAGAAGTAGTCCTTGGTTTCGGCACGATTCGCCGCAGCCTGGCGTACTGCTAAATTCGCTGTGTACGTGAATGTTCCGTCGGAATTGATGCGGACATCGCCGGCCAGTGCGCTCGTTGTTCCACCGCTGTAGGTGAGCTGTTCTCCGTCCGGGTCGGCGGCGACCACGCGGCCACGGAACGTGCCCCATTGGTCGGGAGGATTCAGGATGACCAGAGCGGTCGGCGGCCGATTGTCCGGGCTGATCGGGACTTCCACGGGGATGACCGCGACCTCTTCGCCATTCTCATCGGTGACCTTGACCGTGAAGTTGGTAGTCAATGCGCTCTGCGGTGCGTCGGCGGCCGCGGCCTGGTGTCTGGCATCCGCTGACGGCACGAAAACGTAGGCGCCGGTGGCGGGATCGAGGCTGACGGTGCCCTTGGTCGTCCCTTCCACCACGGAGTAGGTTAAGGTCTGACCGCCGCCGCTCGGCGCGGCGACAACGCCGCTGATCGCACCGGTGGATGGATCGGACGGCCGGTTCGTGCTGAGCCCAGTCTGCACCCGCGGGGTGGTCGCCGCGGGGGCGCTCTGATCCAGGATCTGGAATTCTGTGGTGGTACCGCCGTGTCCGTCCTTGACCCTCAGCGTGACACCGAACGGGTAGGTGGGTTCGGCGGCGTTGGGCGTGTAAGTCCATTGGTAGGTCTGCCCACCGAGCCACTGGGCCGTGACGTCACCCATCTCAAAGTCGTCAAGTGACACCTCGAGATAGTCTCCGTCCGCGTCATAGGCGGTGAAGGTTCCCGTTATCGCACCTGTTGTCGGATCCACGGTTTGCGTCGACGAGGCAATCACCGGCGCTTGGTTAAGCGGAGTGATCAGCACGGAGGCTTCGCCCGAGGCAACACCGCCGCGACTGTCGGTGGCCGTCCATCGGAATGAGTAGATGTCCGGACGTCCGCCGGATTCCTGCGCGGCTTCGTGCCGTCGTTCGTCGGTGGGAACGAAAGTCCACGCACCCGTGATTCCATCGGTGGTGTAGTTGCCGTCCTCGATGATGAAGAACCCGTCCTCGACGCGGCTGCCGGCAATCGGTTCGATGGTGTATGTGATGCCATCGCGTTCGAGGTCCCTCAGATTGAAATGCCCCGACACCTCACCGGTGATCGGGTCTGGTTCGCCGACGGTGGTCGGTGCGAGCTGAATCGGTGCGGCGTTGGGTTCGGTGGACGGGGCGATGGCGACCGTGATGTCGACGTTGACGTAACCGCGGTGATTGTCGTACGCGGTGATGGTGAACGTGTCGGACTTGTCCGCGTCGGTGGCATCGTCGGCCGCTGCGAATGCCCGTGCCGCCGCGACGGGGGTGTAGGTGAAGGCGCCGGTCTCCCGGTCGACGGTCAAGCTGCCCTTGGTGGTGGTGGTGGTGGGCCCGACGTAGATGATCGTGTCGCCATCGGGGTCGGTCGCGGTCACCTGACCGGTGACGATGCCGGTGGAGGCGTCGGGAGTGCCGACACTTACGTTGTCCAGCAACGGGTTTGCGTTCGCCACGCCGATGGGAACGGTCACGGGTATCGCGGTGGCGTTGCCGTGGCCGTCCGCGACGACAATGTTGAACGTGTCGTGGGTGTCCTCGTCGGTGGCGGTGGGCAGTGCGGCGTCATGCCGAGCCGCCGGCGACGGGGTGTAGGTGAACGCGCCGGTGGTCGGTTCGACTGTGACGGTGCCCTTGGTCGGTTGGGTCGCGGTGAAGTTGAGGGTGTCTCCGTCCAAGTCCTGTACCGAGGGGATTCCGGTCATGACTCCGGTGGCCGGATCCCGGCTGAGCATGTTGATGCCGTCGTGGTCCGCGCCCAGGTCGGTGAAGATGCTCGTGGTGCGGGGCGCGGAGTTCGGCGTTGCACCTGTCGGCAGAATCGCGACGGTGAGAGGCATTTTGACAACACCGCCGTGGCCGTCGTCGACGGTGAGGATGAATGTGTCGACAAGATCTGTGGCCGAAGCCGTGGGTGCGGCCGCAAGCTGGCGAGCGGTCTCGGTCGGCGTATAGGTGAATTTGAAGGTGTACGAGTTCGATGGCTCGACGACGAGGGCGCCCTTTGTCGGTTCCGTTGTCGTGAAAGTGAGTGTGTCGTTGTCGCCTTCGTAGAACAGTATCGATCCGGTGACCGCTCCTGACGAGTCGGCTGTGCTGATCGAGGACGCGGCCGACTCGAGCCATGGTGTGTAGTTCGCCGGGCCGATCGGAACCGTGACCACGACATCGGTTGTCTGGCCGCGCCTGTCGCTGGCGGTGACGATGAAGGTGTCGATCTTGTCTTGCGGTGTCGCGGTGTCGGCTGCGGCGTCGTGCCGAGGTGTGATGCCGAAGACGGGGAAGTTGTAGGGCGTGTAGGTGAACGCGCCGGTGTCGGGGTCGATCGAGATGCTGCCCTTTGCGGGGAAGGAGGTCACGGTGTACCGCAGCGCGTCGTCATCGGGATCGGTGAACGATACGGCTCCATGGACGGCGCCGTTGCTTGTCGCCGGCGTCCCAACAACTGTGGTGCCCGCGACGGGCGCGCCGTTGGTTGCGTTGTTCGCCGGCACCACGTTGACGGTGATACCGACCGGCGTGACGGACTGTCCGTCGTCGGCGAGGATGACGATGATGTCCTGCTTCTCGGCTGCGGTCGCGTCCGATGCGGCGGCTCGCTGCCTGGCCTTGTCGGACGGCGTGTAGGTGAAGACGCCGGTGGTGGGGTCGATGGTGATGCTGCCGCGGACCGGTGGCGCAGCCGAATAGGTCAGGGCGTGCCCGTCGGGATCGGTGAACGGCACCGATCCGGTGACCACCCCGGTGGTGCTGTCGATCTGGTAGACGGGTGTGCCCGCGACCGGCGCCTGGTTGGGCGCGACGATCGTGACGTCCTTGGTGAAAGTGGTGCTCTGCAAATCGCCGTCGGTGACGGTGAAGGCGATCGTGCGGTCGGTGCCGACGGCGCCGCTGCCGCTGGTGAACGTGACCATGCGCAGTGCGGTCTGGTAGTCGTCCACGCTGGCGGTGCCGGTCAGGGTGAGCACACCCGTGCCGGGGTCGTATGTGGCGGTGATCCCGTTGAGCGGGTTGGGGTTCATGGCGAGAACGTCGTTGCCGGGCGAGAACCCGGACGTGATGGCGACGGTGGCGCCCTCGAGGTGGGTGTCGTCGGAATCCCTGACGGTGATCGCGGGATCGACCTTGACAGCCGCACCCGCCGCGGCCGTGGTGTCGCAGCCACAACTTGCCACCCGCGGCGCATCGTTGATGGCGGTGAGGTTGATGATTTTGATGGCTGCCGCACTTGTGTCCCAGCCGTCGGTAACGGTGAAAGACACGGTTCGCGATGCGGGCGGTGTGCTGCTCGTATTGCGATAGCTGACCGAGCGCAGCGCTGCCTGGTAGTCGGCGGCGCTCGCGGTGCCGCTGAGGGTGAGCACGCCGGTTGCGTAGTCGTAGTCGCCGCTGATGCCGCTGCCCGCGGGCGCAGTAAAGGTCAGGCTGTCATCGAAGCTCGGCGTGTCCACCGACACCGTCGCCCCGCTGAGAAGCCCTAGCGGCGCGGTGACCGTCAGGCCGCCGTCGACGATCGTGGCGGGGGCCTGCTCGGAGTAGGCGACGACACCCGCACTGGTGGCGACGGTCGGAACGTCGCTCTGAGCGGTGACGGTGATGGACTTGCTCGCCGCGGCGCTGGATGTGACACCGTCGGTTACGACGAAGGTGATCGTTCGGTCGGCGGCCGGATTGTCGCCGGTGTTCTGATAGGTGACCGATCGCAGCGCGGCCTGGTAATTGGCCACGCTGGACGTGCCGGTCAACACCAGCACGCCGGTGGCGCTGTTGTAGCCGCCGGTGATGCCATTGCCGGGAGTGAAAGCCAGCGTCTCGGTCGCGCTCGCATCGGTGATCGCCACGGTGGCCCCGGCGAGCGTCGCGTGGTCGGCATCGGTGATCGTGATCCCGCTGTCGACCACGACGGGATCGCCGCCCTCAAGGTAGGTCGTGGCTCCCGTCGTGCTGCTCATCTGTGGCGCGTCGTTCTCGGCGGTGATCGAGATCTGTTTGCTCGCAACGGTACTCGTGTGGACACCGTCGGAGACCTCGAAGGTGATGGTGCGTGTCGCCGGTGGCGTGTCGCTGGCGTTGTGGTACGTGACGGAACGCAGCGCGGACTGGTAGTTCGCCGCGCTCGAGTCGCCCATCAGGACCAATTCGCCCGTACTGCTGTTGTAGAAGCCGACGATGTTGCTGCCGTCCGGTGCGGTGAAGTCAAGCGACTCTTGCGAACCCGCACTGCCGATCGTCACCTTCGCACCGGACAACAGCGGCGAATCGGCATCACTGACAGTGATACCACCGTCGACCACCACCGCCGCCTGCTGCTCCGCGTACGCGGTGCTGCCGCCGGTGGTGGTGACGACTGGCGCCTGATTGGCGCCGAGCGGAGTGATGTTGACGGTGACCAGAGCGACGGTGGTGCCGCCGTGGCCGTCGTTGACGGTGACCGCGAACCGGTCGGTCCGCAGCGCCGACGGGGCCGTGGGTGCGCTTGCCGCTTGGCGCGCCGCGAGGGTCGGGGTGTAGGTAAACGTGTTGCCGGAGTATGTGATCGAGCCTCTGGCGGTGCTCGCCGGGCCGGTCACAGTGAAGCTGTCACCGTCGGCGTCGGTGGCGGTCATCGTTCCGGTGACCGCACCTGTGGCCGGATTCGTCACTGTGTCCGCCAGTCTGGCGTCGGTGGGTCGGCGGTTGACACCGCGGATCGACACGACAATGTCGACCGGGATCTGGTTGCCGTGGCCGTCGTCGACGGTGATGGTGAACGAATCGGTCTTGTCTTCGTCCGTCGCTCCGACGGCCGCGGCGGCGTGGCGCGCCTCGGCAGTGGGGGTGTAGGTGAACAACCCATGTGCGCCGCTGCCACTGACCACCACGGTGCCCTTCGACGTCGTGGTGGTGCCGCTGTAGATGACCGGATCGCGCTCCGGGTCGATGGCGACGATGTGGCCGTTGACCACACCGGAGCCGTTGGGACCGGGATTGACCACGCGCACGGTCGGCGCACCGTTGGCGGCCTGGGTGGTCATCATCAGGCTGTTGGTGGTCGGTGTGCCGGCACTGAACAACTGCGGACCCTCCGCGTCCACGCCGACCTCTCGCCGCGCGGCGGCGGCCATCACCCAGGCAACCGGGGATTCCACCGGGGCGTCGGGGTTCGTGGTCGCGAACGGGCTCAACAGACCGGACAGCACGCTGGTCGCGGTAGTTGTCGGCGGCGCCGGTGCCGGTGGCGGCGTGGCCGCGATCGACACCGTTGGTGCGGCGACGGGTGTCTCGGTGCGCACCGGCTCGGGCGTCACTGCCGCGGCCGACGGAACCGCCTGCGCCAGCGCGCGCGACGGCGTCTCGCCGATCGTGCTCAGCACGTCCGCGCGGGCCTCGGCGTGCCGCTGCAGCGCGGTGGCCCTGGCCGCTTCGCGCACAGCGGCCAAGTCTCGTGAGTCGCGCGCGTGCTGCGCGGGTGAGGGCCTGGGGGGCTCCGCCGATTCGCCGAAGTCGCCACTGGCCCCGTCGCTGTCCAGGAAGCCCGCGGGGGGTGCATCGTCTTCGGCCGGGATGCCTGCGTCGCTGTCGGCATCCCCGTCGACGCCGTTCTGGGGGGAGTCTCCGGTCGTGGGGGCTGTGCCGGCCTGTTGTTCGGGCGGAGTCGGTGACTCGCTGGGGTCGGCGGGCTGCGGACTGGTGGTGTTGGACTCGCCTGCCCCGTCACCTTCCTGGGCCCACGCGGTGCTCGATCCGCTGGCCACCGCCACCCCGACACCGAGCGCCACCGCCAACGCCCCGACCCGACCGACATACCGCGCATAACCCATGACGCCCCCAAGCGAACTTATTCATATTTGCTGACGACGCTAGGACGTTGGATACGTCCAAAGATATCGGGGATTTCCCTATGCTTTTCACCAGTGATGCATAGGGTGCCGGTCGACATACCCAGCAGGATGTCTTTGCTGTTTCACAGATAGTGATTGGCGGGCCGCGCTTCGACGCCGGCGATTCGCGCCCCGGACGGGCGTCGTCATGGTGGTTGGAACGCGGATCTGCCCGCCCCCATAGGTGGCCGCTCACGACGTCGATAGCAGGGCTTTGTAGTGTCCGAAGCGTGAGCATGGACTTCGGATTCGACGTGATCAGCGCCGAGGAGTACGAGCGTCAGCGAACGCTCTACGAACCGCTGACCGCCGCCATCCGCGACCTCATCGACGCCGGAATCCACACCGACGTCGACGAGGAGACCGCGCGCGAGGCCCAGGCCGCGATCGAGGCCGTGACCGTCAAGCTCTCCGCCAAGCGGCGCTCCGTCACCACCACGCTGCGCCACGCCGACACCGGCCGTCCGCTCGCCTGGGCTAACCCCGCCGTCGGGTTGCG
>Ga0182793_1000417_pt1 | contig 34205 bp, 19 predicted proteins | sample Passage237A_FD_130498 | JGI IMG/M metagenome (GOLD analysis project Ga0182793, IMG submission 130498) | Cellulose adapted compost microbial communities from Newby Island Compost Facility, Milpitas, CA, USA - Passage2 37A (version 2) (version 2) ... | reverse complement strand
GCTACGAATCGCTTGCTTAAAGCAATTGACTTGTTGCTGTTTCAAACGTCTGCAAGATGGACAGTCATCCTTCCTGCAGGCGTCCGCACAAGTTACCTGCGCACACTTTCAAAGAACCTCGGAATCGGCCTCAGCGCCTTCTTCCGTATCCCGACGTTTCCGTCGAGGTGAGCCGCATATTCTGGCAGCTCGTTTCCGCTTCGTCAACACCCTCATGAGAGGAAGCTTCCGAACCGCCCGGCGGTGCGACCGAAGCCGTTTCCGCCGAGGGAGCCGCTCATTCTGGCAGCTCGCTTCCGTTTCGTCAACACCTCGTGATGAGGAAGTTTCGAACCGGAAACCTCAACCCGAACCGAAGTTCCCGTCGAGGTGAGCCGCACATTCTGACAACCCGATTCAGATTCGTCAACACCCCGTAGGGAAGCTTTTCGAACCCGCCACCGCACCGAAGTACGCGTGGCCACGGGCCGCCGGAGCGACCTCCCGGAACCGAACCAAGGCTCGATTCCTGGACCCTGCGGCGATGGTTTCGGATGAAGCCGTCGCTGCAGGGGGGCGAATCTTGCGCCTATTCAGAAAAAAAGGGAAGCCCCTTTCGAGAAATTTTTTCAGGCGCCCGTCAGGCCAGGCCCGGGATACGCCTGCACGCCAGCCCGGCCGCGGCGCAGGCCCGGGCCAGCGTCCCGGCCGTACCCGCGTCCTCCCCATATAGATGGACCACGCGCTGGCCCTGCCCTGCCAGCTCCAGGGCGCGCCCCGGCAGGGCGGAGGCCTCCAGCACCTGGTAGTGGGCATCGCGGCGGGCCGGCTCCAGGGCGGCCGCCGCCAGCCCGGGGGTGGCGAGAATGGCGTCGGCCTGGTTGAGCACACGCAGCGCGCGCAGGGTATAGAGGTCCGGCTCGCTGCTGGCCGGCACCAGGGCCACCCAACCCCGGGCCGCCACGGCAGCATCCGCACCGGACTCCAGCGCATCCAGCTCGGCCAGGAAGGCCTGTTCCAGGGCCTCGGGTGCGCTGGCCAGCGCGTCCAGGCGGCCGTCGAGCATGTATTCGAACCAGCGCCGGCGCAGGGCCAGGTCGGGCAGCAGGCGGCGGATGCGCTCGCGATGCTGCCCGAACAGGCCGGCCACATGGCCCAGGCCCGGATCCAGCAGGGTTTCAAGGCGCTCGCGCAGGCGCCGTGCCAGCATCGGCGCCGCCCCGGCCGAGGAAATGGCCACCACCAGCGGGCTGCGTTCAACCACGGCCGGGACCTGGAAGCTGGAAAGCACGGCGTCATCGACCACGTTGGCCAGGCGCCGCCGGCGCCCCGCCTCGGCCGCCAGGGCGGCGTTGAAGGCGGCATCGTCGGTGGCGGCAATCACCAGCCAGACCTGGTCCAGCCAGGCCGGGTCGAACTCGCCGGGCAGGTGCCGGACCTGGCCGCGGGCCACGGCCTGCTGCAGCTCCGGGTGGACGATGGCCCGGGCGCACAGCTGCACCCGCGCCCCGACCCGGAGCAGCGAGGCCACCTTGCGCGCGGCGACCTCGCCGCCGCCCACGACCAGCACCTCGCGTCCGCCAAGATCCGCAAACAATGGGTACAGCGGGGACATGTGCGCTCCAGCAGCCGGGCCGTGGGGCATCCTCGCCGGCGCCGGCCCGGTTTGTCGATCCGGCCCGGGACTCAGCCCAGGAAGCCGGCGAAGACTCCGGCCACCTGGCGGGGCTGGTCCATGTGCAGGTGGTGGCCGCCGGCCATGCGCACCAGCTCGGCCTGCGGCACCGCCTGCAGCCGCGCCTGGCGCAGCTCCTCGGGGAAGTATTCCTGGGCCGGCTCGGCATAGAGCAGGCGCAGCGGGCACTGCACCGCCGCCAGCAGGTCCATGACCTGGGCCTCGCTGTAGCGCTGCAGCGCCGGCAGGGTCAGGCGCGGGTCGCTGGACCAGGTGTAGCCGCCCTCCACCGCGCGGGTGCCGCGCTCCACCAGCAGCCGGGCGCTGTCCTCCAGGATCTGGTTGGCCTGCATCCGCGCCCGCACCGCCACCGCCAGGTCGGGGAAGGTGCGCAGGCCGCGGCCCGCGCCGCGGCGGGCAGCGGCCACGGATTGGCGCACGCGGCTGGCCGTGTGGTCCTCGCGCTCGGCCAGCGGGCCCAGGGTCTCGATCAGGGCCAGGCGCTCGACCCGCTCCGGGGCGGCGACGGCCACCATCGAGGAGATCGCCGCGCCCATGGAATGGCCGAGCAGGGCGAAGCGCTCCCAACCCAGGTGGTCGGCCACATCCAGCACCGCGTGCAGGTGCACGCCCAGGCCGTAGTCCAGGCCCGGCGGCAGGTGCGCGCTGCGCCCGTGCCCGGGCAGGTCCAGCAGCACCAGGTCCAGTTCCGGCAGGAAGGGGAGCAGCGGCAGGAAGCTGGCGGCGTTGTCCAGCCAGCCGTGCAGGGCAATCACCCTGGCCCTGCCCGCGCGCTCCTGGCGCAATCCGGCCAGCTCCCCCCAGGCCAGCGGGAAGCGCACTTCGGCCAGGCTCATGCCGGCACGCCCAGCGCGCGCCGGACCAGCCCGGCCAGGGCCTGGGCATGGGCCGGGGCGGCATTGAGACAGGGGATGTAGTGCAGGCGCCCGCCCCGGGCCTGGAAATGTTCGGCCGCGCCCAGGGCGATTTCCTCCAGGGTCTCGATGCAGTCCACGGCGAAACCGGGGCAGACCACGTCCACCTCGCGCACGCCGGCCGCGGCCAGGCGGTCCAGCTCATCCAGGGTGGACGGCTCCAGCCAGCGCTCGCGCCCGAAGCGCGACTGGAAGGCCATCGACCACTGGCCCGGGGCCAGGCCCAGGGCCGCGGCGATGGCGCCGGCGCTGTCCTGGCAACGCTGCGGGTAAGGGTCGCCGCCATCGGCCAGGCGTTGGGGGATGCCGTGGAAGGAAAACAGCAGGTGGCGGTCGGCACCACGCCGGGCGGCGATGGAACCGGCCACGGCCGCGACCCAGCCGGCATCGCTGGAGTAGTCCTCGATCAGGGTCACGTCCATGCCCTGGGTTTCCTCGGCCACCACGTCGGCCACCGAGGCGGTGGTGGTGGTGGAGTACTGCGGATACAGCGGCAGCACCGCCAACCGCCGTACCGGACCGTTGCGCAGCCGGCGCAGGGCCTCGCGCAGGGAGGGCTTGCCGTAGCGCATGGCCATTTCCACCTGGCATCCGGGCAGGTGCTGCTGCAGGCCCTGGGCCAGGTCGCGGGTATGGACCAGCAGCGGCGAGCCGTCCGCCATCCAGACCTTGGCGTAATTGGCGGCCGAGCGCGGCCCGCGCAGGGGCAGGATCACCCCGTACAGCAGCGGCTTCCACAGCAGCGGGGGGATCGAGACCACCCGCGGGTCGCCGAGGAATTCAGCCAGGTAGCGCCGCACCGCGGGCGCGGTCGGGGCCTCCGGTGTGCCCAGGTTGACCGCGAGCACGGCGGTATCGACGGTGGCTTGCATGCGGCCATTCTGACAGACCCGGCGGGGGCCGCCGGCATGGCCCCTGCCGCCCCGGCCAGGCCTCAGCCGCGATTCATTGCGCCGTCACTAAGTTCCAGCCTAGGGTGGCCCTCCGCGCCACCACCCCATCCGGAGAGCCTGTCCCATGCCCATGCGCCCGTCCCGCACCCTCGCCCGCCTGCTCCTGCCGCTGGCCCTGGCCCTGGCCGTGGGCACCGCCGTGGCCGGCCCCGAGGAGGACAGCCGCGCCCGCGACGCGGTGCGCGTGCTCAGCGAGATCCAGAACATCCCCGAGCAGGCCATCCCCGACAAGCTGCTGGACGAGGCACGGGCGATCGTCATCATCCCCGACACCATCAAGGCCGGCCTGGTCCTGGGCGGCCGCCGCGGCCATGGGCTGCTCTCGCTCAAGACCGCCGATGGCACCTGGTCCAACCCGGTGTTCGTCAAGCTGACCGGCGCCAGCATCGGCTTCCAGGTCGGCGTGCAGTCCTCGGACGTGGTCCTGGTGTTCCGCAACGACCGCAGCCTGGACTCCATCGTCAACGGCAAGTTCACCCTGGGCGCCGATGCCAGCGTCGCCGCCGGCCCGGTCGGGCGCAATGCCGCCGCCGCCACCGACGGCCAGCTCAAGGCCGAGATCTGGTCCTGGTCGCGTGCGCGCGGCCTGTTTGCCGGCGTGGCCCTGGACGGCGCCGCGCTGCAGATCGACCGTGAGGCCCAGGCCGCGGTGTACGGCAGCAACGTCACCCCGCGGATGGTGCTGGAGGACCGCCAGGGCCTGAACCCGTCGCCGGCCGTGGTGGCCTTCCGCGACCAGCTGGAGGAAGCCACCCACGGCGCGCGCCTGGCCCGTGGCACCGCCGGCAACGGCGCCGGCGTGGCCCCGGTATCCGGTCCGGTGGTGGTGCAGCCGGCCAGCACCGGCGCCGCCACCGCGCCGATCGCCGCGCCGGCTGCCGGGCCGCAGCCCAGCCAGGGCTTCGAGCCGGTGGACAACGCCGTGCACACCGAGCCGCTGCCCTGAGCACGCCCGGGGCGGCGTTGCCGCGCCGCCCCGCCACCGGCCTGCGCTATCCTGTGGGCTTGTCTATCTGATCAAGTGAGCGTGCCATGGGCGGTCTGAGCATCTGGCATTGGATCATCGTGCTGGTGGTGGTGCTGCTGGTCTTCGGCACCAAGCGCCTGCGTAACGCCGGCAAGGACCTGGGCGAGGCGGTCAGGGGCTTCAAGGAGGGCATGCGCGAGCCGGAGAAGCCGGCTGCCCAGCTGGGCAACGAGCGCAGCGAAACCTCCCGGGACGAGGCCGAGCGCAGCCGCGACCCGTCCCAGCAGTAAGCCCGGGACGGCCGTACCCGGATGTTCGATATCGGTTTCAGCGAACTGCTGCTGATCGCGGTGGTGGCGCTGGTCGTGCTTGGCCCGGAGCGGCTGCCCAAGGCGGCCCGCTTCGCCGGGCTGTGGGTGCGCCGCGCCCGCGCGCAGTGGTATTCGGTGCGCGCCGAACTGGAGCGTGAGCTGGAGGCCGAGGAACTCAAGCGCAACCTGCAGCAGACCCAGGACTCGCTGCGCCAGGCCGAGGCCAGCCTGCGCGAACAGGCGCAGGAACTGCGCCAGGGCCTGGACGGCATCCGCCAGGAGGTGGAGGCCGCCAGCGGCCCTGCCGCCGACCCGGCGCCGGCGGCCGATGCGGATGCGCACAAGGAAGGCGATGAACGCGGACAGCCCTGAGCACGAGGTCGAAGGCAGCCTGATGGAGCACCTGCTGGAGCTGCGCTCGCGGCTGATGCGGGGGCTGGCCGGGCTGGTGGTGGTGCTGCTGGCGCTGCTGCCCTTCGCCAACAAGCTCTATGGCCTGCTGGCCGCGCCGCTGCTGGCCAAGCTGCCCAGCGGCGGGCAGCTGATCGCGGTGGAAGTGGCCTCGCCGTTCTTCACCCCGATCAAGCTGGCCTTCTTCGCCGCCCTGGTGCTCAGCGCGCCGTGGCTGCTGTACCAAGCCTGGGCCTTCGTCGCCCCTGGCCTGTACCAGCGCGAGAAGCGCCTGGCGCTGCCGCTGCTGGTCTCGGCGGTGCTGCTGTTCTACGCCGGCTGCGCCTTCGCCTTCTTCGTGGTGCTGCCCTCGGTGTTCGGCTTCCTCACCGCGATCACCCCCGACGGGGTGGCGATGATGACCGACATCAACGCCTACCTGGATTTCGTCCTGGTGATCTTCCTGGCCTTTGGCGCCAGCTTCGAGCTGCCGGTGGCGCTGGTGATCCTGGTCCTGCTGGGCTGGGTGACCCCGGACCAGCTCAAGGCCGGGCGCGGCTACGCCGTCGTGGGCATCTTCGTCCTGGCCGCGATCATCACCCCGCCGGACGTGGTCTCCCAGCTGCTGCTGGCCCTGCCGATGTGCCTGCTCTACGAGGCCGGGATCATCGCCGCCCGCCTGCTGGGGCCGCGCGAACAGGGCTGAGGCCTCAGGCCTCGATCTGGCCCGTGGCCGGCGCCACCGCCGGCGGCACCGCGGCGCCGGCGCCGACGAACAGCTGGCCCCAGGCGGTCAGCACCGCCCCGGCCAGCAGCGGCATCACCAGCGCCATCAGCAGCACCTGGGCCAGCCAGGCCGCCAGCCACGCGCCCAGCAGCAGCTGCACCAGCAACGTGGCCAGCAGCACGCCGAAGTAGATCGCCGAGATCGCCAGGAAGGCCAGCAGGAAGAACACCAGCAGCGCCGGCAGGTTGTGCAGGCTGGCGCGCAGGCTGTCGCCCATCGCCGCCAGGCCCGGGCGGCGGTCAAACAGGATCCGCGGCACCGAGACGAACACGGTCATGGCCACCACCAGGCCGGCGACCAGGCCCAGCAGCAGCCACAGCAGGATGCGCCCGGCCGGCAGGTCGGCGACCAGGGCCTGCACTTCCTCGGGGGTGGGCTGGGCCCCGGACTGGGCCATGCGGTTGAACTCGTCGGCGGCCGCAGCCAGCTGCTGCTGCTGCTCGCTGCCCACCAGCAGCAGCAGCAGGATGGCCAGGACCACGCCCGCCACCAGTTGCGGCAGCAGGGTGGCCAGCAGCGGCGCGACCAGGCCCTCGCGCAGGCCCTGCAGCAGGTGCCCCGGCTCGGCCGGGCGGCCGGCGGCCACCTCGCGCACCGCCCAGACCAGGCCGGCGAACAGCACCGGGCCGGCCAGGGCCAGGACCAGCTGCAGGCCGGCGGCCAGGGCCGGCACCGCCATGGCCAGCGACACCACCAGGGCGCCAAGCACGCCCCACAGCGCGCCGAGCATGCCCAGGGCCAGTGGGGCCTGGCGCAGCAGGGCCAGGCCGCCGAGCAGCCACTGTGCTCCGGCCGAGGGCGACAGCTTGCGAATCATGTTCATGGTCCTACCAGGGGTGGGCCGCTTCCGGGGGGCGGCGCCAGTATTGCGGTGGGGGCCTGCCAGTCCGGCTGGCGGGAGGACGATTATCGGAGATCGGCGCCGGCCTGGGGGTCAGGCCCCGTCACCCGGGGCCAGGCTCCGGGCGTGGCGGACGAAACGCCGCAGCAGCTGCCGCGCCTGGGGCGCGGCGCTGACTTCGCGGGAAACGGTGCGCGGGCAGCGCCCGTGGCGGCGCAGGCAGTCGGCCCGGGCGTGGACGTAGCCGCGCATGTGGTGGGTGGCGAATTCGGGGTGGAACTGCACCCCCCAGGCATGCTTGCCCCAGCGGAAGGCGTGGCAGGCGTCCTGCTCGGAGCGGGCCAGCACGGTGGCCCCTTCTGGCGGCCGCAGCACGGTCTGCAGGTGGGTGGCCTGGGCCGGGAAGCGCGGCGGCAGGGCCGCGAAGATCGGGTCCTCGAAGGCCGGCGGGTGCAGGTCGATGAACACCGTGCCCGACTCGCGCCCGGCCGGGTTGTAGTCCACCTGGCCGCCCAGGGCATGGGCCAGCAGCTGGTGACCGTAACAGATGCCCAGCAGCGGGGTGCCGTCCTGGACCGTGTCCCGGATCCAGGCGGCGGTGCGCTCGCTCCATTCGGCCCGGTCGGTCACGAACGCCGCCGAACCGGTCACGATCACCCCGGCCAGGCCGTCGCGGCCGGGCAGCGGGTCGCCGCGCTCGGCGTTGACCTCCACCACCTCGGCCGCGCGCAGGCCGGCCGCGACCCGGATCCAGTGCGGGAAGCGGCCGTAGCGCTTGAGGCTGCCCACGGGCTGGCCGGTCTCGACGATCAGGAAGGGTGGACGGCGGGCGGCGTTCACGGCTGGGTCGCGGCAGAGGCCCCCCCGGCGGGGGCCGGTTGGGCGAAAACCCGCATGGCGGCGGGGCTTGGGCTCTATACTAGCCCGCTTTTCCGCACTGCAAAAATGGCGATGACAGGTCCGACCTTCCAGGGATTGATCCAGGCGCTGAACGCCTACTGGGCCGAGCAGGGCTGCGTGCTGATCCAGCCGCTCGACCTGGAAGTGGGCGCCGGCACCTTCCATCCGGCCACCTTCCTGCGCGCGATCGGGCCCGAGCCGTGGAACGCGGCCTACGTCCAGCCCAGCCGCCGCCCCACCGACGGCCGTTACGGCGAGAACCCCAACCGCCTGCAGCGGTACTACCAGTACCAGGTGGTGATGAAGCCCAACCCGGACAACATCCAGGAGCTGTACCTGGGTTCGCTCAAGGCGCTGGGCATCGACCCGCGGGTGCATGACCTGCGCTTCGTCGAGGACAACTGGGAATCGCCCACCCTGGGCGCCTGGGGCCTGGGCTGGGAGGTGTGGCTCAACGGCATGGAGGTGACCCAGTTCACCTACTTCCAGCAGGCCGGCGGCCTGGAGTGCAAGCCGGTGCTGGGCGAGATCACCTACGGCCTCGAGCGCCTGTGCATGTACCTGCAGAACGTGGACAACGTCTACGACCTGGTCTGGACCATCGGTCCGCAGGGGCCGGTGACCTACGGCGATGTCTACCACCAGAACGAGGTGGAGCAGAGCGCCTACAACTTCGAGCACGCCAACGTCGAGGAGATGTTCCACCGCTTCGACGCCTGCGAGGCCGAGGCGCTGAAGCTGGTCGAGGCCGGGCTGCCGCTGCCGGCCTACGAGCAGGTCACCAAGGCCAGCCACAGCTTCAACCTGCTCGATGCGCGCCGCGCGATCTCGGTGACCGAGCGCCAGCGCTACATCCTGCGGGTGCGGCGCCTGGCCCAGGCGGTGGCCGAGGCCTACTACGCCCAGCGCGAGAAGCTGGGCTTCCCGGGCCTGAAGGGCGGCGCGTGAGCTGGTGGCCGGCCCGGGCCGGCCACCCCGAGAATCCGAGCGACGAATCCGCCGCCTGAAGGTCCGACCGGACCGCGGCGGGCAATCCACACAGGAACACCCATGAGCACCCAACTTCCCCTGCTGATCGAACTGGGCACCGAGGAGCTGCCGGTCAAGGCGCTGCCCGGCCTGGCCCAGGCCTTCTTCGATGGCGTGGTGGCCGCGCTGGAAAAGCGCGGCGTCGCTCTGCAGACCGAAGGCGCGCGCCCGCTGTACACCCCGCGGCGCCTGGCCGTGCTGCTGCCCGGGGTGGCGGTGGAGCAGCCGGAGCAGACCTCCGAGGTGCTCGGCCCCTACCTGAACATCGCCCTGGACGCCGAGGGCAAGCCGACCCGCGCCCTGGAGGGCTTCGCCGCCAAGGCCGGGGTGGAATGGACCGCGCTGGAGCGCACCAGCGACGCCAAGGGCGAGCGCTTCGTGCACCGCTCGGTCAAGCCGGGCGCGCGCACCGCCGACCTGCTGCCGGAAGTGGTGGCCGAGGCCATCGCCGGCATGCCCATCCCCAAGCCGATGCGCTGGGGCGGGCATGACTACGCCTTCGCCCGCCCGGTGCACTGGCTGGTGGTGCTGCTGGGCGATGCCGTGGTGCCGGTGCAGGTGCTGGGCGTGAACTCCGACCGGATGAGCCGCGGCCACCGCTTCGAGCATGACAAGGCGGTGTGGATCGGCCAGCCGGGCGACTACGTGGACGCGCTGCAGGCCGCACGCGTGCTGGTGGACCCGGCGCAGCGCCGCGAGCGGATCGTGGCCGAGGTCGGCAAGGCCGCGGCCCAGGCCGGCGGCCGCGCCCGCATCACCGAGGACAACCTCGAGCAGGTGGTGTGCCTGACCGAGTGGCCGGCGGCGGTGCTGTGCAGTTTCGAACGCGAATTCCTGGCCGTGCCGCAGGAAGCGCTGATCGAGACCATGGAGATCAACCAGAAGTTCTTCCCGGTGCTGGACGAGGCCGGCAGGCTGACCGAGCACTTCATCGGCATCGCCAACATCGAGTCGCGCGACGTGGCCGAGGTGCGCAAGGGCTACGAGCGGGTGATCCGCCCGCGCTTCGCCGACGCCAAGTTCTTCTTTGACGAGGACCTCAAGCAGGGCCTGGTGGCCATGGGCGAGGGCCTGAAGGGCGTGACCTACCAGGCCAGGCTCGGCAGCGTGGCCGACAAGGTCGCCCGGGTGGGCGCGCTGGCCGAGGCCATCGCCGCCGAGGTCGGCGCCGACCCGGCGCTGGCGCGGCGCGCCGCGCAGCTGGGCAAGAACGACCTGCAGAGCCGCATGGTCAACGAATTCCCCGAGCTGCAGGGCATCGCCGGGCGTCACTACGCGCTGGCCGCCGGCGAGCCGCAGGAAGTGGCCCTGGCCATCGACGAGGCCTACCAGCCGCGCTTTGCCGGCGATGACATCGCCAACTCGCTGCTGGGCAAGGTGCTGGCCATCGCCGAACGCCTGGACACCCTGGCCGGCGGTTTCGCCGCCGGGCTCAAGCCGACCGGCAACAAGGACCCCTTCGCCCTGCGCCGCAATGCGTTGGGCCTGGCCCGCACCCTGATCGAGTCCGGCTTCGGCCTCTCGCTCAAGGACCTGCTGGCCCGGGCCGTGGCCGCGATTGGCCCGCTGCCCGCCGGCAAGGACGGCAAGACCACCAGCGCCGATGCCGGCGAGCTGTACGACTTCATCCTCGATCGCCTGCGTGGCTACTACGCCGACAAGGGCGTGCCGGCCGCGCACTTCAACGCTGTGGCCGAACTCAAGCCGGCCTCGCTGGCCGACTTCGACACCCGCATCGCCGCGATCGGCACCTTCGCCGCGCTGCCGGAAGCCGAGGCCCTGGCCGCGGCCAACAAGCGCATTGGCAACATCCTCAAGAAGGCCGACATCGCCATCCCCGGCAGCGTCGACCCGGCCCTGTTCCAGGAGCCGGCCGAGCGCGCCCTCGGCGAGGCGGTGGAAGCGGCCCTGGGCGACACCGACGCGGCCCTGGCCAGCCACGACTACGTGCGCGTGCTGGGCCGCCTGGCCCTGCTGCGCCCGCAGGTGGACGCCTTCTTCGAGGACGTGATGGTCAATGCCGAGGACCGGGCCGTGCGCGGCAACCGCCTGGCCCTGCTCAAGCGCCTGGCCGACCGTTTCGGCGCGGTGGCGGCGATCGAGCAGCTGTCGGCCTGATCAGGCGACCACGGCCGGGCCGTGCCCGGCCGTGGCCTCCGCATACTGCGGCAGGACCACGCTGAAGCAGCTGCCCTGCCCGGGCACGCTGCGTACCCGGATGCTGCCGCCGGACTCCTCCAGCAGCCTGCGCGCCATCGGCAGGCCCAGGCCGGTACCCGAACCGGCCGGCTTGGTGGTGAAGAACGGGTCGAAGCAGCAGGCCTGCACCTCCTCGCTCATGCCCACGCCGGTGTCGCTGGCGCGCAGCACCACCTGCCCGGCCTGGCCGTCATCGCCCCCGGCCACTTCCAGCTCCAGCATGAAGCGGCCGCGTCCGCCCATCGCCGCACCGGCATTGCTGGCCAGGTTGAGCGCGATCAGCTCCAGCTGCTGGCGGTCGAAACGCACCCGGTAGTCGGCCCCCGGGTCGGCCAGGATGACCACCACCACCCCCGGCCCCATCATCTGCCGCAACAGCGGCTCCATGGCCAGCAAGGCCTCGCCCATGTCGAACACTTCCGCGCCGGCGCTGCCGGCGCGGCTGAAATCGACCAGCCGGCGCGAGGCGGCCTGGGCCCGGCGCAGGGTCGCCTCCACGCTCTGCAGCGCGCTGCGCAGCTGCTCCGGATCGGTGCAGGCCAGGGCCTGGCGCACATGCGCCTGGACCAGCGCGAGCAGGTGGCTGAAATCATGCGCCGCACCGCTGGCCATCTGGCCTACGGCCTCCACCCGGCGCATGTGCACCAGCTGCTCGATGGCCTCTTCCTTTTCCTGGATCTCGCGTTCCAGGCGGGCGCGGGCGGCCGACGCCGCGCTGGACTGGCGGTGCGCGGCCAGCAGGCTGCGGCGCAGCTGGCCCAGGGCCGAGTCCAGCACCACCGCCACCACCAGCACGCCGATCGTCCGGTGCAGCAACGGCACCATGACCAGGTCCGCGCCGCGGCCGGCGGCCAGGTCATGGACCGCCCCGGCGCCCACGCACAGGCACAGGCACACGGCCGCGGCCCAGAGCTGGCGCCGGCCCAGCACCTGCCCGGCCAGCAGCACCGGCAGCAGCTGCAGCAGCTGGTAGGCCGACTGGCTGTCCAGGCCCCAGCGCCAGTACACCAGAAAGGTCAGCCCCAGCTGTCCGACAACGAATACGGCGGCGGCCTGGCGGTACATCCGGCGCCAGTAGACGGCCACCATGCAGCCCCAGGCCAGGGCCGTGCGTGCGAGCGCCAGGGCCAGCAGGGCCGGATCCAGGCCGTCACCCCGCTGCCAGAGCAGGGCGACCAGCATCACCGGCTGGTAGAGGCCGACGAACAGCAACAGGTTGCTGAACAACCCGCGCTGGCGCCGCAGGATGGATTGGAGAGCGGCCTGATAGGAGGACGGCGCGGCGACGGACGACATTGGCGAAGCGCAGGCCAGGGCTCAGGGGGCGGGAAACCGCCCCCATTGTCGCATGCCGGGTCCCGGCCCCGCCGGGACCCGGGCCGCGGCCAGTCCGTCAGCGGACGATGAAGCGCACCTCGACCCGGCGGTTGGGCAGCAGGCACTCGAGCAGGGCCGCGCGCGGAGTCACGCCCTCGCAGGCCTGGACCTGCTCGCTGTCGCCGCGGTAGCTGTAGTGGATCAGGGCCGGGTCCAGCCCGCGGCCAAGCAGCAGTTCGCGCACGGTGCGGGCACGGCGCTCGGACAGGCCCTGGTTGTAGCCACGGCCACGGCCATCCATGCGGTCGGCATGACCGACCAGCTCGACCCGTTCCAGTTCCAGCCCTTCCTCCCGGATCCGGGCCAGGGCCCGGTCCAGGCCCTCGAGCGAATAGGTCCGGATGTCGCCGATGCGGTCGCGGTCGAATTCGAACAGGACGTTGGCCACCAGCGGCAGTTGCGCCGCCGGGGTCGGCGCGGCCTCGGCCGGCGCCGCCGGCCCCGCACACTGCCGCGCCAGGGCCTCGGCATCGTTGACCAGGTCCTCGGCAATCTGGATGTAGGGCTTGGCGTGGCGCCACTGCTGCTGGTTGAACTCGTTGCCGGCGTGGACCAGCTCGACCTCGCCGCAGGCCGCGGCCTGGGCCGCGCAGCTGAAGCCGGGCGTGCCCTGCAGCGCCGCCAGGCGCTGCCACAGGTCCTCGCGCAGGCGGCGGGCGCCATTGACCAGCGGGGTATCGGTGGGCAGCGGCTGCACGCCCTGCTCCATCCCCGCCACCAGCTTGACCGCCTCGTCCAGCGCCAGCTGCGGGAAATCGCTGCGGTCGTTGCGGGTGTATTCGTGGAAGGACACGTCCAGCCAGCACTGCGCCTTGGACAGGTGGTAGTCGCGCAGCGGGCGGCCACCATCGTTTAGGGCCTTGATCCGGCCCTGGACGGCGGCATAGCGGCCCAGGTCGGCGTCGATGGCCTCGTCGCTGATGCGCTGCTGCTGGGGCGCCAGGCGCACGCTGTCCTGGGCCTGGGCGCCGGCGCCCAGCAGCAGGGCCGCGGCCAGCAGCGACGCGCGCAGGCGGGACGGATGGGAGGTCTTGGTCTTCATGGGGTGGTCGCTCCGTTGCGCACGGGGTCGCGATAGCGTGGGGGATCCTTGCGCAGCAGGTCCTCGTCGAACTTGAAGCGCAGGCGCAGGTAGAAGCCCTGCTGGGTGTACTCGTAGCCGGACAGGTCGCGGTCGGCACTGAAGCCGGTCCAGTTGTACCCGGCCGACAGCCACAGGTTCTGGCGCAGCACCCGCCCGACCTCGGCGCCGATGGCGTACTGGTTGGCGCCGTGCTGGCCGCGCTGGGTCGAGGCCAGCAGGCCCAGGTCCCAGTCCTCGGTCAGGTCATAGACCACCCGGCCGGAGAACAGCAGCGCGCGGAAGCGGTCCTCCAGGTGGCCGCCGCCGGCCTGGGCGAAGCGGTCCTGCTGCCACTTGCCGGCGACCCGGCCCGTCAGCCACAGCGGCCGCGCCGGGTGCCAGTCCGCGTGCATGGACACGATGTGGGCGCGGCTGCGCAGGTCCTGGGCATCGGCCGCGGCCAGCGCCTGGCCCCGGTCCAGGAGCAGCCCGCTGCGGTCGCTTTCCAGCTTGTACTCGTAGCGCGCCAGTGCGTTGACCCGGTTGGTGTCGGTATCGCGGTAGGCCAGGCCCAGCTGGAAGCGGTCCTGGAGCACGTCGCCACGGGCGCGGTAGTCGGTGGCCAGCAGGTAGTTGCGCGCCAGCACCGTCCAGTCGCGGTTGAGCTTGCGCGCCAGCACCAGCTGCAACAGGGTGGTATCGAAGGCCTCGTCGGCGGCGGTGGTGGCCACGTCGCCGCTGATCCGGTGCTCGACGCGGGCGGAGCCGCGCCACAGCGGGTTGGCGGTGTATTCCAGGCCGAAGGCCAGGCCGGTGCTGTCGCCGGTGTTGCCGTCGTGCACCTTGACGTTCTCCACCGCGCCGCTCAGGCGCAGGCCCGGGCCCAGGTCCCAGTTGTGGCGGATGCCCGAGGCGGTCTGCAGGTCGCGCCCGGCGACCGCATCGCGCATGCGGTACTCGCCGAACACCTGGGTGTCCTTCAGGTAGCTGCTGTCCACGCCCAGTACGAAGGCATCGGCCTGGCGGCCAAGCTCGGTGATCCCGTAGGCGCCGGTCAGGCCGGTCTGCTTCTCGTAGCGACCGTACAGGCGGCTGCGCTCCAGCAGCTGGTAATCCATGCCCAGGGTGTAGCGGTTGCGCTCCTCGCCGCGGATCTCCTGCTCGACCTCACCACCGATGCTGAAGCGCTCGGACGCCTTGAAGCCCACGCCCAGCCGCGCGGTATCCGATTCCAGTTCGGTGCCCACGGGCAGGCTGCTACTCCACTGGCCCTGGGCGCCGCTGGCAGCCAGCACCGGCAGGCCGGTGAGCGGATCCAGCGCCTGGCTGCCCCAGCCCAGCGCGCCGCCGCCGGCGCCGGTGGCCAGGCCACCGGTCAGGCCGCCGGCCGCACCGAAGGCGGTACCGGTGCTCCACGGCGAATAGGCGCCGACGGTCTCGCGGATGCTGCGCAGGCCCAGGTCGAAGGTCAGGCGCTGGCTGGCGCCGATGCGCAGGCCCAGGCCGGCGCCCTCGCGCTCGCCGCCATCGGGGTTGCGGTCCTCGCTGCGCAGGGCTTCCAGATAGGGCTCCAGCCGCGCTCCGGCCCGCCAGGCCAGGCGGGCGCTGTACTCGCCGCGGCCGCCATACAGCGGCGCGGCCTGGTTGTTGAACGCCGGGTCGGTGCGCGCGGCAAACAGGCGGGCCTGCAGCAGCTGGCCCTCGTGGGCGAACTCCCCCCGCCAGGCATCGCCCTCGACCTGCCCCTGCAGCGCCTGTAGACCGGGTGCGGCCACCTGGTTGACCGGGTTGGTGTTGACCTCGCTGCGGGTGCGGGCGAACTCGGCCACCAGGCCGGTGTGCTCGCCGAAGCGGTAGCCGGCATTGACGCTGCCCATGCTGAAGGGGGCGAACGGGCTGCGGTCATCGACCAGCGAGCCGCCCAGTTCCAGGCGCTCGCCCAGGCGCAGCTGGGCGTCTGCACCATAGGTCCAGAACTTCTCCGTGCCCAGGTCCATCTCGTAGGTCACCCGCAGGGAGACCGGATTGAGGTCGGCATCGAAGGCCGGCAGGAACTGGTTGAGCAGGATCCGCCCGGAGAACGGTTCGAAGCTGTAGTCCACCAGGCGCGCCAGGGGGCGCACCTGGATGATGCGCGAAGGCTGGTTGCGGTCGCGCACCACCACCTCCACCCGCTCACTGCCCTCCAGCACCGCCGAGTTGCGCAGGGCATAGGGCCCGCTGCCCTGGCTGCTGAACTCGTCGATCACCTGGCGCAGCGAATCCTGGATGGCGAAGGCATTGCCGCGCACCCGGCCATTCTCGAAGTGCCAGCCCAGGCCGGTGGCGGTGCGGTTGTAGCTGGCCAGGCTGCGCTGCGGCAGCGGGCCCTGCCCACCCACGCCGCTGAGCGTGGCCAGGCTGTCACCGGTCTGGAAGTCGCCGTACAGCAGGTAGCTGCGGCCGCTATCCAGGCGCACGTACAGGCGCTCGGCCGAACGCGCATCAAAGCCGGTCAGGGAGGCATCGCCATAGACCGGATAGAACTCCTCCGGGCGCACGTCGCGCAGCAGGCGCGAGCGCACTTCCTTGTCCGAGTCGTAGGCGGCGGTGAGCAGGTATTCGCCCTTGATCCTGCCCTTGATGAAGAACGCGGTGCGCGCCGAGGCGCTGGCCTTGCCGTGGTTGAACTGCTTCTCCCAGCGGCGGATCTCGCGCTCGAAGGCGTCGCCGTGCACCACCGGGGCGATCAGGTCGCGGTTGCCGCGGCGGCTGAAGTTGATGATGCCCTCGACCAGGCCGGTGGCCAGCAGTTCGCGCATCTCCGGCAGGAAGCTGACCACGCCCTCGGCGGCCTGGCCGCCGGCGCTGATCCGCAGCAATACGTCCTGCGGATCATGCGGGGCGATCAGGTCGAACTCGGCCACGCCGTCGGCCACCTCCAGCTGGATGCCGGGCGCGACCCGGTCGGCGTCGCTGGCCCCGGGGCCGAACTCGTCGGTGCGCGAGCCGGGCAGGCGGATCCGCCCGCCGCTGTGTTCAACCGTGGCGTAGCGGCGCCCCGGCAGCGGCCGACCCTCGGCGTCGAGCAGCTGCAGGCGCACGTGCACCGCGGACTGGCCGTCGGCCGGCACCCCGTCACGGTCCAGCTCGACCTGGATGCGACCGTCCAGTGACGTGCTGGCATCGACGATGGCCGGGCCGGCGCCGGTGCTGGCCGGGCTGCGCGGGTACAACGCCTCGCCCTGGCCCAGGACCGGGGTGAAGCGGGCGCTCTGGCCCACGTCCTGGGCCAGCGCCGGCAGGGCCAGGCAGGTGGCCATGGCCAGGGCCAGCGCGCTGCGGCGCAGGGGCTGGCGCTTGTTGTGGGCGCGGCTCATCACTGCGCCTCCGTGCCGCCGGTGGCGGCCTTGCTGTCTTGGTTCACGGGTCGGGGTTCCACGATCGCCGGCTTCTGGTTGGCCGAGTCGGTGGCCTGCTGCGGGCTGCGCCGGGGCTTGCTGTCAAAGCGCAGCGCCGGGCGGCCAGCCTCGGTTTCGGGCGCACGCACCTCACCCTGGGTGCGGCGGGCCTTGACCTGCTCGAGCACCGGGTTGGAGCAGCTGCCCTCGATGAAGTCGGCGCGGTGCAGCTCGCCGTTCTTGAGGTCGATGAACAGGCTGTCGGCATCGCCCAGGTTGCGGTTGCTGCTGGTGGTCAGGCGCGAGCCCACCGGCAGGGTCGAGGGATCGACCTTGAGGGTGTGGCTGCGCGGCGGCAGGCCGCAGTAGCTGTACTTGCCCTCCGAGTCGGACACCATCCAGGTGCCGTCCTCGAAGTACATGCGCACGCCGGGGATGCCCAGCTCCTCCGCGTCCTGGACGTGGTTGTTGTTGCAGTCCACGAACACCTTGCCCAGCACGCAGCCTTCGCTGAAGAACACGCCGCCACGCACGGTGACCCGGTACTCGGCCTGGTTGGAGGCGACCGAGCCGGGCACCGTGGCCAGGCTGGACGGATCCACGCACAGGTCCTCGCGCTGGCAGCCGTGGGCGCGGGCACGGTTGACGCCATCGCCCTGCTCGGCGCCGACCCCCACCCGCACCCGGTAGCTCAGCTCGCGCTGGGCCTGGGCGGGCAGCTCGCCGATGTCGAACACCAGCACCGGGCCGGGCGCGCCGGCCGGATCGGCGATCTGCACCGCACCCACGCGGGCGCTGCCCGGGATGTAGGTGAAGCCACGCGGCAGGCGGTCGACGATGTCGACCTGGCGCAGGCCGGCGCCGGCGACATGGCGGATGTCGATGGTGTAGCGCACGCTGTCGCCCACCTCGGCGACCTGGCGGTCGCCGCGCTTGGCCACCACCAGCGCGGTCTGCACTTCCGGCAGCTGCACCCGGGTGGGCACGCGGCAGGCGTTCTGCGCCGGTTCGGCCAGGCACTCCTCGAGCAGGCTGGCATCGGCGTCGAAGCCACTGCGCTCGTCGGTGCCGGGCTGGCGCGACTCCGGCTCGCCGCCACCGCTGACGATGACCACGTTGTGGACTTCGCCCACGGCCTGCTCGCGCACTTCAACCGGCACCTGGATCACGCCCGGGTGCTCCTGGCCGGCGGCCAGCTCGCGCCCGGACGCGCACTGGAAGGCGGTGTCACCGGCGATGCCGGTGCAGCGCCAGCCCTCGCCGGAAGGCGCTCCAGCCAGGACCACGCCGGCGGGCAGACGGTCCTCGACCAGGTATTCGCCCACGCTGGCGCGCTCGCCGCTGTTGCGCACGCGGATCCGGTAGCCGGCGGGCGCGCCGACGGTGAACACCTCGCTGTCGGCGGACTTGCTCACCACCAGGTCCGGCCAGGCCAGCACGACCTGGCTGGGCAGGCGGCAGGCGTTGTGGCTGATGGCCGCGTCGCACACCGGCAGGTTGCCCGGCTGCTCCTCGAAGGCCTCGCGCTCGTCCTGGGCCGGCTGGCGGAACTCGAACTCGCCGCCGCCAACGACCAGCACCGCGTTGTTGAGCTCGCCCGGCTCCACGCCCTCGCCCACCATCACCGGAACGGTGATCGGCGCGGGCGAGACCTGGCCGGCGGCCAGCACGGTGCTGGCGCGGCAGCTGAAGCGGGTGTCACCGCTGGCGCCGGTGCAGGTCCAGCCTTCGCCGGCCGGGGTGGCGGTCAGGACCAGGCCCGCCGGCAGGCGGTCCTGGACCTCGTACTCGCCGCTGCTGGCGCGCTGGCCTGCATTGCGGACCAGGATGGTGTAGCGGGCCGCATTGCCGGTCACCAGCACGTCGGGGCTGACGGTCTTGCTCACCCGCAGGTCGGGCGAGTCGCCGATCTCGCCGAAGTTGTAGTCCTCCGCGGCCACGCCCGCGCCCAGCTCGATGCCGGCGATGGCCGAGACCGGCTCGCTCTTCGGGGTGGGTACGCCACCGGCACTGCCGGCGGTGGTCTGGCCGTTGACCGTCTGCGGCGGCTGGACCGGCTCGGTCACCACGTAGTGGCCCGGGCGCAGGTCCTGGAAGCTGTAGCGGCCCTCGCTGTCGGTGGTCGTGCTCAGGCGCACGCTGGCGCCGGTGTCGTCGGTGCCGGTCAGCACCACCTCCACGCCAGGAATGCCGGTTTCGCCCGGATCGCGGCGGCCGTCGTCGTTGTTGTCGTTGTAGACCCAGCCGCTGATGGAGGCGCCACGCAGCTCACCGAAGTTGTTGCCGGTGGAATGCTGGTTCACTCCCAGCTCGATGCCCGTGATCGCCGACACCGGCGTGGTCGGCGGGGTCGCGCTGCCGCCGGTGCTGCCGGCCACGGTCCTGCCGTTGAAGGTCCCGGCCGGCTGCTCCGGCTCGATGACGGTGTAGCGGCCCGGCGGCAGGTCGTCGAAGCGGTAGCGGCCGTCGGCGTCGGTGACCACCTGGCGGCTGACCGGATTGCCGGCCGCGTCGGTGCCTTCCAGGCGCACCGGCACGCCGGCCAGGCCCTGCTCGCCCGGATCGGCCACGCCGTCATTGTCCAGGTCCAGCCAGACCAGGCCCGAGATCGAGCTGTTCTGCGGGATCTCGCCGAAATTGTTGTCGATGGAGTGCTGGTTGGCGCCCAGCACGATGCCTTCGATGGCCGAGGGCACGGTGCTCACCGGGGTCGCGGTGCCGCCTAGGCTGCCAGCCACGGTCCGGCCATTGCGGGTACCGGCCGGCTGCACCGGCTCGACCACCTTGTAGGTGCCTGGTGCCAGGTTGGTGAAGGCATAGGCACCCTTGGCGTCGGTGGTGGTGGTGCGGCTGACCGGGTTGCCGGCGATGTCGGTGCCTTCCAGGCGCACGGTCACGCCGGCGATCCCCATCTCGCTGCTGTCGACGACGCCGTCGTCGTCGGCGTCCATCCAGACCTTGCCTACGATGGAACTGTTGAGCGGGATCTCGCCGAACAGGTTGCCGGTGGACTCGCTGCCCGGCCGGGTGAGGTCGATGCCGGCGATGGTGCTGGGCACGCTGCTCACCGGGCTGGCGCTGCCGCTGGCCACGCCGCCGACCTGGCCGGCGGTGGTGATGCCGTTGGCGGTGCCGGCCGGCTGGTTCGGCTCGACCAGGGTGTAGGTGCCCGGGCGCAGGTCCTCGAACACGAAGCTGCCGTCGGCGGCGGTCGTGGTGCTGAGGCTGACCGGGTTGCCCAGGTCGTCGGTGCCGGACAGGGTGATGGTCACGCCCTCGATGCCGACGTCGGCCGGGGTGTTCTGGCTGCCCTCGTTGTCGGTGTCGTAGAACACCGTGCCCGAGACCTTCACCGGCACGGTCTCGCCAAAGTCGAAGCCGGTGGCGTTGTCGGTCAGGCGGATGCCCTCGATGCGGTCGGTGCTGGCGGCATCGCCGCTGGCGCCGCTGACCACGGTGCAGGCCACGCAGGCCGCGCCGCCGATCTGGCCCGGCTTCACCGCGCTGGCCAGGTTGAGGTAGCCGGCCGGCAGCACTTGGCGCACGGCGTAGGTCAGGGCCGGGCTCAGCCCGGTGAACTGGTAGCTGCCATCGGCCTGGGTGGTGACGATGGCGCCCGGCACCGGCAGGTAGGCGGAGGCGGCCGGATCCCAGGCCAACAGCTCCAGCTCGGCCCCGGCGATGGGGCTGTCGTCGCTGCCCGGCAGGTAGACGTCGTCGCGGCTGCGGTCGGCAAACACATGACCGGAGAGCGAGAACAGCCGGGTCTCCGGGAAGTCGAACTGCACGCCTTCGGCACCGGCCTGGACCACGATGCCGCCGATCATGCTGCTGGTGTCGGTGTTGCCGGTGGCGTACTGGCCGCCGGCCGGGCTCACGCCGGTGCTGGCGGCATTGCGGTTCGGGCGCGGGGTATTGGGCTGCGGCCGGGCGTTGTCATAGCCGGCCGGCTGGGCCTGGGTGATGGTGTAGCCGCTGGCATCGGACGCCGGCAGGTTGGCGAAGCGGTAGTCACCGTTGGCATCGGTGGTGGTGGTGAAGCTGACCGCACGGCCAAAGGCATCGGTGCCGGTGAGGCTCACCACCACGCCGGCCAGGCCGGGGTCCTGGCCGGCACCGGTGCCGTCCTGGTCGCCGTCGTCGCCACGGTCGAAGAACACGCGGCCGGACAGGCTTGCGCCCTGCTCGACCTGGATCGTGGAGGTGGACTGGTCGTTGCCCGGGACCGGGTCGTCGGCCACCGGTTCGCCGGTGTCATCCAGGCCCGGCTGCACCCTGGCGGTATTGACCCGCGCCGCCGGCGCCAGCGGCGCCGACGCCGAGCCGTCGTACACGCCCGGCACCGCGCGCGCCCACAGGTCCAGGCGCAGGCTGGCGCCGGCGCTGGGCGGGAAGCTGCCGTGCAGGTCGCAGGTGATTTCCTGGTGCTGCGAAGCCGCGGTCAGGTTGGCCGGGCCGGCGGACAGGTAGCAGACATTGCCGGTGCCGGCGGCCGGTGCCGGCGGCCGGCACCGTGGCCGACACCGTGACCGGGCCATCCAGGCTCACGCCGCCGGTGGTGGTAGCCACCGGGACGTGGCTGCCATCGGCCAGCCACTGGAAGCCGGTGGGCAGCACGTCGACCACGCGGATGCGCTCGATGGTGCTGATGCCGGCATTGCTGACGGTCAGCGCGTACTGGATCGGCTCGCCCACCTGGACCGGGCCCGCGGTGAGGGTGGTCTTGGCCACGGCCAGGTCCGCCACCGGGTAGATCACGCCGTTGACCTTGGCCATGTTGTTGGCCGCCAGCGCCTCGTCCGGCGAGCAGGCGCCGGCCAGCTCGTAGGCATGGGTCTCGTCGGCGCAGACGTAGGCGCGGTCGCCGTACAGCACCGGGGTGCTGGCGTCGCCGGTGACGCGGAAGCGCAGCTCGAAGTTGACCTGTTCCTTCGGACCCAGCCAGCTGTCGGCCTTGTTCGCGGCCAGGTGGCAGACCACGTTGGTGTTGGGCGCGGCCTGGCTGCAGCTGACGCTGCGCGCGGCGAGGGTGTAGCCGGGATCGGCCGGGGCGGCGTTGATGTTCTCGCCGCTGGTGCCGACCAGCTCGACGCTGAACCCGGCGGGGATCGGGTCGAGGATGTCGGTCATCTCCACCTGCTCGGCGCGGGAATCGCCGCCGTTGCGCAGGTCGAAGCGGAAGCGCAGTTCCTCGCCGGCACGGAAGTCGCGGCGGCCGGCGGCGACCAGCTTGGTCTTGCGTTGCTGCAGTTCGATCCGAGGCGCCGCCACCTGGAAGGTGCGCTCGTAGCGGTTGTTGCTGCGGGCGTTGGGGTCACGGCAACTGGTGCTCTGGTTGGCGCCGGCATCCGAGCGCCATTCGCACAGGTCGTCGTGCAGGCTCAGCTCGGCGGCGTTGACCGCGCTGGTGTAGACCGTCGACCCGGCCGGGTAGTCGGCCGGGTCCAGCTCCGGCTTGCGGATGTAGGCGTGGATGTTGACCGAGTGCGAGGTGTTGGCCTTGATCGGGTCCACGTTCTGGCAAGTGACGCGGGTGTAGCCGGGAGCCGCCGGGCTGGGCGCCAGGCTGCAGGCCAGCGCATCCGAACTGCCCGCGGTCACCGTGGCCGCGTCGCTGGCCAGCACATAGGACGGCTGGGCCAGGGTGGCCGGGCCGGTGTAGATGTCGTCGGTCACCACGAAGTCGCCGGGCCGGGTGATGTCGAACGGCCCGCGGTTCATCGCGTTGATGGTGAACACCAGCGGCTGGCCGATGGCCGGGGTGGCCGGGGTGACAGTCTTGTTGGTGATCGCCACGTCCAGGCGCGGGGCAACCTGCGCCCGCGCGGTGTCGCTGAGCACGCCCGACAGCACCGCATCCGGCGAGCTGGCGTTGGCGGTGTTGGTCAGCAGGCGGTTGAGCGAGCCGGGCACTTCGGTCGTCTTGAGCGGGCCGATCGGCCGCGTCAGGTGCATGACGATGTCCACGCTCGCGCCGGGCTGGACATCGGTCAAGGTGCAGTTGAAGGCGGAGCTGCCGGCATTGATCGTGGTCGGGCAGGCAGCGACCACGCCGCCACTGGTGCTGGTGGTGACGGTGATGGCCGGGGTCGCCGGGCCCGGGTCGGGGCCGACGATGCCGGGCAGGTCGTCGCTGACCCTCAGGGTCGGGATCGGCAGCAGGCCGGCCCCGTTCGGGCGGGTGATGCGGATGCGCCAGTACAGGTCGTCGGCGTCTTCCAGCAGGGTGACGTCCTTGGACCAGTTCACCCCGTCGAGCGAGACTTCCTTGCTCAGTTCCAGCTGGCCGCTGTTGTTGGCCGCGCCCACCGGCGTGGCCACCAGGTTGTTGCCGGCGCTGGCGCAGTCGTTGCCGGGGTGCATGTCGGCCGGCTGCGGGCCGGCGCTGGCCGACAGGCCGAGCATCGAGAGCGCGGTGCCGCCCGCGCAGGCGCGGTCGCTGAGGGTCACGGCCGGGTCGCTGTCGGCCATCGCCCCGATCCTGGTCTCGAAGAAGAGCGTGGTCGAGCTGTTGCGGGTCAGGGTGCCGCTGCCGGTGGTCTGGCAGACCACCATCCTGGTGTGCGTGGGCGAGGGCGCCTGCGCCTGCAGCGCGGCGGGCACCGCCTGCACCACGCAGCTCCAGCCCGGGCTGGCGGCCAGGATCGCGTCGCCGTCCGCTTCCAGGGGGCGGATGAAGTCCACCACGCGCAGCGGGTTGGCCGGGGTATAGGCCAGATCGCCGGTGCTGGCGTTGCCATTGGTCAGGGTCAGCTCGGTGCGGACCACCGTGCCCGGGTTCTGCGCGCCGGACAAATTGCCGCCGCCACCGCCGCGCTTCTTGGCCTTGGCCAGGACAATGTCCGCTTCCGGCGGATCGACGGTATAGGGCACGGTGGTGTCGTTGTTGGACGGGACCGCATCCTCGATCGTCGCCGGCGGCACCACCTGCACCGGGAACACGCCGCTGCCATCGGTCATCGGCATGGTCAGCGGCAGAACGAAGTCGCGGCGCACGCCCGCGGCCAGGTTGGTGGCGAAGCTGCAGGCCACCAGGGTGCCGGTGTAGCTGGTGCCCTTGCTGACCAGGGTCTGCCCGGGGGTGGCGGCGCATTCGGCCGGCAGGGTGCCGAGCACGAAACCGTCCGGGATGATGGTCTGCACCGTGCCGCCAGGCGAGTTCATCGGCCCGTCGTTGCGGTAGACCAGGGTCAGGCTGGCCGTGGCGCCGGGCGCGTGCGGGCCGGCGCTCAGGCTGCCGGCAGCGACGATGTCGGTGCCCTCGCGCGCCTGGTAGGTCACCAGGTCGGTGTTGTTGGCCAGGTCGCGGTCGAGGTAGCTGGCATTGGCCGAGAAGATCTCGACGTTGTTGGTGAACTGGCCGTTCAGGCCCTGGGTGCCGCTGATGGCGATCCGGGTGGCGTTGAAGCTGGCCACGTCGAAGGGGCCGTTGAACTCGCAGCGCACCAGGTGGCCGGGCACGTCCACGGCGCAGGTGCCGGCCACGCCACCGCTGATGCTGGCGCTGACACTGTTGAACTGGCCGACGCTGCCGGGCAGGCGGTCGACCACCACCAGCCGGGCGCCGGCCGGGACATTGCTGCCCCCGGGGGCGATGTGGGGCGCCAGCTCGAAGCTGACCTGGCCGCCGGCGATGGCATCGCCTGCAGGCGCGGTCTTGGTCTTGCTCACCGACAGGTCGCCGCTGGTGACGATCGAGGCGGTGTTGGTGGCGGTGGTATTGCCCGGGTCGTCACCGCTGGCGGTCAGGTTGAAGATGCCCACGGCCTGGCCGTGCAGGGGCAGGCTCAGGGTGCCGTCGCGGGTGCCCGGCGGGATGACGCAGGTGACCGTGTTCCCGGACAGGCCGCAGCCGACCGTGGACAGGGCCAGCGGATCGGCGCTCAGGGCCGGCGGCAGGACCAGGACCAGGCTGCCACCGGAGGCGGCCGGCTGGGTGGTCCAGTCGATCTCCACCTGGAAATCCATGTCCAGGCCGATGTCCGAGGGCAGCGTCAGCTGCAGCGGCACCACCGCGGCCTGCACTGCGGCCGCGGGCAGCAGGGCCGCCAATGCGGCGAGGGAGAGGAGGGGCTTGCGCCAGGAGGAGGTGGCAAAAGACGAACGCCAGCCGTTCGCCATGGCCGGCGCCGGGATGTCCTGCTTGTTCACGCTGCAATTCCTGTGTGGCACCGCGTGGCGGGCCTGCTTCGCCTGGATGCCCGCCGGTAGCGGGTGGGAGGCGCGGCCTCCCCTTATGCGGCGCGGAATTGTCCGGACCTGGCGGCCCGGTGCAGCCTCACTTGCTCTCGCTTGCTCTCACTTGCTCTCACTTGCTCTCGCCGCCAGCCTCAATCCAGGCCGGCGTGCCACATATAGCCCTTGCCACGCACCGCGCGCAATGGCGGCTCCTCGCCCAAGGCCGCGCGGGCGCGGCTGCGCAGGCGGTGGACCAGCACTTCCAGCCGGTGCGGGTCGAATTCCCAGGGGCTGTCGGTCAGGGCGGCGATCAGGTCGTCCCTGCCCACCGGCTCGCCGGCATTGCGCACCAGCACCTGCAGCAGTGAGCGCTCGGCCGGGACCAGTTCCATCACCTTGCCCTGCGGGGACAGCAGGCGCCAGCCGTCGGCCTGCAGGCGCCAGCAGGCGGGCACCGCCACCGGGGCCGGGAACCTGCGCCCCGCCGGCGCGCCGGGCAGGCGCCGGCGCACGGCTTCCAGCGCACCCATCAGCACCTCGATGTCCACCGGCTTGACCAGGTACAGGTCCGCACCGCCGGCCAGGCCCCTGGCCATGCTGGCCGGCTCGCCACGGCCGGTGAGCATGATGATCCCCAGGCTGGTGGAGGCGCGCAGGTGCTCGGCGATGGTCAGGCCATCCTCGCCGGGCAGGCCCACGTCCAGCAGGACGATGTCGCAGGGATGGGCGGCCAGGTGCCGGTACAGCGCCGGCGCATCGCCCACCGCGGTGACCTGCACCCCGCGCGCGGCCAGTTCGGCCGCCTGCAGCGCGCGCAGCTCGGCGTCATCCTCGACCAGGACCAATTGCAGGGGGGAGTGCGCTAGGCAAGCGCCGGAATCGGGGGACTTCATCTGCTTGGCAGGATAGCTGGGCGCGTTCCGGGCAGGACCGGCACGGCGCCATTCTGTCCGCCAATGGTAACACCCGCCGGCGGGACCATCCGGACGCCCGGCCCAGCCACGCGCCGCGTGACCGGCATGTCAAAACCGCCAAACAGGGAACGGCCGTGCTTCATCCGCGGGCAGGATGCGGTTGGTATCCTGCGGCGATGCTGCCAGGCCGCCTCGTCCGCCCACTCCTGTTCCTGCTGGCCCTGGTTGCTTGGGGGCCCGCGCTGGCCCGTGGCACCATCGAGCGGGTCGAGATCCGCGGCCTGGACGGCCCCGGTGACGAGGCCCTGCGCGAGAACGTGCGCCTGTCGCTGGGCCTGAACGACGTGCTGGGCAAGCCACAGGGCGAATCGCGGCTGGAATACCTGCTGCTGTCGGCCGAAAAGGACGCCCGGCGGGCGCTGGAGCCGTTCGGCTACTACTCCCCGGACATCCAGGTCGAGGCCCCGCGCAGCGATGACGACCGCCTGGTGGTGACCATCACCATCGCCAAGGGCGAGCCGGTGCGGGTACGTGGCTGGGAGGTCGGGATCGCCGGGCCCGGTGGCGAGGACCAGTACCTGCAGCAGGACCTGGCCCGGTTCCGGCCGCAGCCGGGCGAAGTCTTCGAGCACACCACCTACGAGGACAGCAAGAACGCCATTACCCGGCGCCTGGCCGAGCGTGGCTACTTCGACGCCGACTTCCTCAGCCGCGAGGTGCGGGTGACCCGCGCCGAGGGCGCGGCCGACATCGACCTGGTCTGGGACAGTGGCTTCCGCTACGACATGGGTCCGACCACCTTCCACCAGGACTACTTCAACCCCGGCCTGCTGGAGCGGCTGGTGACCTGGGAGGAAGGCAGCTACTTCCACCAGGGCAAGCTGGACCGCCTGCGCGAGTCGCTGGTGCGGCTGGACTACTTCGGCGCGATCGACATCCAGCCGCGCCCGGAGGACGCCAGCGAGGACTTCCGGGTGCCGGTGGACGTCACCCTGGTGCGGGCCAAGCGCAACATCTATACCGCCGGCCTCAGCTACGGCACCGAGAGCGGCGCCGGTGTGCGCTTCGGGGTGGAGCGGCGCTACGTCAACAGCCGCGGGCACAAGCTCAACTGGGACATGGACTGGGCGCAGAAGCGCAAGAGCTTCCTGACCCAGTACCGGGTGCCGGGCTTCGCCTGGCTGGATGGCTGGTACGGCTACACCATCAACGCCTACGACGAGCAGACCGACTACATCGACCTGCGCAACCTGCGCCTGAGCGCCAGCCGCAGCGGCGAGATCAGCGAACAGCTGACCGCGGTGGTCTCGCTCAACGCGCTGCGCGAGCGCTGGAGCTATGACATGGTCGCGGCCACCGGCCAGCGCCTGTACACCTACTCCACCCTGCTCTACCCCGAGCTCAGCGCCACCTACATCAACCTGGACGACCGCATGTTCCCGCGCCAGGGCATCAGCGCCACCGCGCTGGTGCGCGGCGGCGTCAAGAACATCGGCTCGGATACCAGCTTCGTCCAGGGCCGGGCCACGGCGACCTGGTTCAAGGGCCTGGGCGAAAGCGACCGCCTGATCGTGCGCGGTGAAGTGGGCGCCACCTGGACCTCGGACCTGGTCGCGGTGCCGCCCAGCCTGCGCTTCTTCGCCGGCGGCGACCGCAGCATCCGCGGCTATGCCTGGCGCGAGGTGGGACCGCGCACCGCGCCACCGGACAACTTCGCCCTCGGCGCCAAGAACGTGGTCACCGCCTCGGTGGAGTACGAACGCTACTTCGGCAACGGTCCCTGGGGCGGTGCGGTGTTCGTCGATGCCGGCGACGCCTTCGACAACTTCGCCGATGCCGAAACCCACGTCGGCATCGGCATCGGCGCCCGCTGGCGCTCGCCGGTCGGGCCGGTGCGCGTGGACCTGGCCCACGGCCTCAACCATCCCGACTCCGGCTTCCAGATCTACCTCAGCCTGGGGGCCAACCTGTGAGCGCGCCCGCCAGCCCGCCGCCCGCCGCGCCGCGCGTGCGCTTCTACCGCCGGCGCCGGTTCTGGGCCTGGTCAGGCCTGGGCGTGCTGGCGGCGGTGCTGCTGGCGGTGGTGGCGCTGTACTGGCTGCTGCAGACCGTGGCCGGACGCGACGTGCTGCTGGCGCAGATCGTCTCGCGCCTGCCGGCCGGCTCGAGCCTTGCCTGGAGCAAGGTCGAAGGCCCGCTGGCCGGGCCGCTGGTCCTGCACGACCTGGACTTCCGCTACCAGGACTACCGCTTCCGCGCACGCCGCGCCTACCTGGACCCGGACATCCGCCCGCTGCTGGGCCGGCGCCTGCGCCTGGACGCCTTCGAGCTGGAGGATGCGCGCCTGGACCTGGCCGCCAGCGACGAGCCCTTCGAGCTGCCGCGCTGGCCCGAGGTGCTGCCGGCGATCGAGATGCCGCTGGCGATCCAGGCCGACCACATGGTCGTGGACGGGCTGGTGGTGACCTCCGCCGGCGAGCAGGTGATCGACATCGCCCGCCTGCGCGGCGGCATCGACATCGGCGACGGCTACCTGCACGCCCGCCAGCTGCAGCTGGACAGCGACCTGGGCCGGTTCTCGCTGCACGGCGACTACGAGCCGCGGCGCAGGTACCGCAGCGACCTGCTGGCCACCGCCGTGTTCCCGGCCCCGCGCGGGCACAGCCCGGCGCGGCTGGGCCTGCAGGCGCGCGGCGACCTCGCGCGCATGGAGGTGGGCATTGGCGGCCGCGCGCCGCAACCGCTGCGCCTGGTCCTGTCCCTGGGCGGCGATGCCCAGGCCCCGCGCTGGCAGCTGCGCGGCCAGGGCGAGGGCCTGGATCCGGCCCTGTTCACCGGCCAGGCCGGCGACGGTGGCCTGTGGGGTTTCGAGTTGCAGGCCGCAGGCAATGGCGGCGCGGCGCAGCTGCAAGGCCGGCTGCAGCTGCCCGGGAAGGAAGGCGGCAAGGGCGAGGAGATCGTGATCGCGCCCTCGCGGCTGCGCCTGCACGACCAGGTCCTGGACGTGGACCCGCTGGCGCTGGAACTGTTCGAAGGCCGGCTGCGCCTGCGCGGGCATGGCGACTTCCGCGATCGCGAGGACGGGCGCTTCCGCTTCGCCCTCAATGCCGAGGGCATCCAGCTGCGCGGCGCCGATCCGGCCGCCCCTGCGGTGGGCGTGGACGCACGCCTGGGCCTGGCCGGCAGCCTGCGCCAGTGGGCGCTGTACGGCGATGCCGGGCTGCAGCGCGATGGCGAGCGCGCCAGCCTGCAGGCCGACATCCGCGGCGACCAGGCGCGGGCACGGATCCACGCCCTGCGCGCCACCACCCCCGGCGGCGTCCTCGAGGCCAGCGGCCAGGCCGGCTGGGATCCGGCGCTGGACTGGGACCTGCTGCTGCGCCTGGACGGCTTCGATCCGGGCTATTTCGCCCCGGACTGGACCGGGCAGGTCAATGGCCGCCTGGCCAGCACCGGCCAGGCCCGCGCCGAGGGTGGCTACGAGGCCCGCTTCGAGCTGCAGGACCTGGGCGGACAGCTGCGCGGCCGCCCGCTGGACGGGCGCGGGCGCTTCCTGCTGCACGGCGATGCCGGCGAGGGCGAACTGCGCCTGGCCCTGGGCGGCAGCCGGGTGGAGGCGCAGGGCAGCGTGGGCGAGCGCATCGACCTGCGTGCCAGCCTGCAGCCGCTGCAGCTGGACGACGTGCTGCCCACCGCCAGTGGCAGCGTGCACGGCAGCCTGCGCCTGAGCGGACCGCGCGCCACCCCGGACATCGAGGCCGAGCTGGCGGCCAGCGGCCTGGACGTGGATGGCATCCGTGCCGGCAGCCTGGCCCTGCGCGGACGCCTGCCCTGGCGCGGCGGGGGCGGCGACCTGCTGCTGCAGGCCAGCGCGCTGGAAGCGGGGATCCCGGTGCAGCGACTGGCGGTGCACGCACGTGGCGCGGTCGAGAACCTGCAGCTGGAGCTGCAGGCCGACAGCGAGCAGGCCGCGCGCCTGGCCCTGGCCGGCAGCGTGCAGCGCCGTGGCAGCATCTGGCAGGGCGAGCTGGCGCAGCTGCGGATCACCCCGGTCAAGGGCCAGGCCTGGGCCTTGCAGTCCGCGGCCGCGTTCAGCGTGGCCGGTGCGCGTTTCCAGTTGCAGCCGGCCTGCCTGGCCACAGCCGGCGGCGAGGCCTCGCTGTGCGCCCAGGCCGACTGGCCGCAACGCGGGCTGACCGTGCGCAGCGACCGCCTGCCACTGAGCCTGGTCCAGCCCTGGCTGCCCAAGAACGAGGGCCGCAACCTCAGCCTGCGCGGCGACCTGACCCTGGACGCGGACATCCGTCCGCAGGGCAACCGCTGGACCGGCGGCGTGCACCTGGCCTCGCCCGACGGCGGCCTGCGCCTGGGCGACCGTACCCGCCGCGAGATCATCCGCTACGACCAGTTCAGCCTGGACCTGGAGTTCGACCCGCAGAAGATCCGCGGCCGCCTCGGCAGCGGCTTCAAGGGTGACGGCTACATCGACGCGACCTTCGACACCGGCTGGGACGACCACTCCCCGCTCACCGGCGAGGTCTATACCTACATGTCGCGGCTGTTCTGGCTGGAGCTGCTGTCGCCGGACCTGGTCCGCCCCAGCGGCGTGCTGCGCGGCCATGTCAGCCTGCGCGGCACCCGCAGCCAGCCGCTGCTGGGCGGGCAGCTGCTGCTGGAGGACTTCGAGGGCGAACTGCCCGGGCTGGGGGTGAACCTGAGCCAGGGCCGGGGCAGCCTGGACGCCCAGCCCGACGGTTCGGCGCGGATCGCCGCCTCCTTCAGGTCCGGGGACGGCGTGCTGCAGGTGGATGGCGGCCTGTCCTGGTATGGCCAGGCCACCCCTCTGCAGCTGCACATCCACGGCCAGGACGTGCTGATATCCGATACCCCGATGCTGCGCGCGGTAGCCAACCCCGACCTGCGCTTCAGCATGGACGGACCGGCCATGGTCCTGCAGGGCACGGTCGGCGTGCCCAGCGCCCGGATCAACCTCGAGCGCCTGGACCAGAGCGTGGAGGCCAGCGAGGACGTGGTGGTGGTCGACCCGGTGGATCCGGAAGCCACCCCCGAGGCGCCACTGGACCTGGACCTGGTGCTGGAACTGGGCCAGGACGTGCGCCTGAGCGGCTACGGCCTGGACGGCGGCCTGACCGGGCGCCTGCAGGTGCGCGCCCGCCCGGGGCGCGAGATGACCGCCAACGGCGCCCTGGACGTGGACGGCAAGTACAAGGCCTACGGCCAGCAGCTGCAGATCACCCGCGGGCAGATGACCTGGAACAACGACCGGGTCAGCGACCCGCGGGTGAACCTGCGCGCCGAGCGCCGCACCGGCGACGTCACCGCCGGGATCAACGTCACCGGCAATGCCAGCCAGCCACGGGTGGAGGTCTGGTCCGATCCCTCGCTGCCGCAGTCCGAAGCCCTGTCCTACCTGATGCTGGGCCGCAGCCTGGCCGGCGTCACCAGCGCCCAGGCCAGCCAGGTCACCGCGGCCTCGGCGGCGATGTCGGCCGGCACCGGCCTGCTGGCGGCGCAGCTGGGCGCCAAGCTGGGCCTGGACGACGCCGGCGTCACCCAGTCCCGCGCCCTGGGCGGCTCGGTGGTGGGCGTGGGCAAGTACCTCTCGCCCAGGCTCTACGTCGGCTATGGCGTCTCGCTGGTCGGCTCAGGCCAAGTGCTGGTGCTGAAATACCTGCTGCGCAAGGGTTTTGACCTGGAGATCGAGTCGAGCACCGTGGAAACCCGCGGCTCGGTGAACTGGCGCCGGGAGAAGTGACCGCGGCTGGCCGTGACCTTTGCCGCTTGTGGCCGCTTGCCCGGGGCCGCTAAGTTGGCCTGCTGTTCCCCCAGATGGACCCTCGCATGATCCGCAAGACGAGACCCTCCCTGCTGGCCCTGGGCCTGGCCGCCGCCAGCATCGGCAACGCCGGCGCCAACGAAGGCATGTGGATGCCCTCGCAGCTGCCCTCCATCGCCGCGCAGCTGCGCCAGGCCGGCTATGCCGGCGATCCGGCCGGCTTGGCCGACCTCACCGCCGCCCCCCTCAACGCGGTGGTGCGGGGGGGCGGCGGCACCGGCGCCTTCGTCTCCGCCGACGGCCTGGTCCTGACCAACCACCACGTCGCCTATGGCGTGATCCAGTACAACTCCAGCCCCGAGCGCAACCTGATCGACAACGGCTACATCGCCCCCGACCGCGCCGCCGAGCTGCCGGCCAATCCTGACTACCGGGTGCTGGTCACCGTCGGCTTCGACGATGTCAGCAAGCAGGTGCTCGATGCCGCCCGCGGGCGCAGTGGCCGTGACTACTACGAGGCGGTGGAAGCGGCGCGCAAGGCGATCGTGGCCGAGTGCGAGAGCGAACCCGGCTACCGCTGCTCGGTGGCCAACATGTACTACGGCAGCGCCTTCTACCGGATCCGCCAGCTGGAGCTGCGCGACATCCGCCTGGTCTATGCCCCGCCGCGCGCCATCGGCAACTACGGCGACGAGATCGACAACTTCATGTGGCCGCGCCACACCGGCGACTTCACCATCCTGCGCGCCTACGTCGGCAAGGACGGCAAGCCGGCGCCGTACTCGCCCGACAACGTCCCCTACCAGCCGCCGTCGCACCTGCAGGTGGCCAAGGACGGTCCCAAGGCCGGTGATTTCGCCATGCTCGCCGGCTACCCCGGCATCACCTACCGCCACCGCACCGCCGCCGAGTTCGCCGACCAGGTGGGCAAGGCGCTGCCGCAGCGCGTGGCCGTGCTTGATGCCCTGATCCAGGCCATCGAGGCGGCCGGCAAGGCCGATGCCCAGGCCCGCACCCGCTACGCCTCGCAGCTGCAGTCGCTGAAGAACAACCGCAAGCGCGCCGCCGGCGAACTGGAAGGCCTGCTGCGCAGCGACGCGGTGCGCCGCCGTGCCGAGGACGAGGCCGCCCTGCTGGCCAATACCCGCGGCCAGGACGCGCGCGACATCGCTGCCCTCGGCAAGGTCCTGGCCGAAGGCTCGGCCCTGGCCGAACGTTCGCTGCTGCTGGGCCTGGTCCAGTCGCAGACCCAGCTGCTGCGCTCGGCCCTGACCCTGGAGCGGCTGCGGATCGAGTCGGCCAAGCCCGATGCCGAACGCGAGACCGGCTACCAGGCGCGTGACCTGGCCCTGATCGAGGGCCAGCTGCGCCAGGTCCAGCGCCGCTACCAGCCCGAGGTCGAGAAGGCCCTCCTGCTGGAGCTGCTGGGCCGCTACCAGCAGCTGCCGGCCAGCCAGCGCGTGCCCGAGTTCGACGCCGCCTTCGGCACCACCGCCGGGCAGCTCAAGGCACGCCTGGACGAGCTCTACGCCGGCACCGGCCTGGGCGATGAAGATGCGCGCATCAGCCGCTTCCAGGGCGCGCGCGAGGGCAAGGCCATGCAGGCCGACCCGCTGCTGGCCCTGGCCGCCAGCCTGGTGCCGGCGCAGATCCGCCTGGAGCAGGAGGCCAAGCAGCGCGAGGGCGAGCAGCTGCGCCTGCGCCCGGCCTACATGCACGCCCTGACCGCCTGGCGCGAGCGCCAGGGTGGCGCGGTCTACCCGGACGCCAACAGCACCCTGCGGGTGAGCTATGGCACCGTGCAGGGCCTGGCCCCGCGCGACGCGGTGGACTACGCCCCGGTCACCACCGTGGCCGGGATCGTGGAGAAGAATACCGGGCAAGTGCCGTTCGACGCGCCCAAGCCGCTGCTCGATGCCATCGCCAAGGGGGATTTCGGCGATACCGCCGACCCGGCCCTGGGCACCCAGACGGTGAACTTCCTCACCAACCTGGACACCACCGGCGGCAACTCCGGCTCGCCGGTGCTCAATGCCCGCGGCGAGCTGATCGGCCTGAACTTCGACAGCAACTGGGAAGCGGTCAGCGCCAGCTGGTGGTTCGACCCGCGCTACAAGCGCGCCGTCCACGTGGACATGCGCTACATGCGCTGGCTGATGGAAAAGGTCTACCCTGCCCCGCACGTGCTGCGCGAAATGGGCCTGTAAAGCCGTGGCACCGCGGGCCCGCCGCCGGCGCGGCGGGCCCGCGCCTGCCAGCCCTCGCCGGACCGGATTGTCAACGGGTTACATCACGGCCAACGCGGGGCGACAATCGGTTTTCCACTCCGCTTTCCGCGAAAACCGTTGTCCATGACCGAGATTTCCGCCGCGCTCGCGCGCAAGATCGCCCAGACCATCGCCGAGGAAATCGGCGCGCAGACGCAGCAGGTGCAGGCCGCCGTCGCGCTGCTCGACGAGGGCGCGACCGTGCCGTTCATCGCGCGCTACCGCAAGGAAGTCACCGGCGGCCTGGACGATACCCAGCTGCG
>Ga0182793_1000415_pt1 | contig 34249 bp, 28 predicted proteins | sample Passage237A_FD_130498 | JGI IMG/M metagenome (GOLD analysis project Ga0182793, IMG submission 130498) | Cellulose adapted compost microbial communities from Newby Island Compost Facility, Milpitas, CA, USA - Passage2 37A (version 2) (version 2) ... | reverse complement strand
CGCGGGCATCGAGGAATACAAGTTCAACGAAGCGGCCAACAGCGCCTACGACTTCGTCTGGGGCACCTTCTGCGACTGGTATGTCGAGTTCGCCAAGCCGGTGTTCAACGGCGAGGACGAGGCCGCCAAGGCCGAGACCCGCGCCACGGCCGCCTGGGCTCTCGACCAGATCCTGATCATGCTGCATCCGATGATGCCCTTCGTGACCGAGGAGTTGTGGCAGGAGACCGGCAGGTTCGGGCCGGCGCGGGAGAATCTGCTGATCCTGACCGAATGGCCCGAGCTGTCGGGGCTGGAGGATGCGCAGGCCGATGCGGAGCTGGCCTGGCTGGTGGAGGTGATCTCCAACATCCGCTCGGTGCGGGCCGAGATGAACGTGCCGGCCGGCGCCAGGCTGCAGCTGGTGGTCGCGGGAGCGGGGGAGGAAACGCTGCGGCGCCTGGTCGCCGGCACCGCCCTGATCACCCGCCTGGCGCGCTTGGAGGCCATCGCGCCGCGCAGCGAAGTACCTGGAGAATCAGCGCAATTCGTCGTCGGCGACGCCACCTACGCCCTGCCGCTGGCCGGCGTCATCGACCTTGCGGCCGAAAAGGCGCGGCTGGAAAAGGAGGTCGGCCGGCTGGACGGCGAGATCGCCCAGATCGACCGGAAGCTGGGCAACGAGCAGTTCGTGTCCAAGGCGCCGGAAGAGGTCATCGAGGAGCAGAAGTCCCGCCGCGAGGCCGCCCTGGACCGGCGCGAGAAGATCATCGAGGCGCTGAAACGGCTCAATTGAGGGCGCAAATCTCTCCGAATACCCCCTCGCGGGTAACGCGAGAGGGGGGAATTGGTCAGCGCATTGCTGACATTTGGCGCCATGCCCCGGCGCTAGATGCTGGCGCGCACGCTGTGGAGCCCCGCATAGACGCCGTTCGCCGCCATCAGCGCCTCGTGCCGGCCCTCCTCGACGATGCCGTCCCGGGTCAGCACCAGGATGCGGTCGGCATGCCGGACGGTGGAGAGGCGATGGGCGATGACGATGGTGGTCCGACCCTTCGCCAGCCCGAGCAGGGCCTGCTGCACGGCGCGCTCGCTCTCGTTGTCGAGGGCGCTGGTCGCCTCGTCGAAGATCAGCACGGCCGGGTTCTTGAGAAAGGCGCGGGCGATGGTGAGGCGCTGCTTCTGCCCGCCGGAGAGCTTGACCCCGCGCTGGCCGATGTCGGTGCCGTAGCCCTGCGGCAGCGCCATGATGAAATCATGCGCGTTCGCCGCCCTGGCCGCGGCCACGATCTCCGCCTCGCCGGCATCCGGACGGCCATAGCGCAGATTCTCCGCCACCGTGCCGCTGAACAGATAGACATCCTGCTGCACCACCCCGACATGACGCCGCAGCGAGGCCAGCGAGACGGCGCGGACATCGTGCCCGTCAATGGTCACGCGGCCCGCCGCGACATCGTAGAAGCGCGGGATGAGGCTGCACAGCGTGCTCTTGCCGACCCCGGACGGCCCGACCAGGGCGACGAACTCGCCCGGCGCGATGGAGAGCGAGATGCCGTCCAGCACCTTGGGGCCCCCGGCCTCGTAGCGGAAGCCGACGCGGTCGAAGGCGACGGCCCCCTGCACCGTGGCGAGGGGGAGGGCGTCGGGCGCATCCGCGATGTCCGGACGCTCTTCCAGCAGCTCCATGGCGCGGACGAAGCCGGTATAGCCCTCCTGCCAGAGGCGGATGAAGTTATCGAGCCGCCTGACCGGATCGACCAGCACCCCGACGCAGAGCAGCAGGGTCAGCATGTCCGCCACCGACAGGTCCGCGGTGACGATGCGCACGGCGCCGGCGACGATCACCAGGATCGTCACCAGCTGCGAGAAGCCATCCATGCCCACCCAGAGCAGCGCCTCGCTGCGATAGCCGGCCTTGCGGCTGGCCAGGAAGCGCCGGTTCTCCACCTCGAAGCGGCGCAATTCGTCCGCCTCGTTGGCGAAGGACTGCACCACCCGGATGCCGGCCAGCGCATCCTCCACCCGCGCATTGATGTCGGCGATGCGCTCCTTGCTGGTGCGCAGGGCCACGTTCATGCGGCGATTGAAGTGCATCGCGTAACCGATTGCAAACGGGACGAGAAGCGCCACCAGGCCTGCGATGACCGGATCGATGAAGGCGAGGACGGCCATGGCCCCGCCGAACTTGAGCAGGCTGATGGCGATGTCCTCGGGCCCGTGATGGAACAATTCGCCCAGCCACAGCGAGTCGTTGCCGATCCGGCTCATCAGCTGGCCGACGCGCTGCCGGTCGTAGAAGCCGAAGGACAGCTTCTGGCAATGCTCGAACAGCTCGCGGCGCACCTCGGCCTCGATCCGGGCGCCCATGGCATGGCCCTGATAGTCCACGAAATAGGTGGCGAGGGCCTGGACGAGGAAGACGCCGGGCATGATGCCGCCCATGGCGGCGATCTCCGCCAGCGCCTCCGGCGCGTCCGCGAGCTGGGGCAGGCGGTTGACGATGTAGTTGGCGCATAGCGGCAGGGCGATCGCCGTGGCCGCGACCAGGACGGCGCAGGCGAGGTCCGCCGCGAGGAGAGGCAAATGCGGGCGATAGTAGCCGATGAACCTGCGCAGGCGCTTGCGGGCCGTGCCGGCCTCGTCGGCGCGGGAATGGAGGGTGCTACGGCGCGCGCTGGTCCGTTTCCCTCCGATGCGGGACTGCAGATGCATGAATGGTCATGTCCTGTTGAAGACGAAGGCTGTTCCGGCGGGACACGATCGTTTTCATCTGCTGGCTCCTGTTTCGGGAGGAATGAGCGGGCGCACTATGGGCGAGCGTCCGGGCGGGAGCAAGGCGGCAGCGCGGCGCCGGCCGGCTCTGTGACGATTCGGCAACATCGCCTGGCGATTCCGCGCCGGCCATCGGCCATCAACGATTTGGCGATGTTTCCCGCCACAATCTCCCCCTAAACGAGACGGCCATGGCATTCGGGGGCGGGTGCTGCGCTCGGGTCTTTCCCCTTTCGGGGGAAGGCGCCTGCGTCATCGTCCGCTTCCAGCCAGGCCTTGGCGAACAGGATGTTCGGCCGGAGATGGTGAGCGCATGCGCAGGACTGCGGATTTGGGACCGTCGAGCTGCGGGCAGGCCGGTGCCGCCGCCTTTCCGGACGCGCTGTTGTGATGGATTTGGCTGAAATGCTGTCACAAAGCGGGTTTACCGAAAATTCAGACTTAGCTTTGTCCCGCCCAACCAAACGGGCAAGCTCACCGTTGAAACAGAGCAGACGGCCGGATGAACCGGCCGATGCGGCGGCGCCGGGTTCGTGGCAGCCGTTCTTTGCACCCGCCCACAGCCCCGTGGGCGAAAGGAGTACCATGCGGATCACGCGGGAATTGCCCCTGACTTCCGCTTTCGCAGGCCTCGCCCTGGCCGTCATGGCCAGCGTCCTGCCTGCGCAGGCCCAGACTGCCGCCGATGCCGCCCTCGACCTGGCCAACATGCTGGACGGGGCAGGAGGCGGCGTGTCCGGCGATGCCTATATCTCGGCGCTGGAGAACGCCGCCGAGGCCGGCCAGCCGCTGGCCCTGTGGCAGCTCGGCACCATGTACGAGAACGGCGAGGGCGTGGACCGCGACCCGGCGCGCGCCTTCGGCTATTTCGCCCAGATCGCCAACCAGCACGCCGACACGCCGCCGCGCGGCGTCGAGGCCGACATCGTCGCCCAGTCCTTCGTCAAGGTCGGCGACTATTATCGCCAGGGCGTTCCGGACGCGGGCATCTCGCCCGATGTCGAGGAATCCTACCGCATGCTCCAGCACGCCGCCTCCTATTTCGGCGATGCCGACGCCCAATACCGCCTCGGCCTGCTCTATCTGCAGGAGGACGCGCTGGGCGTCAGCCCCTTGCAGAGCGCCCGCTGGTTCTCCCTGGCCGCGCGCAAGGGACACTGCCTGGCACAGGCCCGGCTGGGCGACATGCTGTTCAACGGCGGCGAGGGCATCCAGGCGCACCAGCTCGACGGGCTGATGTGGCTCAACATCGCCCATATCCGCTGCGCCGGTTCCGGCGACCAGGGCGTGGTCGACGAGCTTCTGGCCCGCGCCGTGTCGCTGGCCACCCCGGAAGACCGCGCCAACGCCGCCGCCCTGGCCCAATCCATCGCGCCGCAGTTCGCTTCGTTTTGAACCCGGAGCCGCCGGAAGCGCGGGCCTGACCCGAGGGCCGGTTGCCGCGCGCCCTGAAGTCGTGCCTGCGTTCTTCCTCCCTGGGGGAGGGGTCGTAGCCTGGGCCGCCGAAGGCCCCCCGCCGGCGCGGGAATGACCCGGTGGCTGGATGGGGCATGGAGCCACGATCTGGGGGTGAGAGGGGCCGCACCAGCCTGACTGTCCACACGCCCAGGAGTGGCGTCGATGGCACGCCGGGCCGGTCCCGGACCGGGCACAGACCCGCCACGATCCAGCTGTCCACACAACCTAGAAGCTGAAAATGCCTTCCACGGGGACGTGGTCGCTGGGCTTGTCCCAGCCGCGGACGTCGCGGTGGACGGTGACGTCGTCCAGACGGTCGGCGGCCTGGGGGGAGAGCATCAGGTGGTCGATGCGGATGCCGGCGTTGCGGCGCCAGGCGCCGGCCTGGAAGTCCCAGAAGGTGAAGGCCTGCTCGGCGGTGACGGCGCGCAGGGCGTCGGTCATGCCGAGATTGGTCAGGATGCGGAATTTCTCGAGGCTTTCGGGACGATAGAGCGCGTCGCCCCACCAGGCGTCGGGATCGTGGGCGTCGATGGGGGCGGGGATGAGGTTGAAATCGCCCATCAGGATGAAGGGCTCCTCCAGCACAAGCCGGGCTTCCACATAGCGGTTGAGCCGGTCCATCCAGGCCAGCTTGTAGGGGAACTTCTCCGAATCCACGGGATTGCCGTTGGGCAGGTAGATGTTGCAGACGCGGATGGCGCCGCCTTCCACCGAGAACACCCCCTCGATCAGCCGGGCCTGCTCGTCGGCGTCGTCGCCGGGCAGGCCGCGCGCCACCTCGTCGAAGCGGAGCCGGGACAGCAGGGCGACGCCGTTCCAGCCCTTCTGGCCATGGGTCTCGACATTGTAGCCCAGCGCCTCGATCTCGGCGCGGGGGAAGCCCTCGTCCAGCGTCTTGATCTCCTGCAGGCCGACGATGTCGGGCTTCTCCTCCTCCAGCCAGCGCAGCAGCAATTCGAGCCGGGCCCTGATGCCGTTGATGTTCCAGGTGGCGATCCTGAGGGCCATGTCGAAACTCCGGGGTGTCAGGTCAGGTCGGCGTAGACGGCCTTGATGAGGTCCTTAGGATAGCGTCCCGTGCACCCTTCGAGCGCCGTGTTGCTCATCGACACGATGGTAACGGCGTTGACGGGATCGACAAGCCAGGAATGGCCGTAAACCCCACCCCAATTGACCGTGCCGGGCGCGGCGGGGGAATCGGCCGCCGCCGGATCCTCGATGACCGCGCCCAGATAGCCGAAGCGCTGGCCGGGATCGTCGCGGTGCACCGCGCCGATGCGGTTGGAGAAGGCCAGGGCCGCCGTTTCCGGCTTCACCGCGCCCCCGCCGCCGGTGCGCATGGCTTCGAGGAAGCGCGCGATGTCCTCGGGCGTGCCGGCCATGCCGGCGCCGCCGGACTGGAAGGCGCGGTCGCTGAAGATGCGGGAGGGGGAAAACACCACCGCCTCGCCCCGGTCGTTGCGGAGCACCTGCGGATCGGTCATCGGCGTCGGCGGGGCGCCGTCGGCATAGGGCCGGGCGAGGCGCGCGGCGTCGGCCACGAAGAAGCCGGTCTCGGCCATGCCGAGCGGGCCGGTGACATGGGTGCGCACCGCATCCCCGAGGCTGCCGTCATGGATGGCGGCGAGGGCGGCGCCCAACACGTCGATCGCCACCGAATAGCTCCAGGCCGTGCCGGGGGCGAAGAGCAGCCGATGCCGCGCCACGCGGGAGAAATTCTCCTCGAAGCCCGCCTCGGACGGGCCGAGGCCGGTGGAGATGCCGGGATCGTCCGGATAGCGATAGGCGAGCCCGGCGGTGTGGGTGAGCAGGTGGTGGACGGTGATCGGCGCGGGCGAGCCGTCATCGAGGGGCGGGGTGAAATAGGGCAGGTGGTGGGACACGCGGTCGTCGAGCCGCAGCAGCCCCTTGTCGATCATCGCCAAGGCGGTGGCGGCGACGACCGGCTTGGTCACCGAGGCCAGGCGGTAGATGGCGTTGCCGGGCATGGGAATGCCCGCCTCGCGGTCGAAATGCCCGGCGGTGCGGCGCAGCGCCGGGCGGCCATCCTTGAACACGATCACTTCGGCGCCGACGATGCGGCCGGCGGCAACGGCCTGGTCCATGACCGCGTCGACATGCGCGCCCATTCGATTCTTCCCCCTCGATCGTCGGCTGGAACGCCTCCGCGGGCGCGGAAGCGCGGTGGCGCCTCACACGGCGAAGCTGGTGCCGCAGCCGCAGGAGGCCACGGCGTTCGGGTTCCTGATCTGGAAGGACTGCCCGATCAGGTCGTCCACGAAGTCGATCTCCGAGCCGCCCATGAATTCGAGGCTGAGCGAATCGATCAGCACCACGGCGTCGCCCTTGTGCAGCACCAGATCGTCCTCGTTCGGGGTCTCGCGCACCAGATTGTATTCGTACTGGAAGCCGGAGCAGCCGCCGCCGGCGACCGAGATGCGCAGCGCGGTTCCCGGCTCTTCCCTGGACAGGATGCGCGCGACGCGGCGGGCGGCGCGGTCCGACAGGGTGACGGCGGGCGTATCGGCGAGGGCGGCAGCGGTCATGGGAGTTCCCCGGGCGGTCGTAATGTCATAACGCTGCGCCTAAGATAAGCGCCCGAACCGCCGTTGCAAAGGCCCCGGACAAGACGAGATGAACGAGACCGCCCCCTATGCCAGCAAGCCAGGCCAGTCGCTCGGGCGGCTCTACGGCACCGGGCCGAGCCCGACGCGCTCGGAATTCCAGCGCGACCGCGACCGCATCATCCATTCCACCGCCTTCCGGCGCCTGCAGCACAAGACCCAGGTCTTCCTGCATCACGAGGGGCGCCATTTCCGCAACCGGCTGACCCATACGCTGGAGGTGAGCCAGATCGCCCGCTCCATCGCCCGGGCGCTGCGGCTGGACGAGGACCTGGCCGAGGCCGTGGCGCTGAGCCACGACCTCGGGCACACCCCCTTCGGCCATGCGGGGGAGCGGGCGCTGCACCGGGCCATGGCGCCCTATGGCGGCTTCGACCACAACGTGCAGGCCCTGCGCGTCGTCACCCTGCTCGAGAACCGCTATGCCGAGCATGACGGGCTCAACCTGACCTGGGAGACGCTGGAGGGCATCCTCAAGCACAACGGCCCGCTGATCGACGCCGAGGGCCGCCCCCATGGCCGCCATGCCGGGGAGGGGCTGCCCGAGGGGCTGGAGGCGATCCGGGCCGTGGCCGACCTGCGCCTCGATTCCCATGCCAGCCTCGAGGCGCAGGCGGCCGCCATCGCCGACGACATCGCCTACAACGCCCACGACATCGACGACGCGCTGCGCGCCGGGCTGGTGGGGCTCGAGGATTTCCTCGACGTGCCGATGGCGGGGCCGATCGTCGGGGAGGTGCTGGAGAAGTATCCGGACGTCGCGGTGAAGCGCCAGACGCACGAGGTGCAGCGCCGCATGATCACCCGCGCGGTGGAGGACGTCATCGCCACCAGCGCCGTCAACATCGAGGCCGCCGGCGTCGCCTCGACCGAGGACGTGCGCCGGGCCGGGCGCGCCCTGGTCGGCTTCTCGCCGGCCGCGGCGGCGGCGGAGAAGGGGCTCAAGGCCTTCCTGTTCGGCCGGGTCTACCGCCACGAGGCGGTGATGGCGCCGGTGCGCGAGAGCGAGGCGGTGGTGGAGCGCCTGTTCGCCCGCTACATGGCCGACCCGGACATGCCGGGCCGCTGGGGGGAGGCGGGGCGGGGGGGCGCGGGGGGGGGGGGGGGCCGCCTCGTCGCCGCCCTCCTCGCCGGCGGGGCCCGCCCCCCACCCTCGCCGACTTCATCGCCGGCATGACCGACCCCTACGCCCTCGACGAATACGAGCGCTTGTTTGACGCTCGCCCGGATTTCCGTTAACCGGACGCCAGCATTTCCCAAGAGCTTGCCATGGATATCTTCGCCCTTTTCACCACGCGGGTCACCGCGGCGCTGCGCGCCCTCTATGCCGATCTGGACGCCGGGCTGCTGGCACGCGTCGTGGTGGAACCCCCGCGCGATGCCGCCCATGGCGACCTGTCGACCAATGCCGCCATGGTGGTGGCCAAGCCCCTGGGCAAGACCCCGCGCGAGGTCGCCGCGGCGCTGGCCGGCCGGTTCGAGGCGGACCCGGACGTGACCGCCGTCGAGGTCGCCGGCCCCGGCTTCCTCAACTTCCGGCTGGCCGACCCGGTCTGGCACGAGGTGCTGCGCGCCGTCGGCCGGCAGAGGGGGGAGTTCGGCCGCCCCGATATCGGCAAGGGCGAGCGGGTGAACGTCGAGTACGTGTCGGCCAACCCCACCGGCCCCATGCATGTGGGCCACACGCGCGGCGCCGTCTTCGGCGACGCGCTGGCCTCGCTCATGGCCTGGTCCGGCTACGACGTGACGCGGGAATACTACATCAACGACGCCGGCGGGCAGGTGACCGTGCTCGCCCAATCCACCCTGCTGCGCTACCGCGAGGCGCTGGGCGAGACCGTCGCCATCCCGCCCGGGCTCTATCCGGGCGACTATCTCGTGCCGGTGGGCGAGGCGCTCAAGGCCGAGTTCGGCGACAGCCTGCTGGCGCGGCCCGAGGCCGAGGTGCTGCCGCTGGTCAAGGAGCGGGTGCTGGCGGCGATGATGGACCTCATCAAGGCCGACCTCGCCAAGCTCGGCATCCACCACGACGTGTTCTTCTCCGAGCGCACGCTGCACGGGGCAGGGGGCGACATCGAATCCACCCTGGCCTGGCTGCGCGCCGAGGGCATGGTCTACCAGGGCCGGCTGGAGCCGCCCAAGGGCAAGACGCCGGAGGACTGGGAGGACCGCGAGCAGACCCTGTTCCGGGCCACCGACTACGGCGACGACACCGACCGCGCCCTGGTCAAGTCCGACGGCTCCTACACCTACTTCGCCGCCGACATCGCCTATCACCGCAACAAGTTCCTGCGCGGCTTCAAGCACATGGTCAACGTGCTCGGCGCCGACCATTCCGGCTACGTCAAGCGCCTCGAGGCGGCGGTGAAGGCGGTGTCCCACGGCGAGGCCGACATCGACGTGCGGGTCTGCCAGCTGGTGCGGCTGCTCAAGAACGGCGAGCCGTTCAAGATGTCCAAGCGCTCGGGCGACCTCGTGACCGTGGCCGACGTGGTGGAGGAGGTGGGCAGCGACGCCACCCGCTTCATGCTGCTGTTCCGGCGCAACGACGCGGCCATGGACTTCGACTTCGCCCTGGTGAAGGAGCAGACCCGCGACAACCCGGTGTTCTACGTGCAGTACGCCCATGCCCGCGCCTGCTCGGTGTTCCGCACCGCCCGGCGCGACATGCCCGGGCTCGACCTGTCGGACGCGGCCCTGGCGGGCGCCGATGTCGCGCTGCTGACCGCGCCGGCCGATCTCGAGCTGATCCGGCTGATCGCCGCCTGGCCGCGCACCGTGGCGGCGGCGGCGGCGGCGCACGAGCCGCACCGGGTGGCGTTCTACGTCCACGAGCTGGCGGCGGCGTTCCACGGCTTCTGGGCCAAGGGCAGGGACGAGGTGCAGTTACGGTTTGTTAACCAGGCCGACCCGAAGCTCACCCTTGCTCGACTCGCGCTTGTCGATGCCGTCCGCCAGGTCATCCGCAACGGCCTGGGCATTCTGGGGGTCTCAGCGCCCGAGGAGCTTTCATAATTCGGGCGTATTGGTGTGAACACTCGCGGCAAACTCCTCGCGGAGACTTTGCAGCTTTCTAGGGGCGCTGGCCGGATATGACAGCGAGACCGAAGTCTATGGCCGATCAGACTGACGCATCGGACGATCTTATTGCCGAACTGGCCCGCCTGATGGCCGACGATGCGCGCAACGACAAGCCGGCCCCGGCCGAGGCGCGCCCGATCCGCATTCCCGGCGAGGCCGCCGCGCCGCGCCCGCAGCCCTTCGTGCCGGCGGAAGCCCCGGCCGCGACCCCGACGCCCGCCCCCGCCGCCTCCAAGCCAGTTGAGACGGCGAGCGTCCGCATTCCCGGCGGCGAGCCGGCGCGCCAGGACGAGCCCGAGCCCTTCAATTTCGACTTCGATTTCGGCGCGGCCGCCGCCGGCCCGGCTTCGCCGGTCCCCGAGGTCAAGCCGGTTCCCGAGATCAGGCCCGCCAACGAGGCCAGGCCCGCCGACAAGCCGGCATTCGCGGGTTTCGCCCCGCGGCAGGAGCCGAGCTTCGCCGTCGGCAAGGAGCCGGACTTCACGCCCAGGCGCGAGGAAGAGGCCCCGGCGGCTGAAGACGCCGCCCATGACAGCATCGCCGACCTGATCGCCGCCGAGTTGGCCAACGATGTCGCCCAGGCGGGGACCGCCCCGGCCGGGGAGGCCGAGGTGCCGGTGGTCGGCGGCCCGCCGGCCGGCGCCGACACTTTCGGCGTGCCGCCGGTTTTCGGCCTCGGCACCACCGCCGCACCGGCCGCAGCGGCGCCGGAGCCGGAGGAAAAGCCGGCCGGGACGGCCCGGGAGGCCGGCGACGCCGACCCCCTGCACGAGATCGAGCGGCTGGTCGGCCCGGCGGTGCATCTGGCCGGCTCGGCGCCGCAGCCGACGCCGAGCCCGGCGCTGCGCAGCCTCGCCACCCCGACCATTCCCCCGCCGGAAGCGCCGGCGACCACCGCCGCGCCGGGCGCGCCCGCGGCCCGGCCCGCCGCCGAAAAGCCGTCGCCCGAACTCTCCATCGACGAGGCCATCCTCGCGGCGGCGGCCGCGACCGGGGCCAAGGTGGAATGGGTCGAGCCGGAAACCGCCGAGACCGGGCCGGACCGGGACGAGGCCGTGGCGCCGCGCCGTTCCGGCAGCCGCGTCCTGGGCATGACCCGCGCCTTTGCCGGCCCGCTGGTGGCGGCCACGCTGCTCATCGCCGCCGGCCTCGGGCTCTATTGGGTGCTGGGAACCGGCGGCGAGCCGGGGCCGGCGCCGCTGCTGACCGCCGACACCAGCCCGGTCAAGGAAGTGCCGGCCGAGCCGACGACCGCCTCGGCCCAGCAATCCGTGGTGTTCAACGAGATTTCCGGCGTCGATACCGGCGCCGAGGAGCAGATCGTCTCCCGCGACCAGACCGATATCGAGCCGGTCAGCCAGATGGCGTCGGTCGACGGGAACCAGGAAGGCCTGGTCAACCGCAAGGTGCGCACCGTGACCGTGCGCCCGGACGGCACCATCGTCAGCAGCGACGACAGCCTGGCGGGCGCCGCCATCCTGCCGGTGGACCGGCCGGACGTGCCCGAGGTGCCCGGCGCCGATTTCTCGACGCCGGACCTGATCGCCAGCGCCGATGCCGCGACCCCGCCGCCTGCCGCCACGGCGGCGGAAACCCCGGCGCCCGCCGTGGTGCCGGTCGAGCCCGGCAGCACCGTGCCGGTGGTCGATGCCGCCGGCAATCCCGTGCCCGGCCGCACCGCCCCGGTGCCCTTGCAGCGCCCGGCCGACCTGGCGGCCCGCGTCGCCGCCTTGCCGGCGGCGCCGGCCAATGCCGATACCGCCGCCCCCGCTCCCGCCCAGACGCAGCAGCCGGCGGCGACCCCGGTGGCCGCGGCGCCGCAGCCCAGTGCCGTCGCCGCGCCGGTCAGCAACGCGCCGGCCTATGTGCAGCTCTCCTCGCAGCGCACCGAGGAGGCGGCCCGCCAGACGGCGCAGGACATCGCCGCACGCTTCGGCCCGCTGTTCGGCGGCGCCAACCTGGAGGTGCAGCGGGTGGATCTGGGCGAGCGGGGCATCTTCTACCGCGTCCGCGTGCCGGCCGATTCCCTGCAGAGCGCCAACACCATCTGCACCAACGTCAAGGCCGCGGGCGGCGACTGCTTCACCATGTAGCCCGCCGGGCGCGGCTTGCTTGACGCTGGCCGCGCCAGACGCCAAGGATGGGGCATGATGCCAAGCCCCTCGCGCCCCGCATGACCGGCCAGCAGCCCGACTGGTTCGCACAGCCCGCGCCGCCGCCCGCGGACGAGGTGCTGCATGTGGATGTGGGCGGCTACGAGGGGCCGCTGGACCTGCTGCTGGACCTAGCGCGGCGCCAGAAGGTCGATCTCTCCGCGATCTCCGTATTGGCGCTGGCCGAGCAATATCTCGCCTTCATCGAGAAGGTGCGGGAAGGCCGCATCGAGATCGCCGCCGACTATCTGGTGATGGCGGCGTGGCTCGCCTATCTCAAGAGCCGGCTGATGGTGCCGCAGGCGCCCAGCGACGAGGAGCCGAGCGGCGAGATGCTGGCGGCCATGCTGCAATTCCGCCTCAAGCGGCTCGAGGCCATGCGCGGCGCGGCGAGCCGGCTGATGAACCGTCCGCGCCTGGGCCTGCAGGTCCATGCGCGCGGGGCCCCGGAGCCGGTGGAGATCGCCCGCCGCCCGCTGTGGGAGGCCAGCCTCTACGACCTGCTCAAGGCCTATTCGAGCCAGCGCGAGCGCGGCGCCGTCACCGAATACACGCCCGCCGCGCGCACCGTATGGTCCTTGCAGGAAGCCCGCGACATCCTGCAAAGACTGATCGGCGACAGCATGGAGTGGATGCCGATGGATGCCTATCTCGCCGAATACCTGACCAGCCCGGCGGAGCGCGCCACCATCCGCGCCTCCACCTTCGCCTCCAGCCTCGAGCTGGTGCGCCAGGGCGAGATCGACATCCGCCAGACCGAGACCTTCGGGCCGCTGTTCATGCGCCGCCGGCGGAGCGACAAGCCGTGACCGGGCCCGAAGACGACCGGACCGGGGAGGTGCCGGAACGCCATCTGCGCATCCTCGAGGCGCTGCTGTTCGCCTCGGCGCAGCCGCTGCGGGCGGCCGATATCGCGCCCTATCTGGGCGAGGGAGCCGACACCGAGGCGCTGCTGGCGGAGCTGGCCGGGCGCTATGCGGGCCGGGGGGTGAACCTGGTGCGCCGGGGCGAGGGCTGGGCCTTCCGCACCGCCGAGGACCTGGGCTTCCTGCTGCGGCGCGAGGAGCACGAGACCCGCCCGCTGTCGCGCGCGGCGCTCGAGACGCTGGCCATCATCGCCTATCACCAGCCGGCGACCCGCGCCGAGATCGAGGAGGTGCGCGGCGTCGCCACCGGCAAGGGCACGCTCGACCTGCTGCTGGAGGCGGGCTGGGTGCGCATGCGCGGACGGCGGCGCACGCCGGGCCGGCCGGTCACCTACGGCACCACCGAGGCCTTTCTCGACCATTTCGGGCTCGAGAGCCTGTCCGACCTGCCGGGGCTGGACGAATTGAAGGGCGCGGGCCTGCTCTCCAGCCGCCTGCCGCCCAATCTGCAGATACCGCTGCCCTTCGACGGGGCGCTGCGGGAGGACGAGGACCCGCTGGACGCCGACGATGCCGGCGACGCCGAGACCGAGGAAAGCGCCGAATGAGCATGGCCGGGACGCAGGACGCCGACCTCCGGGGCTGGGGCGCCCGGGGCACCGCGGGGGTGGCCTTCGCCGCCACGCTGCAATTCGACGCCGTGTCGGTCCGGCTCGGCAGCCGCCAGGTGCTGGACGGGTTCGAGCTGACGCTGGGGCGGGGGGAGATCGTCTGCCTGCTGGGCGAATCCGGCTCGGGCAAATCCACGGCGCTGCGGGTGGCCGCCGGCATCCAGCCGATCGATGCCGGAGCGGTGCGCATCAACGGCGAGGCGGTGTCGCTGCCGGGCCGGACGGTGCCGCCGGACCGGCGCGGCATCGGGCTGATGTTCCAGGATTTCGCGCTGTTCCCGCATCTGAGCGTGCTGGAGAACGTGCTGTTCGGGCTGAAGCGGCTGGGGCGGCCGGCCGCGCTGGCGCAGGCGCGGGCGGCCTTGCAGCGGGTGGGGCTGGCCGACCGGGAGGCCGACTATCCGCACCGGCTGTCCGGGGGCCAGCAGCAGCGCCTGGCCCTGGCCCGCAGCGTGGCCCCGCGCCCCGGCGTGCTGCTGCTGGACGAGCCCTTCTCCAGCCTCGACGCGCGGCTGCGCGAGACGGTGCGCGGCGAGACGCTGGCGGTGCTGCGCGAGACCCATTCGACGAGCCTGGTGGTGACGCACGATCCGGAGGAGGCCATGGTGATGGGCGACCGGGTGGCGCTGCTGCGCGCCGGCCGCGTGGTGCAGGTGGGCACCGCCGCCGAGCTCTACCGGCACCCGGTGGACCTCGGGGCGGCGCGCTTCTTCTCGCCGCTGGCGGAGATCGACTCGCGGGTGGCCGGCGGCGTCGCCGAGACGCCCTTGGGACCGGTCGCGGCGCCCGGCTTCGCCGAGGGCGACCCGGTGACGGTCGCGATCCGCCCCGCCGGCGGGCTGCGCATCGGCCGCGAGGGCGCCGGCACGCCCGGCCGTATCGTGGCCAAGCGCGACGCCATCGGCGTCGACATCTGCGAGGTCAAGGTGGCCGGCATCGACGCGGCGCTCGGCGTCCGCCAGCCCGCCGACGCCGCCCTCGCCGTGGGGCAGGACGTGTTCGTGAGCCTCAACCCGGAACACGTTCTTGTGTTTGGGCGCGATTAAACCTATTTCTCGGTCTATCTATCGCGTGTAACGCGTACCGAGACTTAGGGAGACCAACATGCACGCGCCATCGATTTGGGGCATTCTCGTCGTCGCCGTCGTCGTCATTCTGCTGTTCGGCCGCGGGAAGATCTCCGGCATGATGGGCGAGGTGGCCCAGGGCATCAAAGCCTTCCAGAAGGGCATGAAGGACGAGGAAAAGCCGGTGGAGCGCGTCACCACCACGGCCGACGTCGATGCCCGCGAGGTCGATGCCCGCGAAGTGGACAAGAGCAAGGACGCCTGAGGCGTCCGCCGCCGCCTGATCCCGCGCGGCCCGCCGCGCCTCGGAGACTGTTTTCATGCTCGGCCTAGGCTGGACAGAGATGCTGGTGATCGGCATCGCCGCGCTGATCTTCATCGGCCCGAAGGACCTGCCCGTCGTCATGGGGCGCATCGGCAAGGTGATGGGCCAGATCCGGCGCATGGGCAACGAGTTCCAGCGCGAGATCAACCGCACCACCGGGCTGGACGAGGTGCGCAACCTGCGCAACTCGATCACCTCCCCCCTCAAGAAGACCGCCGAGGAAATCCGGCGCGAGTTCAACACCATGACCCCCACCGGCCAGCAGAAGCCGAGCGGGGCGCTGAAGCCCGCCGATCCCAAGGCGGAAAGCGTGGTCGACGAAATCCGCAGCCAGGCGGGCATGACCCCGGCCAGAAAGAGCAATGACGAGATCGCCGCCGAGGCCGGCTTCAAGCCGACGGCCAAGCCCGCGGCCGAGCCGGTGAAGGCGGCGCGCGCCGCCAAGGCCCCGGTCAAGGCGGCCCGGCCCAGGGCGCCGGCCCGGGCCAGGCCCGCCCCGACCGGCCCGGTCGCCGCCAGCGAGCTGCCGCCGGTGGCCGAGGCGAAGCCGGAGCCGGCCCCCGCCAGGCCGGCCAGGACCCGCAGCGCCAAGCCTGCGGCCGCCAAGCCGGCTCCCCGCAAGGCCGCCGCTGCCGAGCCGGCGGCGGAGAAGCCGGCCAGGCCCCGGGCGCGCAGGAAGCCCGCCGACACGGCCGGGAAGGGTAGCTGATGGCCGACACCCAGCCCAAGCTCGAGGACAAGACCAAGCCGGAGCCCGAGGACGAGCTGGCCGGCAGCGAGGCGCCGCTGCTCGATCACCTGATCGAGCTGCGCAAGCGCCTCATCCACAGCGCCATCGCCATCGTCGTGCTGATGGTGGTGTGCTTCATCTTCGCCGGGCAGATCTTCGACATCCTGCTCAACCCGTACCGGTCGATCTATACCGATCCGGGCGAGATGGAGCTGATCTACACCGCGCCGCAGGAATTCTTCTTCACCCAGCTCAACCTGGCCTTCTTCGGCGCCGTCTTCCTGGGCTTCCCCTATCTCGCCACCCAGATCTACCGCTTCGTGGCGCCGGGGCTCTACAAGCACGAGCGCCGGGCGCTGGTGCCCTATCTCATCGCCACGCCGGTCTTCTTCCTGCTCGGCGCCATGATGGTCTATTTCATCGTGCTGCCCATGGCGCTCGGCTTCTTCGCCGGCATGCAGACCGAGGACATCCGGCTGCTGGCCAAGGTGTCCGAATATCTCGGCCTCGCCATGACGCTGATCCTGGCCTTCGGCATCTGCTTCCAGCTTCCCGTGGTGCTGACGCTGCTGGCCCAGATCGACCTCGTCACCGTCGAGATGCTCAAGAAGGGCCGGCGCTACGCCATCGTCGGCATCCTGGCGGTCGCCGCCTTCATCACGCCGCCCGATCCGATCTCGCAGATCGGCCTTGCCTTGCCCATGTATGGCCTCTACGAACTCGCTATCCTGTCGGTCCGCATGGTGCAGAAGCGCCGCGCCGCCGCGCTGGCCGCGCAGGAAGCCGAGCTTTCCGGCTCAAGCTCCGACTAGCCGCGCTCCGCGCCGGGGCGCAGCTTTCTGTGCCCGGGCGTCGGCAGGCGCGCCGCGGGCCGTTCCCGAAGCCCTGCAGCACAGGAGAGGCGGGCAGGGCCCGTAAGCACCGATGTTCGATATCAAGTGGATCAGAGCCAACGCCGAAGCCTTCGACGCTGCCATGGCGCAGCGCAGGAACGTTGCGGTGCGCTCCTCCGACCTGATCGCCATCGACGATCGCCGCCGCGAGATCATCCTGCGCCTCAACGAAGCCCAGGAGCAGCGCAACGCCCTGTCCAGGCAGATCGGCCAGGCCAAGGCCCGGAAGGACGAGGCGACGGCAGACGCGCTGATGGCGGAGGTCGCCCGGCTCAAGGACGTCATCCCGGCCGCCGAGGCGGACGAGCGCGCCGTGGAGAAGCAGCTGCGCGACGCCCTGTCGTCCATCCCCAACATGGCGCTCGAGGACGTGCCGGTGGGCGAGGACGAGACCGGCAATGTCGAATATTTCGGCCCCAACGGCTCGCCCGAGACCGCCGCGAGGACCCGCCCGGCCAAGCCGGGCTTCGCCTTCGCGCCCAAGGAGCATTTCGACATCGGGGCGGCCGAGAAGGACATGGACTTCGAGGTGGCGGCAAAGCTCTCGGGCAGCCGCTTCGTGGTGCTCAAGGGCCAGCTCGCCCGGCTCGAACGCGCCCTCGGCCAATTCATGCTCGACCTGCATACGGGCGAGCACGGCTACCTGGAGGTGCGGCCGCCGGTGCTGGTGCGCGACGATGCCCTCTTCGGCACCGGCCAGTTGCCCAAGTTCGAGGAAGACCTGTTCTTCACCCCCCATGGCGAGGGCCGGCTGGCGCTGATTCCCACCGCCGAGGTGCCGCTGACCAATTTCGTCCGCGAAACCATCCTCGCCGAGGAGGAGCTGCCGCTGCGCTTCACCGCGCTCACCCCCTGCTTCCGCTCGGAGGCCGGCTCGGCCGGCCGCGACACGCGCGGCATGCTGCGCCAGCACCAGTTCGACAAGGTGGAGCTGGTGTCCATCACCACGCCCGAGCAATCGATCGACGAGCACGAGCGCATGCTGGCCTGCGCCGAGACGGTGCTGCAACGGCTGGGCCTGCACTACCGCGTCATGACCCTGTGCACCGGCGACATGGGTTTCGGCGCCCGCAAGACCTACGACATCGAGGTCTGGCTGCCCGGGCAGGACACCTACCGGGAAATCTCCTCGGTCTCGGTGTGCGGCGACTTCCAGGCCCGCCGCATGGAGGCGCGCTACCGCCCGGCCGGCGAGAAGCAGGCGCCGCGCTACGTCCACACGCTCAACGGCTCGGGCACGGCGGTCGGCCGCTGCCTGATCGCGGTGCTGGAGAACTACCAGCAGCAGGACGGCTCGGTGCTGGTGCCCGAGGCGCTGCGGCCCTATATGGGAGGCCTCACCTCCATCGGTGGCCGCTGACATGGGCCTGCGCATCCTCATCACCAATGACGACGGCGTGGATGCGCCCGGCCTCGCCGTGATGGCCGAGATCGCCCGGGCGATCTCGGACGATGTGTGGATCGTCGCCCCGGACGGCAACCAGTCCGGGGCAGGGCACCGCTTCAGCTTCGGGCGCGAGCTGCATTTCGAGGAACGCGGCCCGCGCCGCTATGCGGTGGTCGGCGGCTCCCCCGCCGACTGCGTCGTCGCCGGCATGACCCATATCCTGGGCGACCGGCCGGCCGACCTCGTGCTCTCCGGGGTCAATGCCGGGCAGAACCTGGGCGACATCGTCAACTGCTCGGGCACCGCCGCCGGCGCCCGGGAAGGGGCGTTGCAGGGCGCCATCGGCATCGCCATGAGCCAGTCCATGGACTACGAGCTGTCGCCGCGGCCCAACTGGGACAATGCCGCCCGCTACGGCGCCGAGGTGGTGTCGGCCATATTGGGCGCCCATGGCGAGGACGACGTGTTCTACAACGTCAACTTCCCGTTCTGCGACACGGCCAGCGTCTCCGGCATCGCCGCGGTGGCCCATCAGCGCTTCTCGCGCTCGCCCATCCGCTACTATCCGAGCGACACCGAAGGGCAGTTCTTCATGGCGATTCCCGAGACGCCGATGCCGCTCGATCCCGACGCCGATTTCGAGGTGCTGCGGCGCGGCAACGCCATCACCGTCACCCCCTTCGCCCTCCAGCAGACCCACCGGGCCGCCCTGTCCCGGCTGGCGGGACTGGCGCTCAAGGGCCCGCGCGCGCCTTAACCTTACCCAATCGAGAATCCCGCGCCGACGATTTCACTCAAATCGCAGCGGCTTTAAACTCGTCTTTACCTTACCGGCCTAATCTCGTCTCCAGTGTTGAGTACCTGCGTACGAGTAAGCCGATGAGTATTCGCGTGTCCCTGCGGACCCAAAGAAGCGCGGTCGCGATGGCTGGTCTTGTTGTGGCCGCCATCGGGCTTTCCGGCTGTTCCAGCCTGGGCAGTCGCACCTTCGGCGACTCCACGGTCACCGGTTCGGTGAGCCAGTCGGCGCCCGCCAGCCTCAACCAGCCCATGCCGCCATCGCTGGGAGCTCCCCAGTCCATCCAGGTCGCCGAGACGCAGTTCCTGCCTCCGGCCAATGTCGGCAATTCCTGGCCCGCCGCTCCCGTCCAGTCCGGCTTCGTGCAGCCGTCCGGGGCGACGTCTCCGATCGCGCTGGGGGCGGCGACGCCCTCGGTCCAGTCCCAAGACCTTCCCGCTTTGAGTTCGTCGTCTTCCATGGGAACCGCAGCCATGCCCGCTCAGCAGACCCTTCCCCCGGCATCCGCCGTCCCGCCGGCCGTCGCCATGGGCAACCCCGCCGCCACCACCGCCCTGCCGGTCAATTCCAGCGTGCCGCTGGCCTCGCCGGCCCCCGCCGCCGCAGGCGGCTATACCCACACCATCGCCAGCGGCGAGTCGCTCTATACCATCGCCCGCAAATACGACGTGACCACCCAGTCCATCGTGCTGGCGAACGGCCTCAGCTCGCCGGACAAGATCGTCGTCGGCCAGCAGATCGTCATCCCCGGCCGCTCCGACCTGATCCGCACGCCGCAATCGCCCGCCGCCACCCAGGTGGCCAGCACGGCCCCGCAGGCCGTTCCGGCGCCGACGCCGCTGGCCAAGCCCGAGCTGAACGCCGGCGGCAACGTGCTGCAGGCCGCGGCGACCCCGGCTCCCGCCGCCACCCAGACCCCGGCGGCCGCGCCCGCCCAGCCGGCGCCGACCCAGGTGGCCTCGGTGCCGCCGGCCGAGCCGGCCATGTCCGGCAGCGACAAGTTCCGCTGGCCGGTCAGCGGCCGCGTCATCACCGATTTCGCCGCCTCGCGCGGCACCGGCATCAATATCGAGGTGCCGGAGGGCTCGACGGTCAAGGCCGCCGAGAACGGCACGGTCATCTATGTGGGCTCGGGCGTCGAGGGCTACGGCAATCTCGTGCTGATCCGCCACCCCAACGGCTATGTCTCGGCCTATGCCCACCTCAAGTCGATGAGCGTGGCCAAGGGCGCCGTGGTCAACCGCGGCGACAGCATCGGCACGGTCGGCATGACCGGCTCGGTCTCCAAGCCCCAGCTCCACTTCGAGCTGCGCAAGGGCGCGACCCCGGTCGACCCGATGCCGCTGCTGGCGAGTTGAGGAACAGCGAGTAGCGAAATAGCGAATAGCGAATAGCCAGTAGCGAATAGCGGGTAGGGGCTCCTCTACCCGCTATTCGCTATTTCGCTACTCACTCACCCCCAGGCCTTCCTCGCCGGCCAGCGTGCGGATCAGCTGGATGGCCACGCGGCCCGAGCGCGCGCCGCGGGTGGCCGCCCATTCGATGGCCCGCGCCCGCAGGGCCTCGGGGGCGATGGCGAGGCCGTAATGGTCGGCATAGCCGGACACCATGGCGAGATAGGTGTCCTGATCGGTGTTGTGGAAGCCCAGCCACAGCCCGAAGCGGTCCGACAGCGACACCTTCTCCTCCACCGCCTCGCCGGGATTGATCGCGGTCGACCGCTCGTTCTCGATCATGTCGCGCGGCATCAGGTGGCGCCGGTTGGAGGTGGCGTAGAACAGCACGTTGTCCGGCCGGCCCTCCAGCCCGCCGTCGAGGATGGTCTTGAGCGACTTGTAGCTGGTCTCGCCGCTGTCGAAGCTGAGATCGTCGCAGAACACGATGAAGCGCGCCGGCTGGCCGGCGATGGCCCGCATCAGCGCCGGCAGGCTTTCGAGCTCCTCGCGGGCGATCTCCACCAGCACCAGGCGCTGAAAACCCTCCCGGGCCAGGATGTCGGCATGGATGGCCTTGACCAGGGACGACTTGCCCATGCCGCGCGCGCCCCACAAGAGGGCGTTGTTGGCCCCGTGCCCGCGGGCGAACTGCTCGGTGTTGCGCAACAGGATGTCGCGGACGGCATCGATGCCCCTCAGCATCCCGAGCGGCACGCGGCTGACGCGGGGCACCGGCACCAGCGTGCCGGAATCGCCCTGCCAGTGATAGGCATCGGCCTCCCCGAGCGCGAAGCCGGCACCGTCCCCGCCGGCCTCCAGCGCCCTGGCGATGCTCTCCAGCGCATCGGCGATCCTGCCCAGATAGTCCTTGGTCTTCACCCGTCTCGTCCTTGTGTCTGGCGCGGCAATCCGTACGCCCCGATTGGCTTTGCAATCGCGGATACCCAAATGTATAGTCCGCGCGATTTTGGCCGGGGTACAAGTGCACGAGACCCCTTTTGCGTCCAGTGCGTCCGGTGGAGCGCCCTTGCGGCGCACCTTCCTCCACAAGCAAAGAAGAAACGACAAGGAGTTCGCTTGATGTTCGTAACGCCCGCCTTCGCACAGGATGCGGCAGCGCCCGCCGCCGGCGGCATGGCCGATATCTTCATCCAGCTCATGCCGATCGCGCTGCTGGTGCTGATCTTCTGGCTGCTGATCTTCCGGCCGCAGCAGAAGCGCCTCAAGGCGCAGCAGGCCATGCTCTCCGCCATCCGCCGCGGCGACACCGTGGTCACCAGCGGCGGGCTGGTCGGCAAGGTCACCAAGGCGGTCGAGGGCGAGGATCTCGAGGTGGAGATCGCCCAGGGCGTCAAGGTCAAGGTCGTGCGCGGCATGGTGGCCGACGTGCGCTCCAAACCCGAGCCGGTCAACGACAACAAGCCGGCCTAGCCAACCGTCAAGCCGGCCGGAGCCCGCAGGGCTTCGGCCTGCCGCCTTTCCAGGACGCCGTTTATGAATCAGTCGCCGTTCCGCGTAGCCATCATCCTGTTCGTCGCGATCGCGGGCATTCTGCTTGCCGCCCCCAATTTCCTCTCCAAGGAAATCCAGGATTCCCTGCCCGGCTGGCTGCCCAGGCCCGGCCTGGTCCTCGGCCTCGACCTGCAGGGCGGCTCGCATCTGCTGCTGGAGGTGAACCGCGAGGGCATCGTCACCCAAAGGCTGAGCGACCTGCGGCGCGACGCGCGCAACGTGCTCGCCAACCAGAACGGCATCGGCAACATCATCACCACCGACGTCGCCGCCAACACCATCGCCATCGAGCTCACCGACCCGAGCCAGAAGGCGCAGGCCGAGACGGCGATCCGCGCGCTCCAGAACACGCTGAGCGACTTCGTGTTCGGCGGGGCGGGCGTGGACGAGCTCGCCTTCGGCGAGACCTCCGACGGCAAGCTGACCATCACCCTGACCCCCGACGGCATCAACCAGCGCATGAGCTCGCTGGTGGCCCAGTCCATCGAGGTCATCCGCTCCCGCATCGACGAGTTGGGCACCACCGAGCCCACCATCCAGCGCCAGGGCGACACCCGCGTCATGGTGCAGGTGCCGGGCTTCGGGGACAGCGAGCGGCTCAAGAACATCATCTCGCAGACCGCGCGGCTGACCTTCCACATGGTCTATCCCGGCATGACGGCGGCTCAGGCCGAGGCCCAGGGCCTGCCGGTGGGCACCATGATCCTGCCCAGCCAGGACGGCACCCGCGAGCTGCTCTACGAGGACGTCGCCCTGGGCGGCGAATCCCTGGTGGACGCGCAGCCGGCCTATGACCAGCAGCGCGGCATCCCGGTCGTCAGCTTCAAGTTCGACACGCGCGGCGCCATCACCTTCGGCGAGATCACCTCCGCCAATGTCGGCCAGCGCTTCGCCATCGTGCTCGACAACCAGGTGATCACCGCCCCGGTCATCCAGCAGCCGATCACCGGCGGCACCGGCCAGATCAGCGGCAGCTTCACCACCGCCACGGCCAACGATCTCGCCGTGCTGCTGCGCGCCGGCGCCCTGCCGGCCAGCCTCGACGTGATCGAGGAGCGCACGGTGGATGCGAGCCTCGGCGCCGATTCCATCCAGGCGGGCCTCACCGCCGGCATCGTCGCCTCGGTGCTCGTCGTCTCCTTCATGGTCGTCGCCTACGGCCTGTGGGGCGTGTTCGCCAACATCTCGCTCATCCTCAACATCGTCTTGATCTTCGCGGCGCTCTCGGTGCTGGGCGCGACGCTGACCTTGCCCGGCATCGCCGGCATCGTGCTCACCATCGGCATGGCGGTGGACGCCAACGTGCTGATCTACGAGCGCATGCGCGAGGAGCAGCGCGCCGGCAAGACGCCGCTCCAGGCGATCAATGCCGGCTTCCAGCGCGCCTGGGGCACCATCATCGACTCGCACCTGACCCAGCTGGTGGCCGCCATCGTGCTCTATTTCATGGGGTCCGGCCCGGTGCAGGGCTTCGCCGTGACGCTGGGGCTCGGCATCCTCACCTCGCTGTTCACCTCCTACACGGTCACCTCCTACCAGGTGAACCTGTGGTACAAGCGCGTCCGGCCGAAGACCCTCAAGATCCAGCATTTCCGCTTCATCCCGGACGGCACCAAGATCCCGTTCATGAAGATCTCGCGCTATGTCATCGCGCTGTCGCTCGTCATGTCGGTGGTGTCGGTGGGCTCGGCGGTGTTCAAGGGCTTCAACCTCGGCATCGACTTCGTGGGCGGCACCGCCATCGAGGTGCAGCATGTCGGCGGGCCGGCCGACGTGGGCCGCGTGCGCGAGCTGCTGAGCGATCTCGACCTGGGCGAGGTGCAGGTGCAGGGCTTCGGCACGCCGCAGGACGTGCTGGTGCGCGTGCAGGCGCAGGAGGGCGGCCAGTCCGCCGACCAGGTGGCGGTGCAGAAGGTGCAGGAGGCGCTGGCCTCGGACAACTACGAGATCCGAAGGACCGAGGCGGTGAGCGGCACGGTTTCGGGCGAGCTGGCCTGGACCGGCACCATCGCCGTCATCATCGCGCTGGTCTGCATCCTCATCTATATCTGGGTCCGCTTCGAGTGGCAGTTCGCCCTGGCGGCGGTGACCACGACCTCGCACGACATCATCATGACCATAGGCCTGTTCTCGCTGACGGGGCTGGAGTTCAACCTCAGCTCCATCGCGGCGGTGCTGACGCTGGTGGGCCTGTCGCTGAACGAGACCGTGGTGGTGTCCGACCGCATCCGCGAGAACCTGCGAAAACACCGCAAGATGCCGCTGCCCGAGCTGATCGACCTGTCGATCAACCAGACCATCGTGCGCACCTCGCTGACCCAGTTCACCGTGCTGCTGGCCCTGGTGCCGCTGGTGCTGTTCGGCGGCGAGGTGCTGCGCAGCTTCACCATCGCCATGACCTTCGGCTCGCTGGTGGGCATGTATTCCTCGGTCATCATCAACGGCCCGATCCTCATCAATTTCGGCCTCAAGCAGAAAAGCGACGAAGAGGAAGCCGTCGCCGCCGCGGCCAAAAAGAGCAAATCGACGGACGGCGCCTCGGTCTAGGGCAGGGGCGAAGGAGCCGACAGCCTCCAATCCCCTGGAGAATCGCAATGCAGGCCGAACCCGATCCGACCGTCTCCACCGGCCATTTCCCCCGCCGCGTCGGCATCGACGCCTATGGCAATGGCGGCTTCCGCTTCGCGGAGATGTCGCACAGGGGCTCGCTGCTCTGCCTGCCCTCGGGCATGCACGACTGGCCGGTCGGCTCGGCCGGCGAACTGACCCTGGCCAGCCTGCAGCCGGCGCTGGAGCAGGCCGACGAGCTCGACGTGCTGCTGATCGGGCTGGGCCACGACATTGTCGCCATCGATCCGGCCATCCGCGAGGCGTTCCGCGCGCGCCGGGTGATCGTCGAGGCGGTGGGCACGGGCGGGGCGGTGCGCACCTACAACGTGCTGCTCGCCGAGGAGCGCGCCGTCGGCGCGGCGCTGATCGCGGTCGAGCATGCCCGCTAGAGCGCCGGACGATCCGGCCATGCCGGCCGACAGCTTCGACTTCGCCGCCCGCACCCTGCGCGAAACCGACCGCGACCGCTATCTCGCCACCCTGGTGCTGCCCGCCGAGGCGCGGCCGGGGATCACCGCCATCCTCGCCTTCAACGCCGAGGTGGCGGCCGTGCGCGAGCGCGTCTCGGGCCCGCAGCCGGGCGAAATCCGCCTGCAATGGTGGAACGACGCCCTGGCCGGCGAGGAGCACGGCGCGGTGCGGCGCAATCCGCTGGCCGCCGCCCTGCTCGACACGCTCGACCGCTACGGGCTGCCCCGGGGCACGCTGCAACGGCTGCTGGGCGCCCGCCGCTTCGACCTCTACGACGACCCCATGCCGGACCTCGAGACCTTCGAGGGCTATGCGGGGGAGACCGCCTCCACCCTGTTCCAGCTGGCAGCCATGATCCTCAATGGCGGCGAGCCGGTGGAGCCGGGCGACGCCGCCGGCCATCTGGGCGTGGCGCAGGCCATGATCGGCCATATCCGCGCCCTCGGCCACGTCTCGGCCCAGGGCCGCATCATGCTGCCCTGGACCATCCTCGAGGCCAACGGCGTGACGGAGGGCGAGCTCTTCGCCGGACGGGACAGCGAGGGCCTGCACGCCGCGCTGGGCCAGATCGCGGAACTGGCGGAGGGGCATCTGCGACAGGCGCAGGCGGCCATCGCCGCGCTGCCCGCGAGCCTGCGCCCCGCCTTCGCGGCGGTCAGCCTGCTGGAGAGGCAATTGGCGGACTGGAAGCGGAGCCCCGCCAGCCCGTTCGCCCCGCCCCCGGACGCGCCCGACTGGCGCAAGATCGTCCGGCTGGTGTGGTGGGCGCTGCGGAACCGGTGAGCGCGGCAAAGGAAACCGAGGTTTCCCGCCGACGCGGGAATGACCCGGTGGATTGTCCGCTGCAATTGCGCTTGCCGCGACAGACCCTCGGGTCAGGCCCGAGGGCAGCGCGGGGGCGGGCTCACCGCTCCAGCAGGGCGACGAACTGTCCCGCCAGCCGCGCCGCCACGGCCGCTTCGTAGAATATCTCGGCTTCGACGCGCAGCCGGGCGCGGCCGCGCCGGGCCAGCGTGTGGCGGAAGCCGTCCCAATCGGCGCCGTCGAGGCGGGCCACCGCCCGGGCCGGCCCGGTGACCGGCAGCAGATAGTCCGTCTCCGTGCGCTGGATCACCAGCTGGCCGGCGATGCCCTCGGCCTCGAGCCGCAGATGCAGCACCGACCAGGCCGCCAGCAGGCCGAGCGTCGCCGCGCTGCCGCCGAACATGGTGCCGTGGACGTTGATGTTCGGCGCCAGCGGGGCCTCCAGCACCACCTCGGCGGCGTCGGCGCGCAGCACCGACACCGCCATGGCCCGCGAGATCGGGATATGGTCGTGGAGGAACCGCGCCAGCGCCGCCGGGGTCATGCCCAGGCCTTGAGGTCTTCGAGGGCCCGGCTGGTGATGGCCCGGCGCCTGGCGATGGTCTTCTCGGTGCCGCGCCAGCGCCCGGCGCCTTCCGGCCGGGTGACCGCGACCTCGGGGAACAGGCCGAAATTGACGTTCATGGGCTGGAAGCTGCGGGCGCCGCTATAGCTCTCGGCCTCGATATGGCCGCCGGTGACATGGCCGATCAGCGCGCCCAGCGCCGTGGTGGGCGGGGGCAGGGGCAGGGAGCCGCCCCGGGCCTCGGCCGCGGTCAGCCGGCCGGTAACCAGGCCCACGGCGGCGCTTTCGACATAGCCCTCGACGCCCGTCACCTGGCCGGCGAAGCGGATGCGCGGATCGGCCTTGAGGCGCATGTCCGGGGCCAGCACCCGGGGGGAATTGATGAAGGTGTTGCGATGCAGCCCCCCGAGGCGGGCGAACTGGGCGTTCTCCAGCCCCGGGATCATGCGGAAGATCTCGGTCTGGACGCCGTAGCGCATCTTGGTCTGGAAGCCGACCATGTTCCACAGCGTGCCCAGGGCATTGTCCTGCCGCAGCTGGACGATGGCATAGGGCTTGACGGTGGGGTTGCGCGGATTGGTGAGGCCGACCGGCTTCATCGGGCCGTGGCGCAGCGTCTCCGGGCCGCGCTCGGCCATGACCTCGATGGGCAGGCAGCCGTCGAAATAGGGCACCTTCTCCCAGTCCTTGAACTCGTGCAGCGGCGCCGATTTCAGCGCCTCCACGAAGGCGTAATACTGGTCGCGGTCCATCGGCAGGTTGAGATAGTCCGCCCCTGTGCCGCCCGGCCCCGCCTTGTCGTAGCGCGACTGCTTCCAGGCGATGTCGTGGTCGATGCTGTCGTAGTGGACGATGGGCGCGATGGCGTCGAAGAAGGCCAGGGAATCCTCGCCGGTGCGGGCGAGGATGGCGTCGGCCATGGCCGGGGAGGTCAGCGGGCCGGTGGCGATGACGACGTGCCGCCAGTCCTCGGGCGGCCAGCCGGCCACTTCCTCGCGCCGCACGACGATGTTGGGGTGGTTCGCGATGGCCTCGGTGACCGCGGCGGAGAAACCGTGGCGGTCGACGGCCAGCGCGCCGCCGGCGGGCAGCTTGTGGGCATCGGCCGCGCGCATGATGAGCGAGTTGCAGCGGCGCATCTCCTCGTGCAGGAGGCCGACGGCGTTCTGCTCGGCATCGTCGGAGCGGAAGCTGTTGGAGCAGACGAGCTCGGCGAGTGCGTCGGTCTGGTGCGCGTCGGTGCCCTTCACCCCGCGCATTTCGTGCAGGATGACGCGGACGCCAGCCTCGGCGGCCTGCCAGGCGGCTTCGGAGCCGGCCAGGCCCCCGCCGATGATGTGGATGGGTTCGTTCGACATGGCCGGCAGATAGCAAGCGGCATGGCGGCGCGCAACTCAAAGCCCGTTGCGCGGGAGGATCGGCCGGATCGGGGAGGGGAAGAAACTGCCGGCGACGCGGGGCGCCGGAAACGAAAACACCCGCGTCTCAGGGAGAAGCGGGTGTTCGGTCTGTCGTGGAAATGCCGTCGATCTTAGAGCGAATTGGCATGATCGCGGGCGATCCGATTGATGTCGGTACGCGAAATGCCCAGATCGTTGAGCTGACGGTTGTCGAGAGCGGCGAGCTCGCGCACGGTCTGCTGGTAGGCGGCCCACTTCTTGAAAGTCTTGCGGATGTCCATCGGAAGTCTCCTTTCGTTTACGAGGGGAGATATAGCGCTGCCCAACCCCAGTGAGCAGATCGAGATTGGTCAAACAAGCTATGCATTCTGCGCAAGGCGTAAGCAGTGCCCGTTCATTGTGCGTTAAGGCTTCCGGCAAAGCGATGGCCGCCGGAGGGCGATCCGGCGGCCAGGCAGCGCCCGGGCGGGGCCCATGGCGGTCAGCGGTCGAAGAGCGACCGGGTCATCTTGGAGAAGTCGGGGCCGGAAATCCCCAGAAGATCGGCATCTCGCGTCGAGGGAACGTCCATTTCCCGCAACGTCTGCTTGATGTCGACCAGGCGCTTCAGGCGCCAGACGGCACGAACAAACATGGCTCTATTCCCTAGTGGCTGGTGTTGGCACGATCCGAGGATGGGCTGATTTGCCGGGTGGCGCCATGCCCCTTACGTCAACGGCTTCATGCGGTTGACGCATGGCAAATTCACGCTTCTGACGCATTTGCGCGAATTTTCGCCACTGCTTCATCGCTAAGCAGATGACTTGCCTGCGGAATTTTCCGAAGGGCGGCGGCGGGACCGGCGCCACATATGTGATGCGCAGGGCGGGGACAGGGGTGGATGGGGGGCATGCAGCGGGGTTCTGGCTGATGAACCCCGGCCTCGCGGTCTGTCGCCCCCTCGACGGAAGGGATCGAGGGGGACGGAACCGCAATCTCGGAGCGTCCGGGCTGTCCGCCAAGTCGTGCTTGTCGCGGGCGGGAATGGTGCCAGGTCCAAACAATCCCCCGAGGGGGGGCGGAGCGGCCGTTATTCGGCCGCGCGGGTGGCGAAATGGGGGCGCCGTTCCATGACCTCCTTGAGGAAGGCCCCGGTATGCGAGCGCGGATTGGCCGCGACCTCCTCGGGCGTGCCCACGGCCACGATCTCGCCGCCGCCGTCGCCGCCCTCGGGACCGAGATCGATGATCCAGTCGGCGGTCTTGATGACTTCCAGGTTGTGCTCGATGACCACCACGGTGTTGCCGCCCTCGACCAGCTCGTGCAGCACCTCGAGCAGCTTGGCCACGTCGTGGAAGTGCAGCCCCGTGGTCGGCTCGTCCAGCATGTAGAGGGTGCGGCCGGTGGCGCGCTTGGACAATTCCTTGGAGAGCTTGACCCGCTGCGCCTCGCCGCCCGACAGGGTGGTGGCCGGCTGGCCGACCTTGACATAGCCGAGGCCGACGCGCTGGAGCGTGGCGAACTTGTCGCGGATGGTGGGAACGGCCGAGAAGAACTCGACGCCCTCGTCGATGGTCATGTCGAGCACGTCGGAGATCGACTTGCCCTTGAACTGCACCTCCAGCGTCTCGCGGTTGTAGCGCTTGCCCTTGCACACGTCGCAGGTGACGTAGACGTCGGGCAGGAAGTGCATCTCGATCTTGAGGACCCCGTCGCCCTCGCATTTCTCGCAGCGTCCGCCCTTGACGTTGAAGGAGAAGCGGCCCGGCCCGTAGCCGCGGGCCTTCGCCTCCGGCAGGCCGGCGAACCACTCGCGCAGCGGCGTGAAGGCGCCGGTATAGGTGGCCGGGTTGGAGCGCGGCGTGCGGCCGATGGGCGACTGGTCGATGTCGATGACCTTGTCGAGAAATTCGAGGCCGGTGAGGCTCTCATGCGGGGCCGGGACGACGCGGGCGCCGTTCAGCCGCCGGGCGATGGCCTGGTAGAGCGTGTCGATCATCAGCGTCGACTTGCCGCCGCCGGACACGCCGGTGATGGCGACGAACAGGCCCAGGGGGATGTCGACCGAGACGTTCTTGAGGTTGTTGCCGGTGGCGCCCCTGATGGCGAGGGCCTTGCCCTTCTTGCCGGTGCGGCGCTCGGCCGGCACGGGAATGCCCATGCGGCCGGAGAGATATTTGCCGGTGAGGGAATCGGGGTGTTCGAGGATGTCCTGCGGCGTGCCCTCGGCGACGATGCGGCCGCCATTGACGCCGGCGCCGGGGCCGATGTCGAGCACGTAGTCGGCGGTCAGGATGGCGTCCTCGTCGTGCTCGACCACGATGACGGTGTTGCCCAGGTCGCGCAGGCGCTGCAGCGTGTCGAGCAGGCGGGCATTGTCGCGCTGGTGCAGGCCGATGGAGGGCTCGTCCAGCACGTAGAGCACGCCGGTGAGGCCGGAGCCGATCTGGCTGGCGAGGCGGATGCGCTGGCTCTCCCCGCCCGACAGCGTGCCGGAATTGCGCGACAGGGTGAGATATTCCAGCCCCACATCGTTGAGGAACCTCAGGCGCTCGCGGATCTCCTTGAGGATGCGCTCGCCGATCTGGCTCTGGGTGGGGGTGAGCTTGGCCGAAAGCTCGGTGAACCACCGCGAGGCATTGCGGATCGACATGTCGGTGACCTGGCCGATATGCAGCCCGTCGATCTTGACCGCCAGCGCCTCTGGCTTGAGGCGGTAGCCGCCGCAGGCGACGCAGGGCTTGGCCGACATGTATTTCTCGATCTCCTCGCGCATGCCGGCGCTTTCGGTCTCCTTGTAGCGGCGCTCGAGATTGCCGATGACGCCCTCGAAGGGCTTGCTGGTCTTGTACTGGCGCAGGCCGTCGTCATAGACGAAGTGGATGGCCGTCTTGTCCGTGCCGTAGAGCACGGCGTGCTGCACCTCCAGGGGCAATTCGTTCCAGGCGGTGCCGGTCGAGGCGCCGTAATGCTTCACCACCGCCGACAGGGTCTGCTGGTAATAGGGCGCGCTGGTCTTGGACCAGGGCAGGATGGCGCCGTCGCGCAAGGAGAGCGTCGGATCGGGCACGATCTGGTCCGGATCGATCTTCTGCTCGGTGCCGAGGCCGTCGCAGACCGGGCAGGCGCCGAAGGGATTGTTGAAGGAGAACAGGCGCGGCTCGATCTCGGCGATGGTGAAGCCGGAGACCGGGCAGGCGAATTTCTCCGAGAAGGTGATGCGGCGCGGGGTGCCGTCCTCCTCCTTCTGGTCGGCGAATTCGACCAGCGCGATGCCGTCGGCCAGCTTCAGCGCCGTCTCGAAGCTCTCGGCCAGGCGCCCGGCGATGTCGGGGGCGACCACCAGGCGGTCCACCACCACCTCGATGTCGTGCTTGAACTTCTTGTCGAGGGCGGGGGCATCCTCGATCTCGTGGTATTCCCCGTCGATCTTCACGCGCTGAAAACCCTTGCGCATGAGATCGGCCAGCTCTTTCCTGAACTCGCCCTTGCGGCCGCGGGCGATGGGGGCGAGCAGATAGAGGCGCGTGCCTTCCTCCAGCTCCAGCGTGCGGTCCACCATCTGGCTGACGGTCTGGCTCTCGATGGGCAGGCCGGTGGCGGGCGAATAGGGGATGCCGACGCGGGCGAAGAGCAGGCGGAGATAGTCGTAGATCTCGGTGACCGTGCCGACGGTGGAGCGCGGATTGCGGCTGGTGGTCTTCTGCTCGATGGAGATGGCGGGCGACAGGCCCTCGATGTGCTCGACATCGGGCTTCTGCATCATCTCGAGGAACTGGCGCGCATAGGCGGAGAGCGATTCCACGTAGCGCCGCTGGCCCTCGGCATAGATGGTGTCGAAGGCGAGCGAGGATTTGCCCGAGCCGGAAAGCCCCGTCATCACGATCAGGCTGTCGCGCGGCAGCTTGACGTCGATGCCCTTGAGATTGTGCTCGCGGGCGCCGCGCACGACGATTTCGCGGTTGAGGCTCGGCTTGTCGGTCATACTCGATCCATTGCGTGTCGCGCCGGCGGGGAGGGAGCGGCGGGCGAAGGCCAAGAAATAAGCCCCCGGCGGGTCGCCCGCAAGTCAACTCGCCGGTCCCGATCATGCGAACGTAACCAGAACAGGCGGGATTCGGTCAAGTCGGGTTTATGCATGGCTGCTGACAGGGAATGTCAGGATGGTTGCGCGTTGGGCTTGTGGTCCATCGGGCGCGGCGCTCCGGCAATGGCGGAGCAGACGACCCCTCATGCCAGCATGCTGCCGGTTTCCCGCCGGCGCGTGTGCCAGGAGAAGGCTTCCTCCAACAGGTGCGGGGTGTGGCCGCCGCGGGCGCAGGCGCGGGTGAAATAGTCGTCGAGCTGGGCGCGGTAGTCGGGGTGGACGCAAGCATCGATGATGCGGCGGGCGCGCTCGCGCGGGGCGAGCCCGCGCAGGTCGGCCAGGCCGCATTCGGTGACGAGGATGTCCACGTCGTGCTCGGTGTGGTCGACATGGCTGACCATGGGCACCACCGAGGAGACGGCGCCGTCCTTGGCCAGCGCCTTGGTGACGAAGATCGACAGATAGGCGTTGCGGGCGAAATCGCCCGAGCCGCCGATGCCGTTCATCATCATCGTGCCGTCGACATGGGTGGAATTGACATTGCCGTAGATGTCGAACTCCAGCGCCGTGTTGATGCCGATGACGCCCAGCCGGCGGATGACCTCGGGATGGTTGGAAATCTCCTGCGGGCGGAGCACCAGCCGGTCCTTGTAGCGCCCGAAATCGCCGAACACCCGCTCGGCATAGGGAGCGCTGAGGGTGATGGAGGAGGCCGAGGCGAAGCTGAGCTTGCCGGCGTCGAACAGGTCGAAGGTGGAATCCTGCAGCACCTCGCTGTAGAGCCGCAGATGGTGGAACGGCCCCTCGGCGAGCCCGCGCAGCACGGAATTGGCGATAGAGCCGATGCCGGCCTGGAGCGGCTGCAGGGTGAGATCGAGCCGGCCCCGCGCCACCTCGCCCTCGAGGAAGGCGATGAGGTGACGGGCGATGGCGTTGGTCTCGATGTCGGCGGGCAGGACCGAGGAGGCGCTGTCGGTCTCGTCGGTGATGACGATGGCCGCGATCTTCTCCGGCGGGATGGGCACATGGGGCGTGCCCACGCGGCTGTCGCAGGCCATGACCGGGATGGGCTCGCGGGCCGGGCGCCTGGTGGGGATGTAGATGTCGTGCAGCCCGTCCAGCCCCAGCGGCTGGGACAGGTTGATCTCGACGATGACCTTTTCGGCCAGGATGGCGAAGCTGGCGGAATTGCCGATCGAGGTGGTGGGCACCAGCCCGCCGGTCGCGGTGATGGCGGCGGCCTCCACGATGGCATAGTCGATGGGCCCGAGCTGGCCCGAGCGCAGATGCTCCACGGTCTCGCTGAGGTGCTGGTCGATGAACATCACCTCGCCGCGGTTGATCGCCTTGCGCAGGGTGGGATCGGCCTGGAAGGGCATGCGGCGGGCGAGGACATGGGCCTCGGTGAGCATGCGGTCGATGTCGTGGCCCAGCGAGGCGCCGGTGATGAGCGTGATGCGGAACGGATCGGTCCTGGCGCGGGCCGCCATGGCCACGGGCACCGCCTTGGCGTCGCCGGCCTTGGTGAAGCCGCTCATGCCCACGGTCATGCCGTCGCGGATGAGGGACGCCGCCGCCTCGGGCGACATGACGCGGTCGAGCAGGGCCGGATGGCGGATGCGGTCTGAAAGGTCGGGCAGGGGCATGGGGACTCACGGTGGGGTTCGGCGTTCTCCTCCACCAAAAGGCAAACCCGGCGCATTGATCCGGGTCAAGCGGCGATTGTTGACAGGGGCTTTGTGAGAACATAAATAGAACAAATGGCAGTTGGGCAGGAAGGTCCGGCGCGGGGTGGCCAGCGCGTTTTGGCTGTTCACAAGTCGGATTTTGCCCGGCTGGCGGCGCCCGAAAGGTCTATGGTGCGCCGAACGGGCAGGGAGACGCGCGCCGGGCGGCACCTCCCCAGCCCCATCGAGGAAGCGTCCCGCGACCGGGCAGACCGGGACTGAATTGGAAGGAAAGCGCCATGGCTGGCAGCGTGAACAAGGTCATTCTGGTGGGCAATCTGGGCAACGACCCGGAAGTGCGGAACCTGCCGAGCGGCGGCAAGGTGGTCAATCTCAGCGTGGCCACCTCGGAGCGCTGGCGCGACCGCAATACCGGCGAGCAGCGCGAGAAGACCGAGTGGCACCGCGTGGTGATCTTCTCGGAAGGGCTGGCGCGCGTGGCCGAGCAATATCTGCGCAAGGGCTCCAAGGTCTATATCGAGGGGCAGCTGCAGACGCGGAAATGGCAGGACCAGTCCGGCCAGGACAAGTATTCCACCGAAGTGGTGCTGCAGAACTTCAACTCCTCCATGGTGCTGCTCGACGGCCGCGGCGAGGGGGCCGGCGAAGGCGGCGGCTATCGCGGCAATGACGAGGGCGGCTTCCGCGGCGTGCGCGACACCGCCGGCGGCGGGGGCGGCCGGCGTCCCCCCCCCCACGCCCCGGCCTTCGGGCCCGGCGGCATGGACGGCGCCATCCCCTTCTGGGCGGAAGGCGTGCGCTCCCTGCCGAAATCTTGGAAGCTCTACATCCCGAGCGAGCTCGCGGGCGCCAAAGTGCAGCGGGCCCCGATTTCGATGAAAGCGCGCGT
>Ga0182793_1000414_pt1 | contig 34338 bp, 34 predicted proteins | sample Passage237A_FD_130498 | JGI IMG/M metagenome (GOLD analysis project Ga0182793, IMG submission 130498) | Cellulose adapted compost microbial communities from Newby Island Compost Facility, Milpitas, CA, USA - Passage2 37A (version 2) (version 2) ... | reverse complement strand
GCGGCCGGGCCGACGGTGACGCTCGGACTCATCAAACGACTGCTGTCGGTGTCCGCGGAGTCGGGCCGCGACGCGGCGTTCGCGCAGGAGGCGTGGGCGCAGGAGGTGGTGTCGGGCACCGCCGACCTGCAGGAGGGCCTGCGGTCCTTCGCCGAGCGGCGCGACCCGCAGTTCCGCGGCCGCTGACGCTCAGCCCGCTGTCGGGCCGCCGCGGATGGTGAACGTCGCGGCGTCGTCGATCTCGTCGATGCGCGCGGCCACCGTCTCGGCGGTCAGTTCGGGGTTCTCGATGCCCTTGGTCTGGCCGATGAAGACCCGCGACACCTTGCCCCCGCCCACCGAGTAGATGTGGGCGGTGCGATCACAGTCGCGGTGGGCCAGATAGATGACGACGGGGGTGACCAGTTCCGGGTCCATCGCCTTGGCGGCCTCGCCCATGATCGTCTCGGTCATGCGCGTCCGCGCGATCGGGGCAATGGCGTTGATGGCGATGTTGTTTCGCGCACCCTCGATCGCGAGCACATGCATCATGCCGACGAGGCCCATCTTGGCCGCGCCGTAGTTGGCCTGCCCGAAATTGCCGAAAAGTCCAGTGCCGGAAGTAGTTTGGATGATACGCCCGTAGTTCTGCTCACGCATGATCGGCCAGACCGCGCGGGTCACGTTGAAGGCACCCGCGAGGTGTACCGAGAGCACCGCGTCGACCTGTTCGGCGGTCATGTTCTTGAACGCGGCGTCGCGCAGGATGCCCGCGTTGTTGACCAGGATGTCGACCCGTCCGAAGGCGTCCATCGCGGCCTGCACGATCGCGGCGCCGCCGGCCTCGGTGGCCACCGAGTCCCCGTTCGCGATCGCGATGCCGCCCGCGGCGGTGATCTCGTCGACGACGGCCTGCGCCGCGGAGATCGACGCGCCGCTGCCGTCCACCGCGGAGCCGAGGTCGTTGACGACCACCCGGGCGCCGCGGCGGGCGAGCTCGAGGGCGTGGCAGCGGCCGAGTCCGCCGCCCGCGCCGGTGACGATGGCGACCTGGTCGTCGAAGGTCAGCGAGGGACGGGATGAGGAGTCTTGGTTCGACGGCATGGGTGAGAGGTTACATTTACTCCAAACGAGAACCATCATTTGCATCGGAGGCACACCCATGGGCGGCCCGTCGGCGCTGCTTGGAAACGCGCCTGAGCGCGCCGCGGCGTTGCGGGCCCGCTACCGCGCGGCGGGCTTCTGGTCGGCGGAGCCGCTCGACGTCGTGCGCACCGCGGCGCAACGGACGCCGTCGCGGATTGCCGTGCAGGACAGGAACATCGCGCTGACCTACGCCGAACTCGACGAGCGTGTCGATTGGGCGTGTGCGGGCCTGGCCGCCGCTGGGGTGGGGCCGTCGACACCGACGGTGGTGGTCGCGGGCAACGATGTGGAGTCGCTGGTCGCCGTGCACGCCGTGCTGCGCCTGGACGCGGTGCTGCTGCTGGTGCCGCGCAGCGCGGGCGCCGCGCAGATCGCCGACGTCATCGCGCGCACGGGCGCGACGTTCGGGGTGGCGCCGCATTTCGCCGACCCGGCCCTGACCGGGCTGCTGACGTGGATCGATCCGGGCCGCGACGGCACGGTCAACGAGGACTTCCGGCCGGTGCGGGCCGCCGACGAGCCGTGCTTCGTGCTGTTCACCTCGGGCACGACCTCGGCGCCCAAGGGCGTGATCCACTCGCTGAGCACGCTGTGGAAGGCGTCGGTCAACTACATCGACGCCATGGGGCTGGGCACCGACGACCGGATCTTCTTGATCAGCCCGCTGGCCTCGGTGACCGGCGTGCTGCAGGGCCTGTTCGTGCCGCCGATGCTGGGCGTGCCGGTGATCCTGGAGGACCGCTGGGATCCGGCGGCCACCTGCGAGCTGCTGTGCTCTGCGGGCGCCACCTGGTACGGCGGGCCGGACCGGCTGCTGAACCGGCTGCTCGACGAGGCGGTGGCGGCCGACCGGAAGGTCCCGCTGCGCGCGGTGTGCCTGGGCGGCACGATGCTCGACCGCAGGATCGTCGAACGCGCCGAGGATGAGTTCGGCATCATCGTCGTGCGCGCGTACGGCTCGTCGGAGGTGCCGGTGAGCACGTCGGGTCTGCGCCATGAGCCGCCGGAGGTGCGCCGCGCCGACGACGGGGTGGCGCTGGCCGACGTCGACGTGCGCCTCGGCTCGTCCGGCGACCCCACCGAGTGCTGCATCCGCGGGGCGCATGCGGTTCTCGGCTCCCCCGACCCCGCCGCCGACGAGGGCGCGTTCGACGGCGAGTGGTTCCGCACCGGGGACGCCGCCGAACTCACCGACCGCCGCGTGCGGGTGGTGGGCCGGTTGCGCGACATCGTGATCCGCAACGGGATGAAGATCCCGGCGGCCGAGGTCGAGGAGGCGATGGCCGCGATTTCCGCGGTGCGTGACTGCGCGGCCTACCCCGTCGCCGATGACACCACCGGGGAGCGGCTCGCGGTGGCCGTCGTGTGCGAACCGGGTGCCGAACTGTCGCTGGTCGATGTGACCGACGCGCTGACCGCCGCCGGGCTGCCCAAGTACAAGCTGCCCGAGGAGCTGGTCTTCTGGGATGAGCCGCTGCCGGTCAACGCCAACGGGAAGGTGGAGCGCAAGAAGCTCGCCGAGCGCGCGGCGGGGCGGCCGCGGGTGCTCGCGGCGCGGCTGGCGGGCGGCTGATCAGGGCGCCGTTTGTGCATCCGGCGACGTTTTGAGCGCCTGAACCGTCGCTGGATTCACAAACCAGCCGGCCGGAACACCGGGACCTGGAACCCGTCGTCGTCGGTCCGGAAGGCCACCTCGAGCTCCAGGTCCGGCCTCAGGTCGGCCGCATCGCAGCCCTGGACCGACGACATGACGCGCGGGCCCTCGGCCAGGTCCACCATCGCCACCACGTACGGCTCGGCGTTCGGCGAGTGCACGACGCTCCACGTGTAGAGCCGGCCGCGCCCACTGGCGGGCCGCAGCTCGACGCTCTCGCTCCAGCAGTGCGGACAGAACGGCCGCGGGTACAGCGACGCCCGATCGCAGGTGGTGCAGTGGTTGACCATCAGCACGCCGTCTTGGATTGCCGCCCACCACTTCTCGCTGTCGAGGTCGGTCGTCGGGCGCTCGCTCATCGATCCGCTCCCAGAATCATCGTGGCGCTGTGCGTGAAGAACCCGCCCATCGCGTGCACGCACGCCAGCTTGGCGTCGGGCACCTGGCGTTCCCCGCACTCGCCGCGCAGCTGGCGCACGGCCTCGACCATCAGGAACATCCCGCGCATGCCCGGATGGCAGGAGGCCAGGCCGCCGCCGTCGGTGTTGGTCGGTAACGATCCGCCGGGGCGCAGCACGCCGGAGCCGACGAACGGGCCGCCCTCGCCCTTCTCGCAGAACCCCAGATCCTCGACGGTGAGCAGCACGGTCGAGGTGAACGAGTCGTAGAGCTGACACACGTCGATGTCGGCGGGCCGCACACCGGCCTCGGCGAAGGCCCGCGGCCCCGACACCGCCGCAGCCGATGTGGTGAAGTCGCGCCATTCGCTCATGCTGACGTGTGACGTCGCGTCCGCGGCGCCGAGTATCCAAACCGGTTCGGTGCGACAGCTTTTCGCCACCTGCTCGCTGGCCAGCACGACAGCCCCGCCGCCGTCGGTGCGCAGGCACACGTGCTTGGCCGTGAACGGTTCGGCGAGCATCGGCGCGGCGGCCACGTCGTCGACGGTGATGCGCTCGCGCTCGAACGCGTTTTCGTTCATGGCCGCCCACTCGTGTGCCGCGACCGCGATCTCGGCGAGTTGTTCGACGGTGGTGCCGTATTCGATCATGTGCCGACGGGCCGCCATCGCGTACTTGGCGATCAGCGTCGGGCCGTAGGGCGTCTCGTACTGCATCGCGCCGCCCGTGGGCACGGCCGCCGCTGAGGCCCGGACGCGGCGCTTGACGTCTGAGCGCGCCGTCGAACCGTAGGTGAGCAGCGCGACGTCGATGTCACCGGCCGCGATCGCGTCGGCGGCGTGGCCGGCCATCACCTCCCACGAGGAACCCCCGACGTTGGTGGCGTCCACCCACAGCGGCCGAAGGCCGAGGTATTCGCTGACCTCCACCGGCGGCAACAGCGCCCCGTGTCCGCCGAAACCCTGGATGTCGTCCTTGGTCAGACCGGCGTCGGCGATCGCCCGCCGCGCGGCCTGGGCCATCAGCGCCATCGCGGTCTTGTCGGGCACCCGTCCGCAGTCCGACAGCGCCGCACCGACGATCGCGACCCGCCTGGCTGCCATACGTAATGGTTACCACACCCGAAAACGCCGTTAACGACCTGGTGGAATGAACGTTCTCAGTGGGCTACCGTGAGCGTGTGCAGGGTTCCCTCCGCGAGTCGTTGCGTGGCGACCGCATGGTGCTGTGCCTGGCGTTGATGAACGCCCGCACGCCCGATGTCCCGGCCATCGCGGCGGCCTGCGGATACGACGCCGTCTATGTCGACCTCGAGCACACGTCGACCTCATTGGAGACGGCCGCGATGCTGTGCGCGAGCGCGATCGGAGCGGGAATCGCGGCACTGGTGCGGGTGCCCTCGCACGACCCGAGCGTGATCGCCAGGGTGCTCGACAATGGTGCGGTGGGAGTCATTGTCCCACATGTGAATTCAGCACAGGAAGCCAAAGCGGTTGTCGACGCGGCGAGATTCCCTCCGGTCGGTCACCGCTCGATCTCCGGTCCGAACGCGGTGAGTGGATACCAGCCGCGGCCCGCCCCCGAACTCGCGGAGTTCCTGGAGCGGCAGACGGTGGTCGCGGTGATGGTCGAGACACCGGAGGCGGTGGCCGCGAGCGATGCGATCGCGGCGGTGCCCGGCGTCGACATGGTGCTCATCGGCCCCAGCGACCTGACCGCCGAAATGGGCATTCATGGACAATATGAGAATGCTCATTTCCACCATGCCGTAGAATCGGTCGCAGCGGCTTGTCGTGCACACGGCGTGGCGCTCGGAGTGGCCGGTATCCGATCCCTTGACCTGCTGAAACGCTTCGCGGCCCTGGGTCTGCGATTCATCTCGGCGGGCACGGACGTCGGGATGATGACGGAGGCGGCCACCGCCAGGGCGCGTGACCTCCGTGAACTCGACGGCGGCAGCACGAACACAGACGAATAACGCCGAACGGCGAAAGCCTCGCCACCACAACAGGAGGACGGATGCCCACCGCGATCTACACCGAACAGGTCACCGACCCGATGGCCTGGACAGGCGCCGACTTCACGAGCAAGGAGGACTTCGCCTTCGACCTGTCGGCGCGCAATGTCGCGGCCCTGGAATCGATTCTGGCCAAGACCAAACACAAGGATCGCGACGACATCACGCCGGATGATGCCCGCCACCCCGACCTCGACGACGACCTGCGCCGGCTCTACGAGGAGATCATGTTCGGCCGGGGGCTGGCCTGCGTGCGGGGCTTTCCCGTGGAGCAACACTCGATCGACGATCTCGAGCGCATCTACTGGGCGTTCTGCACCCACCTGGGCTACCTGGTGTCGAACAACTCGTTCGGGCACCGGATGGTGCGGGTGCAGGAGGAGGTGCTGCCCAACGGGGTGCAGCCGGCCCGCGGCACCAAGTCCAGTGCGGAGCTGGCGATGCACAACGACGCCGCCGACATCCTCGGGCTGTTGTGCGTCTACCCGGCCGCCCAGGGCGGGGAGAGCCAGTTCTCCAGCGGTCCGGCCGCCCACAACCGGATCCTGGCCGAGCGCCCGGACCTGCTGCCCGTGCTCTACCAGGGCTTTCCGCACCACCGCCGCAGCGAGCAGCCGGATGACCAGCCCGACGTCACGCCCTACGACGTGCCGGTGTTCTCGCAGGTCGACGGCAAGATCTGCATCAACTTCACCTACAGCAGCATCCTGCCCGCGATGAAGACGCTGGGCCGGGAGTTCACCCCCGAGCAGGAGGAGGCGATCGAGCTGCTGCGCGTGATCCTCGTCGAGCAGCAGGTCGAGTTCCGGCTCGAGTCCGGTGAGGCCGCCATCGCCAACAACTTCGCGATGTGCCACTCGCGCTCGGATTTCGTTTCCAGCACCGACCCGAAGCGCCGGCGCTGCTTCCTGCGGGCATGGATGGAGGTGCCGGTGGCGGACCGGCGTCTGCCCATCGGCCGTGAGTACTTCCACATGGAGAACAAGGACGGCCGGCTCGGCTACGACCCGGTGCCCGGCCGCGACGGCAAGATCCCGCGCAACGACTACGCCAACGTTGACGAGGAACTGGCCCAGATGTTCAAGGCGGCGCAGGCGAAGCCCAAGCTGAACAAATGACCGACCGGGTCCGCCCGCGGTTGGTCTTCGAGAGATGGACCGATCCCGTCGCCGGGGAGATTCTCGAATCGGCCGACATCGACGTCGTCAAGCTGGATCTCGGTGGACCCGAGGACCGGTCCTGGGCCGCGCTGGAATCGGCGCACGGGTATCAGGTGGCCACCCGGACCGACGTCGCGAAGTTCCCCGACGGCGAGCAGTGGCTGGCTGGTCCGGCGCTGCTGAAGCGGTGTGATCAGCTGTTGGCGGTGTGTTCGGCGGGCGCCGGGTACGACGTGATCGACGTCGAGGCGTGCACCCGCGCGGGAATCGCGGTGTGCAACAACTCCGGTCCCGGCGCCGAGGCGGTGGCCGAACACGCGCTGGGGTTCATGCTCGACCTCGCCAAGAAGATCACCGTCGCCGACCGGGCGCTGCGAGCCGGACCGCTGGGCGACCGGATGGTGCTGCGGGGCAGCCAACTACACGGCAAGGTCCTCGGCGTGGTCGGGCTCGGCGCGATCGGGTCGCGGCTCGTCGAACTGTGCGCACCGTTCGCGATGGAGGTGCTCGCGTTCGACCCGTACGTGAACCTTCAGACCGCCGAGAGCCGCGGGGTGCGGCTCGTCGGCCTCGACGAGCTCGTCGCGCGCGCCGACTTCGTCCAGGTGACCTGCCCGCTGACCGAGGAGACCCGCGGCCTGATCGGCAGGGCCCAGTTCGACGCGATGAAGCCCACGGCGTTCTTCATCACCACCGCGCGCGGGCCGGTACACGACGAGGACGCCCTCTACGACGCGTTGGTGAGCGGGCGAATCGCCGGGGCGGGCCTCGATGTGTTCCACGAGGAGCCGCCGCGGGCCGACAATCCGCTGTTGCAGCTCGACAACGTCGTCGCCACCCCGCACACCGCGGGCATCACCGTCGAGGCGGCTCGCGACATCGCGGTGGCCACCGCGACGCAGTGGCAGACGATCTTCGCCGGCGACGTTCCGCCGCGATTGCTCAATCCCGACGTGTGGCCGCGCTACTGTGAGCGTTTCAACGACATTCTGGGGTTCCGGCCTGACGCCGCAACGGTTTTGGAGAAGGAAGGGCACAGCAGGTGACGTCCTACGACACCATTGAGTTCGAGGTTCGCGGTCGCACCGCCTGTGTGACCCTCAACCGGCCCGAGGTACTCAACGCGATCAACGACGAGATGATCGCCGAACTCGCCGAGGTGTACGCCGAGATCGAGAACCGCGAGGACATCTGGACGGTGATCATCACCGGCGCGGGCCGCGCCCTGTGCGTCGGCGCCGACGTCAACAAGGCCGCCGACCACGATATGGAGAACGCGCCCGGCATCGACAACCAGGGCGAGCCGGTGCTGAGCTCGATGCGGCAGTGGGACGCGCCGCAGGAGGCGACACCGCCGTGGCTGGCCATGACCAAGCCGATCATCTGCGCGGTCAACGGCATCGCCTGCGGGGCGGGCATGGACCTGGTCACCACCGCCGACATCACGATCGCCTCCGAGAACGCCACGCTGATGGACCCGCACGTCAGCATCGGGGTCACCTCCGGCCGCGAGGGGGTGCGGCTGGCCCGCATCCTGCCGCTGCCCGTCGCGATGCGGGTGATCCTGATGGGTAAGCACGAACGCCTCGACGCGCAGCGCTGCTACGACCTCGGCATCTTCACCGAGGTGGTCGAGCACGACCAGCTGATGGACCGCGCGTGGGAGGTCGCCGAGGTGGTGAATTCCAACGCGCCGCTTGCGGTCCGCGGGTCACGGATGGCCGTGCGCAAGGGGCTGACGCTGCCGATCTACGAGGCCGAACTGCTGGCCGAGAACTACCGGATGAAGGTCGCGCTGACCAAGGACGCGATCGAGGGACCGCGGGCGTTCCTGGAGAAGCGCAAGCCGAACTGGCAGTGTCGTTAGGCCGCCGCTAGGTCCGGGTCACACCAGGCCGAAGAACCGCTTGGCGTTGGTGGACAGCACCTTTCGCTTGGTCTCCTCGTCGAGCCCCTCGGTCGCCTTGTTGGCCACCTCCAGGCTGCGCGGCCAGTTCGTGTCGTTGTGCGGGTAGTCGGTCTCGAACATCAACTGGTCCGGTCCGACCAGGTCGAGGATCCGGAACGCCACCGGGTCGCCGAAGGTGGAGAAGTACACCCGACCAGGCACCTGCGAGCTGGGCGGTTCGGTGAGCAGCGGATGCACACCGCCCCAACCACGGCGGTCGTGCCACACCTCGTCGACGCGCTGCAGGTAGTAGGGGATCCAGCCGGCCTGCGCCTCCGCGAACGCGAGCTTGAGGTTCGGGAACTGAATCAGCTTGGCGGAGAACAGCCAGTCCACCAGCGCGATGGTGCAGTTGACCGCCATCAGCGCGCTGGTGACGACGTGCGGCGCGTCGGGGGAGGACTTCGTCAGCGACGAACTCGACCCGATGTGCAGCATGATGCCGACCCCGTTGGCCTCGCAGGCGGCGAAGAACGGATCCCAGTAGCCGCTGTGGATCGACGGCAGATCCAACCGCGACGGCAGCTCCGAGAAGCACACCGCGGTCATGCCTTTGGCGGCCACCCGCTCGACCTCCTTGGCGGCGAGCTCGACGTCCCACAGCGGGATGATGCCGAGCGGGATGAGCCGGCCGTTGGATCCGCCGGCCCACTCGTCGATCTGGAAGTCGTTGTAGGCCTGCACGCACAGCAGCGCGAGTTCCTTGTCCTTGGCATAGAGGAACCGCTGCCCGCAGAACCGCACCAGGGTGTTCGGGAAGCACGCCGACGCCTCGATGCCCGCGACGTCCATGTCGGCGAGGCGGTCGGCCGGGCGGTAGCACCCGGGCCGCATCTCGTCGTAGGTGATCGGTTCGGTGGACAGCTCGTCGATCTCGTAGCCGGCGGCCGCGCTGATCAACGGGATCGGGATGATCGAATCCTCGTAGTGCCAGATGTCGGCCTCACGGCCGTTCTCGTCCTCGATGAACGCCACGTCGTTGGTGACCGACGGATCCATCCGGCCGCGGTGCCGCACGATCCGCGGCCCGACGTCGCGGTACCGTTCGGGCAGCCGACTGGTCCACAGATCGGCCGGTTCCACCAGGTGGTCGTCCGGCGAGACGATCAAGATGTCTGTGCTCAACGCTGCACTCCTTCGAGGACGGGCCCGTCGAAACCCGGCTTCGGTGTCCTGGGTGGGACGTCGATTCCCACAAATGAGAATGATCGTTTCCACCCTAGCGTACGGACCCGCGTGGTCGCACCCCGCCGCGGCCCCGGCACGGCATTTCCTCCAACTCGGCCAACATGCACGTGTAGGTAGGGCGCGAGGATCGACCGAAGAACGCGTATTCTCAAACCATCATGACTGCTAAGAAACGCACCGCCCGGGAGTCCGACGCCGAACTGGAGCTCGTCGACACCGACGCGGAGATGCCGACCAGCTGGCAGGAGCGCACCATCGAGCGCCGGCTGTCCACCGCCAGGGCCCGGGCACTGGCCCGCAGCTCGAGATTCCTTGCCACCGCGCTGGAGCTGGTCGAGGAGTCCGGCCGCGCCGACTTCACCATCCAGACGCTGATCGACCGCTCGAACCTGAGCCTGCGCGCGTTCTACCAACACTTCGCGGGTAAGGAGGAGCTGCTGCTGGCGCTCTACGAGAACGCGACGAGCCAGTTCATCGAGGCGATCCGGCACGAGGTCGCCGCCGCGTCGGGCGACGGACCGATGGCACAACTGGAAGCGTTCTGCCGCGGCTTTTTGTCCCGCGCCGAGTCGTCGGAGGCGATCGGCGGCCGGGTGATGACGATCTACAACCTGAGCCTGGAGATCGAACGCCCCGCTGACTTCGCGAAGATCTGGGAGCCGCACCAGAAGTTGCTCACCACGATCCTGTCTTCGTGCCAGCGCGCCGGCCTGATCCGCAAGGACCTCACCCCTGCGCAGCTGACCACCCTGCTCAACTCGACGCTGATCGCGCTGGCTCAGATCGGGGTGTTCCACCTCGGCGTCAAGGGCGCCGAGCTGTCGGAGGATCAGCTGTGGGCATGGTGTAAACAGGCGCTGATGCCGCCGGCCGAGACCCCGAAGGCCAAAGCCGCGGTGAAGGCGGTCGGCGCCAAGGCCCCGGCGAAGCGGGCCAGCGCTCGCAAGCCCAAGAAGTTAACGGGGTAGCCCGAGCCCGCGCTGGGCGATGATGGAGCGTTGCACCTCGCTGGTGCCCGCGTAGATGGTGGTGCCCAACGAGAACCGCATCAGGTACTCGAATCGCCCCTGCTGAGGGGCCGTCGGCTCGAGGAAGCTGCGCATGGCGTCGGGGCCGACGAGCTCGACCATGTCCTGGCTGGCGCGCACCAACGCCTCGGTGCTGAACACCTTCGACATCGGCCCCTCCGCGACCGGCACCTGACCCTGCTGCGCCATCCACACGCAGCGGCGCACCAGCAACCGCGACACCTCGTCCTCGATCGCGACCCGGGCGAGGCGCCTGCGCACATCGGTCTTGGCAAGCTGCGGTCGCCCGTTTTCGTCGACGGTCTCGGCGGCCCACCGCTCGGCGTGCTCCAGCAGCCGCGAGATGTGCGGGCCCCAGCTCGACGCGTGCTCGTCCTGTAGCGACATGCTCAGCACCTGCCAGCCGGCGTCGACGTCGCCGATGCGCCATTCGTCACCGATGCGCACGTCGCTGTAGAACGTGATGTTGGTGCGCTCACCCGAAAGCGTCCACACCGCTTGGGCTTCGAAGCCCGGAGTGTCGAGCGGGACCAAGAACATGGTCAGGCCCTTGTGCTTCGGCTTGTCCGGGCTGGTGCGGGCCAACAGGAACACGTAATCGGCGATGTGGCCGTTGGTGGTGAACATCTTCGAACCGTTGATGACCCACTGCTCGCCGTCGCGCACCGCTCGAGTCGTCGCGGCCGCCACGTCCGAGCCGCATTCGGGCTCGGTGAATCCCAGCGCGATGGTGATGTCACCCTTCATCGCGCCGGGCAGGATGCGGTCCTTCAGCTGCGGCGTGCCGACCGCGCGGATGATCGACGCGACCATGCGGGTGGTCTCGGACAGATACATCGGCGCGTCCGCGCGCATGAGCTCTTCCTGCAGCACTTCCTCGGCCCACGCGTCGCGATCCTGGCCGCCGTACTCGCTCGGCCAACTGGGCGCGAAGAAACCCTTGTCCACCAGCCCCTTGGCGAAGTCGTCGTCATGGGAGACCCCGCTGCGGTAGACCCGTTCCTCGACCTCGGGCGTCAACACGTTGCTGAGATGCTCACGCACCGCGTCGCGGAACGCCGCGGTGTCGGCGTCGAGCCGAAAATGCATGGATCAGAACCAATCTGTCGCAGGGACGCAATCGGACCAACAATCGCGATAATGTTACTCTCAAATCTGAGAGTAACCATATCCGCTGGATGGGGCCTGCGTGTGGATCTGAGCCTGTCGGACGAGCAGCGTCAGCTCGTCGAATCGTTTGCCGCGATGTACGCGCGGGAGTCATCGACCGAGAGGGTGCGGGCGGCCGAACCGTCGGGGTTCGACCCGCGGCTGTGGCGGGCGTTGCTAGACACCGGTGCGGTCGAGATGGCCGTCGCCGAGGACGCGGGCGGATGGGGCGCCGGCGAGATCGATCTGGCGTTGATCGCAGAACAGTACGGCCGGGCGCTGGCGTCGGCGCCGGTGATCGAAACTCAAGTCGCCGCACGGTTGCTCGCGTCCTGCGGGGCCGCGGCCGAGGGTCTGCTCGGTGAGGTGCTGGCTGGCGACAAGATCGTCGCGTTCGTCCCGCGGCCGGCGCGCGATGCCGCGTTCGGGTTGGCGCCCGCGGGCGCGGTGGCCGACGTCGTGGTGGGCCTCGACGGCCCGCGGCTGGTCGCGGTGCCCGTCGGCGAGGACCGGCGGCTGGTGCCCAACCTGGGCTCGCTGCCGCTGGCCGACGTGGCCGTCGGCGACGACGCGGTCGCGCTGGCCGACGGCGACGAGGCGCGCCGCCTGTTCGACGACGCGCTGGACCTGTGGCTGACGTTGACCGCCTCGGCGCTCGCCGGCGCCGCGAAGAAGGCCGTCGACCTCGGTGTCGAGTACGCCAAGCAGCGCCACGCGTTCGGCGTGCCGATCGGATCGTTCCAGGCGGTGTCGCATCCGTTGGCCGACAGCGCCACCGCGGCCGATGGCGCGCTGCTGCTGTCGTTCGAGGCGGCGTGCGCGTTCGCCGACGAACCGCAGCGGGTCACCGAACTGGCCGCGATGGCGTTCGCGTTCGCCGCCGAGACCGCGCGCGACGCGACACAGCGCAGCCTGCACGTGCACGGCGGCTACGGGTTCGGGATGGAGGGCGACATCCAGTTGTTCTACCGGCGCGTCCGCGGCTGGACGATGGTGTACGGCGAGCCGGCCGTCGCGCTGGACCGGGTCGCCGACGCCCGCTACGGCGCTGTGGTGGGCTGATCGCGCGGTTCCAGCACCGCGAACGTCAGTGTGGCCCGAGCGGCCAACCGGTCCCTGGCCACGTCGACCACGTCGACGGCGACGACGATCAGCCGCCTGCCCGCACGCACCAGGGTGGCCGTGGCCCGCGCCGGCCCCTCGAGGATCGGGGCGAGGAAGTGGATCGACATGTCCGCGGTGCTCGCCCCGCCGGGGGCGTACTTGACGGCCAGCCGCCCACCCGCGATGTCGATCAGGGTGGCGACCAGGCCACCCTGCAGCGCACCGCGGATGTTGACCAGATCCGGGCGGTTGTGCAGGTCGAGCACCACGGTGTCGTCGGTGTCGACGACGTCGTAGAACGGCAACTGGCCGAACAGGTGGCCGGGAAGGGTCACCTGCATCGGCGTCGGGGTGGTCGTCATGCGTCGGCACGCACCTTGTCCTTGACCGCCGACACCACCGGCGGGGCATCGCGCCAGTTCGGCACGCCGTGCGCCTCGTCGCCGACCGCGCGCCGGTCGTCGCGCACCCCGACCCAGTGCGCGTGGTTGAGCTGATGCAGGGAGAAGCAGGACTGCAGCGCGTTGTAGAAGCCCATCGCGTCGACGGACTGATTCACCGACTCCTTGATCAGCAGCGCGGCCATCGTCGGCACCGCGGCGATGCGACGAGCGAATTCCAGTGTGCGCTCGGCCAATTCCTCCCGCTTGAAGATCTTGCTCACCATACCGAGCCGGTAGGCCTCCTCGATGCCGATCGCGTCGCCGGTCAGCATCAGCTCCTTGGTCCTGCGCGGGCCGAACTCCCACGGGTGGCCGAAGTACTCCATGCCGCACATGCCCAACCTGGTGCCCACCACGTCGGCGAAGCGCACCTCCTCGCTGCCGACGATCAGGTCGCAGGCCCAGATCAGCATCAGCCCCGCCGAGAACACGTCGCCGTGCACCTGCGCAATGGTGATCTTGCGCAGATTGCGCCAGCGCAGGTTGTTCTGGAAGAAGTAGTGCCACTCCTGCAGCATGATCTTCTCGGCGCCCTCCCTGGTGCCGCCGTTGATCACCGCCGTCGGATGCTGCCCCGGCCCCGGACTGAACTCCTCACGGGCCTTCTTCGAGCCGATGTCGTGGCCGGAGGAGAACATCGGCCCCTCGCCGGCCAGGATGACCACCCGCACGTTGTCGTCGGCTTCCGCGCGGGCGAACGCCTGGTCGAGTTCGACCAGCATGCCGCGATTCTGCGCGTTGCGCTGCTCCGGGCGGTTCAGCGAGATCCGCACGATCTGGCCGTCGTCGAACGTCTCCCACTTAAGAAACTCGTAATCGCTCACGCTGCCTCCAGGTTCTCTCGTCGCGGCAATGGTGTTATCAATAATCGAGAAGGTATGTTCTCACAGTCGGGAAAGGGTGCACATGACGGACCGCCAACGTAACCCGCGAGTGATCCTCTGGGGGCCTGGTCAGGTGGGCGTTGGGGCCCTGCGCGCCCTGATCTCGCATCCGGGGCTGGACCTCGCGGGCGTCGTGGTGCACTCCGAGGCCAAGGACGGTTTGGACGCCGGCGCGCTGTGCGGGATGCCCGCGACCGGCGTCATCGCCACCCGCGACATCGACGCCGCGCTGGCCGTCGACGCCGACGCGGTGGCCTATTTCGCCTCCGGCGACTACCGCTACCACGAGGCGGCCCAGGACATCGCGCGCTGCCTGCGCGCCGGCAAGAACGTCGTGACCACCTCGCTGGTGCCGATGTGCTATCCGCCGGCCGCGGATACGGAGACCGCCGACCTGATCGCGGCGGCCTGCGCCGAGGGCGGCACCAGCTTCTTCAACAGCGGTGTCGATCCCGGCTGGGCCAACGACGTCATCGCGCTGACCATGACGGGGTTCTCCAGCCGCGTCGATTCCGTGACGATGCTCGAGATCCTCGACTACGCACCGATCAACCAGCCCGAGATCATGTTCGACTTCATGGGATTCGGGCACCCGCCTGACCATCCCGCGCCGTTGTTCGACCCCAAGCGGCTGGCCGCGCTGTGGGCGCCGATCGTGCACCTGGTCGCCGACGGCATCGGCCTGCCGCTGGATCGCGTCGACACCACCATCGACAAGTGGTTGGCCACCGAACGCTACGAAGTGGCCTCGGGCTGGATCGAACCCGGGACCATGGGCGGCATGCGATTCAAACTGGCCGGCATCGTCGACGGGGAGGAACGGGTGGTCCTCGAGCACATCACCCGGATGGGGGAGGCGTCGGCACCGGATTGGCCGCGCCACCCGTCGCCGCACGGCGGCTACCGGGTGATCGTCGACGGCCTGCCCACCTACACCGTCGACATCGAGATGCACGGCCGGGGCAGCAACATGCGCGGCCTCACGTACGCGACCGTGATGCGGGAGCTCAACGCGATTCCCGCGGTGGTGGCGGCGCCGCCCGGGGTGCTGTCCACGCTGGATCTGCCGCTGGTGACCGGCCCGGTTCGGGGCGGCACCTGGCGCGGCGTGCTACCCCCGACGGTGCGCAGATGACTTCTGGCCCTACCGACGACTTCTGGACCGTGCTGAGCACCGCGACCGCGGTGCGCCGGTATCGCGACGAACCCGTCGACGACGGCACGCTCGACAAGTGCCTGCGCGCAGCCAGTTGGGCACCGTCGGGCGGCAACCAGCAGCCGTGGCGCTTCGTGGTGCTGCGCTCCGACGAATTGCGCGCGGTCGTCACCGCCGCCGCGCACGAGTCGTGGCAGCGGCTCAAGTCGTTCTACGGCGTGACCATGCCCGACGCCGACGCCGACGATCCCAGGTCGCGGGTGCTGCGGGCGATGGCCGAACACAGCAGGGTCGGCGGCGCGGCGCCCGTGCTGGTGCTGTTCTGCGTGCAGCCGCAGGCCGGGGCGTCCGACCTGCAACAGGGCGGTTCGGTGTTTCCCGCCGTGCAGAACCTGCTGCTGGCCGCCCGCGCTCAAGGGCTCGGTGCGGCAATCACCCTGTGGCACAGTCAATGTGAAGATCAACTGCGGGAGATGATCGGCATCCCCGACGGCTGGTTGATCGCGGCGCTGGTCACCATGGGCTGGCCGCGCGGCAGACACAAGCCGGTGCGACGCAAACCGTTGACCGAGGTGGCGGTCGTCGACCGGTGGGACCGGCCCTGGTCATTCGCCCCGTGACGGGGGACAAGCCGGCGGTGGTGTTACACCCTGCCGGGACGGTCGTGACGTTCGCCGAACTCGACGCGCGCGCGAATCGGCTCGCGCACTTCCTGCGCGCCGAAGGCCTTGCGGTGGGTGACACCGTCGCGATCCTGATGGAGAACAACGAGCACATCCACGTCGCGATGTGGGCGGCGCGGCGAATCGGCTTGTACTACACCGTGATCAACACGCATCTGTCGATGCCGGAGGTCGCCTACATCGTGCACGACAGCGGTGCCAAGGCGCTGCTCTCGTCGCGGGCGCTGCGCGACACCTGCGAACGGCTGGCCGGCACCCTGCCCGCGGTGCGGGGGATCGCCGACGACGACCTGCCGGGTTGGCGGCGCTATCCCGAGTGTGTGGCCGCGTATCCGTCGCATCCGGTCACCGACCAGCGCGCCGGGCAGCTCCTGCAGTACTCGGCGGGAAGCACCGGACGGCCCAAGGGAATTCGCCGCCCACTGGATCCCGACGCGCCGGCGGCGACGCTGACCACCCCGGTGTTCGAGGCGCTCGGGGTGTCGGCCGACTCGGTCTATCTGAGTCCCGCGCCGACCTACCACACCGCTCCCGCGATGTGGACGATGGCCGCGCAGTCCGTCGGCGCCACGGTGGTGATGATGCAGCGGTTCGATGCCGAACAGGCGCTGGCATGCATCGAACGCTACCGCGTCACGCATGCCCAGTTCGTTCCGACGATGTTCGTCAAGATGCTGCGGCTGCCCGAGCCGGCGCGGCGCCGCTACGACCTGTCCAGCCTGCAGCGGGTCGTGCACGCCGCGGCGCCCTGCCCACCGGCGATCAAGCGCCAGATGCTCGACTGGTGGGGGCCGATCATCGACGAGTACTACGGATCCTCCGAAGGCGCGGGTATCTCCTTCATCCGGGCCGAGGAGTGGCTGAAACATCCGGGTTCGGTGGGCAAACCGATGCTGGGGGTGCCGCACATCCTCGACGAGAACGGTGACGAGCTGCCGCCCGGCCGCATCGGCGAGGTCTACTACGAGGGCGGGTATCCGTTCGAATACCTCAACGACTCGGCCAAGACCGCCGCATCGCGCACCGCGGCGGGCTGGGTGACCGTCGGCGACGTCGGCTACCTCGACGACGACGGTTACCTGTACCTCACCGACCGGCGCGACCACATGATCATCTCCGGCGGCGTGAACATCTACCCCCAGGAGGTGGAGAACGAGCTGGTGTCGCACCCGCTGGTGGTCGACGCCGCGGTGTTCGGCGTACCCGACGACGTGATGGGACAGTCGGTGATGGCGGTGGTGCAGCCGACCGAGCCGTCGCGAGCCGGTGACGCGTTGGCCGCCGAGTTGATCGAGTGGCTGCGACAGCGCCTGGCGCACTTCAAATGTCCGCGCTCGATCGAGTTCGAGGAGCAGTTACCGCGCACCGACGCGGGCAAGCTCTACAAGCGACCGCTGATTCAGAAGTACGCGGCGCAGTCTCAGGTCAGGTGACGGGTGCGCCACCGCTCGAACCGGTTGCGGGGCAGGTGGACAGCGGCCATCACCGCGCTCATCGGCGAGGCCACCGACTTCGCCTTCGGTGCGGGCTTCGACTCGGCCGACACCGGGCCTTCGCCCTCCCACCAGACCGGGCGCAACAGCGCCGACGTCAGCGGGATCGCCTTCTCCACGCTCTTGCTGCCCCACTCGCACGCGAGGTCGATCGCGGACGTCGACGGGGCGAGGTTCACCGGGGACAACGTCGGCTCGAACCGGATCAGGTAGTCGGCGTACGGCGCGTTGCGCACCATCTGCAACTGGATGGCCTGGGCGATCGGGATCAGCCAGAGGTGCTTGGCCTCCCACTGGGGATGGAAGCAGTCGAAGGCCAGATAGCAGGCGTTGCGGGTACCGAGGCGACCGTCGCGCACCCGCTTCCAGGCCAGTTCGACGGGCACGTTGCTGGCCGCACCGCCGTCGACGATCGCGGCGACGTCGTGCTGCTCGCACAGGCCGTCGAGGATCGGGACCATCCGCGGATCCTTCGTCTCATGGTGCAGCACACCCGGGATCGCCGACGAAAACGACGCGGCATCAACAAGATTCAGGTCACGGGTGAGGTCGTCGGCGCCGACGACGACCGCCTTGGTCACCCGGGAGTCGATGAAGGCGGCCACCTGCCACAACCGGGCGGCGACCTGCGGACCGATGCCGATCGGCAGGTGCGGCAGGAACCGCAGCCGCAGCGCGGCCAGTTCCTGGCGGCGGAACCGCGACGGCAGCGCGGAGAACGCCCGCCTGCGTACCCCGGCGACCACCACGTCCAGCGGGATCGCCGCATCCGACATGCGCATCGGCTCGCCGTCCTCGCGGGTGAACATCGCCTCGGCGAACCGGTCGAATCGCAGGGAGAACATGCCCGCCAGACCGTGTCTGCGGCGCAGCGTCTCCGGCCCGAGGATCGCCCCGTACGACACCGTCTTCGCCCAGGCGATGTAGTCCTCGACCGGTACCGGCAGCACGCGGCTGACGACGCTGCCCAGGATGGCGCCGAACGACGACCCCATCATGTAGTCGGGCACATGGCCTTCCGCCAGCAGCCGCTGCATTCCGCCGATGTAGACGAAACCGGCGCCGCCGCCCCCGCCGAGCACCGTGACCAACTTCTTGTAGCCGACCTCGGCGTCCAACTCGGCCGCGGAGAACTCGTCGCCGTGCCGCTCGATGAGCAGGCGGCGCTGCTCGTCTTGTTCGTCGGCCAGGCGGTCCAACACCTCGCGGGCGCGGGTCAGCGCGGTTGCCGGGTCGCGGGTCTCGCGCAGCGGCGCGTACAGCGCGTCGGCCACTTTCGCGCGCCACGGCGCGAGCTCGGCGCCGACCGAGACGTCGCCGCGGCCGCGGCGCCCGCCCGGCCCGGCGGCGCCGGGTTCGAAATCGCCCAGCCGAGCGAAGTTCAACATGTACCGCAGCCGGCGCAGTTGCTCGTCGCTGAGCACATCGGGTGCGGCCAGGGCGTGCCGCACCAGCCGCTTCTCCATCTTCTGCAGCAGCAGATTCGGTTCGGCGGACGGCGGCTCGACAAGGTCGACGGCGTCGGCTGCGGCCTCCTCAATGGCCGCCAGATCGGTGGCCTCGGGTGCGGAGCTACGGCTGCGGGTAGGGAGCCCAGCGGCGGTCGTAGCCCGCCTTGCGCGCCGCGAGTTGTTCGGCTCGTTGTTGCTCATTCACCACGTATTTCGGGTCATCCGCGAAGAAGCTCGCCGCGTCGGCGACGTCGATCACCTGTTGATCGAGGATGCGGGGCGGGTTCAGGTTATCGGGGTCGGGATCGAGGTCCTGGAAGCGGATCGAGATCGTACCCTGATGCAGCCCGCCGGTGTCGATCCAGTTCGTGACGCCGGGGTCGGTCGGCGAGATCACCACGGTGTAGGTGCCGTCCGGATTGGCGATCGCCTGCGCGTTGTTCAGGCTGGTCTGCTTGTTCCAGTAGTCGTCGGTGATCGTCCAGATGTCGTAGACCGGCACGATGAAGTAGTTCGCCCGCCCGGGATCGATGGTGAGCACCAGCGCCTGGCCGTCCTCGAGCAGGAAGTGCCCGTTGCTCTGCAACTGGTTGGCCAGGAACTCCGCGTTGCTCGACGGCTCGCTCACGGTGTTGACCGGCCGCGGCGCGCCGGTGTCCGGGTCAGTGGAGGCCAGCGCCATGTACTTGGCCTCCTGCGACGCGCCCCGGACCACCAGGATGGCCGCGGTGAACAGCCCCCGCAGCGTCGGCGGCAGGTACGGCAGCGGCGGTACCAGCGACACGAGCGTCGTCAACAGCGGGTTCGACGACACCAGCGAGCCGAGGAAGGCAAACCCGCCGACCTGGGCGAACAGGCTGTTCGGCGGGCCGCCGACCCGTTCGATCTCCAACGTCATGGGATCCTCGGTCGCCCAGTCGCCCAACGTATTTCGCGCGGCGATGATCGTCGATCCCGGAGTCAGCTGCAGGTGGTTGGGTCTGCCGTTGGCGGGTTCGGTGCTCACCGTGATGACGAACCGCCCGTCGTCGTCGACGACGAAGTTCTCGTCGACGGTCAGGATCGACGACGTCGTGCCCGCCAGGCCTTCGAGGACGCTGAACGTGGTGTCGGCCGGCAGTGAGCTCTTGTCGGACCAGTTGAGGAACTGACCGCGGATCACATACTCGGACGCCCCGTTGACCCCCATGAACCGGTAGATGGTGTCGGGGTTGTCGTAGAGGATCCGCCCGCCCGCGACGTCCTGCCCGAACCAGATGTGCGGCGGTGCCACCTGCGTGACGACGGTCGGGGTCATCGAGTTGAGCAGTTGTTGCTGGAAGGCCGCGGCCATCGCGTACTCCTCGACCGCCTTATCCAGCGCCGCCAGGCTGTCGGGGTGCAGATCTGCGCCGTACTGCTGTTTGGCTGCCGACAGGAACTGTTGGCGCAGCACGATCTTCATCAGCGCGACCGGCAGGGTTGCGACGGTCTGAGCGGCCAGTCGCTCGGCGGCGAGTTGCTCCTCGGTGGCCAGCGGGCTTACCGAGGTGACGGAGACGTCCTGGGCCGCCGCCGTTTCCGATGTGGTGGTGCCGAAGCCGCCGAGGAACGGCGCGACCAGGTTGCCGATCTCGCGGCGCACCCAGCCGAGCACCGCCCACAGCATCGGCGGTTGGGGCGGAGCGGTCGGCCCGCCCGTGGCGGCCTGGGGGCCCAGACCCAACACGGACAGCACGGTGTTGACCAGACCGCCCAGTCCGGTGGTGACGCGGGTCGGGGCGGCCGGGGTGGACAGCGCCGCGAACGCCGCGGTGCCCGCGGTATCGATGGCGTGGACCGCGACGTCCTCGATCGCTGAATCCTGTTGTGGGGGAGTGGACTCCGTCGTGGTGTCGAAGGTATCGCCGTCGATGGGGCGGACCTCCGGCTCGGCCGTCGTTGTCGTCTGCGCTCCGAACAGCTTGTGCGTTTCCGACTGCTCGTTCTCGCGGGCGAGTGGTTTGTCGTTCTTCTCGTCGGGTGTGTTCTCGCCGAAGTCGTCGGGATCGTCGTCACCCAGGTCGATTTCGTGCTCGTCGACGGCAACTACATCGTCGGCGTCTACATCATCGGCGTCGTCGTCGCCGGCGGCGGCGTTGTTGTTGTTATCCGCGGGGTCGGGGGTCTTCTGCTCGGGCGACGGCGACCCCGGGGTCGCCGAATCGTCCGTCTTGGTGCCCGCGTTCGCGCTGCCGGTGGTCTCGCCCCCGCCCGCCGCGCCCTCCTGGGCCAGCGCGAACCCGGGACTGGTCGCGATCGCCGCGCCCACGCCGAGGGCCACCGCCAGTGCGCCGACCCTGCCGATGAACCGTCCGTACGTACCTGGCGTCGTTGCCAACGAAGGAGTCCTTCCGCCGTTTTCCGGGCCAGCCTCGACGGTAACGGGGGTGCCGATGTTCGCGCCGCCGTTTTGGGCGCTTCCGTCCCGCGCCCCATTCATGTACCGTTTGGTACATGATTACCGCAGCCGGTATCGAGATCGACGCCCCAGCGCGGATCGTCTGGGACGTCTTCAGCGACGTCGAACGCTGGCCGGAGTGGACGGCGTCGGTGACCAGCCTGGTCGGGATCGACGGTCCCGGACTGGCCGTCGGCAAGCGGTTCGCGATCAAGCAGCCGCGCATGCCGAAGCTGGTGTGGGAGGTCACCGAGGTCGAGCCGGGCGTCGGGTGGACGTGGGTGCAGCGCTCGCCGGGCGGACTGACCGTGGCCGGCCACCGGGTCGCGCCACTGCCCGGCGATCGAACCCGCGTCGACCAGCACATCGACCAACGCGGCCCGGTGGGCCTGCTGGTCGGTGCGCTGATGCGCCGCATGACGCGGCGCTACCTGCAGCTGGAGGCCGAGGGACTCAAGGCGCGCAGCGAACTCGTCAGTCGTGGCGCGGCCACCTGACCTGCAGCGCCGTCGGGAGCTGACCGACGCGGTCGTCGACGACTTCGCCGTGCGGGGGATCGGCGAGCGTTCGCTGCGCGACATCGCCGCCGCCGTCGGAACCAGCCATCGGATGCTGTTGCACCACTTCGGTTCTCGCGAGGAATTGCTGCTCGCGGTCGTCGGCGAGGTGGAGCGTCGTCAGATGGCGCTGCTGAGCGAGCTGCCCGAGGACCCGGCGGAGGCCATCGCCGCGATGTGGGCCAGTCTGCGCGCGCCGGAGTTGCGCCCGTTCGAGCGGCTGTTCTTCGAGTGCTACAGCCGCGGCGCGGCGGGCGAGCAGCCGTTCGTCCGCATGCTGCCGGGCGCCGTCGACGACTGGCTGGCCAGCGCCGCCGCGACCGGCCGAGACGTCGATCCGAATCTGGTGCGCCTGGGCCTGGCGGTCACCCGCGGCCTGCTGCTCGACCTGGTCGCCACCGAGGACCTGCCCGGGGTGGACGCCGCGGCCGCGGCGTTCACCGAGCTCGTGCGGCGCGCCCGATAGCCGCTCAGTCCGCGCTGCCGTGCCGGGCGCCGATGAACGCCAGCAGCCGGGGATCGTCGGAGGTGAAGCGCTCGACCTCCTCGCCGCCGTCGCAGCGCAGCAGCGCGACCGTCACCGACGACGCGGTGCGCGAGATCACCTGCCACACGGCGCCGGAATCCTGCCAGCGCTGCAGTTCCGCGACCCGGTCGATTGGCACTCGCCCACGATCTCACGGCCTGCCGGGCCCGAATCCGACCGGCCTATCCTGTAGGTATGTCTGCGGCAACGTCCGTCGCCGTGGCGGCGACGTTTGTGTGGTTGGGAATGGTGCTGGCGATCTCGTTCCTCGAGGCGCCGTTGAAGTTCCGCGCGCCGGGGGTGACCCTGCAGCTCGGGCTCGGCATCGGGCGCCTGGTGTTCAAGGCGCTGAACCTGTGCGAGGTGGCGCTGGCGGTCGCGATCGTGGTCGCGCTCGTCCTCGGCGGGCCGTCTGCGGCGGCCTTCGTGGCGGTCGGTGTCGCGGTCGTGATGCTGCTGGTCCAGCTGCTGGCGGTGCGGCCCGCGCTGAACAAGCGCTCGGACGCGGTGCTGGCCGGCGCGGAGGGGCCGCGGTCGCGGGCGCACTACGTGTACGTCGGTCTGGAGATCGTCAAGGTCGTCGCCCTGCTCGTGGCCGGGGTGCTGCTGCTGGCCACGTAGCCGACTGCGGGCGTCGTCTGGCCGGTAGGCTCGGCCCGCGATGACCGACACCGACCAGGCGCTTTCCCCGGTGCTGCCGCGCGAGTTGACGTCGCTTCCCGACGAGATACGCCAGGTGGGCGCACCGCCGATACCGCGGCTGGCCGAGCCGTACGGCATCCGCCTGGCCGACCCGGACGCCGACGCCGAGATGGTCTCGGAGTGGATGAACCGCCCGCATCTGGTGGCGGCCTGGGAGTACGACTGGCCGCCGCGGCGCTGGCACCGCCATCTGACGGCCCAGCTCGCCGGGGAGTACTCGCGGCCACTGATCGGCAGCTTCCACGGCGAGCCGTTCGTCTACCTCGAGCTGTATCGGGCCGCGAAGGACTCGATCGCCCCGCGCTACGACGCGCATCCGCACGACATCGGGCTGCACGCGGCGATCGCCGAGTTGCGGTTCGTCAACCGGGGCATCGCGCCGATCATGTTGCCGCGCTTGGTCGCCAAGATCTTCGAACTCGACCCCCAGTGCCGGCGCATCATGTTCGACCCCGACCACCGCAACACCGGGGCGCGCCGGGTGTGTGAGTTCGCGGGCGCGCAGTTCCTCGGCGAACACGACATGCCGAACCGGCGGATGGCGCTGTACGCCCTGCCCCGCCCCTAGGGGAGCTGGTTGAACTCGGCGTAGCCGTCGTAGTCCGGCCTCATCCCCGCCGCGACGAGTTCCCAGAGCACCTCATCGGTTCCGCCGCCGACGCGGGCCAGCTTCATGTCTCGCCACCACCTGCCCAGCGGGGTCTCGTCGACCAGATAGCCGGAGCCGCCGAAGATGTGCATGCACTCGTTGACCACCTCTTCACCGAGGCGTGCGGCGGTGACCTTCATCCCGGCGGCGGTGCGCAGGTCCAGCCTGCCGGTCGCGCCGACGCCGTCGAGGGCGTAGCGCAGCAGGTCGACGCGGGCCTGCAAGTCGGCCATGCGCAGCCGCAACGCCTGGTGCTCGTACAGCGTGTGCCCGAACTGCCGACGAACCATCATGCGCGCCAGGGTGATTCCCAGGACCCGCTGGGCCGACGTGGAGATCAGTCCGGCGACCGACAGGCGCTCGTGCGCCAGACCCCACGAGATCACCGCCAACCCGGTGCCTGCGCGGGCGACCAGCGCGTCGGCAGGCACCCAGGTGTCGATGTGCACGGCGGCGGTGTCGAGGGGGCCGGCGCCGACCTTGCGGTACGGCGTCTGAACCTCGCACTGCGCCAACGGGACGGCGACCACCACCACGTTGCCGTGCTTGCTGTTCGGGTCGTGGTCGACGCTGCGCGCGACGCAGAGCACGTGGTCGGCGATCGGGGCGAGCGACACGAACTTCTTGACGCCCTTGACTTCGAAACCGTCACGCATGGAACGGACTTCGGTCCCGACGATCTGCAGGTCCGACCCGCCCGACTGTTCTGAGGCGCCGATGCACAGCACCGCTTCGCCGCGGATCGCCGTCTCGGCGATGTTCTTGAGGTAGTCCGACTTGCCGAAGCGGCGCAGGACGGCGATCGCCGAGTCGTGCAGTCCCACGCCGACGCCGATACCCGCCGAGCCGAGTTCGCCGAGCTTGCGGGCGAGTTCGATGACCTTGGCGACGTCGGGGTGCTGACGGTCGGCCCACTTCGCGGCGAACACACCTGCTTCACCGAGGTACTCGATGAGCCGGCGGGGGAACCGCTCGGTGGCCTCGGCCTCTTCGGTCCACTTCCTCACCCGATCGTCGAAGACCCGATCGAGCAGGCTGCGGTAGTCGGCTGTTGCCGTCGTTTCGGTCACGGGTTCTGCTGGCCGGCAGGCGCCTTCGCGAGTATCGCCGATTCGAGGTCGCCGACGGTCTGGCAGCGCAGCAGGTCCTCCTCGCTCAGCGCGACGCCGAGGCGGTCCTCGATGGCCACCATGCCGACCGCGAAGGCGACCGAGTCCAGACCGACGTCGTCGACCAGGCGGGACTCGCGGGTGACTCGGTGGATGTCGACGTTCAGGTCGTCGCGGAGGATCTCGGTGAGTGCGGCGCTGACCGCGTCTGGGGTGGACGGTTTCACGGCGAGCGACGGTACACCGCGGGCGCCCATTAGGCTAGCCTTACCTGATCAGGGTTCCTGTCCACCAACCCAGGGCCGCGGCCGCGACGCCGGCGACGAGACTGCCGACGATGTTCGCGACGGCGGGCCAGGCGCGGCGCTCCTCGGCGAGTAGTGCGGTCTGCAGCATCCATGTCGAGAACGTGGTGTAGCCGCCGAGAAACGCGACACCGATCAGGCGCGCCGCGGTCGCGTTCACCGCGAGCCCGCCCAGCAGGCCGAGCAGCAGCGCCCCGGAGACGTTGACCACGAAGATGCCCGACGGGAAGTCGCCGGGCAGCCGCCGGGACACCACGCGGTCGACAAGGAAGCGCGCCACCGCGCCCGCGCCGCCGCACAGCGCGATACCGACCCACAGCACGGCGGTCACCGGCGCGCCCATCTGGCCCCGAGCCACACCGCGAGCAGGCCGGCGCCGACGCTGGTGGCCGCGTAGCCGAGCGCGAGCGGGGGGCGGTCGAGCATGCGCAGGATCTCGACCTGCATGGTGGAGAACGTGGTCAGCCCGCCGCAGAAGCCGGTGCCCAGCAGCGGGCGGTGGTAGCTGCCCTCGGGTAACCGAGTGGCGACGTAGCCGAGGACGAACGCGCCGAGGATGTTGACCGCGAACGTCGGCCACGGCCAGTGACCGGGTGGCACGGCGCTCAGCGCCTCGACCGCGGCGCGGAGGACGGTGCCGACGGCGCCGCCGGCGAACACCGCGGCCACCTCGCGTCCGTCCACGGTCAAAGTATGGCGGCACCGGCGCGCGGCGCAGAACGGTCAGTAGCAGACTGGGAGTCATGGCGGCCAACCCACGAGCCGGGCAGCCGGCACAACCCGAGGACCTCATCGACGTGGCGCAGGTGGTCACGGCGTACTACAGCGTCGAGCCCGACCCGGAGAACGTCGACCAACAGGTGGTGTTCGGCACGTCCGGGCACCGCGGGTCGAGCCTGGATGCGGCGTTCAACGAGGCGCACATCCTGGCCACCACGCAGGCGATCGTCGAATACCGCGCGACACAGGGCATCACCGGCCCGCTGTTCATCGGTCGCGACACCCATGCGCTGTCCGAGCCGGCGTGGGTGTCGGCGCTGGAGGTGCTGGCGGCCAACGACGTCGTCGCGATGATCGACGCGGCCGACCGCTACACGCCGACGCCGGCAATCAGTCACGCGATCCTGACGTTCAACCGGGGCAGAGATGGCGACCTCGCCGACGGTATCGTGGTGACGCCGTCGCACAACCCGCCGCGCGACGGCGGGTTCAAGTACAACCCGCCCAGCGGCGGCCCGGCCGACACCGATGCCACGGGCGCAATCGCCAAGCGCGCCAACGAGATTCTGCGCAACGGGCTCAAGGACGTGAAGCGGGTGCCGTTGGCCACCGCGTTGCGCACGGCGGCGCGGCACGACTATCTGAACGCCTACGTCGACGATCTGCCCAACGTCGTCGACCTGCATGCGATCCGCGCCGAGCGGATCCGGATCGGCGCCGATCCGCTGGGCGGCGCGAGCGTCGACTACTGGGCGGCGATCGCCGAGCGGTACGGGCTGGAGCTGACGGTGGTCAACCCGCTGGTGGACGCGACGTGGCGGTTCATGACGCTGGACACCGACGGCAAGATCCGGATGGACTGCAGCTCGCCGAACGCGATGGCGTCGCTGATCGCCAACCGGGCGTCGTACCAGATCGCGACCGGCAACGACGCCGACTCGGACCGGCACGGCATCGTCACGCCCGATGCGGGGCTGATGAACCCGAACCACTACCTCGCGGTGGCGATCGACTACCTGTACACGCGGCGGTCGGACTGGGCGGCGTCGACGGCGGTGGGGAAGACCGCGGTGAGTAGCTCCATCATCGACCGGGTGGTGGCCGGGCTGGGCCGCAAGCTCATCGAGGTGCCGGTGGGCTTCAAGTGGTTCGTCGACGGATTACTCAGCGGGACAATCGGTTTCGGTGGCGAGGAGAGCGCGGGGGCGTCGTTCCTGCGGCGGGACGGGTCGGTGTGGACGACGGACAAGGACGGCATCATCCTGGCGCTGCTGGCGTCGGAGATTCTGGCGGTGACGGGTGCGACACCGTCGCAGCATTATGAGCGGCTGACCGAGAAGTACGGCGCGCCCACGTACGCCCGCATCGACGCGCCCGCCGACCGGGAGCAGAAGGCTCGGCTGGCCAAGTTGTCGCCGGAGCAGGTGACGGCCACCGAGATGGCGGGTGAGCCGATCACCGCGAAGTTGACCACGGCGCCGGGCAACGGGGCCGCGCTGGGCGGGCTGAAGGTGACGACGGAGAGCGCGTGGTTCGCGGCGCGGCCGTCGGGCACCGAGGACGTGTACAAGATCTACGCGGAGTCCTTCCGCGGGCCGGAGCATCTGGCCGAGGTGCAGCGGGCGGCCAGGGAAGTGGTGAATAAAGTCATCGCGTGACCTTCGCAGAGGAGGGTGACTGTCCGGCGACAGCCACCGGGAAGCCGAAGCTGCCGCGCGAAGTCTGGCTCTTGGTCGGGGCGAACGTCGTGGTGGCGCTCGGCTACGGCGTGGTGGCGCCGGTGCTACCGCAGTACGCGCGCCATTTCGGCGTGAGCATTGCGGCCGCCACGTTCGTGATCACGGCGTTTGCCGCGTTGCGGCTGGTCGCCGCGCCGCCGGCCGGCCTGTTGGTGCAGCGGATCGGCGAGCGCCGGGTCTACATCAGCGGGTTGTTGATCGTCGCGGTGTCGACGGCGGCGTGCGCGTTCGCGCAGACGTATTGGCAGCTGCTGCTGTTCCGGTCGGCGGGCGGGTTCGGCTCGGCGATGTTCACGGTGTCGTCGCTGGGACTGATGATCCGGGTGTCGCCGCCCGATGCGCGGGGACGGGTGGCGGGGTTGTTCTCGTCCGGATTCCTGATCGGGTCGGTGGGTGGGCCGGTGTTGGGCAGCCTGACCGCCGGATTCGGGCTGGCGGCGCCGTTCGTGATCTACGGGACCGCGTTGTTGATCGCTGCGGGGGTGGTGTTCGTCAGCCTGCGGCACAGTCCGTTGGCGGCGCCGGATCAGGAGAGCGAGCCTGCGGTGTCGGTGCGGCAGGTGTTGCGGCACCGGGCGTACCTGGCGGCGCTGTTCTCGAACTTCGCGACGGGGTGGGCGGCGTTCGGGCTGCGGATCGCGCTGGTGCCGCTGTTCGTGGTCGAGGCGTTGCACTACGGGGCGGGGGTCGCCGGATTGGCGCTGGCGACGTTCGCGATCGGCAATGTGTCGGCGGTGATCCCGAGCGGGTTTCTGTCGGACCGGGTGGGCCGGCGCAAACTGGTGATTCTGGGGCTCACGGTGTCGGCGGGGACGACGGTGCTGGTCGGGTTCACGGCGTCGCTGTGGGGGTTTCTGGCCGCGGCGTACGTGACCGGCGCGGCGACCGGCATCTTCATCTCGCCGCAGCAGGCCGCGGTCGCCGACGTCGTCGGCAACAAGTCGCGCGGCGGCACCGCGGTGGCGACGTTTCAGATGATGGCCGACCTGGGCTCGATCGTCGGATCCGTGGTGGTGGGCCAGGTAGCCGAACGTGCCTCCTACAGTTGGGCATTCGCGGTCAGCGGCGCGATTCTGCTGGTCGCGGCCCTGGGCTGGACGGGGGCCCCGGAGACCAGGGGTCAGCCCGCCGCAGGTCCGACGCCCGCCCGGGCGCTGGGCCCGGAGGCCGGCGGCGAAGTTCCCTGACCAGTGATTTTGAGCCCTAACCGCAGGTGGTGTAACTTCGGTGGGCACGACTTCGGGGCTATGGCGCAGCTGGTAGCGCACCACACTGGCAGTGTGGGGGTCACGGGTTCGAGTCCCGTTAGCTCCACTCTCAAAGCCCGAGGCAACTCGGCCTCGGGCCGTTCGTTTCAGCGGTCCGGCTTTCGTGCCCCCGTGCGCTTGGATTGCGCCCTTGCGCTCGAACTCGGACACCAGAGATCCCACTCGGACCACGTGCTCGATATGGGACAAGGCTGAAAAGATGACAAGGCTGAAAAGATACTGATAACCTTCTAGCTTTCGGCGCCAACATGTTTGTCAGGAAGGATCAGCCAAACATGCCCACGGCATTGTCTACAAGGCTGGCGGGATTACTTTCCATCACAGCATTAATCGTCGCTTCGGGGTGCTCGGGACCGGACGGTGGAGTGGCGGGCTTCGGCGACCAGGCAGTGGAATTGGACGGTAAGACTTACCATGTCGGCGACACGATCACCTACGAAGGTGATCCCGGCGAGTACTGTGGTTCCGTCGAAAAGGAAGGCGGCACACCGGATTACCCTCAGTTCTCGCGTTACGCAGTCTTGCTGACAAGAATCCCCGATGCCGTGGTTCCGCAGGGCTGCGATCTGACGATCGAATGGTTCAAGAGTTTCTTGGAATCAGGCGAAATGGCCGAGTCGCAGGCATTCAATGGTGTCATAATCTATATCAAGAAATATGCGTGGGAAGCGAAATCAAACGGCTTCTGGTTCTACCCGGAATCGGTCGACCACTCAAATCCCTACAGCGGCGTATTCGGACTTGCGTTCGGCTATTAAAAGCGGAATACATGCTGAACCTGATCGAGTGCGGTGTCCAGCCACTGACGTGAACCGCTGAATTTGGACACCGGCCGAAACACCCGGTTTTCTGCGGTACGGGGGTGCCCTCGGCTCGCTCCGGCCCAATAATACGGAACGCTTGATTTCCGGAACTGGCTAGTTCAGTATCAGTTCGATGTCGGGCAGCATGACGAAGGACGCCGTGAGCGCCGGGCGGCCGACTCAGCGGCGCGGTCGGCCCCGTGACGACCGGCTGGACGCGGTGATCGTCGAGGCGACGATCGCCGAGGTCGGCGCCAAAGGGTGGGGCGGCGCGACCATCGAAGGGATCGCCGCGCGCGCGGGCGTCGGACGCGGCACGATCTACCGGCGCTGGCCGAGCAAGACCGACCTGTTCCAGTACGCCGCAACCGCGGTCACGCGTCCCGTCGAGGCGCCGGACACCGGCTCGTTCTTCGACGATCTCTTCGCGGCCGTCCTGCCCATCGCCGACATGTTGACCCGGCCCGAACTCGCGGGGATGCTGCCCTCGCTACTGGCCGAGGCGGCGAACGACGCATCCATACGGCAGACCCTGCGCACCTTCGTCGCGCAATCGCGGCAGCAGGCGATCGACGCGGTCGAGCGCGCACGCCGGCGCGGCGAGATCGAACCGTCGACAGACGCCGAGACGCTGGTGGACATGCTCGCCGGGGCGCTGGTCTATCGGCGGCTGCTGCTCGGCGAAGCGACCGACGCGGCGGCCGTGCGCGTCCTGGTTCGCCAAGCCGTGCAGAGCTGCGCCACACACGTTGCGGCCGAGGAGGATTCGTGACCCGAACGCTGGACGTCGACCTCACCGACCCCGCGCTCTACACCAACGGGTTTCCGCACGAGGTCTTCACCGAGCTGCGCGCACGGGGACCGGTGCACCTCCATCCCGCCATCGAAGGGCGGCTGGGTATCGCGGCGATACCGTTCTGGTCGGTCGTGAGGCACGCCGAGATCCAGCAGGCCAACCGCGATTGGAAGACCTTCGCCGCCTTCGACGGCCCGATGGTGGCACCCGATCCGCTGATGTCCGTCGGGCGCACCCTGCTGACGCTGGATCCACCCGACCATTCCGAACTGCGTCGGATCATCTCCTCGGAGTTCACCCCACGCATGATCGGCAGGCTCGAACAACTCCTCGCCGACCGCACCGCCCGCATTCTCGAAGCGGCAGCCGACCGCCATACCTGCGACTTCGTGCGCGACATCGCCTACCAAGTGCCGATGCACGTGATCGCCGACATCATCGGCATTCCCGAAGACGACCGGGCGTGGGTCTTTGAACGCACCGATCATCTACTCAAGTCCGGTGACCCATACAGCGGCTATTCCGAAGCGGACCGGCTCGGGCTGCAGGCCGAGATCTTCGAATATGCCCAACGCATCACAGCCGATAAGCGCGCGAACCCCGCCGACGACGTGTGGACCAAGCTGGCGGGTCAACTCGACGGTTTCGAGCTCGAGATGTTCTTCCTCATCCTGTCCGTCGCCGGCAGCGAGACCACCCGCAACGCGTTGACGATGGGTCTCATCGCGCTGCTCGAGCACCCAGACCAACTGGCCGAACTGCGTTCGGACCCAGAGCTTTCCCGGACTGCCGCAGACGAGATCCTGCGCTGGTCGAGCCCGGTGATCATTTTCGGGCGGACGGCGACCAGGGACGTCACCATCGGGGGACAGGACGTCAAAGCCGGTGACCGCGTGGTGTTCTGGCATCCGTCGGGCAACCGAGACGAGACCGTCTTCGACAACCCGTTCCGATTCGACATCCACCGCTCGCCGAATCCACATCTCGCCTTCGGCGGCGGTGGCGTGCACTACTGCCTCGGCGCCAATCTGGCCCACAAGGAAATCCGGGTGGTACTGGAGGCCATCGCCGCCGGATACGACGTCGAACTCGCCGGCCCCGCGGTGTGGACCGGAGCGGGCCCGGTGCACAACGTCGGCATCGGAATCGAATCCCTGCCCGTGCGTGTGACGGCGCGCAACTGACCGGGGCCGCGAACGATGGACACCACGGGGGAGCGCGTCGAGCACGGTGCATTGGCTCGCCTGCGAAACTCGCGCTCCTGGTTGCTGACCGTCACGTGCATAGGGGTGCTGCTTGTCGTGTCGGCGATGATCGCGCTGAACACCGCGCTCGGCGACATCGCGCGCGACACCCTGGCCACCCAAGCCCAGTTGACATGGATCATCGATGCCTACACCCTGGCCCTGGCCTGCCTTCTGCTGCTGGGCGGAACGCTGGGCGATCGCTACGGTCGGCGCGGTGCGCTCATCGTCGGCCTGGTCGTCTTCGGCGTCTCCTCGCTCATCCCTGTCTATTTCGACACTCCGATCGGCATCATCGTGGGCCGCGCCGTCACGGGTGTGGGTGCCGCGCTGGTACTGCCCGCAACCTTGTCATTGTTGACCGGCGCGTACCCGCGGGAGGACCGCAACAAGGCCGTCGGCGTATGGGCGGGCGTAGCCGGCGCGGGCGCGATGGTGGGTTTCTTAGGCGCCGGCCTGCTGCTCGAAGTCTCGACGTGGCGAGCGATCTTCTGGGCGTTCACCATCGCCGCCCTCGCGCTGGCGTTCTTGTCGGTGAGCATCACCACCTCGCGCGATGACAAAGCCACGCCGATCGACTGGACCGGAGCCCTGCTGATAGGCGCCGCGCTCGCGACGCTGGTGCTCGGTCTCGTCGAGGTACCCACCCGGGGGTGGACCGACTCGCTGGTGTGGTGCTGCTTCGGAGTCAGCATCGCCACCGGGGTGCTGTTCGTCGTCGTCGAGACACGGCGCCGTCATCCGCTGCTCGACGTACGACTGTTCCGCCGAGCGGATTTCACCGCCGGGGTGGTCACCGTGATCTTCTTGTTCTTCACGACCTTCGGGTACTTCTTTCTGGCCATGCAGCACTTTCAGCTGGTGATGGGCTACGGAGCGATCAAGACAGCCTTCGCCGCGGGCCCCATGGCCTTCTGCGTGTTGATCCCCGGACTGTTGACCTATCGCATCCTGCCCCGCTTCGGACTGCGCCGCGTGCTCACCACCGGGCTCGTGCTGATGGCGGCGGGTCTGTTGTGGATGCGATTCCTCGACGTCGATGCGAGCTACTGGGATCTGTTGTGGCCCATGATCGTGATGTCCACCGGGGTCGGCGTATGCACGGCACCGGCGACCGTGGCCATCACCGGCGCGGTGCCGGACGAGAAGCAGGGCGTCGCGTCGGCGGTCAATGACGCGGGCCGCGAGGTGGGCGCCGCTATCGGCATCGCCGTCGCCGGCTCGGTACTGGCCGCCGAATACTCGCGGGCGATCGCGCCGAGGCTCGGCGATTTCTCTGCGGCCGTTCGCTCACAGGCCGCCGAGTCCTTGGCGATCGCGCTGTCGATTGCGGAACGACTCGGACCGGCGGGAGCACCGCTTCAACTCATCGCGAAGACTGCTTTCGTGGAGGCGATGGCCGCGACCGCCACGGTGCTTGCCGTGACCGTGGCCGTCGGCGCCTTGGTGGTCGGGGTCAGGGCGCCAGGGCGCGACGGAGCCCAGGTGGACTCCACGTCGCAACCCAGGAGGTCGACGGGCGGTCGGCACCGCGCACCGCGCGGCCGCAAGCGCCGGTCCGGCCAACCGCTCGCTGCGACGTCGGACCCGAATTAGCCTGTCGCGCAACGGCTGATCAGGCCGCCCGGTCGTCCGGTGGTCCCGGTCCGCCGTGCTCACCGGCTCCGGGCGGTGGCACCGCGGCACCAGATTCGGATTCGTCGATCCGGTCTTCTTCGGAGGGCTCGGTCTCCGTCGGCGGGTCCGGGCTTCCGGCGCCGCGCACTGCCGCGTCGTCGACCGTCAGGGGATCCCGCGCCTCGGCGTAGCTGCCTGCGCCGGCTTCGGGCGGTTCCCCGGGGCGGTCTTCGGCGCTCGAGGGTTCGTCATCGGGCTGCAGCAGTCGCTCGGGTCGGTGGTAGTAGTTCACCCGGTCCTGGCCGTTGTCGAGGCCCGGCGGCGGCGTCCATTCGACTTCGCACCGGTCATTCATCCGCGTGGTCCAGCCGTCATCCTCGACGCTGCGGTTGTGGACCCCGCACGCCAGGCCGAGCTCGTCGACGTTGGTGTTGCCGCCCTTGCTCCAATCCGCAACGACGTGATGCACCTGCGAGCCGTACGCGCCGACCGTGCAGCACGGCTTCGTGCATCCGCCGTCGCGAGCGATCAACATGATTCGCTGCGCGGGGGAGGCGGTGCGCCTGGCGCGGAACAGATCGAGCGCCGACCCCGTCGCCTTGTCGAATACCGCCAGGTAATGGTTGGCGTGACTGGCCATCCTGATCACATCAGCGATCGGCACCACGGTGCCGCCGCCGGTAGTGCCAACCCCGGCGCGAGATTCCAAGTCCTGCAACGTGGTTCGAATGATCACCGACACCGGTAGCCCGTTGAGTTTGCCGAGCTCACCGCTCATCAATGCGATCCGCCCGACCGCGACCAGCGCATCGTGCTGCCGCTGCGCGAGCGTGCGATGGTCGTTGTCGATCTGCTCCTGCGTCGGCGTGCCCGACGTACACGGTTCGGGATCGGCGGGGGTGTGCATGGCCGGCGCCGCGGCCGTGGCGGAGATCGCCTCCCCCCCCCCCCACGCCCCCGGCGGCAGCGGGGCGCCCCCGCGGCGCCCGGGGGGGGGGGG
>Ga0182793_1000413_pt1 | contig 34376 bp, 19 predicted proteins | sample Passage237A_FD_130498 | JGI IMG/M metagenome (GOLD analysis project Ga0182793, IMG submission 130498) | Cellulose adapted compost microbial communities from Newby Island Compost Facility, Milpitas, CA, USA - Passage2 37A (version 2) (version 2) ... | reverse complement strand
GCCTGTGCGCCGCGTCTCATGGCGGTGGGCGATCCTGTTTATGAGCCGCGTGTGGACATTGTCTCCGCCTCGACCGTGGCCGTCATGTCGGACGGGGCGAGGCTCCCGATGCGCGCCTTTCAGGCGAAGGAGCCGCGCGCGATCATCGTGGCGCTGCACGGCTTCAATGACTACAGCGCATCCTTTGAAGAGCCGGGACCTGGCCCCTGGCTCGCCGCGCAGGGCATCACGCTTTACGCGATGGATCAGCGCGGCTTTGGCCGCGCGCCGGGCCGTGGCCTCTGGGCGGGCGACACGCGCATGGCAGAGGATGCGGCAACTTTGGTGCGCCTCGCCCGGGAGCGCCATCCCGGTCTGCCGGTCTATCTGCTCGGCACCAGCATGGGCGGTGCCGTCGCCATGCGCAGTATGACGCTTGTCGGACCGCCCGAGGTGGACGGTCTCATTCTCGTCGCACCGGCCGTCTGGGGCTGGAAGGCGATGAATGATCTCTATGGGGCCGTGCTCTGGATGGCCGCGCGGATTGCACCTTCCTACACGCTGACAGGGCGAGGGCTGGAAATCATGCCCTCCGACAATATCGAGATGCTGCGTGCGCTTGGCCGCGACCCGCTCGTCATCAAGGAAACGCAGATCGGCACGATTTACGGTCTCGTCAATCTCATGGATAGCGCCTATGACGCGGCGCCCCGCATCCGCGTGCCGGTGCTGTTGCTCTATGGCGCGAAGGACGAGATCGTTCCGGCACCTGCCGTTGAGGCGGTGCGGCGCGCCATGCTGGCGGCGAGAACGGAAGTCACGAATGCCTGCTATACCGAGGGCTACCATATGCTGCTGCGCGATCTGCAGCGCGAAACAGTATGGCGGGACATTACCTCATGGGTGAACGATAGGACGCAGCCATTACCCTCCGGCGAGACAGATCCTCGTCACTGCGGTGCTGCCGTGCCGGAGTGATCTTCTTCGACGGCGGCGGATGTCTGCTCCTCGCCAAAACGAATCCTGATTTCCCGCTCCAGATCGGCGAACAGATCCGGCACATGCTCGAGATGAGGTTTCTCGGCTTTGAGGATTGAGCGAAAAAGCCGCGCCTTGATCTGTTGCAGATCAATCCCTGCCTTCTTCACCGCTTCAGGCGCGCTGCTCGCGACAATATCAACCAGCCTGTCTGCCGCGTGGAGCCTGCCCCAGAGATAATCATTCTCTCGGGCACGGCGGCTGAAGAAGGCGGCGAAATAACCTAGATCGCGTCCCATCAGAGTGGCAGGCGCGCCCCCTTCGCGCAGCGCACGCGCATCTTCCGGGCTGATGCGGTCCACCAGCACCGTGTCCACATCATCAAGGTCCTGCCACTTGTTCAGCGGCAGCGTCAGCACATCGAAAAAGGGAAAGCCGACATAGGCATGGAGAAGTTCGGTACGAATTTCTTCGGGCAGGGCGGTGCTCGCCATTTCCACGAAACGGACATCAACATCATGGTCGAGGCCGACAAGATTAAGCTCCGGCCCGATATGCGCCGTGAAGGCGTTGATCTCATGCGGCTCGGCGACGCCATCCTCGTAAATAGCCGCACAGATACGCCGCGTATCGGCAGTGCGGAGCCGCGCCGAGGTTTCCGACTGGATGCGTTCAAGGCAGCGATAGAGGTGCTTCTTGAACTCATCAAGTGCAGCAGACTCCGGCGCATCGCCGTTCTTTGTGCCAATGCGCTGATAAAGCTCGTTCAGCCTGCGAACGACAAAGCGCAGACGCCGCAAGCGGAAGCCGACATCGAAATCTCGCAGGAAGCGCACCCAGGCATCTTCCTTGCCGGGCTCTTCGCCTGCAGCAGCCTGCGCTGCCCATTGCACGGGGAAGATACCGGTATTCTTCGCCCATGTTTCCACGGCGCGGGAAAGGGCAAGCCTGTCGCTTGGATGCGTCACCGCCTCGCTCAGATCGGCAACGATATTTGTTATCTGGTCGAGAACAGAAGAAACCTTGAGCTGCACATAGGCATCATAGGCATAGCCTGCTTCAAGCGCGGCTTTGGCATTCGCCTTGTTGCGAAGTTTTGCGAGTTCCTCCACGCCCGGCACCTTGCCAGCATTGCCATTGAAAAGCTCGACCACACGCGCGCGTACATGCGGCCGTGTTGCAGAAACGATCTGCCGATAGCGCCGCACGCGTTCTGAAAAATCATGCAGGGATTCAAGTTCGTCGCGCACTGGCTGGTTGCGCGGAATGTCGGAAAGCGCACCTCTTATCGTGTGGAAGAAGCCGGGTGCCGCGCCGCCACCTTCAACGCGCCCGCCTTTCGGGTCGGGATCGATATAGACGATGCGCCTGTCCACTTCGCGATAGGCGGGACGCCCACGAATGGCTTCAATCGCTTCTGCGAAAGGCTTGTTGTTGAGCACACTGCCATCAATGAAGGACGCCTTCACAGGATCAGAGCCGGACATATTGAGCGGGCGGAACTTGCCGCTCAGAAACTCGGCCCGCGTCGGCCAGTCAAGCCCGCGTTCTTCAAGCACGGCATCAAGCTCGCCAATCCGCGCCGGCGGGAAAGCACCGGGGAAGGAGGACGTCGCCCGCGCCGCAAAGACAAGCCCCGGCACATGATCGAGGTCGAAGTCGCTCTCCGTCGCACCGCTTGTATGTTGGAAATAGCTGAACTTCAGGCTGTGCCGATGCTCCCGCTCGCGGATGGAAACGGGATCATGCAGCGGAATGTTCTGGCTGTAGCCGTGAAAATCCGTGACCGAGACAATGAGGTCCAGCCTGTGGCCCGCAGGCAAAAGTGATGCACCGGAAGGCTCCGGCTCTCCCATCGCGCGGCAGGCATCAAGCAGCATGCCGCTCATGATGGAGCCGGAGAAAGGCGGCTCGAACCAGCGCGAGCGCGTGAAGCGTTGCAACTTCTGGCGCATCTCTATGTCGGGCGCATAACGCGCTAGCCATTTGTCCGTCATGCCCCAGAAAAAGGGCTTCATGAAAAGCTTGTCCCAGCGTCCCGCCAGATGCTCCTCATCCATCAACGCGATGATATCGGCCTGTTCCAGCCACATCTTGCGATGTGCATCCATCGGCAGATCATGGGCGAGCGCGCGGGCGAGCAGGACGCCATTGATGCCGCCCGCCGAGGCACCGGCAATCGTGTCCACGAAGATGCGCAGATCAAGCGAGCGGCCGATGGCCTGAATGAGATCAAAGTAGATATCTTCCGTATCTGTCTCGCGATCCGCATGATCGATATCGACATAACGCGCATCGGCGCGGTGGGAGCGGGCGAGATCATGGTGATAGACGCGCGAGGCGCGGACCAGCTTCAGAATCTCTTTCGTCACGCCATGCATGTAGATGGCGAGCGAAACGCCGCCATAACAGACAAGCGCGATCCTGAGTTCCTTTTCCTTCATGCCCCACCGCCCTGGCAACCTGCGCCCCGAAGCGCCCCAGCGAATCCGCCGCCGCCCGCAGTCTAGGCGAGCAGCTATTCACGACCAATTACGATGATCAATGCCAGTATGCCCTACCGGCGGGGCATTGTAGGAAAATGGCTAAGTCATTGAATTCAATGGTGGACGGTACTGGACTCGAACCAATGACCCCTGCGATGTGAATGCCAAACCAAGCCACGTGAGTAGACTCAGTCCTGATCGCCGGATTCCGAAAAGCGCAGAAACGCCAAAGAGTTAGGAGTCTAGCGTGTGCTGATCAAATCGTCATGAAACAGCGCCTCGATGACGGAAAAATATGCTGCGTGTAACAGGAGTGTGCCAAGAACTTTCGATCCACGTTGCCACTACCGTCTTATGGTCGGGCTCGTATATGCTGTTTCCAGCTGACGAGCTTGAATTGGGGGGGGGGCAGGTCTGAAACGGGTACGCCTTGTTTCGAGTGATAAAAGAAGCGCTTTTTCAGTTTTTCCAGACTTTTACGTTCAGCGTTCTTCGATGAAGACGCTGCACTCCTTTGAGTGAGACATGAGGTTGTCGATCCCCGCGGTCACATCCCATCTCAAGTTGACCCTCGTTCCATCGTCGACGGTCTGGATCGTTACAACACGATCATGGAAGTGACGGTCGCGTCCGGAGCGATGGTGGAACTCGGGCGTAACGGTGACTCCCGCAGACCGCAGCTCTGCGCGCAGAGCGCTTGATTGGGCTTGCGGCGTGTCTGGTTTGCCGTGATCTGGATTCCATACGATCATGAGCCGTGCTATTTCGACGCCGGCATTGAGCGCCGTTGCTATGAAACTTGCCAAACGTTGGCGATTATGCGGGCGAACGCCACACCATGGATCCTCGATCTCAAGTGCAACGCGACGCCCCACAACACTCTGAAACAGTGGCGCGAGTGCGCGGACAGTTCCCGGACGGAAGCGGAAGACGCGCAGGCGTTCGGTGAGCCCAACCAACGGTGCGGGCAGTGGTCGGATACTGGATTGAACAGAAGCGAGCCAACTGTCGCGTACTGGGGATGAAAACAGATGGCTTACTCCGACGAGAGGACCGGCAAGAGCGGGCGCCGCGTTCTGCTCAGCAAAAAATGCTTCAACGGATGCATCCGACCCGCTTCCTTTCAGAATGGATAGGCGGGGTACACGGGCCAAATCACCATTCAGAATTCCAAAGCGCAGTAACCCAGATTTTTCAAGTGGCGCAAGCCGATAGGCGATATCCCGATCAAGACCTGTGGGCGTGCCCGCTTCAACTGCTCCCGGAGGAAGTATGTACAGGGCATGACGATTCGGTGCTTCCTCGAGCCAGTTTCTCAGCGCCACGGTGCTGGCTAATGCTTCAGCTCGATCTTCGGCACCCCACATTCTTGGGGACGAGACTGCAACAAGGGATGCGCTTTCAATCCGTACCCTTAGAGTCGCAGCAGAAGTCTGTGCCACAGGAATAGCTGCGGCTGGAGCATGAGCGGGGCGCGGTGTCGACTCTGCAAGTAGGTCACGCAACCAATTTAACACTGGATGGCGATCAAACTGCTCCCAATGAGCCTGGTTGGAGTAGTCATTCAGACACCGCGAGCAACTTGTCTCGCAGGTTGAGCCTCGAGGACAATCAAGGATTGCGATTGCCCGACCGAGTAACACTCGGGCCGAGAAGCGAGAGTCCTCAAGCAACCGGCGACAGTAACCAGCACCACCCGGGACCGAGTCTGAAAGGACTACCAGTAGTGCCGCGCCGAGAAGTTCGATGGTCGCGCGCAGGTCTCTTGGGTCGGTTTCGATGACGTCGGCTGCTGCAAGCCTCACAGCCTCCGCCAGTGTTCTAAGAAAACCATCTCGAGCAGCCCGCCGCTCGGCGTCTGTGGAGCGATCGGAAAAGTCGGGGACCTGTTGGTCAAAACGGATGCCACGAATATCCGTCTCGAAGACATGTGCTAAATCCACGGGCCACCGGAGAAGTTCCACTGGGCATCGATCTCCGGTTCGAGGGTTTTCGTGCACTGCTCGTATCTCCAGTCCGCCGAGAGCCTCTTGAGGCGCAGGTCGTGCATGCTCGCAGACAGGACACCAGAGATAGCCAGCACCCAACGGTCCGCGGTTCAAGACGAGCATGCGTCCAGGTTGGCTTCCCTCCGGCGCTATGGCCGGGGCAAAGAAATGCGTGACGCGTGCGAGGTCTGATGCCTGGAAGTCCTCAGGGCGCGCACGTGTAAGGAGCCGGGCTTCGTCCACGGGTCGTACGCGCAACCGTGTGGAGCCGGGATCTTTCCCGTGTCGATCAGCATATGACGTAAGGAACCCGACGGGTTCAACAAAGGCGCGGCGTCGCCCGCTGGCTCGAGTGCCGCATTGTGGACAGTTTTCTTCGAAATCATTCCGATCATGGTGCGTTTCTGCATACTGGCAGGTCGTACAAATCCGATGAAATCCGCGTTCCATCCAAGCGTCGCCGGTGCCGACTGTGGCTCTCCGCGTGATGCCAGCAGAGGTCCATATTCTGCCACCGGCCACAACTTCGGCGCCCGGTGCATATTCAGCGATTGCCACTGTGGCGTCTCGATCAAGCTGCAACGCTCGTTCGTCTGATGCGGCCGTCTGGGGGCCTCGTTCCGTAACAATCTCGAGATGAATCGAGTGAACCGGGAAGCTGTAGGTCGGTATGACAGCAGCGCGCGACAGGGCCTCAACCAGGAATCGATCAAGATATCGGCGCATGTCGCCTAGGCGCCCATTCATGCGACCTGATGCGCGCGCGCGGGCTTGCTCATTAGCTTCTGGATCGTCGAGCACAACACGTGCTGTTTCGTAGGCGTCATTGAGCTCGCGCCAGCGTGCGCACGTACTCCGGATCCAACGCGTTATTTCTTTATGCGTGTGCTCAGTTAGTTCGCCCGCGACGAGACCAACATGATCAAGCCCTGCCGGGAGTGAGGATACCATGCGCTCAGCAACCGCATGTGCGGCAACTCCGGCCTCCGAAGCGAGCCATGTTGAAATATCTGTTAGCAGCGCGATCTCAGCCGCTTCGTCCAAGCGCTCACCCAGTACATCGCGCAGCCGCGGAGCGCCTGTACGTGTGTGGCCAGCCAGACGGTGATCCAACCAACCTGCCAGCAGGCACGAGACCTGATGCCTTCGGAAGAAGCTTGGGTTCTCCAGTGTCAGATAGGGCGCCGGCGGGAGGGTCTCAAGATAACCACGCAAATCGTTGAACTGTGCCTGATCATACCTGCTGGACCTTGCCATCATCAAAGCAACAGGAGCAGCCTGCGCGCGACGACCAGCGCGACCGGCGCGCTGTTGATAATTAGCGATACCCGGCGGGACATTCCGACAAAAAACAGCTTCTAGCTCACCTAAATCGACGCCCATTTCCATCGTCGTGGTGCAACTGAGCAGGTTGATTTCTCCTTTTCGGAACCGCTCCTCAATCTCGGAACGTTCCGTTGTCGATATGGCAGCCGTGTGCTCCCGCGCGATACCGCTCAGCGGTTGACCTTCATACCGAACGAGGTAGTGATTGCGCTTGCGCATTTCCGCGCGTTCGGCGATAGAAACGGGAACCGTTCGCCCTGTACAGCGCCAAGCGGTACATGCTCCACCGAGATCGATTTGGCTGAACACACCGCAACTTTCGCAACGGCGCAATTCCGTTTCATCGGGTACCTCGAAGCGCATGGCAGCTAGGTTCAGCACATGACCAAGGCCCCCCGGTAGCAGAAGACGGTGTCGGGGTCGGGTAGCTTCCTCCCAGAAAGCAGACAAAATATCTCTCGCTTGTTCTTCTGGGATTCCAAGTCTCTCGACTAACACCCACAGCGGCCGATTGAGACGCCCTTGTTCAGAGAGCAACGCACGCACTCGGCGGCTCTTGTGGGTCCGCGTCAACGACCATGAAATGTCAGCACTCGCCAATCCCTCTCCCCAAATGGATTCGTCTGTTAGATCAATCACCTCCAGTGTGTTGATTGCTCTTGATTGCCGAATGAGATCGAGAAAAAAGCTGACCAGAGCCGGTGCCATTCCTCGATGCTCGGGCGGGACCCTTTCTGCTAGTCGTTGTGCGATCCGTGTGTCTCCCTCGTAACGCACTTTGATCAGGCCGAGGGATTCAAGCGATAGTCGGAGAGGGCCACCACAAAGATCGGCTGCGATCAGGGCGATTAGGCGATCTTTGGCGGTGTTGCTATTTAGAGGTTCCGGATTGCGCCGATCATAAAGCTTGAATCCGTGTCGCTTTAGGGACGCCCAGACACCATCGCGCAACCCCATGAGGTCCAAAACTTCATTGGTTTCTCTGCGCAAGGCTTGGACCATGGCAGCACGGAGTGCCTGATCCCGTGCGGTTCGCTCGAAGAATGGAGCGAAGAACGCGGCGTCCTGCCGGTTGTCGGCAAAAACGAGAAGATTCCTTCCCTGCATTGGGGCTTCTGGTGATCGCCCCTGCGGCGGTGGCAGAGCTTCGAGCAGCGCCTGTGCAGTGACCGACGCAAGTGCATCGTCACCAGGATGGATTGAGGTGACTGGCTCTGCAAAGCGTCCACCGGTCGCTCCGCAAGACAAGCAGTTTCGAACATAGCTGCGACGCTCCTCGGCATCATCTCGCATCGGTGCTTCGGCAAGCGAGAGGACGCCCTCTTCAGGGCTGTCGGCCAACTCGCCTGTGTTGGCGAAGAAGTGGAAAGAAGGCTCCTCATGAGGAGCTTCGTCCAATTCGTCAGAATCTGTCTCAGTCGTGGCCTTCCCACCACTGATCAATCTCAATACCCGGCGTTTAGCTGCCGGGCTGATCTCAGGGCGCGGGTGAAGCATTGTTCCATCATCCCAGCCCTCCACGTAAGGCTCCCCGCAGTTGCGGCAGACGAGAAGGGGATAAGCCGGGACTCCATCGATGTGTGTGCCGTTACGCGAAAGTCGGAACTCCGCCCAGTTCTCTGCGCCATTTGCAGATAACTTTAGTGCGACACCTTCCACGCCGGAGGCGGCGAGATGAAAGCGGGCCGGGAGAAGGGGATACGCGCCTGGGGTGGAAGGGCGGGCAAGAACTCCCAGCGAGATCAGTGCCGTCAAAGCTGCCTGCGCCTTATCCCGGGGCTCGGACGCAAATACCCGCGCCGCGAGATCGGCGAATGGTAACGCTCGCTCCTTGAGCGCGCTCGCCACGTCGCGAACCTGTTTGATGGTGGCTAACCGCGCAGTAAGCGCTTCGCCGAAAGCTTGTGCAGGATCAAGGACAAACGCTTTGAGGTCTGCTTCCCCCATAGCCCTGTTCCAGTCCTCAATCAAATAGTCGGTATTCTCCGCTGTGAGGCATCCTTGTTCTCGTAGCGCTGAGAGTACACGTCCTGCTCTAATCCATTTGGACGCGGAAATTGCATGCGTTTCGGCGTCCCCGATTAAGGATGGATGCAATTGTCGTTCTGCAGTGATTACAGCGCTGTCACCGCTCGGAAAGGGTTCCCCGAACAGGTCTTCTGCGAAGCGAGCGAGTTCCTCTCGCCGCGCCGGGTCTAGACTTGCTGAAGTCCCGACACAACGGATCTGCCCTTGGGGTATGCCGAGTCGTGCTTTCAGCTTTCGCAGGAGGAAAGCGACTTCGATGGCTTGGGCCCCGGTGTAGGTATGGACTTCGTCGAGTACCAGCCAACGGATATCTGCCGCGTTCAACAAGGCACGGTTACGCGGCAAGAGAAGGATGTGCTCAAGCATGGCGTAATTGGTGACGAGGATATGCGGCGGTCTCTCGAGCATCTCGTCCCTTGCGAGTAACCAGTTTCGCGGGGCGTGGCGAGCGTCGGGGAAGTCAGCCTGAAAGGTGGGTGTGGCGACTAGCCGTATTTCTTCGTCCAGCCTCGTCGCATTAGAGCGTACCTGCCCAGTGAAGCGCCCGAGTGTGATGCCAGGATCGCCAAGATCTCGGAACAGGAGCCGGGCAATGCGGTGCATCTGGTCGTTTGCAAGAGCGTTAAGGGGATAGACCAGAATTGCTCGAACGCCGGGTCGCTCCAATTCTCCTTGGCGAAGCAGATCGTCGATAAGGGGGAAAAGAAAGGATTCCGTTTTGCCAGAGCCGGTGCCGGTTGCGACGAGATAGTTCTCGTCGCGACAGATGGCCGCGTCCTGATGCAAGTGAAGTCGTCTCTGCCAGAGGGACTGTCCTTCATCACTTTTGGCGAGGGCTGACCAAATCTCGTGCAATACACCACTTGCGACGAGTTCCTCGATGCTTCTACCCTTTTCAAAGTCTGGCAGACTCTCGACAAACGGACCCCGGACCAACTCTGCCTGTGCGCACGCATCGGCAATGGCGCGAGACAGGCGGGGTGCCCGCGCAGATGAGACGGCGGCGGCTGTTGTGATGTAGCGCGCCAGCGTCCTGCTAAGGTCGTCCCTGAAGTGGATTGGGTCGAGTTCAGTCATGGGCGTTCCTTCGCTATCTGCCACAGCAATAAATGAAAGGCGAAGAGCTCTGGGGCTAAACGCAGCATGAATGCTACACTGGTCAGAGCTTGCGCTTGCGTCATTTCGGCTCTCTTGGAAAGGCCTTCAACGTACTCTGCCACCGAGTTCAAGCGGCTCGCCCGCGCAAATCCGGAGAGGAGCGCAGAGCTCCACAGATCGACCTGTGCTGGCTCCTCAGAGTCCTGATTACGATGTGGAGCGGGAGGACGAAGATATGGGGATGCTAGGCTCCAGGCCGCCTGCATCACACGTTGCAGCGATTCCTGACGACGGCTGTTGGGTCCCACGTTGGCCGTGTCATCAGTGAACAGACCGGCAGCATTGAGACGCTCGACAAGCCGCAGATGTGCTGCGCGCCAGTGGTCGGGCCCAAGCAACGGTGAACCACGCCAGAACCAGCCCGCCGATGGATCGGTGTCGACTAATGGCAGGTTTTTAAAGAACGTTGCTGCATCGAACCCCTCCAGTCTCACGCCTTGTTCGCGCGCCTCCGGCAGGTTGCGAAAGGCTAGGTAGACTGTGGGGTGGAGATGAGACAGCTCGCGCAGGCGCGCGGTATTGAGTGTAGCAAGTGCGGCCATTTCGGCGACCCCAGGATCAGCGGACGCCGCCAGCGACGCGAATGACTGCGGCGGCGCAGCATATAAATCTTGCGCGAACTGCAGCGGGTGGAGGATCGGTACCCAGCCGGGGGCTGTGTGGTCGGGAGGCGGCATGCTGGCTGCTCGCATTATTGCACCGTCACCTCCGCGCAATTCTCGCAATCGGCAACCGAGTTCTCGCCAGCGCGGCACTAATGTGCGTTCCAGCGTGGGCCAGCACTCTGCAGCATAGCAATCCGCCAGCCAGCGACTAAGTGTCTCGAAACGGCGCTGAAGCTCTTCAGGCTGCACAAAGTCCTTCACTGATGAGTTTGTAATGGCGACGGAAAAACTATCGCCTCGCGAACTCCGCAGAGGCCTCCAGCTATTGCGTCCATCAGGTCGTATTAAAAGTTGGGCCAGACAGCAACCATTTCCAAGCCAATCGGTATTGATTGTCAGCTCTATCTCGTACGCATCGCCGTCAATCACCTCGGCATGAAACCATTCTGGCTGACGCGTTGCCACCGGCCGATGTCGAAGTGCAGATTCTGCAAAAACGACGGTGCCGGTTTCATCCTCGACTTCAACAGCCACTGCATCGATAACTTCCCTAAATTTCATCCGTAGCCGGATCGCGTTGTGCGCCGGAAGGAAGATGATTGCCTGAGGAGCGAGTGCAGCAACCAGTTCGAATAGCAAGACTTCCGAACCGTTTTCACGCTTAAGTAACACACGTTCATCGGAGGCGGGCGTCAGAAGGTCCAGAACTGCAAGACTGCGGGTTAGTCCTCCATAGAATGGCCGATCTTCGCGTCGTCCACGAATGATCAACTGTGCTTTTGGATCTGGGCATCGAATGCTGACCGTATCAAAGCGATCGTCTTCACTAACCGAGAGCCGCGTACCAAGCGGGAGCAGGGAAACGCTGCCCTCGGTGCGTCGCCTTGATACGGTGACGTCAGGCCAAGGTAGATCGAATGGAACATGAACGCCTTCAATCTCAAATACAGCACGAGCGACGTTATATCCCCCGCCGGGATCGAGATTGAGTTGTCCGCGATCGTCGAGACAGACGTAAAGGCATTCGTCCTGAACAAGATTACGTACCGGGCGCTTGCTGCGGAATAAAGTGCTATCAGAGCCGCAGAATCCGGGCCATACCCATGCGGCGAGCGCGATCCCAGAGCCGTGCAGCTCGGCGTGATTGTCGCCAGGTGCCATCAGTTCCATCCGAAGACGTACAGGATCTGCTGCCTCCGCTTCTTTGAAACAAGCGAGCACCTCATCCATTCCGACTTCACCAAAACCATCGTCTGAGATCGACACATCGATAAGACATGACTCCTCGCCGAGCGCAACCCGTAACGCTCGTGTCTCGGAGTGCCGCAATCCGGTTTCGATCCGAATGCGGGCAGAAGGTCCATAAAGCTCACCCCGTGGGCCGCTGCCGATTACGGCGCCGTTCAGCGAAAGGCGCCTTCGCAGGCGGGCCTTGAGATGCGTTCGCATGCCTTCGAAGTCGAGTGCGACGGGGCGTGATCCGAGTGTAGCGAAACCGACAAAGCTATCGGCTTCCGGTTCAAGAGAGGGTTCTCCTCCAAGAGAGAAGGGGCTCCGGGCTAGGATAACGATGTCCGTCGAGTCCAATTCGACATCGACTGAGTCTTGCGGGATATCACGAAGGTAATGACCGGTGATTCTATCAAACGCGGCACATCCCCCTTGAGAGAGAAAATTAAGGTGCCCGATTTGGCCTGAAATTTCCCAACGGATCACATGAGGCCAAGGCTGAGGTATAGTCCAGTCCTCACCGCCGCGCAAACGGAGTGGCCGTTGCGCACTATCTTGCCAGAGGCGAATGTGTCCCTCGCTCCGGGGCAGCCGCAAGATAAGTCCTCCGAAGTGCCAGTGGAGCTGAGGGCGCGGTGCAAGCGCCTCGCTTATTCCTCGGCCCGTTACTCGCCTCGTTTCCCTCAGTCTTTGATCATAGATATGCTTGAAACACTCCTCGAACTCGATCCTAGGGACGAAGGTGTCCGGATTTTGGCGTATTCGTGCGAATAAGGTCGCATGCCAAGCAGTCTCGTCCCAGAGGATTGCGCGACGAAGTACATTGACCGTAGACGGAAGAAAATAAAGAGAATCGTCCTCCCAGCGGTTCAGGAGCGCGGTCGTTTCCACAGGCGGCGGGCCAAAAGCTGTTTCATGTCTCAGAAACGCGTCGATCAAGTATGGAAGTTGTGCTTGGCTTACGCCAGCGTGGAGAAGGTATACGTCGACATTGCGATCGAAGCCCCGAGTGGGCAAACCAAACTTTTCACAAACGCTGCAAAATGAGTGGAACAGAACATTCCGATCGTGCTGATAGTCGAGCGGAATGCCTAACGTATCGGAGATATGCGGATACACCGCATGGCCCGCGTCGCCATAGCCCTCGTTAAGCGAATTAGTGACCAGCCATGTCGCTAGATTGGGAAATTGACGGAAGAACGCTTTCAGTCTGTCGGGGCGGCCACCCAAGAACTCTCTTGCAAGATTAACAGCACGATCACGCGTGGAGTCGTCAAGCGAGATAAGGCCGATGAAGGGAGGTGCTCCTGTTTGTTGGCGTCGTCTGCTAATTAAAAAGTCTACTGTTCTGCAATCCACGGTGCGCATTTCCCCCTTGCCGCGTTCACCTGCTGCGGACCCTGTCCACCGTCGGTCAGATTATGGACAAGAAGAAACAACTGGCAAATATTTGAACAAGCGGCTGGTTGCTTTGTGCCGGAGGTCATGAAAGCGCAGGTCCGCAATCCCTGCCTTCTTCACGATCCGCTGCCATGAGAGTTTTACAGCTTCCGGAGACATCGGCGGGGCCAGCACTTCATTCCGGCGCCGCACCAGCTCTCGCTCCCGCAATATCCGTATGGCCTCGGGAGTTCGAGGTACGGTACGGGAGAGGCCATTCTTGGTGAGGGGCAGATGGGCGGTCCGCGCTTGGAACTCAATATGTTGCCACGGCAAATTAAGTAGCTCGCTTCGTCGCATTGCCGTTTCCACAGCAAGTCGGATCACAGGCTCGATAAGTCTGTTGCGGCAGGTTTTCGATGCTGCGATTAGTGCTTCGAACTCACCATCTTTCAGACGGCGAACTCTCCCGGGCGGACGGACAAGCTTGCGGACCATTGTCACGGGGTTGCTTGGATTAGGCAGACCCCATTCTTGCTGTCCAATTTTGATTGCGTGCTGGATGAGGCCCAGATCCTTGTTCACGGTAGCCGGGCCAACTTCCATCCTCCGTTGGTCGCGATACTCGGCCACATGTTTGGCGGAGAGTTGTTCCAACGTGTGGGCGCAGATTGGTCGTCTGAGTAACGTCAGCAATACCGCCGTCTCAGGATCGCGTCCCCGCTTGCGAGGGGTGATTTCGTCTTTGTATCGCCGGAGCACGTCACCCAAGCAACCAGTATCCGCCTGTTGCTCGATCTGGCGCGCCCAGAGTGATGCGTCGGCTTTGGTCGGGAAAGTTTTGGTTAGAGGCGGCAGACCTTTGCGGGGGACAACAGCCTGCCATTTGGTACCGCGTTTGCGAAACGTCGCCATTCGAAAACATCCAGTGTGACAAAAGTGTGCCAAACCGGCGTTTCAGCGATTTTCTATGGAATTGTCCGAGGGGTTAACCCATTGAATTGTTTCGTGAATTCAATGGTGGACGGTACTGGACTCGAACCAGTGACCCCTGCGATGTGAACACAGTGCTCTACCAACTGAGCTAACCGTCCCCTGTGGGCGCGATGGGCGCCGATCTCGTTCGGGAGCACGTCTATATGCTTTGGTTCGGCGCCAAGTCAAGCCGTTCGCGGGGTTTTGCGGGCGGGCAGGGCGGGGTAGGCTGGTGTGAGAGAAAACGGGGAGGCCCGATGCCAGACAGATCGCAGCTCAGAACGGCCGCAACGCTTGCGCGGCTTGCGATGCGTGGTCTGGGGCGGAGGCTGAAACCGCGCGCCCTCGGCCCCGCTTCTGGCCCGGCTTTCGAGCGGGCGATGACGGCGCTTCTGGCCGAGCCCGCGGTAGCCGCGCATATAGGCGAGGCGCGCTGCCTGACGCTCCGGCCGGAGGATCAGTGGCAGGCGGCAGGCTTCAGCGTTACGCCCGGTGATGAGGTGACAATTATCGCGGCAGGCGGCTTCTGGGCCTCGAAACTGCTCGATCTCGGCTTTGGGGCGCGTATCGGCCTCTGGTTGCGGACTGGCGCGGGCACGGCGATCTGCAAGACGCCCGGCAATCACTCCACCGTCACCATGGTGGCGGGCGGGCTGCTCGAAGTGGTGGCGAAGCCGCCGGGTGAATGGGCGGATGAGCAGGGGCATTTCGATCCCGCCTATCCGCGAGAAGGCCTCTCCGGTGAGATCAGCGTCTGTGTGATCCGGTGGAAGGGCGCGGCGCTTGCCGGCCTCGAGGCACTGGCTCTAGCGGGTGACTATGAAGGGCTTGTCGCGGCGGCGCTTGAAGAGGCGCGTCACCCCGTTCCGCCGCCGGAAGGCTGGCGCTATCTCTGGCGGCTGGGCGAGGGCCGCATCTTTCGCGAGCATCATGCGGCGGATACGCACAGCATCTGCTGCCATACGGCAGGAGATGTCGGCATCTTGCAATTCCCGGCCGATTTTCCGTTGACGGAGGAAACGCGCCTGCGTTGGCGGTGGAAGGTGGACCGACTGCCCTGCGATCTGCCGGAAGATATTCAGCCGACGCATGACTATCTCTCCATCGCCGTGGAATATGATAACGGGCAGGACCTTACCTATATGTGGTCGTCATCGCTCGCCGAAGATACGATTTTCCGCTGCCCGCTTCCCTATTGGGACAAGGTGGAGACACACTGGGTCGTACGCTCAAACCCCACCAATCTTGGCAAATGGCTGTCGGAAGAACGCTCGCTTCGCGCTGATTACGCAAAGGCCATTGGCGCGCCGCCCGCACGCATCACCCGCATCTGGCTCATTGCCGTCAGCGTTTTTCAGCGGCAGGAAGGCATTTGCGAATATACGGGAATTGAACTCGCTGATGGCGAGCGGGTGCTGAAAGTCCTCTAGCACCGCCTTCAGCCGAAGTGAGCCGGAAGCAGCTTTGCGAGGGCCGCGGGGAATTCATCATAATGGTCGATGGTCACATCAGCTCCAAGCTCCGCCACCGGAATGCGCGTATAGCCGAAGGTGACGCAGATGGAAGGGATGCCGGCATTCTTCGCGGCATAAATATCCGCCTCGCTGTCGCCCACCATCACCGCATAGGCCTTGTCGCCGCCAAGCTGCCGGATTGCCTCAAGGAGATGTTCTGGGTCCGGCTTCTTCACCGGAAGCGTATCTCCGCCGATCACGACCGGGAAATAATGGTCAATGCCAAGCGTCTCAATCAGCTTGCGCGAAAGGCTTTCCACCTTGTTGGTGCAGACGGCCATGAGCGCGCCCGCATCGGCCAGACGATCAAGCTGATCGCGCATACCGGGCCAGAGTTTCGTGTGGTCAGCAATATGATGTTCGTAATAGTCGAGGAACTCGGCAAAGCTCTGGTCGAGCAATTCTTCGCTCGCCTCCTCCCCTGTTTCCCGGAAGCCGCGCTCAAGAAGCAGCCGGGCGCCGCCACCCACAAGATGACGGACACGCGCTTCGGACACGCGTTCGCGCCCATGCAGTTCAAGGATCACATTGAGCGTTTCGCAGAGATCAGCCGCCGTGTCGGCCAATGTGCCGTCGAGATCGAAAAGCAGGGTAGGGCGCATGACTTCACCGTTCAAATTGAGCGGTGCCTGTCTCGCATGGCCGCCTGATTGTGGCAAGCCTGCGCCGGTTTCTTCGCGGCAGGGGCGTCAATCAGCCGCTTTCAGCCCTTCGCGCGACCATTCGGCAAGCCCCTTGAATGTCTGCTCGTAACAGGCAAGCCCGTTGGTGATGATATTCTCCCGCCAGGAAAGACGGCGCGGGGCGTAATCCTCTCTTATTTCCTCGAAATAGGCAGGTGCTTCCAGCGCATCGAAGCCGCCAATGAAGCGCAGCCACCGCTCCAGCATCGGCACGCGCATGGCCTTTGCGGCGTTGTTTTTCGCGAGCGCCGAACGGAACTCGATGACGGCACCGGCAAACTGGACGCGCGGTCCGAGCATGTCTTCAATGCCCGAGAACATGGTACCGCGCCGTGTCGGGCGCTTCGAGCCCCACATGGCGTCAACGGTTTTCGGGTCGAGCGCATTGCGCCCCCACCAGTCGCCCGCGCGCCGATAGGCGGGGCTGCCGGGTTCGGAATAGCAGAGATGGATTAACTCGCCATCGCCCACCGGACCAGAATGCCAGTCGATGAAGCCGACCCGATGCACATGTGACAGCATGCGGGCAACGATGCCCTGCAACACGATGTTCGACCATTCAGGCTTCGTGCCGCCGAAATGATAGCCGTCCGGGTGCGTGTATTGCCCGCGGCTGATCGCATCTTCGAGCGCCCATTGCCCGTGCCGCTCCACAAAGCGCGCGCCCGCCGCCAGCATTTTCTGAACGGCGGCATCACTCAGTGAGTCCGGGCAGAGAATGCGGTGCAGTTCCTCGTAAAGCGGGTTAGCGGGATGCGGCTTTGTGTGGTCCACGAAATTGCGATTGAGATCGACATTGTTTTCGGTGCCGCGCAGGCCCCAGGCAAAGCCGAACGGGTTCAGCGCATGCACCATGATGACCCCCACGCCCGCGGGTAGCGCGCGGGGGCCGACTTCGCGGATCCAGGCCGTCTGCACAGCGGAACCACCATAGCCTTCAGCGCCATGTGTGCCGCTGATATTAAGAAGCACTGTTTCGGCGTTTGCCGGGCCGAACCGGGCCACATCCGTGAAAAGCCGTGCGCCATTCGGACCGAACCCATGCGGATTCTCAAAGGAAGCCAGTTGCCCGCCTGCTGTCTGCGCGGCATCAAGAAAGCGCTGCCGGGCTTCCTCATAGGTCTCCGAAAAATACTCACTGACCTTCATGTGTTTCCGTGGTCTTTGCTCGGGGGTCTTTCCGGCATGGGCCGGGGGGTGCTAACAAGGGCATGGATAAGGCGCGCCAAAGGGCCATATTACAGCTGGCCTGAGACTATATGATGTAGTGCGACGGATAAACGCAAGAAAGCGCGCCCAAACATAGCAGATTCTGGAATCTCTCATGACGCTTACCTCTCGCCTCAAGGACAAGTCCCTGCTGAAAACCCTTTGCTTTATCAATGGCGAATGGGTGGGGGCGGATGCGCCGCAGATTGACGTGACAGACCCGGCAACGGGCGAGAAGATTGCGAGCGTGCCCTCGCTTGGTACGCAAGAGACGCGCGAGGCGATCGAAGGCGCTTCCCGCGCGCAGGAGGAATGGGCCGCGCGCCCGGCGAAGGAGCGTTCCGTCATTCTCCGCCGCTGGTTCGAACTGATGATGGAAAATCAGGACGATCTCGCCGCTATTCTCACGGCAGAGCAGGGCAAGCCGCTGGCCGAGGCAAAGGGCGAAATCGCCTATGCCGCTTCCTTCATCGAGTTCTATGCCGAAGAGGCAAAGCGTATCTATGGCAGCATCGTTCCTGCGCCGACCAATGATCGCCGCATCGTGGTTCTTAAGCAGCCCGTCGGCGTCTGCGCGGCGATAACGCCTTGGAACTTTCCGGCGGCGATGATTACGCGCAAGGCCGGTCCCGCGCTTGCAGCAGGTTGCACCATGGTCGTGAAGCCTGCGACCGCGACGCCGCTTTCCGCCTTTGCACTGGCAGAGCTTGGTCAGCGCGCGGGGCTTCCTTCCGGTATTCTGAGTGTGATTACGGGCAAGGCAGGCGCCATCGGCGGCGAAATGACGGCGAACCCGCTGGTGCGGAAACTCACCTTCACCGGCTCCACGGAGATTGGCAAGGAACTGATGAGCCAGTCCGCCGCGACCATGAAAAAGGTGTCGTTGGAACTGGGGGGCAATGCGCCTTTCATCGTGTTCGATGATGCCGATATTGATGCCGCTGTTGAAGGCGCTGTTGCATCCAAATATCGCAATACCGGCCAGACCTGCATCTGCACCAATCGTTTCCTCGTTCAATCGGCCGTGCATGACGAGTTTGTCGAGAAGCTGGCAAGGAAGGTCGCCGCCTTGAAGGTAGGCTCCGGCTTCGAAGAAGGTGTTGCGCAAGGTCCGCTGATCGATATGGCTGCGGTGGAAAAGGTCGAGGAGCATATTGCTGATGCGCTCGCGGGCGGTGCGAGGCTGCATACCGGCGGCAAGCGCCATGCGAAGGGCGGCACCTTCTTCGAGCCGACGGTCATCTCCGACATGAAGCCCGGCATGAAGGTGACGCGCGAAGAAACCTTTGCGCCGCTTGCACCCGTTTTCCGCTTCGAAACGGATGAAGAAGCAGTCGCGCTGGCCAATGACACGCCTTTTGGACTTGCCTCCTATTTCTATAGCCGCGATATCGGGCGCGTCTGGCGCATTGCCGAGGCGCTGGAATATGGCCTTGTCGGCGTCAATGCCGGGCTCATCTCAACGGAAGTTGCGCCATTTGGCGGCTACAAGGAATCCGGACTTGGTCGCGAAGGCGGGCCTTGGGGCATCGAGGAATTTCTCGAAGTGAAGTATGTCGCGATGGCGGGGCTCTGAGTGATGAGTGCTGACGCGCAGAAAAAGGCAGCGGCGCTCCGCGCGCTCGACTTTGTGAGTCCGGGCATGAAACTCGGTCTCGGCACAGGCTCCACGGCGGAACATTTCGTCCGCGCGCTGGGCGAGAAGGTGAGGGGTGGCCTTGAGGTCATTTGCGTGCCTACATCGGAGCGCACGTCAAAACTTGCCGAGAGCCTTGGCATCCCGATCGCCGGGCTTCACCAGGTTCAGCGCCTCGATCTGACGGTGGATGGTGCAGATGAACTCGACAGCAAGCTGCGGCTTATCAAGGGCGGCGGTGGGGCCCTGCTGCGCGAAAAGATTGTCGCCACAGCATCCGAGCGGATGATCGTGATTGCGGATGCCTCCAAAGTCGTGACGACGCTCGGTGCCTTTCCGCTGCCGGTGGAAATTGTTCCCTTCGGCGCAAGCGTGACAGCGCGGAAGATCGCCGAAGTCGCAAGCGCGCTTGGCTGCACGGGTAAGGTTTCGCGCCGCGCTGATGAATATGGCGAACCCTTCTTCACCGACAGCGGCAACTTCATCTATGACTGCGCCTTCAGCAAGATCCCGGAACCGGACAGTCTGGCCCCGGCGCTCAATGCTATTCCGGGCGTGGTGGATAACGGGCTCTTTATCGATATTGCAGCGCTCGCCATTATCGGTTCGCCGTCGGGCATCGAGCTGATCGAGAAGAAATAACAAACCGGACAGGGATGCGGGAGCTGCAGCCATGAGCAAATATAATTACGACCTTTTCGTCATTGGCGCGGGTTCTGGCGGCGTGCGAGCCGCGCGTATCGCTGCAAGCTATGGCGCGAAGGTGGGAGTTGCCGAGGAATATCGCGTCGGCGGCACCTGCGTTATTCGCGGCTGCGTTCCGAAAAAGCTTTTTGTCTATGCAAGCCACTATTCCGAAGAGTTCGAGGAAGCGGCAGGCTTCGGCTGGACGGTGGGTGAGCGCTCCTTTGACTGGAAGACGCTTGTTGCGAACAAGAACAAGGAGATTGACCGGCTGAACGGCATCTATATCCGCAATCTCGAAAAGGCGGGTGTCGAGATCATTCAGAGCCGCGCGACGGTCAGGGATGCGCATACGGTTCGCCTTGAGGCGGAAGACCGGGAAGTGACGGCGGAGCGCATTCTCATCGCCGTTGGCGCGACGCCCTACATGCCCGACGTGCCGGGCATTGAACATGCCATTTCATCGAACGAAGCCTTCCATCTTGAGGAATTGCCGAAGCGCATTGTCGTGGTCGGCGGTGGCTATATCGCGGTGGAGTTCGCAGGCATTTTCAACGGGCTTGGCGTGGAGACGAAGCAGCTTTATCGCGGTCCCCTTTTCATGCGCGGCTTCGACGATGATCTGCGCGAAATGCTCGCCGAAGAGATGATGAAGAAGGGTGTAGGCCTGCGCATGAACAGCGACATCGCCTCTATCGTCAAAAAGGATGGCGAGCTGGAACTGACGCTGACAAGCGGCGAGATTCTGAAAACCGATGCCGTGATGTATGCGACGGGCCGCATACCGCTCACCAGGGGGCTTGGCCTTGAAGAAGCAGGTGTGAAGCTCGGCAAGTCCGGTCAGGTGATCGTCGATGAATATTCGAAGACCTCGGTAGACAGCATCTATGCCGTAGGCGATGTGACGGACCGCGCGAACCTCACCCCCGTGGCGATCCGCGAGGGCCATGCCTTTGCCGACACCGTCTATGGCGGCAAGGATGTGAAGGTCGATCATTCGATCATCCCGACGGCGGTCTTTTCCCAGCCGGAAATGGGCACGGTCGGCCTCACCGAAGCCCAAGCGCGGGAGCGCGGCGAGATTGATCTCTACAAGACTGCCTTTCGCGGGTTGAAGAACACGCTTTCCGGCTCGCAGGAGCGAACCTTCATGAAGCTCGTGGTGGATGCAAAGACCGACAAGGTCCTCGGTGTCCATATTCTGGGGCAGGGGGCTGGCGAACTCATCCAGGCGGTCGGCATCGCGGTCACGATGGGGGCAACCAAGGCCCAGTTTGACGCCACCATTGCCGTCCACCCCACAGCGGCGGAAGAACTGGTGACATTGCGCGAAAAATGGCAGGCCCCGCTGGTCAAGGCCGCGAGCTGAGCGGCTTTTCTGCGTCTCCAAGCCAGATCAAGGGCTTAGGCTTCCATTCAGGGGTCTTGTGGATTATATATCCGCCTTCCATATGGAAAAGGCGGGTTCAGGAAGAGAGCCTGAACCCGCATTTTTTCGTGCGTTTCGGAGACAAAGACGATGGCGGAGAACTGGAAACCGGAGAGCTGGCGCTCAAAGCCCGCAAAGCATCTCCCGGCCTACCCGGATGAGGCGGCTCTGGCCGCTGTGGAAGCGCGCCTGCGCTCCTATCCGCCGCTCGTGTTTGCAGGTGAGGCCCGCAAGCTGAAAGCAGATCTCGCAGAGGTCTGCGAAGGCCGCGCTTTCCTGCTTCAGGGCGGCGATTGCGCCGAGAGCTTTGCCGAATTCTCCGCCGACAATATCCGCGACACGTTCCGCGTGCTGCTGCAGATGGCAGTGGTGCTGACCTTTGCGGCCGCCTCGCCCGTGGTGAAGGTGGGCCGCATCGCGGGCCAGTTCGCCAAGCCGCGTTCCTCGCCCACCGAGACCATTGGCGATGTGACGCTGCCCTCCTATCTCGGCGACAACATCAACGGTATCGAGTTCGACGCGGCAGCCCGTGTGCCTGATCCCGAGCGCTTGCTGCGCGCCTATTCGCAGTCGGCCTCGACGCTGAACCTCATCCGCGCCTTTGCGAGCGGCGGCTATGCCGATCTCGATTTTGTGCATCGCTGGAATCTGGGTTTCGTCTCGGACAGTCCCGAAGGCGCGCGTTACGAGGAACTTGCGAACCGCATCACCGAGGCGCTCGACTTCATGCGCGCCTGCGGCGTGGACAGCGCCTCGCAGCCGCAGCTTCACACGACCGAATTCTATACGAGCCATGAGGCATTGCTGCTCGGCTATGAGCAGGCGATGACCCGCATCGACTCCACCACAGGCGACTGGTACGACACCTCCGCCCATATGCTCTGGATCGGCGACCGTACGCGCCAGCCGGACCATGCGCATGTCGAATATATGCGGGGCATCAACAACCCGATCGGCATGAAGTGCGGCCCCTCGCTCGACCCGGACGAGCTTGTACGCCTCACCGACATTCTCAACCCGAAGAACGAGCCGGGGCGTCTCACGCTTATCTGCCGTTTCGGTGCCGAGAATGTGGAGAAGCATCTGCCGCAGCTCATCCGCGCCATTGAGCGGGAGGGCAAGAAGGTTGTCTGGTCCTGCGACCCCATGCATGGCAACACCATCAAGGCATCGTCCGGCTACAAGACGCGGCCTGTGGATCGCATTCTTGCGGAAGTGCAGGCCTTCATGGCTGTTCACCGCGCGGAAGGCACCCATGCGGGCGGCGTGCATTTCGAGATGACCGGCCAGAACGTCACCGAATGCATCGGGGGCGCGCAGGCGATCAGCGAAACGGAGCTTGGCGACCGCTATCACACGCATTGCGACCCGCGCCTCAATGCCAGCCAGTCGCTGGAACTCGCTTTCCTCATTGCCGAAGGGCTGAAGAAGGAGCGGATGGAAAACCGCAACCTCCGGCCAGTGGCGCTGGGTGCGTGGTAAGCGAGATAAATGGAAAAATGAGAAGGCCCGGTAGCGATACCGGGCCTTTTCTTTTCAGCTTACCTTGATGAGACGTCGCCCGAGATTTTCGCCTTCGAAGAGACCGATAAAGGCTGCCGCCGAACCTTCGATCCCTTCGGAAATATCTTCGGTGTAGATGAGCTTTCCTTCGTGGATCCATCCGGCCATCTCGGTCTGTGCCTCACGGAAACGCTTGAAATAATCAAACACCACAAGCCCCTCCATCCGCAGGCGATGCGTGATGAAGCGCGTCACATTGCGGATGCCGACAAGCTCGTTGTCCGCGCGGTTATATTCGCTGACCTGACCGGAAACGACGATGCGGCCATGCTCCTTCATGTTGAGGATCGCCGCATCAAGCATCTCGCCGCCGACATTGTCGAAATAGATATCGACGCCTTCCGGACAATGCTCTCGGATCGCCGAGCGCAGATCAGTGCCGCGATAGGAGAAGCAATCATCGAAGCCGAGGCCTTTGACATAGTCGCACTTTGCCGCCGAACCGGCGATACCGATGACACGGCAGCCTTTCTGCTTTGCGATTTGCCCGGCGGTGGCCCCGACCGGTCCCGCCGCAGAGGAGATCAGAACGGTCTCGCCCGCACGGGGCGCGCCGAGTTCCAGAAGGCCGAAATAGGAGGTGAGGCCCGGAATGCCGAGCACGCCAATCGCGGCGGTAAGGCGGAGCTTGCCGTGAAACATCTCCGGCGAAAGTATCTGCACGCCGCGCCCGTTCGAAATGGCATGTGTCACCCAGCCAAAGCCGCCTGTCACGCGGTCGCCCGGCTTGAACTTTTCGTTCTTCGAGGCTTCGACAATGCCAACCATCGCACTGTCGATGGTCTCGCCAAGGGGAAGGGCGGCCGTGTAGCTATCCCCCGAAAGGCGGCTGCGCATCCCCGGATCGACCGAGTGATATTCCGTGCGGATCAGGATTTCATGCTCGCCAATATCCGGCAGCGTTATTTCTTCCAGCCGGAAGTTCTCAAGCCTCGGCTTTCCTTCCGGCCGCGACGCGAGCACCCAGCGTTTTGCTTTTGTCGGCATTGTTCCTCCCCCGTGTTCCTATTACTCCCCAAACTCGTCATGCCCGGCTTGACCCGGGCATCCAGGGGCTGCTTGCGCAGAGCTTTGTGGCCCTGGATTGCCGGGTCAAGCCCGGCAATGACGAATAAGGTATGGGGATGGAGGCCGTTTACACCGCCTTGTCGGGACCGATCTTCACCAGCATCTTGCCGAAATTTGCGCCCTTGAAGAGGTTGAGGAATGCCTTGGGCGCATTCTCGATGCCTTCTTCCACCGTCTCTTCCCAATGCATCTTGCCGCTCTGAATGAGTGGCCCCATCTCGGCAAAGAATTCGCCGATATGCTGGAAGTAGTTGGAAACGATGAAGCCCTGAATCCGCAGGCTCTTGCCAACCACCTGAATGATGTTGGACGGGCCGGGGCGCGGCGTCGTGTCGTTATATTGTTCGATCATGCCGCACATGGCGATCCGCCCGAACGGACGCATGGCGTTGATCGCGGCTTCCAGATGCGCGCCGCCGACATTCTCGAAGTACACGTCGATGCCCTTTGGGAAAGCCTCTGCCACGGCCTTGTTGAGATCGTCGCAGGTCTTGTAGTTGATCGCCTTGTCGATTCCCGCGACTTCCGTGAGCCACTTGCACTTCTCATCGGAACCGGCAGAGCCGACCACATAACAGCCATGCGCCTTGGCAAGCTGGCAGACCACCGCGCCAACAGCGCCCGAAGCGGCGGAGACGAAAACCGTTTCGCCATCCTTCAGATTGGCTACCTTGAAGAGGCCCGACCAGGCCGTCATGCCCGGCATGCCAAGCACACCGAGAAACGCCTGAATGGGGCCAAGGGCAGGGTCAACCGGCGTGAAGCCCGCCGCAGGTCCGGTCACATATTCGCGCCAGCCCCACATATGGTTCACATAGGTGCCGACCTTCAGCTTGTCGTCATTGGATGCGATCACCTGGCCGATGGCACCGCCTTCTAGCGGCTGGCCGATCTGGAAGGGCGGCACATAGCTTTCCCGGTCCATCATGCGCCCGCGCATATAGGGATCGACGGACATCCATATATTGCGCACCAGCACCTCGCCATCGCCGGGCTGGCGCACATTGGCTGTGGCGACTTCAAAATCGCTGTCTTTCGGCATGCCCACGGGCCGCACCTTGAGCCGTACTTCCTTGGAAGTCAGGTTGGTCATGTTTCTCCTCCATATTCGTGATTTTGGTTGGGAGGAGCCTAGCGACCTTTGCCGCCCGCAGGAAGAAATCTTCCGCGCTTATCTGAACAACCGGTCGGGGAAGTTTGAACCGATCAGGATGACTGCCAGCCGCCACCCAGCGCCACAAAGAGGCTGACAGCGGTGCTGTAGCGTTCAAGCCGCGCCTGCGCGAGATTGTTACGGGCCGAGAGCCAGCTTCTCTGCGCATCAAGCACAGAGAGGAGGTCGCTGGCGCCGGTGCGGTAACGCGCCTCCGCAAGATCATAGGCCCGCCGCGCTTCCTCGGCGGCAACAGCAAGAAGCCGTTCCCGCTCTGCTGTCGCCTCGGTGCCGACAAGGGCATTCTCCACCTCGCCAAAGGAGGTGAGAACGGTCTGCTGATAGGCAGCGGCAAGCTCCGCCTGCCGCGCCGTCGCCGATTGCAGATTGCCTTCGAGCGAGCCGCCCGAGAAAATCGGCGCGAGAAGCGATGCGCCCAGCGCCGTTGCCGTTTCGGCTGGACTTGCCGTCGCGAAGCTCCGCGTCAGCGAGGCGGTCAGATCAAGGTTCGGAAAGAAGGCTGCCCGCGCTGCGCCGATATTGGCGTTTGCCGCCTGAAGCCGCGCTTCGGCGCTGCGAATATCGGGCCGCCGCTCAAGCAGGGCAGAGGGCTGGCCTGCCGCAATGGCGGGAAGTGTTATGCGATCAAGCGTCTCGGCTTCCACCGTGAAATTGCCCGGTGTGCGCCCGAGAAGAATGGCGAGCGCGTTCTGGTTTTCGGCGAGGTTCGCGCGCAAGGCAGGAAGCCCCGCCTCGATTACGGCAATGGCGTTGCGCTGCTGCGCGAGATCGAGCCCTGAAATGCTGCCTGCCTTGTAGCGCGCTTCGACAATCGCAAGCGTGCTGCGCGCGGCTTCGAGAGATTCCTCGGAAATCGCGATCTGATCTTTCAGCGCCAGAATGGAAAAATAGGTGGTCGCCACCTGTGACTGGACGAGCAGCGCCGCCGCGTCCTTGTCATATTCCGTTGCCTGCAGGTTGAAGCTGGCGGCTCGCGATTCATTGCGGTAGCGGCCCCAGAGATCGAGCGCATAGCTTGCCGAAAGGCCGACAGTCGCGCTCTCCCGGCTTGATGCACCGTCAATGGAACGCGAGGAAGCGCTGCCGCTGCCAGAAAGCTGCGGCAAAAGGTTCGCGCCCGCAGACCGCGCCGCGCCCTGCGCCTGCTCCACGCGGGCCAGTGCCTGTGCGATAGTGAGATTGGAATCGAGAGCGGCTTGCATCAGCAGCGTGAGTTCGGGATCACCAAAGGCAGACCACCATTGCGTATGGGCAGCGACACTCAGTCCTGCGCCCTGCGGCCCATGCCAGCTATCCGAAGCGCCGATGCGAGGACGCTCATAATCGGGCGCGAGCGTGCAGGCCGAAAGCGCGCTTGCCAGAAGCAAGGGCAGGGCGGCGCGGCGAAGCTCTGTGACATATGAGAAACGCATATCTATTTCACTCCGATGCCAGTGCGATCACGGGATCAAGCTTCGCTGCCTTGCGCGCGGGCAGGTAGCCGAAAACAAGACCTGTCAGTACCGCGCAGCTGAAGGCGAGGAAGGAAGGCATTGTGTTGATCTCGATATTCATGCCCGCTCCCGAAAGCAGCGTGGCGGTGGATATCCCGAGCAACACCCCAATCACCCCGCCGACGCCGCACACGACGAGCGCTTCCGTGTTGAACTGTACGAGAATGTTGTTCATGCGCGCGCCGGTTGCCATGCGAATACCGATCTCCCGTGTGCGCTCTGTAACGCTCACAAGCATGATGTTCATGACGCCGATGCCGCCGACAAGCAGTGATATGGCAGCGACCGAGCCGAGCAGTAGCGTCATGGTGTTCGACATGGTCTCCAGCGTTTCGAGCATGGAGGCTGTGTTGCGGATCTGGAAATCTTCCGTCCGGTGACGATTGAGAAGAAGGGAATGAATCTCCTTTTCCGTCTCGCCCACAAGATCGGCATTCACGACCTTCGCGGTAATTGAGTCCGCATATTGTTGTCCGAAGAGGCGCATGAAGCCCGTGGTGATCGGCACAAAGGCAACATCGTCCTGATCGCGCCCGAAGGCGGCGGCACCCTTGGGTTCCATCACGCCAACAACTTCAAAGGGGATATTGCCGACGAGAACATACTCGCCGAGCGGATCCTTGTGATCGGGGAAGAGCGCATCCACCACGGTCTGTCCGAGCACAACCACAGGCGCATAGCCATTGAGATCGATGTCGGTAAAGAAGCCGCCATAGGCCACGTTCCAGTCGCGCACAACTGTCAACGAGGGCCATGTCCCTTCAACCTGCGTGCGGTAATCGACATTGCCATAGCGAAGCGTTGTCGCGGTGCTGCGAGAGGGGACGGCGGCCTGCACATTTGGCACACCGAGGATCGCTTCTGCATCTGCCGGGACAAGCGTTGCCACATCTCCGCTGCCGCGCACACCGGGCGCGCCGGGCCGAACCACGAGCAGATTGGTTCCCATGCTCTGCATGGAACTCATGATGTTTGCCTTGCTGCCATCGCCGATGGCGAGCATCACCACGACGGCGGCAACACCGATCACGACACCAAGCAGCGTGAGCGCCGTGCGAAAAATATTGGCGCGGAGCGAGCGGAACGCCATTTTCACCGCTTCGGCAATCTCCGCCTGGATCACCATGGCGCCGCGCCGAGTGGGCCCTTCGTCCGACGCGGCACTGGCGGTGGCGCGCTTCTCCCCGCTATCGGAGAGAATGCGCCCGTCGCTGATCTGGATCAGCCGGTCCGCATGTTCCGCCACAACCGGGTCATGCGTGATGAGAATGACGGTGCGGCCCTCTGCATTCAGGTCTTTCAGCACCTGAAGCACATCAGCGCCGCTCTGCGTATCAAGCGCGCCTGTCGGTTCGTCGGCGAGGATAACGTCGGCACCGTTCATCAATGCGCGGGCAATCGAGACACGCTGCTGCTGGCCGCCGGAAAGCTCGGACGGGCGATGCGCGGCGCGGCTCCCCATGCCGAGGCGGGTAAGAAGTTCGATGGCACGCGAGCGCCTTTCAGTGCGCGAGGCACCGGCATAGATGGCCGGCAGTTCGACATTTTCCGCGGCCGTCATGGTGGTCAGCAGGTTATACCGCTGGAACACGAAGCCGAATGTGTCGCGCCGGAGCGCGGCGAGATCATCCGGCGAGAGCGTGGAGACATCGATGCCGGATACCTTGTAGGTGCCGCCTGTAGGCCGGTCGAGGCAGCCGAGAATATTCATCAGCGTGGACTTCCCCGAACCCGACTGCCCCATGATTGCGACAAACTCGCCCCGTCGGATCGTCAGGGAAACTCCGTCCAGCGCGCGCACTTCCGTGCCCCCGGTCTGGTAAACCTTGGTCACGTCGCGAAGCTCGATCAGGGGAGGCGCGGTCCGGGGGGAGGGCATGGGCGCGGACCTTAGAAGAAGCTCGGCGCGCGCCGACGGGCGCCCGCTTCGCCACCCACGGCACCTGACGCGGAACCGGATGAGATGCCGGTGACGACTGTTTCACCTTCCTCAAGGCCACTCTTGATCTCGACACTGATGCGATTGGCGATGCCGGTTTCGACTTCGCGCTGCTCAATATTGTTGCCCTTCATCACGGACACATAGGACTTGCCATCAGCACCGCGCGTCACCGCGCTCACCGGAACGCTGATAACATCACGCGCTTCGTCGAGAAGGAAAAAGACCTGCGTGGTCATATCCTTCATCAGCTTGCCGTCCGGATTGGCAATGTCGATCAGCACCGTATAGAGAACGACATTGTTTTCGATGACGGGTGTGGGAAGGATCTGCCGAACAGTGGAGCGCCACTGCACGTTCGGGGCACCAAGCGTCGTGAAATAGACGGGCATACCCTTGGTGAGACTGCTGACATCCGCCTCCGCCACTTCTGCTTCCACCGTCATGGTGTTGAGGTCGGAAATTGTCAGGATTGTCGGCGCGGTCTGGTTTGCGTTCAGCGTCTGGCCCTGAAGGGCGGCCTGCGCAGTCACGGTGCCGCTCATCGGCGCATAGATTTTCGCATAGCCGAGATTGACCTCACCGCCTTCAACGGTGGATTTCTGCTGTGCGATCTGCGCCTTCAAGGCCTCAATGGTCGCCTGTGTCGTCTTCACCACCGTCTCGCTCGTGTCCAGTTCATCGCGGCTGACGGCATCAATCTTGGCGAGTTCGAGATTGCGGGCATATTGGCGGCGGGCGAGGGTGAGCTGCGCCTGCGAACCGGCCAGTTCGGACTCAAGCTGGGTCAGCCGCGCGCGGGCGGCGGCGACTTCCGTTTCATAGGTGCGCGCGTCAATCTCCGCGAGGAGGTCGCCTTCCTGCACCTCATCGCCCACTTCCACATGGATGAATTTGAGCTGGCCGGAAATTTGCGCGCCCACATCGACATAGTTTTTCGGCTGGAGCGAGCCAAGGGCGGTGACGGTGCGCTCGATATTGCCGCGTGTGACGGTGGCGGTGCGATAGGTTACGCTCTCGCCACCAAAGAAGAGGCCCGAAATGGCCCACCAGAGCAGGAGCACGGCAAGACCCAGCCCGCCCCAGCGTATCACTGGGGGGAGGCTGCGCCATTTTTCCAGAAAGCGCGCCAGAAACCCCGGCCCGCTCATCCCGTCTTTTGCCGTCTCGCTCTCATAGCCCATGCTTTTGAAGCCTCTTCAGCGCGTCCTTCGCTCTATATAACGGAGGAACCCGCCCGATCCGTCGCAAGATTCAACAGACCGCGCAAAGGGACACGCTGAGAGGGGCAGGCTCAGGAAACCCGAACCATCCGCTTGCCCACATTTTCGCCCGCCAGAAGGCCGATCAGGGCTTTGGGCGTGTTTTCAAGGCCGTCCAGGATGTCCTCTTTCACCTTCAACTGGCCGGAAGCAACCCAGCCTTGAAGGTCTTCCAGCGCCTTGTCGTGCTTGTCAGCATAATCCATGACGATGAAGCCCTGCATGGTGAGGCGCTTCACAACGACAAGGCCGGGGATACCGCGCGGACCATGTGCAGGCGGCGCGCCATCATATTGCGACACGGCCCCGCAACAGGCGATGCGTCCGTAATTATTCATGCCGAACAGCACGGCTTCCAGAATGTCGCCGCCCACATTGTCGAAATAGACGTCAATGCCATTCGGCGCGGCCTTGCGGAGTGCCTTGCCCACCGGCTCGGCCTTGTAGTCGATGGCGGCATTGAAGCCGAGTTCCTCGGTGAGGAGCTTGCACTTCGTCTCACCTCCCGCGATGCCGATGACATGGCAGCCCTTGATCCGGGCAATCTGCCCGACAATCGAGCCAACGGAGCCGGCTGCCGCAGAAACGACTACCGTATCGCCTTCTTTCGGCTTGCCCACTTCAAGAAGGCCGAAATAGGCGGTCAGCCCGGCAATCCCATAAACGCTGAGCAGGTGGGAGAGAGGCTCCATGCGCGGCAGCTTCTGCGCGGTCCGTGCAGGCACGGCAGCATAGTCCTGCCACCCCGTATCGGCGAAAACGATATCCCCCTTCGAAAAGCCCGGCGCTTTCGATTCCACCACTTCCGAGATCGAGCCGCCCGCCATTACTGTGCCCGCTTCCACGGCGGAGCGGTAGGTAGCGCCCTGCATCCAGGCGCGATTGGCGGCATCGAGCGAGATCAGCTTTGTGCGCAGCAGAAGCTCGCCATCCTTCACCTCGGGTATTTTGCCGTCAGGGGAGAAGCGGAAATGGCTTTCGGCAAGTTTCCCCTGCGGGGTTTCGGTCAGCAGAACCTGTCTGTTCACTGTCATGGGGCTTTTCCTCTCGGTCGGCGTTATTGTTGAGACGAGCCTAGCTGGCCTGTCTTCGGCATGCATCCGCAAATCCGGTGCCTATTCTATTGTGGGGGCGGGCCGCAGCCATTAAAACCGGCGTGGCTGTGGTTCTCGTCTGTTCGGGGACTAAGCATCTGCCACTCCTTGTGAAACGCCCGCGTGCGACCCGATCAGGTGACATGACAAACAAGCTCCGCATCGCTCTCGCCCAGTTGAACCCGGTCGTCGGGGATATCGCCGGCAACCTCGAAAAAGCCCTCGATGCACGCCGCAAGGCAGCTTCTGAGGGGGCAGACCTCGTGGTGTTCTCGGAGCTTTTCCTGACCGGCTACCCGCCGGAAGACCTCGTTCTCAAGGGTGCGTTCCAGCGTGCCGCGCAGGCCGCCGCGATGGAGCTTGCCAGCGAAACAGGAGATGGCGGCCCCGCCATATTGATCGGCTGCCCCTGGGTCACTGATGACGGCAAGCTCTTCAACACCGTGCTCTATCTCGACAAGGGCGAGGTGCAGGGCTACCGCGCCAAGGTGCATCTGCCGAATTATTCCGTCTTTGATGAGCCGCGCGTCTTTGATGAAGGGCCGATGCCTGGCCCCTTCGATATTCGCGGCGTGCGCATCGGCGTTCCCATCTGCGAGGATATCTGGTTCCCCGATGTGGTGGAGTGTCTGGAGGAATCGGGTGCCGAAATCCTGCTGGTCACGAATGGCTCGCCTTATGACTTCAACAAGTTCAATGCGCGGATGCAGCTTGCCGTCTCGCGCGTGCGGGAAAGTGGCCTGCCGCTCGCCTATGTGAACCAGTTCGGCGGGCAGGATGAACTCGTCTTTGACGGCGCATCCTTCGTGCTCAACGCGGACTTGTCGCTCGCCGTGCAGATGCCTGCCTGGGAGGAACGGATCGCCATTACCGACTGGACGAGCACCGACAAGGGTTGGGCCTGCGAAGAGGGCGAACGCGCGCGCATCGAAGAAGATGATGAAGCGCTCTACCTCGCCGTGGTGCAGGGACTGCGCGACTATGTTGAGAAGAACCGCTTTCCCGGCGTGGTGCTCGGCCTTTCAGGCGGCATCGACAGCGCGCTTGTGGCAGCGATCGCCGCGGATGCGCTGGGGCCGGAGCGGGTTCATTGCGTGATGCTGCCCTACCGCTACACATCGTCAGAAAGCGTTGAGGATGCAGAAGCCTGTGCCAATCTCCTCGGCACACGCTATGACATCGTGCCGATTGAAAAGCCGGTTGCGGGCTTTACCGAAGTGCTGGAAAAGCTCTTTGAAAACACACAGACCGACACGACAGAAGAAAATCTCCAGTCCCGCACGCGCGGCGTCATTCTCATGGCGATCTCCAACAAGTTTGGCTCCATGCTGCTGACAACCGGTAACAAGTCGGAAGTCTCTGCGGGCTACGCCACGCTTTATGGCGACATGAATGGCGGCTTCAATCCGATTAAGGATATCTACAAGTCGCGTGTTTTCCGTCTGGCAAGATGGCGGAACGAGAACACGCCGAAGGGTTGCCTCGGGCCGCAGGGCAGGGTGATCCCCGAACGCATCATCGTGCGTCCCCCGTCAGCAGAACTCCGGCCGGACCAGAAGGACGAGGATTCGCTGCCGCCTTATGAGATTCTGGACGACATTCTTCACAGCCTTGTGGAAGAGGAGATGTCGGTGCGCGAGATTGTCGAGCGTGGCCATGACCGGGATCTCGTAAAGCGCGTCGAGCATCTGCTCTATGTCTCAGAATACAAGCGCCGTCAGGCCGCGCCGGGCGTGAAGGTCTCGCGCCGCAATTTCGGGCGCGACCGGCGCTACCCCATAGTGAACGGTTTTCGGGATCAGGACGTATGACCAGACCCGTTACCGTCCGTTTCGCACCTTCGCCGACAGGCCATCTGCATGTCGGCAACGCACGGGCGGCACTCTTCAACTTTCTCTTCGCGCGGAAGAATGGCGGAAAGTTCATGCTCCGTATGGACGATACGGATGATGAGCGCTCAACCGCAGAGTTTGCCGCCGCCATCGAAGAGGATCTCGACTGGCTCGGGCTCAAACACGATATTTTCGCGCGGCAGTCCGAACGCCTTGAAGCCTATGAAGCAGCGGCGGAGAAGCTGAAAGCTGCGGGTCGTCTCTACCCGGCCTATGAAAGTGCCGCCGAATTGGACCGCCGCCGCAAGCGCCAGCTCGCTCGCGGTTTGCCGCCGGTTTATGACCGGGCCGCGTTGAAACTGACGGATGAGGAGCGCGCCGCCCTTGAGGCCGAAGGCCGCCGCCCGCATTGGCGTTTCAAGCTCGACCATGAACAAGTGGCGTTCGACGATATCATTCAGGGCCATGTCGCGGTGGATGGTGCGTCGCTTTCCGATCCGGTGCTGATCCGCGAGGATGGCCGCTTCCTCTATACGCTGCCAAGCATCGTGGATGATATTGACTTCGGGATCACCCATGTCATTCGCGGCTCGGACCACATCACCAATACTGGCGTGCAAATCCAGATCATCCGCGCGCTTGGCGCGGAGCCGCCTGTCTTTGCGCATTACTCGCTGCTGAACGGGCCGGAGGGAAAGCCTCTTTCCAAGCGCCATGAAGCGGAGCGCTTCTCGCTTCGCGCGCTTCGGGCGGCGGGCTATGAGGCGATAGCGCTCAACGCGCTGCTCGCCCGGCTCGGCACGCCGGACCCGATGGAGCCATGCCTCACGCTGGATGAACTGGCGGAAGGCTTCGACCTCTCAAGGCTCGGCCGCTCCGACATTCGTTTCGATCCGGCTGATCTCGCCCGCGCCAATACGGCCTGCCTCCACCTCATGCCCTATGCGGCGGCGGCACCGCGCCTTCAGGCGCTTGGCTGCGATCTCGGGGAAGATTTCTGGGACACGGTGAAGCCCAATCTCGTTCTCTTTTCCGATGCCGCGGAATGGGCACGCATCGTGCAGGGTCCGCTTGATCCGATCATCGAAGAGAAGGACTTTGCGGCGGCCGCACTGGCCGCGTTGCCGCCGGAACCCTGGGGGGCGGAGACATGGGGCGCATGGACAGATGCGGTGAAGGAGGCAACGGGCCGCAAGGGCAAGGCGCTCTTCATGCCGCTCCGCCTCGCCCTGACGGGTCTGACGCATGGACCGGAACTCAAAAACCTGCTACCCCTCATTGGAAGAGCACGGGCCGAGGCTCGGCTCAAGGGTCTAACGGCTTGATTGTGCTATAGTTTTAACGGCGACGAATGGAGACACCGGCATGAACCCGGCTCTCTCGATCATTCAGGGCTTGATTATTAGCGGCTAGCCATAGCTTCGCCGCCGCCGTAAAAGCACGCTTGCAAATCCATTGTGGAAAACGGGTCCGGTCGGTGGCGGAAGTCACCTCGTGAGCGGGCCTTTGGCCGCTCCATGATGCGGAACCGAACCATGAGCAAGTCCAGTAAAGAACGCCTCTATCTTTTCGACACCACGCTGCGCGACGGCGCCCAAACCTCAGGTGTCAATTTCAGCGTGGAAGATAAGCGGCTGATCGCGCGCCTGCTGGACGAACTCGG
>Ga0182793_1000412_pt1 | contig 34500 bp, 35 predicted proteins | sample Passage237A_FD_130498 | JGI IMG/M metagenome (GOLD analysis project Ga0182793, IMG submission 130498) | Cellulose adapted compost microbial communities from Newby Island Compost Facility, Milpitas, CA, USA - Passage2 37A (version 2) (version 2) ... | reverse complement strand
GAAAACAAGCGATTGAGAATCGAGTTGCCTCTCTTCAACAATCGCTTATCTTTTATATCCTCAAAATATCTGGTCTGCACTTTTGACCAAATATACTACCACATTTGTGTCCAAACGGTAGGTGTACAAACAGGCTTGTGTTCAATCAAAAACAAATGGAAAATACGCCCTATTTTAGGAGGAAAGTGCAGGTACATCAATGTTCTGATGCCGCGCTTTGGAAAATTGACTTTTTGTCAGAAAACGTTAAGTTTTTGCCTTCCCTGATATTGTATGGGAACCGTGATAAACAGTCCGCGTCCGGCCTTCACGCTGCCGTCAATACGTACATCCACTTCTTTGTTGAAAAGCAATTGCAAGGCGTTGGGAAATACATTTTTGAGCTCCGGCACTATGGTCACGGGCATAAGAAAGGTATCCTGTCCGGGTACCTGAAAGCTGCGGTTGACAAAAGCTTTGCCGATATGAGCGTTGTTGATATAAAGATCAATGTTGGCGTCTTTCAATGTCAGGCCGAAAGTATTGGGATTGTAAAATTGCACATCCAGACCCACCTCGGGATTTACATCAAGCTTCAGCAAGCGGAAATTTTTCACTTCCTGATATTCGATATTGCGCACCTCTTTTGGACTGGCACAGGAAAAAAGAGAAAGAAGAATCAGCGCAATAAAAGCGTATCTATTATTCATGGGAAACCGGTTTTTACGCAATGCAACAACATCGCGCCAATGCTCATCCGTATTGTTCGAAGCAGCGATTATTTACCGGCTTTTCTGGCAATTGCTTTTTCTGCCGCCGCCACAATATGTTCGCTGGTAAGACCGTATTTCGTAAGCAACTGTTTAGGTGTACCACTTTCGCCGAAGGTGTCCATTACGGCTACATATTCATGCGGTACCGGGAAGTTGCGTGCAGCCACATTCGCGATGCTATCCCCCAGACCTCCGTTGATCTGGTGTTCCTCGGCAGTTACTACGCAACCCGTTTTCTTTATTGAGCGAATAACGGCTTCTTCGTCAAGTGGTTTGATAGTGTGTATGTTAATCAGCTCAGCGGAAATACCTTTTTCCTGCAGTGCTTTCGCGGCTTCTACTGCTGTCCACACCATATGTCCGCAAGCGAAAATGGTTACATCTGAACCTTCTGCAAGCATTTGCGCTTTTCCGATCTGGAATACCTGATCTTCTGCTGTGAAATTTGGCCATTTTGGGCGACCAAAGCGCAGGTAAACAGGCCCCTGATAATCGGCTATAGCAATGGTTGCTGCCTTTGTCTGGTTGAAGTCACAGGGGACAATCACCGTCATGCCCGGCAACATCTTCATCATACCAATGTCTTCCAGCACCTGGTGTGTCGCGCCGTCTTCACCGAGTGTCAATCCCGCGTGAGAAGCGCAGATCTTTACATTCTTGCCGCTGTAAGCCACCGACTGACGTATCTGATCATAGACCCGTGAGGTAGAAAAGTTGGCAAATGTGGTAGTGTAAGGAATCTTCCCGCCGATGGTCAGTCCGGCAGCTACTCCTATCATGTTTGCTTCAGCAATACCACACTGGAAAAAGCGGTCGGGAAACTCTTTAATAAATGCGTTGAGCTTTAAAGAGCCCGCCAGATCGGCAGTGAGCGCCACAACCTGAGGGTTCCGGCGGCCGGCTTCGAGAATGCCTTCACCAAAACCTGCCCTCGTTTCTTTCTCGTTTAGTATCTGAATATCCTGTAACATGAATCGGAAATGATGCGCAAAAGTAAGGAGGAATTTGGGTTTTATCGGGAGAAAGTGTGGAGCGTTGCAATGATTGGAAGAAAGACTGAACGTGGATGCCGTTAATGCTCATGACAGGTGCGGATGAGCATTAAACATAAAAGCTATTTCGTCTCTGTATATCCCCAGTCTTTCAGCCAGCCTATGATCTTTTCACGGTAATCTCCCTGAATGATGATAAGACCGTCTTTGACACTGCCACCGGTACCGCATTTAGTTTTAAGCTGTTTGCCCAACTTTTCCAGATCTTCCTTTGTGCCCACAAAATTTTCTACCAGTGTTACCACTTTACCTGCCCGCTGACGGGTGTCGAGTTTTACCCGCAGTTTCTGTTTTTCGGGTTGAAGGGTTTCGGCAGTGTTGTCTTCCGGAGTGAAATCGTTGTAAAAATCCTGATTGGTAGAATATACCAGTCCGTCTGTCCGCCCCTGTTTCTTTTTGCTCATAGCTTTTCAAAAATAAACCTGCAATTCAATATATGCTGCACAAGATTTTTTCTTCCCTAAAGCATCCATTCCCTTTTGGCTTCCGCAAAGCTGGTAGGTGTTTCATACAGGCGTACAAATTCCACACGCGCATCCCGGGCATTTCTTGATAGTGCCTTGTCCATTTGCTCGTAAATCCACACCACCATATTTTCCGCGGTAGGGTTCATTTTGGGCAGAGAAGTGTTGAGATATTGGTGATCGAGATAGGGTTCTATGCTGCTTTTCCAGATTTGCTTGATTTCGCTGAAGTCCAGCACCATGCCGACGGTTCCTGTAGTGCCGGAAATACCAAATACCACCCGGTAGGTATGTCCGTGTAAATTCCCGCATTTACCCTCATAAGCATGCAGATGATGGGCTGCATCGAAGGTAAATTCCTTGCTGATCAGCACACGCTTGTTATGATACCGAAGCTCGTGTTCACTTATGTCTTTGCCATATTCCTGAATTTTGGTTGGGAACATGAACGATTGATTCTTTTCCATTTTTATGAGGCTATTTTCCAGCGGCCGTTGTCTTTTACAATCCGGAAGTTGACCAAAAACACACCGCCGAAAATCAAGAGGCTGGCGAGTGCTTTTACCCAGGTAAGCGCTTCTCCCGTTACGATCATTGAAATAATCGCCGCAAAGATCGGTTGTAAATAGATATAGGCTCCTGCCGTTGCCGGACTTAGATGTTTCAGTGCAAAAATATTCCAGAGATAGGTGAAGAAGGTCACAAAAAGAACAATAAAGGCCACGATAGCATAGTCTTTCAACTCAAAAAGCGACCAGTCTATTCGCAAAAACTGTGGCAGCCCAAATGGCAACACAAACAGAAATCCAAAAAGGAAAACCCAGCGAATAACAATGATCGGACGATAACGCAGCATCATGGGCTTGATGAGTACGAGATAGGCCGCATAGGAAGCAGCATTGAGAAATACCAGCAAATCGCCCGTAGCCGAATCGCCGGTGAGTGTCACTTCCTTCCCGGCGCTCATCAGCAACACCGCCCCGCTGATTCCAAGAAGCAATCCGGCAGCTTTCAACATCGGAATCCTTTCCCGCAATACGAACAAAGCAATGACCGTAATAAGCAACGGTGTACTCATCATAATCAGCGAAGCATGGATGGGAAATGTAAGGTTCAGTCCGGCGAAGAAAAGCATCTGGTTGAGCGCCACACCAAACAGTCCGCCCAGCACCAGTATCTTCCAGTCTTTCCTGTCTATAGTCGTGCGGAATTTCTTACCTCCGGCAAAGCTCAGCCAAAACAAAACGGTTACTACCGAAACACGGATCAGAATAAAGCCGAGCGGTTCTATCAGCCGAGGCATCACTTCCTTAGCAACCGTAAAAGCCGCTCCGTAAAAAAGATTGGCGCCCAGTAGGGCAAGATGCGCTTTTATCCGGTCGTTCACAGCGCGCAAAGGTATGAATTACAGTGATCTTACCCATGAAGACAAAACCTGTTCATACTGATTAAAATTTTCCGCTACACCGGATTTTTTGAAAACAAAACCCGCCGCTTCCGCCAATGCCTTCTGCAGTTCAAAATCTTGCTGACGTGCACGAAGGAAAATCCCTGAATGGTGCAAATGACGGGCAAGATATTCCTGTTCGGTTTGTCCGGGTGTGGGAATCACAATCGCTTTCTTACCTAAAGCCACCAGATCCATCAGAGTGGAATAACCGCTACGGCAGATCACCATCGAAGCATTTCTAAGCAACGGCAGCAATAAATCTTTGGTCAGCCTTCCGTGATACTCAATATGCGCCGGAATCTCGTCAGCGTAACGGGATTGCTCGCTTCCTTCCACAAATACTACACGTCCTTTATGCTGCAATACCTGCTGCCACAATTTTTCGGAAAGAATACTCCGCTGCGGTTCAGGACCGGAAAGCAGCACCAGCAAATAATCTCCCTCAACGCCATTCATCCCTGCAAACTGTGAGAGTAGTCCCAGATATCTTGCATTGTTTGGTAAAACTTCCGGATGCGCCAACTTCCCGCTCAAATTTCCTTCACTTTCTGTATCTGCAACCCAACAGGCGCTAAAACGCTCCAAATAACGGTAATGCAGCCTCCGCAATACCCCGTCAGCTACCGCGCCCAACCCTGTTTGCACCTGAAGCTGATGTGTGATGATCACAGAAGGAATTTCTGTGTGAAACAAGCCATAACGGTTGTCGGAGATAATACCGTCAATCTGCTGCGACTTTGTTAATTCCTGCAACCAGATATGTTCTCGTTTCACCACCTTCATCAGTCTCGGCATCTGCTGCAACAGCGACAGCATAAACGCACGGCGCGACCGGCTGTATCGCACGTTATATCCTTCTAACGCTATGGTTTCCAGTCTCGAAATGTTTTGTTCGAGATATGCTCTTTGGGTATCATTTCCCGCCAGCAACGGCTTATGTCCATTTCGCAGCAACCATTGTATCAGCGGCACACAACGGGTTGTATGTCCCAGTCCCCAGTCGAGCGGAGCAATCAGGATACGTTTTTGGTCTTTACTGGACAGGATTGCCTAATTTTATCGTAGACAAAAGTAGCAGTTTTATGAAGGGATCGAAGATTGGAACGTTCTTAAGTTACGTGTTCATTTTCAGCACAGTTTTATTGTTGGCACAAAGTTGTAGTAGCTCAAAAGGATGCGGCTGCGGCAATGACATCAACAAAATGTCCCGACCGCGCCACCGCTAAAAATAATTTTATGTGGGGCAGAAGAAATAAAACATGGCTACACTATCAGCGCAACATCATCGCCTCCGATGTTTATGCAGCTGTATTTCTTTCGGCATATCTCAGACATGCAGCAGCTCAACGACTGCATACCTGGCAAATGGAGGTGTTGGATCTCCAGCGGTATAAGCGTATTACCAAACCGCAAAAAGTACAGCGCGTACTACAGGAACGCGCGAAGGAACCTTTTGTCTTTATCGTGGGTAAGAATTAATTTTTTTATGGGCGTCGCCTGAAGGACTTCTATGTAACGGGAGTGGCGATGGCACCGTTCATCTTTACCTTCCTTTTCACCATTGCTCACATCAATCTCTCTCTGAAAAATCAATAAGGCAATTTCACTACTTTTGGTGCCTCATGAAGCATTTACCCAATTTGCTTACGCTGGCTAACCTTTTTTGCGGGTGTATAGCCATTAGTTTCGTACTGAGCGCGCAAAACTTCACTACAAGCTTCAATATTGATGAATATATAGAAGTGCCTGCCATAGAACAGCCTTATTGGGGCAGTGTATTTATTTTTCTTGCAGCAGTATTTGACATGCTGGATGGATGGGCAGCACGGGGATTAAAGATTTTTTCTCCCATCGGGAAAGATCTGGACAGCCTCGCCGATCTGGTAAGCTTTGGCGTAGCACCTTCCATGATTCTGTTCAAAATGCTTTGGAGTGCCTATATGCTGCGTCCTGAAGCTATGGATGTGAGCATGTTAGCTATGAGTCCGGCGTTTCTGGTGGCATGTTTCGGCGCTTTGAGACTGGCACGTTACAATGTGAGTGTTGCCGAACAGAATGTTTCGTTTTCAGGTATGCCCATTCCCGCAGCCGGAATTCTTATAGCAACTTTTCCGCTCATTCAGTGGCAAAACCCACTGGGAATAGGACTAAAACTGTATAATGCCACAGTGCTCTACGCCGTAATCGCAGTGGTATGCTGGCTGATGGTCTCCAAAGTGCGGTTTTTTAAGTTTTTGCCTTCGAAGTTTAGTGTAGCCGATATTTGGCCACAATTGGTCATCATCGTGGTGGCCGCTGCGAGCTTCCCATTTCTGCAAAGCGCCGCCATAACCCTTGCACTGATTCTTTATATTCTACTATCGTTCGTTTACAAACCGAAACAAGCATAACACATGACATATACTGCACATATCAATGTAATGCCGCTTAAGGAACTTCTTGATCCTCAGGGCAAAGCCGTAAACAACAGCCTGCACAATCTGGGACTTACTCAGGTTCAGGACGTACGCATTGGCAAACACATCACGCTGAAGATCGAGGCTAATAGTAACGAGGAAGCGGAACAACTGGCAACAGAGGCTTGTAAGAAGCTGCTGGTTAATCAGGTTATGGAAGGTTTCGATCTTTCAGTAACTGAATAACAGGTCTTCTAACCAACTGTTTATAGTTGATTTACTTTCTTCAAAAAGCCTTGTATGAGCACTTCCCGGTCTGACATTTCGCTTTCAGGAAAGCCGGAAGGAAAGCTCTTTCTGGTACCTTCACCCATAGGAAACCTCGGCGATATCACTTATCGAGCTGTGCAAATATTGCAGCAGGCCGACAGGATTCTTTGCGAAGACACCCGCACCAGCAGTGTATTGCTCAAACACTATCAGATCCAGAAGCCGTTGATGCCATATCACCAGCACAACGAGCACAAAATGCTTTCACACATTATTGCGCAACTACAGACGGGACATACTTATGCACTCCTTACCGATGCGGGCACACCAGGCATTTCCGATCCGGGATTTTTACTTGCACGCGAGTGTATCAGAAATGGGATTGATGTAGAGTGTCTGCCAGGTGCTACTGCATTTGTGCCTGCTTTGGTGCAAAGCGGCATTCCCAGCAACCGATTTGTGTTTGAGGGTTTTCTGCCGCTGAAGAAGGGCAGGCAGACGGCCATGAAGCAACTCGCCACCGAAGAGCGAACCATTATCCTGTACGAATCTCCTCATCGCCTGACAAAGACTTTGCAGGAACTTACGCAATATTTCGAACCCGAAAGGCAGGCAGTCGTTTGCCGGGAACTTACCAAAATGTTTGAGGAAACTCGAAGAGGTACACTTGCAGCGCTCGCGGTTTATTACGCTCAAACTCCGCCAAAAGGAGAGATAGTGATCATCATCGCCGGAAAAGATTAAACGATAAACCTCATAAAAACGGTAATCCCGCTCAAGAGCGGGATTATCTATTTCTTCACTTAAAAAACTCAGATTATTGAGCTGGAGTAGCTTCAGGTGCAGCAGCAGAATCAGCAGGTGCAGCAGTAGTTGTATCCATTGGAGCTGCTTCTGGCTCTGGAGCCGGAGTGGTCATCATTGTGCTATCAGTTGTTTCAGTTGTTTCTTCAGTTGCGTTGTCGCCGCAAGAAGCAACGAAAAGACCCATTGAAAGCGCGAAAATGCTCAGTTTTACGAATTTCATGTTTGTGTTTTTAGATTGGTTATTTCCCATTAATACCCTACAGAAAAAAAGGTAACCCGCCTTTCAGAAATTTTTTTGAAAATTTTTTCAGCCTTAGGTTCGATTACAGCTTCTTAACTTTAAGTGAAGACCTAAGTTTGCATTTTTTAACGACCCCGCAGGGTTACTTTTCACCCATATAAGTATTAACGAGTGTATCATCCTACCCATACTGAACAGCAACTGCTTGCAGGACTGGCGAAAGGTGAAAGGCATGCGACCGAACAGGTATATAGGCAGCATGTAAAAGTTATAAGCATCTGGATACAACAGAGTGGCGGCTCGGAAAGCGATGCAGCAGATGTATTTCAGGAGGCAATGGTAGTTCTTTACGAAAAGGCGCAGCACGAGGATTTCCGGCTTAGTTGTAAAATAGGTACTTACCTTTTTGCAGTAAGCAAACATATCTGGTATAAAAGGCTGCAAAAAGCACAGCGACAACCCGATTCACTTCCCGGCAATGCCGGAACAGAGGAAGGTGCTGACTGGGTTTATGAAGATGACCTGAACAGTCATCGTGAACGAGAGGCGCACTTCGAGCAACTCAATGAAGCGCTCGATCAGTTGGGTGAACCCTGCCGTTCCCTGCTCAAGGCTTTTTACCATCAGGATAAAAGTATGCAGCAGATAGCGACAGAATTTGGATATACCAATCCTGACAACGCCAAAACACAGAAATATAAATGCCTCAACCGGCTTCGTAAGATTTTTTACGGCGCCCAGGCAAAATGGCAACAGATAGATAGATAAATGATATCAAGAGATTTTCATAACTGGCAACTGGCAGAAGCCTTTGTGGCCGGTACACTGGAAGCGGAAGAACTTGCCGCTTTACAGACCCGGCTGCAAACCGACCCTGTTTTTGCCTCTGAGTTCCAGGAGTCTGTGGACTTGCTCCGCTCGTTGGATGAAGGTACCAGACAGAAACAGTTCCGGAATATGCTTGTCAGCATCCATAAAGAAAATACAGCTGAACCCGCGAAGCCGGGATGGAAAGTTCGCACGATTCCTCTGCGCACGCATTACATCCGTACGGCGGCTGTGGCTGCAGGTATTGCATTACTGACTACCCTGTCTACTTTTTGGATCGTTACCCACAACGAAAAAAAGCGTTCTTCGCAATACAGTCTTCTGAAAAGGGAGCTTGAAACGATCAAGCGTTCTCAATCGGCAATCATCCGGAACATCCATGAACCTCAGGCAACCCCTGTTGCTCCTGCCAATTTCTCGGGAACAGGTTTTGCACTCACCAATGACGGATATTTTGTTACCAACTACCATGTGACCGAGGGTGCCGACTCTTTGTATATACAGAACAGAGAAGGTCAATACTTCAAAGCGCATCTGGTGACCTTCGATGCCAAGGCAGACATCGCCATTCTGAAAGTGGATAAACGCAATTTCCGCTTTGGAAAATCAGAAGTTCCATACACACTCGCTGCTGCAAAGAAACCACTTGGATCCAGAGTCTTTACTCTTGGCTATCCTCAGGATGAGATCGTTTACAACGAAGGATATATCAGTTCGAAGAACGGTTTCATGGGAGACTCCATACAGTATCGGCTTGAGATTCCTGCAGTACCCGGACAAAGTGGTGCTCCGGTAATGGACAACGCCGGAAACGTAATTGGTGTCATCACCGGTAAGGAAAGCGAATCTTCAGGAATCACTTATGCAGTAAGCACAAAGGCTATTCACAGACTGCTCGCCAGCACAGACATAGATCTGAAACTCCCCAGATCAAACAAGCTCGGAAAACTTAGTCGCGAGCAACAAATAGAAAAAATGGAATATTACACCTGCTCCGTAAAGGTTTATAAGAAATAAGCATTCATTTAACACACCACAAATTCAGCAGCGGATGGTCCCGCTGCTTTTTTATATGGTTGCGTTCTTAGCGCTTTTAGATGCAACTCTGTTGCGTTAATTCGTTGATGAAGGAAATAAGCAGAGCCGAGGTTAAAACCCTAACTTTGCGCTCCGGCAATTTCACCCCAGTGAGTGTTTTAGATACTTTCCTGAAAAAACGGAATGCTTCTCCGAACGCGGAGATGGCTTTTACCGATCACATCGAGGAACTTCGATGGCATATCATTCGTGCCATTCTGGTGATCGCCGTTGCATCAATATTTGTATTCATAAATATCGAGTGGGTATTTTCTCAGATTATTTTAGGTCCCGCACGCCCCGACTTCATTTCTTATATCTGGCTTTGTCAGTTAAGTAAAGCGATCGGAACCGATGTACTCTGTCTGGGAGAGTTGGAACTTATGTTTCAGAATACTGAACTCAGCGGACAGTTTATGATGAGCTTTTCTTCATCGTTTATGATCGGCTTTATTGTGGCCTTCCCTTATGTCTTTTGGGAATTTTGGAGATTCATTAAACCGGCGCTTACTCAAAACGAACTAAAGTATGCCCGCGGTATTGTATTCTGGAGCTCGACGCTTTTTTTCCTGGGTGTGGCTTTTGCATATTTTGTCATTGCTCCTTTTACCATCAATTTCTTTGCTAATTATCAGCTTTCTCCTCAGTTTAAAAACATTATTACCATTGCCAACTATTACGATACCATGAGCGATCTGGTATTGGGTATGGGTATTGTTTTTGAACTTCCCGTGCTGGTGTTTTTCCTGTCCAGAATCGGTTTACTTACACCGGAACTGATGCGCGAAAAGCGTAAATATGCATTTATCATTATTCTTATTCTGGCTGCTGTCATCACACCGCCGGATGTGCTGTCAATATGGATTGTGACCTTGCCGCTTGTATTGCTGTACGAAGCGGGCATCAGCATTAGTGACCGCGCCGTGAAGGAAAGAAAAAGGAAAGAACTACAAAAACGATACTAATGAATCAGTTTGACAAAAACCTGCCCGTAGCCATAGGCGCCGACCATGCAGGTTATGAGTATAAGGAAGCCGTAAAAAAACAGCTGGAATCTCTTGGTTGGAACGTAAACGACAAAGGTACGCATAGTGCCGATAGCGTTGACTACCCTGACTTTGCACACCCGGTAGCTGCGGATGTAGAGGAGGGAAAAGCTGCTTTCGGTATTCTCATCTGCGGTAGCGGAAATGGTGTATGTATCACAGCCAACAAACACAAAGGTGTGCGTGCAGCGCTTTGCTGGAACGAAGAACTTTCTGCTCTGGCGCGTCAACACAACAATGCTAATGTCTTGTGTATGCCTGCGCGTTTTGTGCCCTTGGAACTTGCACAAATCATGGTAGCAACTTTTATTGATACGCCTTTTGAAGGAGGAAGACATCAGAAGCGCGTAGACAAAATTCAGTGCTAAGAAAAAGTGCTCCGATTGGAGCATTTTTGTTAATCGAAGGTAAATCTTAAAGTCGTAAACAGGCTTCGAGGTAAGAAGTTGATTGACCCGTTACCACTATGAATGCCTCCGGAGGTAAGTCCTGTTGCATTGAGTCGTTGCACATCTAAAATGTTCTTCACACCTGCCGTCAGGCTGATCCTGTTTTTCCAGAATTTCCGTTCTATCGAAGCATCAAGCATATGGTAATCGGGCTGACGTCCGTCGTAGCTCACACTGCCATCAATGCTCGCGCGCAGAAAAGGTTGTGCGCCGGTATATTTATAGAATGCTCCGAAGTTGATTCTTGCAAATTTCCAGTAGTAGAAAAGATTTGAAGTAAACTCCTGAGCGGTAAAATCGCCGGAACCCTGCACCACGAAAGTGCGATTCAATCCATATCCTAAAGAATAATGGAGGTTATACCATTGTCCTTCGAACTGAATATTGCCTATAACATTTTTCTGTTCGCTGAGATTGCCATAGGTATATTCAATACTGGTGCTGTCTTCTGGGCGAACAGGAACAAGTGTAATACCATCATGTACATGATTGTAGAAAACAGTCGCGGTAACTTGCGCATACCTGTTTGATTCCTTTTTCAAATTTCCGGAAACGGAGAATTGGAGATGGTCACCCGTTTCTGCCTTCAACTGTTCATTGCCCAATATCTTATGGTTTTGATCCATGAATGTGAGGTACATTTCTTTCAGCGAAGGTGCACGGAATCCTTTCGAATAGGAAGCACGCATTTGGGTACGTTCAGACAACGAGAAAAGCACATTTACCGCAGGTACCAATGGAGAACTGAAACGTGTATTGTAGGAAGCTCTCGCTCCCATTTGAATCTTCAGTTTATCATCCTTCAGAAAAGGAAAGGTTGCCAGTGCAAAAGCTGCATAGTCGCCAATAGAAAGATCGCCGCCTGATATTTTGCGACTGTTTCCTTGTTGGTAAGTTATATCGTAGCCCGCTGTAAGTTCAAACCACTTAAAGCTATTTTGGTACATGCCTCTGCTGCTGATATCATTAAAGACTGAGGTATCCTGCACGCCCCCTGCAGACGACATCTCGCGGCTAAGCGTAGTGAGATCTGTACGATAGGTATTGCGTACTCTCCTGTAGTAAGCATACCCGTTCATAATCTGCCAGGTTGTCTTTTTACCTAACTTTCCTTCAAGCGACAATCTGTTTTGTGAGCGGGTAGTGTAATAGTATTCATCATTTGCCCAGACAGCAACCGGATTGAACGTTGCAATGGGCCCCTTGTTGGTTACTTTTTCACGAAGAAAGTTTGATGCTAGGTTTAGTTTGAATCCAGACGTTGTCCGATACTGATAACCGCCATTAGCCACATACTGTTCGCGCGGTTTGAAGAGCAAATGTCGCTGAGCCAGTACAGAGTCGTCATTGTAACTCACGGGTTTATCCAGATATTTCCATCCTTCAAAGAAATTTCTGCCGCCGCCTAAACTTACACTATGCTTTTTCCATGATTTCGCAGCACCAACGTTTACATTGTACTTTCCTATTGACTCATAATTGAAGGTACCCTGTAATTCGTATGGTTTTCTGTTTTGCTTTTCGATAACATTGATGACACCACCTAACGCATCAGAACCATAGATCACACTCATGGGTCCCTGCACAATTTCTATTCTCTCCACATTTTGCAGGCTAATCTGCCCCATATCTATGTTACCACCTTCGCGCCCGTTTACTGCTACACCATCTATCAGTGTTTTCACTTTGTCGCCTCCAAGCCCCTGCATACGCACACCGGCACCCAAAACGCCATCGTTTGAAATGTTCATGTTCAGCTGATTGTCGAGCACCTCATTCAGTGTAATAGCGCCCTGTGCTTTGATACTGGCTGCGGTAATAATGCGATAAGTTGCCAGTGCATCCTGCGGTTTGATTGGAGCAACCACACCGGTGACGATCACTTCATCAAGAGTATTAAATCTTTTTTCAAGCGCAACAGAGATTGTCTGTACACCTGATCTAAGTTCGCGTTGCACGGGTGTATAGCCGAAAGCTGTTACTTCAAGCTTTGCCGGAAAACTGCTTACTGATACCGCAACACTACCGTCATCGCCTGTAAAGGAAGTGCTTTGCAATGTTCGTGTGCTGTCGTAGATATTTACGTAAACAAACTCAAGCGGTTCTCCATTGTCGGCATTTCTTACCTTAACTGTTATTGGTTCCTGCGCACAAAGTTTTGTGGTCAACAGTAGTAATAGCAATGTGAAAATTCTTGGCAACATAGTGTTTCGATATCTCTATAAGCTAAAAAAGTTCAGTTGCGCTTCACGCAGCTGAACTTTTTTGTTTTCTGAACATAGATCAGCTTAGTGCTGCACTATAAGTTTTTCGGTTGCTTTCCAGGTGCCATCGGTCAATGTAACAATATAGGTACCTGCAGCTACCGAAGCAGTATTCAACGTATAAGCGTTCAGTCCTTTATTTACCTGAACTGCACTGCGGAACACCACCCTTCCCATAAGGTCGGTTACCATCAGCTGAGCATTTTTCACAGCATCTTTAGCATCCACCACAACACTTACGTCGTTGTATGCAGGATTTGGAACTAGTTTATAAGTTTCCAGCGGTGTATTAATGGTTGCTACCGATGTAGCAAAAGTTCCCAGCAAGCGTTTTTTGAAGAAGGCCTTTCCATTGCCGGTTCCACCGAAACCTGTAAAATGAAGCTGATAGTATTCGTTGGTATTGTTGGTCTTTACGAAATAGTAGGTGCTGTCTGCAAATGTCCACTGCATAGTGGTCGCGTCAAAAGTTTTCCAGTCCGAACCAATTTCGTTGATAATGCCGTTGTAAGCATATCCTGCAAAACCTGCTGTATCGTCTTCAAGCGCCTGGTCTTTTTGATATACAGTTACATCAAGATTCGACAAAACACCCATTACCGGATAATAAGGAACGGTGGGTGCAGTTGGCATATATTCTTTGTAACGCGTAAACACAATATCCCATGCACTACGCGAAGGCTCACGGTCAATCACGGTTTTGTTTATTACATCATAATATGCAAACAAACGATCGGAATATCCGGGTTTGCGGTAAATACGCACGGTCGTGTCTTCGCTGCCGTCGAATTTTGCAATACGGAACTCCCATCGAACCGAATCTGCCGGTGTAGATACATATTGCCTGATCCATACCTTATAAGCTTCTGTCGTAGAACCGCTGGTAATGGTGATCAGGTAAAGAGAGTCGCCGTTTACACTGTGCGTAGACATGTTATAAGTACCCCAGCTGAAATCGAAAGGATCGGAAAGATCAGCCATATGATTGAATGCACCGAAGTTCCAGTTGGTGTCGGAGTTATGCAATTCGTACTCCGGAGCGATCTTTCCGATAGTATCGGCAGCGCTGAGGGTAGTAAAATTCGTAGCCGCACGCATGTGAAGTGAATACACTTTTACACCGGCTTGAACATGATTTGCCAATATGCTTACATTTCCCGGACCCGGTGGGATCATCTGAAAAGCAAGATGCCAGTTGGTATTAGAAACAGCCGGCTGTGCGCCATTCTTAAGGCTGTAGAATACATCATTTGCATAGCCGGCACCCATTGTCACGGAGTCGTCTACCCAGCCTTGAGCATTTGTTTGCGTTGAGCAAAGAGCAAGAGCCCCGGCAAACAGTATAGATTTCAGTCTCATTTAAAGTTGATTTATAGCGCAAAAGTACAGTCGCTCCAAAGCCGAAAACGATGATCTGAATCAATTGACAAACAAATGACAGAACGCGGAAGCCTAGATGAGTGCGTTTTGGAGCAGATACTCGGCTATTTGTACAGCGTTGGTGGCTGCACCTTTACGGAGATTGTCTGCAACAATCCAGCAGTTGAGCGTATTAGGCTGCGAAAAATCTCTGCGAATTCTGCCGACAAACACTTCATCTTTTCCCTGCGCATAAAGCGGCATAGGATATTGATTTTGAGCAGGATTGTCTGTTACTGCTAATCCGGGGAAAGCAGCCAGTAGGTCTTTCACCTCCTGCTCATCAAAGTCGCGATGAAACTCGATATTGACGCTTTCACTATGGCCCCCCATTACAGGTACACGCACGGTTGTTGCCGTAACCTTTATGGAGTCGTCGCCCATGATCTTGCAGGTTTCGTTCACCATCTTCATTTCCTCTTTGGTATAACCATTATCGGTAAACGCATCAATATGTGGCAACAAATTCAGATCAATGGGATGAGGATAAACACCCTGTCCTTTACCGCCGGCACGCTCGTCCATTAGTTCTGCTACTGCTTTTTGTCCGGTCCCTGTTACCGACTGATAAGTACTTACCACGACACGCTTTATGCCGTATTTTAAATGAAGTGGTTGCAATACCATTACCATCTGAATAGTAGAGCAGTTTGGATTTGCAATAATGAAGTCATCCTTCGTCAGCACATATCCGTTCACTTCGGGAACGACAAGCTTCTTACTTGCATCCATGCGCCAGGCTGAGGAGTTATCGATCACCCGACAACCAGCTTCAGCAAACTTAGGCGCAAGTTCCAGCGATGTATTGCCGCCGGCAGAAAACAAAGCCACCTGCGGCTGGCTCGCAATTGCTTCATCAGCAGAAAGAACGGTGTATTCTTTTCCCTTCCAGCTCAGTTTTTTGCCTACAGATTTCTCTGAGGCGACAAGAAGTAATTCTGTCACGGGAAAATTCCGTTCTTCCAAAATCTGAAGCATGGTGCTGCCCACAAGTCCTGTAGCACCCACTAAGGCTATGCGCATCAAAATTTTTTTAGGCGGCAAAGCTAAAAGAAAAATGCAGAATGATTTTTAGCATTTATCGAATCCCGACATCGCTAAAGGCAAAAGGGATAATATTGCATACTCTATGAAACACCTTGCTGCACTGAATAAGTATTTCCTCAAATACAAATGGCGACTGCTGGCGGGACTTCTGTTTGTATCGATCTCTAACTTTTTTGCGGTAAAACCTGCCGCTATCGTACGCGAGGTGATTGACGATGTACAGAGTGCTATGGCAAAGGGAGCGCTAACGGCGTCACAGCAGGACGAGATCATTCGTATGGTGGCATGGACGGGATTATTGTTACTAGGTCTTGCTTTGTTGCGAGGCATCTTTATGTTCTTTATGCGGCAAACCATCATCGTCATGAGCCGTCATATAGAGTACGACCAAAAGAATGAGATCTATGCGCATTACCAGCAGTTGCATACTCACTTCTTTAAATCGCATGCTACCGGCGACCTGATGAACCGCATTGCTGAAGATGTAAGCCGTGTGCGTATGTACACCGGTCCAAGCATCATGTACGCTACCAACCTGACCGTACTAACGCTGATTTGCACATGGAACATGCTGCATGTAAATGCCATGCTTACATTATATGTAGTCCTGCCCCTGCCGATACTTGCTGCAACGATTTACTTTGTCAACAAACTTATTTTCAAAAAAAGCGAGCATATCCAGTCGCAACTCGGCAGCCTCACTGCATCCGCACAGGAAACTTACAGTGGCATACGGGTCATCAAAAGTTTTGTGCAGGAAGCAAATATGATGCGTTTCTTCAACAAGACTTCAGACAATTATCGCAATAGTGCCATCAACCTCTCGCTCACCGAAGCCGTGTACTTCCCGGCAATGAATTTTTTTATCGGATTGAGTATGTTGAGCACTGTGCTTATCGGGGGGTATCTGGCAATACAAGGGGAAGTCTCTGCAGGTAACATAGCAGAGTTTGTGATCTACATCAATCTGCTGATGTTTCCTATCAGCAGCATAGGATGGGTAGCAAGTATGGTGCAGCGCGCGAGTGCTTCGCAGAAAAGGATCAATGAATTTCTGGAGACGTCTTCGGAGATTGTGAGTGAATCGTTACCATCCGGGCAGGAAATAACAAAAGGGGAAGTTATTTTCGAAAATGTTCGCTTTACTTATCCGCACACAGGCATTACTGCGTTGAAAAATTTTCGGCTTTATGTAAATGCAGGAGAAAAGGTAGCGATTATTGGTAAAACCGGCTCGGGCAAATCAACCATCGCGCATTTGTTGCTCAGAATGTATGATCCTCAGGAAGGTGCAGTGTTGATTGATTGTAAGTCAGTAAAGGATTATTCTTTGCAGGGATTAAGGTCTTCGATCGCTTATGCGCCGCAGGATTCTTACTTGTTTTCCGACACGATTTATAATAATGTTCGTTTCGGGAAAGACGATGCTACGCACGAAGAAATCATGAATGCTGCATTGCTCGCCGACCTGGATAAAGATGTACAAAGATTACCGGCGGGTTATGAAACAATGGTGGGAGAAAGAGGCGTAATGCTGAGCGGAGGACAGAAACAAAGAATCGTTCTGGCGCGGGCACTACTAAAAAATAGTCCTGTCCTGATTTTGGATGAATGCCTGAGCGCGATTGATACACAGACAGAGAAAACCATACTGCAGAATCTTCAGTCGTATCTGGAGGGAAAAACAACATTCGTCATCACACATCGCCTTTTCCGCAACTGGACCTTTGATAAGATACTTGTACTTGACGATGGAAGAATAGTGGAGCAAGGCACACACGAAGACCTGATGACGCTCAACGGAAAATATGCGCGATTGTATCGACATCAGACAGCAGCGTCGGAGTACTAATCGCTTTTCTTCGCCAGACTTTCCATAAAGGAGGAAATCAACGATACCACAAGACTGAATAACAACGCATAGAGAATACCATCCACCTCAAATCCGCTGACAAGGCTACTGCACATCAATACGATCAGCGCATTGATGATGAGCAAGAATAATCCCAATGTCACAATGGTAATCGGGATGGTCAGGAGTATCAACAGCGGTTTTACTACCAGATTTAGAACGCCGAGCACTATTGCAACAACAATAGCTGTTGTAAAGCTTTCGACGGAAACACCAGGCAACAGATATGCAGCAGCGAACACTGCAAGAGCATTCACTACCAGTTTTAAAATGATATTCATAGCGCTCTGTTTATACTAAAGGTAATTCATTAATTCTCATCCAGCTTGCTATCGTGCAATTCCACGTAGTTGGTTTTCTTTCTGAGCCGGATGTTCAGCGCCTCTACCGCGAGTGAAAATGCAAGGCAGGAATAAATGATGCCCTTGCTGATGTGCTGATGAATTCCTTCCGCAACCAATACTACTCCGATCACTACCAAGAAACTTAGCGCCAGCATTTGAAGTGTTGGTTGTTTGTTGATGATCCTGGTTACCGGTCCGGCAAAAAGCATCATGATAACAATAGAGACTACAACTGCGATAATCATCAAAGCTACCTCGTCAATCAACCCCACAGCGGTAAGGATAGAGTCGAAAGAGAAAACTGCATCTACCAGAATGATCTGAATGATTACGCCGGACAAAGAAGAAGCAACTTTTTTTGCTCCTGCCTCTTTGGCTTCATCTCGTTGAAGTTTGTGGTGTATTTCGAGTGTGCTTTTGACAATCAGGAACAATCCTCCCGCCAGCAGAATAATATCCTTCCAGCTAAGGGATAGTGCTGTCTCCTCTGCATTAAAGCTGAAAGGAAAAGTAACAATCGGATCTTTGAGACTGATGATCCAATTGATGCCCAGCAACAAACAACTGCGAAATACCATAGCCAGCAACAAACCGATATTTCTCGCGAAACGCTGTTGTTTTTCCGGCAGCTTGTTGGATACTATGGAAATGAAAATGATGTTATCGACACCAAGAACGATTTCCAGAAAAGTAAGGGTCAGCAAGCTGATCCATGTACCCGGGTCAGCAAAATCGGGCATTGCGATGAGCATCAGATTCAGAGAGTGCATAAATGATTAGATTACCGTTCTTATAAAAACTCAGCCAACACAATATCCCGAACTGCTTTGTCAAACATCAGAATGTAAGTTTCATTTTTACAGGCTTTCCTGCACGCATCACTGTCACCTCTATCGTCTGGCCAGATTTGAATTTGCTGAGTGCTTCCATATAGCTCTGCATACCCTGTATCTTATGCTCGCCCATTTGTACAATAATATCTCCCGCCTTTATTCCAGCCTTTATTGCTGGCTTGTCTTCGGTTACACCATCCACTTTTACACCGCCTTCCTGGTAGGAATAGTCGGGCATAATACCGAGTGTAACTTTAAAGCGAACCTTTCCAACAGTTTGTTGCTTTGTTGGAGTGAAAACAGGCTTCAGACGAGTATCCATCACATCCACGATAGACTGTGCATACTCAAGCACTTTGACTGTTCCGTAATAATTGATCCGGTCGGCATCATCACTGGGTTTATGATAGTCGTGGTGAAGCCCCGTGAAGAAAAACAGCACGGGAATTCCGGCATGGTAAAACGAAGTGTGATCGGAAGGACCTACCCCTGAGCTATCAATAGTGAATCTGAAATACTCGTGCGTTTTTGTAATAAACGGTCCCCACTCGGGAGAAGTGCCCACACCACCAACAGTCAATGCATGCGTGCTATCGTTGAGTCTGCCAATCATGTCCATATTGATCATGTAGGCTATCTTACTGCTGTCAATCTGCATGTCCTTTACAAAAGCCTTTGAGCCCAGCAAACCCAGTTCCTCGCCGGAAAAGTGCACAAAGAGGTAGTTATAATTACGATTCTTCTTACGGGCAATACGGGAAGCCAGTTCCAACAGTCCTGCTGTACCGCTGGCGTTATCATCCGCTCCGTTGTGTATCTGGGGTTCTTTGCCCGCATGCAAACTTTTGCCGTGCAGCCCAAAGCCAAGGTGATCGTAGTGAGCGCCGATAATCACTGTATAGGGAGCTTTATAATCAAGATAAGCTGCTACGTTGGTGCCCGTGTATTCGCTTTTCTTTATTTCGGTGAAAAGACTTACCGCTGCGCCTATGTCTTTATTACGAATGTGTTTGTTGAAGGCATCGTTGTTGAGAAAAACCACAGGAATTTCAAGTGATTCAAAATCGGAATGAGCGTTGAAAATCGGCGGATATTTTGCTCCGAAACCATCATAAAAAATCACCGCTGCTGCACCTCTTTTATGTGCTTCTTTTGCGCGATCGTACATTTCCTTTTCGTAGTCGAAATGCGCATCTTTAGCCTCTTCCTGATCGTTATAAAGAGGCATCATCCAGATACTTCCCTGTTCAAGAACATCAGGAAGAACGTCGTGCGTCAGTGCTGCAGAAGTATTCGCAGAAAAGGGTAGTGGAAACGCTGCTTCATTTCCCAAAACTGTTGAACCGATTTTGATAACGGTATTCGCACCAATCTCTCTGCCATAAACAAATTGAAACGGATGCTTGTATTGTCCTTTATAAGGACCGATCTTTTCCTTGCGATAGCGGGCTTCCAGAAAATCTGCAGCCTTTTGCTCTCCTTCACTTCCGGTCCTTCTTCCTTCCAGCTCGTCTGAGGCCAGGTACTCAATATCTGCTTTTAGTCGCTTTATTATTTTTCTTTCAGATTTGGTTTGAGCTGCCGTGTCTGCTTCTACGCCGAGCAACATGGCCATAAACAAAATGCCGGAATATATTTGTTTCATAGAGCCACAAAATTACGAGGATGCCAGGCGATTTGCCAATTTGTTCCAAATAATAAATCCTGCCTGTGCGGCAGGATTTAAAGCTTTCATAAGGTTAGGCGCTATTGCCCGGGCTGCAGACTTCCGTCTTCAGCCACAATAAGCGATCCATTCTCCCCTTCCGGTACTGCTTCTGCACCGCTTGTAGGGAGTACTATGTCTATGTTAGAAATATCTTTCAGTTGAGGAAGTTCTGCCGGTGAATTGATACCAAGATAATCCATAAAATGTTTGGAAGTGGTGTATACCAGGGGCTTACCAACCATTTCCTCATTTCTTCCTGCTATTACGATCAGATCTTTTTCCAGAAGTTTCTGAATAGAATAATCTGCACTTACACCGCGGATAAATTCAATTTCCGCCTTTGTGATGGGCTGTTTGTAAGCAATGATGGAAAGTGTCTCCATGGCTGCGGCCGAAAGCTTTTTGATGTGCTTGTCGCCATTGAGTTGCAATACTGTCTTATGAAAAGCCTTTTTTGTGAGAAACTGATAGCCTCCACCTGCTTCCTTAAGCTGGAATGGATAATACTCAGCATCGTATTTCTCCCGTATAGCATCAATGCATGTGGCAATACGTTCCGCCTCCACCGATTCTTCCGTAGCCTGACCAACCATTTCGGTGATCTCTATCTGAGTAATGGGACGTTCGCTGGCAAAGATCAGCGCTTCCACATGCGGCATGAGTTGTTCGATATCCATACTTTCCACGTTTACTGTTCACACCGAAAATACCATTGCCCTCTAAAAATTCCGGGAAAAGTAATGCACAGGTTGTGAGTAATTCGCACAGCGAAAATGCTGCACTGTTTGCAAAGCTACAGGCTTCTGTTTTGTCCACAATAAAAAAGCGCCCTTCAGAGCGCCTTTATGTAATTTTTTAAAGAAACTTAAGCATTTAGAAACCATTGCGGCAGAATACCGATGAGAATCACAAGGGCACAGGTGATACCGAGCATCAGTTTATCATATCCGCTCACTTCCGACACCAGCTCTGGTGTTCCAGGTTTGAAGTACATAGCAATGATCACTTTGAAATAATAGTAAGCGCTTATTGCAGCCATTAGCAGTGCAAAGATCACCAGCCACATTACCTGGCCCTGTTGCACGGCAGCCAGTAGCACAAAATATTTCGCCATAAAACCTCCTGTAAGCGGAATGCCAGCCAGCGAAAACAGGAATACCGCCGCAAAAAATGCCAGAACCGGTTCTTTTTTAGCAAGTCCGTTGAAGCCGTCGTAAGTGTAGTCTTTCATCTTCATCAGCACAGCAAAGACACCAATCGAAGCCACGCTGTATGCTACGGCATAAATAATAATCCCCTGCCAGGCGGTAGCGTTAACAGCCAAAATAGCAAAGAGCATAAACCCTGCCTGCGCGATAGAAGAATATGCGAGCATTCTTTTTACGCTTTGCTGGAAAACAGCAGTAATGTTACCCACCAGTAAAGTCGCTGCGGTGATGATGGAAACAATCAGCATCCAGTGGTCGCTGAGATTTCCAAAAGAAGCATGGAAAAGGCGAAGGAAAGCCACGAACACACCAGCCTTCACCACGGTGCTCATATATGCTGTAAACGGTGTAGGTGAACCATCATACACATCGGGTGTCCACATGTGCATGGGCGCTGCAGAGACTTTGAAGCCAAGCGCAATGATGAGGAAGAGAATTCCTGCCAAAGCCATTGAATTCAGCGACTCTGTCTGAAGCATCCGGAATCCCAGAATGTCGAAAGTTCCGGTAGCACCGTAAAGCAATGCAATTCCCATCAACAGTATCCCTGTAGAAAAAGAACCCATCAGGAAGTATTTCAATGCAGCTTCACTGCTTTTCAGGTTGCGTTTATCACTGCCTGCCAGAATGTATTGTGGAATTGAGAGAATTTCGATCCCGAGAAACAGCATCAACAGATTGTTGTAACCGGAAAGAAGATATATACCTACTAGTATAAAGGAAATCAGGGCAAAATATTCACCAACATGTACACCTACTCTGGCAATTTCTTTGCCCATGAGCAAAACATAGAGCAAAGTGCAACCGGTCATTAACAAGCTAAACCAAAGTGCAAAGCTGTCGAGGCGCAACATATTGTTGAAGAAAGATTGTGCGCCCGTAGCACCGGGTTGTGCCGCATCATAGACTTCCCAAATATTTACACCCAGCAACAAAAACAATAATACCGTAGCCACAGACACTACCGATGATTTGTTTTTCATCGTGACGCTGGCAAACATCAAGATCACGCCTATTAACGTAGCTGCAATTATGGCTTTCATTAAGAATTCAAAAATTATTAATCAACATTAAAGGGTGTTTCCAGGCAACGTGTCTTCGTTATTGTTTCTGTCTCTCGTTCCTGATTTAATACATCGTTTCAAAACTCCTGCTCAATCTTACACTTATCGAATGATCATCTGCGCTACACCGCTGGTAAGTTCGAGTAACGGCTTTGGATAAACACCAAGGAAAATCACCATCACCACTACCAAAGCCATAGCCAGACTTTCATTCAGGGTCATATCTTTTGCCACCAGCATTGGAGTGGTGTTTCCAAATGCTGTCTTTTGTACCATATTCAGCGTATATACCGCACCGAGAATGATACCAAGTCCTGCCACTGCCATATATGTGATATGATAGTCTGATGCGCTTTGGAAGATACCGTGGAACAGCATAAACTCACCAATGAAACCATTCGTCAACGGCAACGCGATATTGGCAAAAGAAATAATCAGCAGGGCAATAGCCATTTGCGGCGCAGCGGTAGCCATACCACCCAGTTTCGTCATATCGCGGGTTCCCCAGCGATTCTCCACCATACTTACGATCAGCCACATGCCCGTGATATTGATGCCGTGGTTGAACATCTGCACCATCAACCCATGCATACCTACTTCTGTATTCGCAAAGGCTGCCGCAGTCATCAATCCCATGTGGGCGATAGAAGAATACGCCACAAGGCGTTTCAGATCAGTTTGTACAAAAGCCAAAATGGAAGCGTACACAATGCCAATGATGGAAAGTATCATCACGGTATTTGACCAGAAAGAAACTGCTTCAGGAACTACCGGCAGCAACCAACGCACAACAGCAAACATTCCCATCTTAACCATCAGCGCACTCAGGATAATCGTTACCGGTGTGGGCGATTGCTCATAAGTATCAGGCTGCCACGTATGAAAGGGGAAGATGGGCATTTTGATGGCAAAGGCTGCAAAAACAATCCAGAACACCCAGCTTTGAATCTGTGGCGGCAGTGAAGATCCTGCACGCACAATATTGCTCCAGGAATAACTATTGGCACCGCCACTAAGAGAAGACAAGTATATAAGACCTGCCAGCATCAACAAACTACCGGCAAAAGTGTAAACGAAAAACTTGAATGTAACGGCAATCCTTCGCTCGCCACCCCAGCGGGAACACAGAAAATAAACAGGGATTAAAGCCAATTCCCAGAATACGTAAAACAGCAACGCATCATAAGCAAGAAATACACCCGTAATACCTGCCTGTGCCAGCAACATCAGTCCATAGAAACTCCAGGGGCGTTCCACTTCCTTATCCCAGTTGGCAATAATGACAACGGGCATTACAATACCTGTCAGCAGACAAAGCATGGCACTCATGCCGTCGGCTCTGAGGCTAAATTCCGTGCCCAGCTGCGGTATCCATGGAATACTGAAGGAAAGACTTTCCCCGGAAGATGCATAAGCAATGTAGCCTGAAACTGCAAGTGTGGCCAGAGCACTTGCTAAAGCCAGTCCTTTGGCGCCATTTCCCTTAATAAAAAAAGAAACGATACCAAAGACCAACGGTATGAAGATCAGAGATGATAAAATCATAGTTGCTGCGCAAAAGTAAGGAGTAAGGTCAGAAAAAGAAAGGTATTTTATGATAGTAAAATGACCATATAATTGCGGGTACCTATCGTTATTTGTTAAAGAAATTTAACATGGTTTAGAGCCAATGTGTAGCTAAATCCCGCGCAATGGGTTAAACAAGGGGCGTTTAGCTCGGCTACATTTGTTCCAGTTTTAAACCAACTGCATTATATAGGATTCGCTTTACAGGATTAAAACTGGACAAGCAAACAGTGAGTAAAACAGCCCGGGTATCGACCCGGGCTTTTGTTTGAAATGTTATTCCTAACCAATTGCCTGGTTGAGGTCGGCAATCAGATCGTCTATGTCTTCAATACCTACGCTCAGACGGATCAGCGAGTCAGAAAGTCCGTTGGCGATGCGTTGTTCTCTCGGAATAGAGCCATGAGTCATTGTTGCAGGATGGCCAATTAATGATTCTACACCGCCCAACGATTCTGCCAATGAAAACAACTCTGTTTTGCGGAGCACATTATTAGCTGCCTCGATGCTATCATCTTTAAGCGTAAAGGAAATCATTCCACCGAAATCGCGCATTTGCTTTTTCGCTATATCATGGTTGGGGTGGTCTTCAAATCCACACCAATATACTTTCGCGACTTTGGAATGGGACCGCAGGAAGTTGGCGATTGCACGCCCATTTTCACAATGCCTTTGCATTCGTACGTGCAGGGTTTTAATACCGCGCAACACCAGCCATACATCGTGCGGACCCGGAACAGCGCCACAACTATTCTGTATGAAACGCAGTTTTTCTTCGAGCTCGGCATCGTTCATAATCAGCGCGCCATGTACGACATCGGAGTGTCCTCCTAGATATTTTGTCGCTGAATGAAGCACAATGTCGGCTCCCCAATCAAGCGGATTTTGCAGGTAAGGCGAAGCGAAAGTGTTGTCTACTACGAGGATCAACCCATGTTCCTTAGCAATTTTGGAACAGCCCTCAATGTCAATGATGTTGAGCAGAGGGTTGGTTGGCGTTTCCGCCCATATCATCCGTGTATGAGCACTGATATACTGACGGATATTCTCCGTATTGCTCATATCAATGAAATGAAAACGGATACCATAGTTGGCAAACACCTTAGTGAAGATTCTGAAAGTGCCTCCATATAGATCGTTGGCAACGATCACTTCATCGCCCGGCATCAGCAATTTGGCTACAGCATCGGTGGCAGCCATACCGCTTCCAAAGCACAATCCATATTTTCCATTCTCAATAGCTGCAAGTGCATTTTGCAATACGGTACGTGTAGGATTCTGCGTGCGTGCGTACTCATAACCTTTATGATCTCCCGGTGCAGCCTGCACGTAGGTAGAAGTCTGGTAGATCGGTGTCATGATGGCACCTGTGGTGGGATCCGGCTCGATCCCTGCGTGAATCAGCTTTGTTGCGAGCTTATATTGGCTGTTACCCATCTTATTAATTTAAGTGGGCAAATCTAACTAAATGCGGGCATCTTCCTGTGCGGAAATTCTATCCGTTGCTTGGTTTTACGGTTTGGGGCCAATCGGCAACCGGCTTAGGTGTATCGGATGGCAGTTGATTGACATTGTCACCGCTGACTACAGGAGAGTACCTGACTTTAAGCGTAATAAACCTGCGCTCAAAACCATGATAGGACACAGCAGAAATGAGCAGGGTAAATCCGATGGTGAGCACATAGTATAAAGCCTCTGTGAGCGGATTTCCGAAGGACAAATCTGTAAAAAGCATGATCAGCTTTAAAGCTATCAGCATCATGAGGTTGTGATACATGTAGATACCATAGGAGATTTTCCCAAGATAATCGAGCCACGAATTTTCCAGCTTAAGAATAGACCTCGGGTTAGCCGCGATGTTAAGAATGATCACCGCGAAAAGTACTCCATAGATCTCGAAGCCGATAAATTCTACCAGTATTCCCCGAAGGGTAAGATAAGTCAAACCCATTATGGTAGCGATTTGCGTGGCAGGGTGAAACAAAAATCGCAACGCCCTTTGCTTTTTATAGTACAGGATGTATGCTGCAATGCCACCAATAGCCATGCAATCAATATTAAAATGAAACCAGAATTGAAATACCGGACTATCATCGAACCCCCCGGGATAGGAAAGATTGCTGAAAATAATAAGGGCTTTTACTAAAAGATAGATTGCCCCGGTGGCAAGCAGCGCAAATAATAATTTTCTATACCGCAGCGAAAGCAGAATAACTGCGGGCCATATTAAATAATATTGTTCTTCCACGCCGATAGACCAGGATTGGTTGGCAAAAGGAACATGGTCGTAAAGAGCGTAAGGAATATTGGGCAGAAAGGCTAAGAAAAGAATGGCTTTAGGCCAAAAATGTGTTTGGACAGTTTCAGAGTCTCCCGGCACATAGAAAAAATCGGACTGAGGTAATATAAACAAAGAAACTATAACAATAAGATAGTAGAGCGGCCAAATACGCAGTATACGGCGAACATAAAAGTGCCGGATATTGATGGTTCCGAATTGATGGTTTTCTGCCAGCAGTAGATAAGTGATCAGAAAGCCACTGAGAACAAAGAACAAAATAACACCTATATCTCCAAGCACTCCTCCCACAAAAGAGTCGGCATAAAGATTTGGCAGCCCGAAACAATGTTTATTCATTTCGGCATGGCAGAACAAAACTGCCATGGATGCCAGAAAGCGAATGCCGTTAAGTCCGGGGAAATAAATTTTGGTTTTCATATGCTGGCTTCAGCAACTCTTGGGACAGACACAATCGACAAGTCATAATATCCGTTCAACATAGCTGCAGATTCATCGTAAGTGTTTACTAAAGTTCTGAGCTGATAGCAGTCAAGCACTGCTTCTTCAGCCAGCATTTCATAAAGCCCCGAACCCGACTGCGGCTGCAGGGACCATTGTACTACGTTAGGGTAACCGGCAATAAACCACAAAGGGAAAAACGGTGCCTTCACATCAGGACGAGTCAGGATATAAGGACTAACTTCACACTGCATTTCAGGCTCAAGCCGCTGCTTCAGGGCGCGATAGTTTACATACCATTTAAAGCAGCTGACCTGATCTGGAATCAGGAAACTAAGTATCCCCTCCTCTACTTCTTTGTCTACACTGATGGTGCTGAGCAATGTTGGCCAGTCAAGCACTTTGCGCAGCAGATCCGGCTTTTTCAGGTCTATGATCTGCCGTGCTATTTCTTTAAGCGCTGCATCGCTGCCCCATTGCACCGATCTGCGATACGTTTCCGGACCATCGTTCAGTTGTCTGAGCAAAAAGAGCAATCTTCCCAGGTCATTGCACCAATACACAAACAGGTGCATTTTTCCACCGGAATGACGATACAGTGTCGTGATCTTGTAACCACTGATATCGAGCTGATAAAAATGCCCGGTGATGATCTCGTAAGCTTTGGGTGCCGTAAAGTACAGGCGTTTCAAAATCGCAAGCGAAGCTTTGTTGCCCCTGGCCATTTTGTATGCCGATAAGGGAAGGATCCGGTTGCCATGATTCATGAGTGCTCCGAAAAAAATCTTGGTCATGATAACCGACCATTGAAAGCCATACCATACCAGCTTGGCACACTCCCCAAGGGTGGCTTGAGGAAAGGTAGCTTCTACGGCGTCTTGTTCTTTTAAAGGCGTAGCTAGCATACAGTTGGTTTTTTGTAACTGGCTTTACCAGTAGGGTGAAAAATGTTTATAAAACGGGTTCTGTATTGACCCCTTCGCTCACCGAGTCGGTGGCAAGTTTTATATCGTAGAGTATACCGAACTCCTGGCAATAAGTCTTTAGCTCCTTCATATAACAAATATTCTGTGTGGCTTCTCTGGCAAGGATGGCCACTCCGAAATACTCTCTGTGATAGAAATGCAAAGCCTTTTCAGCAGACCGTTTCACACGGTAGTATTCCATAAATATGAACCTGTTCAAATCGTCCCATGGTACAATAGCCACCTCTCCGACCCGCAGATGAGGAAGGTCTTTATCATAACACGCTCCCTTCAAAAACGCATAGTTTCTTCTCAGTTGCTCAGCCTGCGTATATGATAGCGCCTTCTCCATAATGTTTAAAGTCTTTGCGATCTTTCATCAAGCAGTTCACGAAGGCTGGCGCAGAACTCATAATCTTCAAGATTCATCAACTCATGGATCGCTTTTTTGAGAAAGGCGTCAGTCTCGTGCCTGAAAATGTCCTTAAACTGTTGCTTGGTGAGTGACCGGAAATAGGTTCCTAAAGCGGAACTCTCCGTTTCGAGCGCTTTTACCAATTCTGTAAGTAAATAATTGTCCTGAGCCAATAAAGCCATAGGTGCAACGTTGTAAAGACCCCTGCCGAGGTTTTAATTATTAAAAAAGTAAACTCGTCGGTGCAGTTCACACCGAAGAAAGAAAGAAGGGAATTCAGAATCTATGCCTCTGAAAGGAAGGGACTCATAGAAGTGACGTGCTGATGCCGAATGGCGATAATTGCTTTAGACCGTCTGAGGTACTCCTCAATGGCGCGGGCAATGATCTTTTTGCAGCCGGTAGTAAGTTTAACCGATTTCCGTCCGCGGTCCATATGATAGTCTTCGCGGATCCAGGCAGCCCTCATCACCAAATCATCGTTGAGTGTTTTTACCTTTTGCATGAGTTCTTCAAAAGAAGGGCTGTATCCATTTTCCTGGATAGACGTTACAATATCCTGTATGTATTCGTCGATAATGGTATTAGCCATTTGCTCGAACAACTGCAGGAATTGACGCCCATAGGCCCTGTTACTGAAAAACTCGGTGATTGCAGGTATCATCTACGATGCTTTGAATTGGGAGGTTAAACTTATAAAAAACGTCTATGAATTGCAATAAGTCCCTTTCTGATTAACAAACACTTAATTCCCTTCATTCCTTCCTGATTTATGATAGACAGTCGCCAAATCGGGCGCCTGATTGTTTTCAATGTAGTAAGTGAGAAGGGTATTGTAACGAAGTACCTGCACGCAGGCTAGGCGGTTATCTTGTGCAATAATCTTTATATGACCTTTGTTGGTCTTAATAAAATTGTCTGCCTTTATCTTTTTAATGATGAACTCTTCACCGTCTATAAAAAGCTGCCTTTTACCTATATATATAGAACCGGAAATCGCCTGGCAGCCTTCATTGCTTTCACCGAGACGGAAATCGCTGAAGGTAAAGGGAGTGGCAGCACGTTTCGTATAGGTGAACCGCTGCGCTGAAACGACCAGCGGAAAGAGAACAAATATTAGAAGTATAAACTTTTTCATATGGATTATTTTACTTTTTATTGAGATAACGTACTTTTCTTTTAGATTGAATAATCAGAAAATCAATAGTTTCTGATTCCTTTTCGCGTAGGTCGGCTTCAAATACCATTTTCTGAGGTTTAAAGCTTGTCCCTTCAAAAGCCTCTGCATTGAGCGAAACTGTGTAAAGCCCGCGTGGCACCGATAGTTTGAAATTGCCGTTTGCATCGGAGAGCGCGTGGTAAGCATTGCCCCCTGTATCGGTTACGATGATCTTCAGGCGCTCCACCTGCATAGAAAGCACACTTGCAGAGTCGAGCTGTACCGAAATATTTCCGGATATGATCCTTCCCTTGCGGAGCGGCACCTGTACGAGCTGGCTTTTGGCTACTTCAAAAAACTGGATCGGACCATTAGAAGGTACCAGATCGCCGGCTTTTGTATGCAGCATATCTACTTTGTAAATACCCTTGTCCACATTCCGGTATGTTACAGTACCTTCGGCATCGGTAACAAATGGATTATTATTGATCAAGACTTCACCAAAGGGCAATGCTCTTTCTCCAGGGTCCATAGAACCATTGTCGTTCTCATCGTGATAAAGCTGAACAGAGAGATCATAATACTTTCTCTTGAAGATCACCGGAACATTCAACTGCTTGGTCATGGAAACTGTGAGCACCTTTCTGTTTTCGATAGGCACAACATCCTCGTTTGAGAAGGGGATAAAGCCACCCACCCGAACGGTAAGGTTGGAGCCCGGATTATAGTAGTTCAGATTGAGACCTGCCCCCATATTGAAAGCCTGGCTATAAAGTGTTTTCGACACGTTATAGCGGACGTCGCCGGTGAGTCTGCGTTTAAAAAGGCTGTAGTTCCAGTTGACGTTGGCGTTAACTGTTTCGAGGAAACTGGCATCCTCTCCCTCCACGATAGTACGGGGAGTACGGGTATAGACACCGTTTACCGTTATATTTCTGTTGGTGAAGGAGATATTGTTGGCAGTAAGAAAAATATTATGTCCCTGATCTCGGCGAAAGCCATTCATGCTTCGGTAGCTCAAGATCGATCCGCCCTTACTGTAGCTCATAAAGAGATCGAAGGAGGTGTAACGATCCATGTTGTAGGTCATGGCCATACCGCCATATTTCATTTGACCCAGGTTGACAGTGATGTTCAGACCCTTTGTCTTATACCCGGCATTGATACCAAATCGCTCTACATTGTAGGTAAGCATATCTGAGGCAAAAAAGCTGTCGCGGTAGAAGTTGCGCTCCTGAAAGGTGCTGGCATACTGAAGTCCGACAAAAGATTTCTTGCTAAGATTTACGGTGATACCATGGGTATGGTTCTTCAATCCCCGTTGCAGTCCCGGGTATTTATCACTGATAACCAGACTGTTGGAGGTGATCAACACATCTTTGGTCTTGAAAGCAACATTATAGCCTCCCTGATATCCCCAGGCTGAATCTGCATTAAAAGCAGCGTGGGCGGGATCTTCCTTTCCGACACCAGCACGTAGTCCTAGTTGAATTTTTTTGCCTATGGAAGTTTGAAAACCATTGGCAAACAGATAACTGTTAGCTTTATTAATGATATCCTCATTATATACCAGGGTGTGCTCCATGCTGGTATTTTTGCTGAGGTTGTACTTGATAAGCCCCGAATAGTTATCGTTCTTATAAGTTTTAAGCTTTTCAGAGTGTTTGATACCGGCAAATGCTACGGAAAAACCTTTTCCCGCATAAGAAATGTGAGCACCCTGTCCTACTACGGTAAAACCTGCGGCCAAGGGTTGAACCGAACCCAGATTTGCCTGAAAACCTTTGTATTTATAGTGGATATTGAAAACATCCTGCTGGAAGTCGTTGAAGATATCGCCCATCTGCCGGCTGCGGTAGGAAAGCCCAAGACTGCTATATCTGTTGATATTAATATTAGTGTAGCCGCTTCCGTAATAGACAAGACGATCGCCGACACTCATCATTCCTCCTTCGAGCGTGATGGGAAGAAAGGAATAGGCTGAGCGATGCTGTCTGAAACCATGCGTGGTGTTTACAATGCTATGTGCTCCGGAAACTGTTTTACGTCCGTCGGAGACAGCGACAGAGATTTCCTCACGGGTGAGGCGTTTCATCTGGTAATTTCTAAATCTGATGGTCTGGTAAATCGTGGTATCCTTACCAGCTTCCAGCCGCACATATTGTTTGTTGGTAGGGCCAAAGTATTCGTTGTTATGACCTTGCGACTCCCATTTGATGACATAGGTCTCTGCTACATTTCCCTTGTTTCTGATGTAAACGGGCATTTTCAGCACTCTTCCGTCAGAAACATCGAAAACCTGAGATTCCACTCTGGCGGCAAACGAGTAGTCGGCAGGGGTAAAGATCTTTATCTTATGACATTGCGTATCCTGGAAAGGAGAGAATACATATATTTTTATGTCACTCCATCCGGCTTCTGCTCTTGCAGAACGCAACAGGGTAACCGGAATAAGAAATTTTTCGTTGGGATGGATATCGAAAGGGGCGCTTTGCGTATAGTCGATCGACTCTACATCAAGCATTTTCCAGCCCTTAGGTAGCTCGATCTGGTAACCGAGTCGGATGTTTTTGGGGGCGGGATTGGAGATTTTTATGGTGGTGATCACCAATGAGCTTTTACCGTCAGGTTTTAACGAATCGGTATGCTCAATTTCGTAGGGTTTCCACTGCTGCGCCTGTACCGATGATGACAGCGTCACTGCACCAAATACAAACAGCAGAAAAAAACAGATGTTCAGAGCTTTCCTTGGCATTGTATAGAAACATTAAATATGTTTGTTGGGTGATCTTGCTTTCTGGAAAGTTTGGGAAATTAAAGCCCTCCCTGTCGGGAGGGCTTTAGTTCATCTGTATTTGTTCTATCAACAAATGCTATTAAGGAAGCAACTCAGCATTGATAGAGATTTCACCTTGATATGTTCCGCCGATGTTGTCAGCCAGAGCAGGGAAGAAAGTGAAGTTAGAGAAGAAACGAGCGTTGTAGCAACCGCTTTCAGTAGCAACGATTTGCTTAGGACCGCCATACAGACCACCAGTAGTTGGGTGAGCAGAGCTGTTGTCAGTGTTAGCAGCGTAGTCAGTCCAAGTAGTAGTTCCTACAGGCAGGAAGTTTGGAGTAGCTACCATGTTGTACCAGTTGTGGTCTGTAACGATACCCAGGCGAGCAGCAGAGATATTGTCGCTTGCGCCAGCAGGACCAGCAGTCTTAGTCAGACCAGTGCTGTTTACAGAGATAGTGAAAGCACGAGTAGCCCAAACGCGGAAAGTAGAACCAGAAACTGGAGCGTTAGCGTTGTTAGTAGGACCGAAAGTAGAAGCAGTGTTGTTGATCCATTGGCTCCAGTCGTTGATGTTCAACTGAGGAAGAGTAGTTTGCTCAGGCTCGAGGTCGATCATGTCAGTTACAACTACAGTTCCGCTAACGCTTACAGCGTCGCTTGTAGAACCGTTGATTGGAGTTGGAGGACCGAACTGAGCGCTAGCAGTGATAGCTGCGAAAGAAGCAACGAATGCAGTCAGAAGTACTTTTTTCATTTTTTTTTGGTTTTAAATGGTTAAGAAAAATTTGATGACACAAATATCTAACGCCGCACTAACTGAAATAAGCCTTGTTCTTAACAACTTAACCACAATGGAAAAATGCCTGTGTCTTCCCTTAGGAAAGTTTTAACCAAATTGATTGCTAAAACTGATAAAAGCCGCACTGGTTACGGCTTTAAGGAGTTTTCGAGTTCTTGCACATATTTTTTTGCGGTTACCCACATGACGTGGATTAATCCACGAAAAATTCACATTTCATCGAAAAACTTTGATTTCGTAAGAAAATTCGATGTATTCGACTGAAAATAAATTACATACGAATTGTAAATTACCATATTATAAAGCAGAAAATCGATGTTTTCATCCTTAACCCGTGATCGCTATCCACACCAACTCACAGGTTATTCACTTTTTTGCCATATAGTTCGATATAGAAAAGCGTTGAAAATCGGGCTTTTTAAGCTCGGAAAGCTGCCTAAATCAAGGTATTTTTGAAAGAAAAGCACATGAAAAAGATAGTTCTTAGCCTTTGTATGCTCGCGGGCGCCGGATTTTGCCTGGTGCAAGCCCAAAATAAAAAGTCAATCAGCCTCGGCGCATCAGTTGTGGTTGATACCGCAAGTACGCAACAGCCGGCACCACCACCTGCTGACACCACAGGACAGGGGGGCAATAATGGAAACAACTCTTCGACGAACAACCCATAACAGCTCTTAGGGGCAAAAGCTAGAAGATGACAGACGGGTTCTATATATTATATAGTATGGGGCTTGGCAGACAAATAACTAAGTGATATAAAAATGTGGAGGTGGGTATTTAGAGTCCTTGAAGCCCGGATATCGAAATAGGGCATTAATCGGACGCCGAAAGAATATAGATACACCAGGGAACGGTCTATCGGCTATCTTTTTTCCAAAATAGCCATTACGATGATACGACCTTATTGTCCGATATATAATGTCATCAAAACAAGAAAGAGAATTTCTCAAAAGTCGCATGAACCGCTTGAGAATTCACTGTAAGAAAAAACTCCATCAGGTACACGAACAAAAAGAGGCTATCTCTGACTTTTGAGATAGCCTCTTTAAGATTTTTCAGGAAAATCTTCTATTGCTGTGTGAGAGAAAAAATAATTCCGAAATAATATTGATCGCCGCGATAGTTCATGGGCGGATTCATTTTTATATCCAATGTCAGATCTGTGGTTACAGAGTTAGACAGGCTTTGCGCCAGTGACTGAGGTGTCGTGGACAGAGGCACATAGTTATTGTCGGTACTCTTCTTTAAAGAGATCAGGCTCGAAGGTAGGTTTGCCGATCCTGCTGTGGCAGGCGTCATATATTCATCTATCGCCTGGCAGGTTACAATCCACGGCTGGGTAGCTTTCACCTTCAGCTGAAAAAAATTCAGCATTTCCTTCGGTTTCGAAAAATCATCAAACTGGCTGAAGACAAATTGAGGAGCACCTGCACTTTGCACCTG
>Ga0182793_1000405_pt1 | contig 34977 bp, 29 predicted proteins | sample Passage237A_FD_130498 | JGI IMG/M metagenome (GOLD analysis project Ga0182793, IMG submission 130498) | Cellulose adapted compost microbial communities from Newby Island Compost Facility, Milpitas, CA, USA - Passage2 37A (version 2) (version 2) ... | reverse complement strand
GGCGATGTCTCTTAGTCCGCCTTCCTCTCTGGAAATTGCTCAGGTGGTGGAATTGGTAGACACACACGTTTGAGGGGCGTGTGCCGAAAGGCGTAAGGGTTCGAGTCCCTTCCTGAGCACCAAATTTTCCCTCGTAGGCCCCTTCTTCCTGCCGAGGTGAACAGTTGGTGAACGTTTAGGCCCCTTTTCGGGGTGTTTGGGGGTGCAGTTGATTCCGCTGCAAACAGGCCCTGAACATGCGGGTGAGACTCGCCCAATCCCCTTCGGTAAAGCGCATCCAGGCCCCTCGCGGCTGGGCTTGGCAGGTCACTGCTACCGTCCATGGCGTTCGCCGGAAACGCCAGATTTACGAGGCGCCGCTGCCTCCCGGCGAGGCCGAGCGGCGAGCCCGCGAACAGGTCGCCTTGTGGGCGGCCGAACAGGCGAACCAAACCCTCGCGATCCGCCGGGTGCAGACCCGTCTCTCGGAAGACCAACTTCGGCTCGCCGAGCGATTCTTCGAATGGGCGTCCCAGGATATCACCTGTGAACGAGTCCGATTGCTGGCGACCTCGCCCTTAACGGACGAGCAACTGTATCTCGCGCAGATCCTGTTTCGCCGCCTCCCGAACATCACCGACGACGAACTCCTCGCGCGCGTCATCCAATGGCAGCGAGAGTTGCAAGCGCCCAAGCTCGCACTTTCCAAAGCGACGGAGCAGTTCATGACCTCGCGGCGGGTGCAAAGCGGACAGCGAGCCACCTACCAGGGCGTGCTTACTGCGTTGAGTGATGCTCTGGGCCAGGAGCGTGCGGTGGGCGATATCACCCAGGTCGATCTTGAGCGCTTCCTCGGACGTTATTCGAATCCCGTCACGTTCAATAAACGGCGCGGTGATCTCGCTGTCTTCTTCAATTTTTTGATCAAGCGAGAGGTGTTGAAGCTTTCTCCACTCCGGTTTCTCGATCCGCTCGAAGAGCCGCCGAAGGACAACATGCCCGAGACGCTGCCGCCGGACCGAGCGGCGGCGCTGATGAAGGACGTCGAAGATCACTACCCCGGCTTGGCGACGTATTTTGCCCTCGCGCTTTTCGGCGCCTGCCGGCCGTCATGGCGGATTGGAGAAGCGTATGAACTCATCTATAATGATCCTGAGAAGCGCGGGTGGATCTTCCGTGATGCGGCTATTCACATCCCAGGCTCGATCAGTAAGACCGGAAAGCCGCGCGAAGTCCCGCTAGCCGACGTGCCGCCGCTTAAACAGTGGCTCAACGCCTATCCGCCTGGCGCGCTGCCACTGCCGCCGAATCCGGAGCGCGTCATTCAGACGCTGCGCGCCTCGCATCAAATCCCGCATGACGGGCTGCGGCATACCGGAATTTCGATAGCGCTCGCTGCCGGTATGGAGTTTTCGCGTGCGACGCTGATCTTTGGAGTAGATGAACCGACAATGAAGCAGCGTTACGCGGGACTGCTTTCCCGCGAAGCGGCGAAAGCGCTCCGGGAAATTCTGCCATTGCGCTCCGCGAGGGAGGCAGAGCGCATGGTGAAACGCGTATCCTGAGCGGTATGTAAACCGTATGGAGGAAGTGATGAACCACGTATTCGAAATGGCCGGCGTGCCATGTGCCATACCAGAAATGTATAAAAGAATTTAAGCAGAAAGGTGTCAGGGTCGAAATTATGTATGTAGCTCGTCGATAGGTATGTAATTAACTGCAAGCAAAAAAATATAGAGTTATGGGAAGAAATACATCGATTCAATGGTGCCACGATACAGTGAATCCGGTTATGGGATGCGATGGATGTGAGTTGTATCCTACCTCCGGGACAATCCGGCAGAAGTTAGCCGATATTCTGTGCAAGAATGGGCGAATGAATGATGCGCTTCGCGACGTGATAGCGATGCTTACAAGAAATGGTCCTCAAGCAGTGCGCCGGGACATCGCGCAGATTGCCGATGGACTCGCGCGGGCGGCAGTGCCGTCCGGCGCTCCCCACGAGGTTGCAGAGTTGGCTTCTCAATTGAGCAGCGAAGTTATCAAACTTTACGTTTGTTACGCCGGCACGCTGCATCGCTTTGTGAATGCAAACGGTCGGGCGAAGGGCTACGCATATCCGTTTGAAAATCCTACAACCTTTCCGGGTCGGATGATGGTTGCAGCCCGGGGTCCGGAGCCGACGCAATCAGACATTGCGACAAAGCCATGGCTTCATGCCTTCAAGAAACTCATCTTCATTTCTGACATGGGTGATGCCTTCTCCCGCGGAATCTCTTTCGAATATCTGCGCGACGAGGTGATCGCCGCTGTCGCTTCGCCCGCAGGGCTGCGGCACGTTTGGTTGTGGTTAACCAAGCGACCCGAGCGCATGGCGAAGTTTTCGGCCTGGCTGTCCGCGCGAAGCATCCAGTGGCCGGAGAATCTGGTCGCGATGACTTCCATTACGTCGTCTGCGACGGTCGGCCGGGTAGCGCAACTGCAGCGCGTTGAAGCCCGGTATCGGGCGCTGTCCGTGGAGCCGCTCTGGGGTGAAGTGCACCTGCCGCTGGAAGGCATCGATTGGGTCATTGTCGGCGGCCAGTCGGGGCCATGTTCGAAACCTTTCCATGTCGAGTGGGCCGAGCGGATCATGAACGATTGCCGCGCTGATGGCAGCGCATTCTTTCTGAAGCAACTCGGCCGCCGGCCATTCCGTTCCGGGGTCGAACTGCAGCTCCGCGACGAGCACGGCGGCGATTGGGATGAGTGGCCGGAGGTTCTTCGAATCCGCGAGCTACCGGCGGCTTGGCGAATGCCGTCGCCGATTCCTGCTAGAATCCCCGCGGTCGCTTAGTGGTAACTTGTTGCGGCGGCCAATTCCGCGGCTCCTTTCCGTCGAGACAATGTCGTGCCGGGCAATCCTCGAGCCTTCGGCTCACTGATGATCGCCGCACACGTGCCTCGTGTGGCTCTCTCATGCAGAATAGCGATGCTTGATGTTGCGATATTTGCACCTCGAAGACGGGTCCAAGTAAAATCCTAAAATATAGATAGTTGGCCACTATGTTCCTTCGACCTACCGTCGCTTTAACATCCTCAATTAGTGGCGGGCCGGGCTGAGGCCTCTCAACTTTCGCCAGATGGCGGCGATGCTGGGGCCGTCGATGGCGCAATTTGTTGCATTGGAGCTTTTCGACAAAGCTTTGGATCCGGCACTCGGAGCTCATCTGGAATCGGAATGAGTCCCACAAGCGCTGCGAGCCGAATACCTGCTTCGAAATTTGAAGCCGGACGACTCTTCGCTCGGGCATCTCGCCATGTTGAAACCCAGCTAGACGCGATCCTTTGAAGCTTCATGATATCCCAGTCGATCATCCGAGTTAGTAATCGGGATATCGCGAGCATCGTGCTCCGGACCTCTTGGGGGGCTGGAGTCATCTCGATGAGTTGGCCCAAGACGATTCGCTTGTATTCCCCCGACGGCGCCCGGGGATGGAACGTGAGATCTGTTTTGATATAATGCTCGAGGCGGCGCAGCGAATCACAGAAGCGACCGACGTCCTCGGCGACGCCCTGCCAATCACGGCGGTCGCCTGCGCAACTTGTCAGGACAATGGGTGGGCGTTCAGCTGCGAGGGCGCGCAGAGCGAGGCGGAGCACTTCCGATTCATCACGCTTCATCTTCCGTGAAAGATGCCGAAGCAGCGCATCGTCGTCGTCCGACAGTCGCAAGGTTTTATGCCGGCTCATGTCGTGGTTCCTTCCGGAGTGCGGATGTTTCGTTTACGTTAGGACCGTCGACGCTTCGTTGTCTAGCTACTGCGGGATTTCTTGGCAGCGCCGCACGGCTGGCGAGGATCCCGCAGGTCGCCGTGTGCACTGCCTTCCGCAACAGACTGTAGACAGGCATCCCCGGGCTGCGTCGCTTGCGCGGCACCGGATCAGTGTCGAGATCGGAAACCAAAACGTGAAAGTCACAACCGCCATCATATCGATTGACATGCCAGGTTTGCAAAGCGCCTCGTTTAACGTCGAGGACGGCTGTGACTTTCTCTGCGACGTGCGCTCGCTCGGCCGCGGTTAGTCTGCTGCCGGGCAGGAACCTAATCATGTGCATCGTAGCGATCGATTTTATGGGACGCCCGTCAGTTTGATTCTTTTTGATTTCGTTGGCTGCCCATCCAAGCCGAGAGGCTATTGCAGCCGCAGTTGAGTCGGGCCCAGTCCAAACGATACCTTCGATGTCGCAGAATCTGTGCGAGCGGCGATTGGGATCTGTCATGTAGTTTGCCGCCCGGCGAACTGACGTAGCGTCTGACAGGTGTTTGTAGCCGACAGTGTAGAATTTCATAGAGCTAGGTCGTATTGCGCTAGGGTCTCTTGTTCTGCGCCGTTCATGTTGTGTCGACGGCGTATCGGTGGACCTGGCCGATCGGCGAGCAGGCCATTCTTGATCTCATCGATGGTCGGCAGCCAGCTCGCGAGAAGCGCGTCGTCGAGGTTCTGCGAGCACAATAGGGACAGACGCTTAAGGATATCAGTTACTTCAGCACGAGCGCCACGAGTTGGTGCATTACCGCAGGATGGCCGGTGTAGCATCGCGCTGAGCTTGTCGCGGAGGCTGCGCGCGGCAGGCAATTCTCCGGAGCCGCTTAATGCAGCGACGACTTCGAGACACTTCTCGTCATCGAGGAACGGTTTAATCGCCCGAGCCTGCTGCAAATTGCGAAGGGGTGGGACGCCTTCGTCGGCGAACTTCTGTTGCAACCGCGCTGCCCAGATGTGCCTGTGCGCAGTCTCGTAGGATCCCGGGAAGTGAATTTCTACCCAGTCTCGCCAGCGTTTCTTCTCAAGTCGATGAAGCTTGTGTCGTTTCGCGCAGTCCAGGCGAGAGGCGCGCCGCAACGTGCGGTTGAACGAATCGAGGTCGGCGCCTGCATCGGCTCGATCCAGCTTGCGGAGAAAGCGGAGGAGCAGCCTGGGGTCAGTCGGAGCATTCGCCAATTCTCTAGAGAACGAGGCGGCATTCGGATGATCGTGTGGTAACGCTGGCATCTTGAGCATATGTGACTCCGGACTCGTTCTCCAAAATCTTTCTTCACTTATTTTCGGTCGTGTGCCGCCGGCTTGCTCCAAGAGCGTAGTTTGCCGGCTCTTCGACCGCAGCTTCGATTGCGCTGACAAGCTCGTGCAGCTTTGGCGGGGTGCCGTCCGGAAAAGTCTCGAGCGTCTTCCGCAGGTTGCGAACGAGTCTGCGACATTTGATGAGCGGGTCGAAGACTGCTTCCGCTTTGGGGTTCGCCTTGTGACGGGTCGTTTCGATGTCGGGAAGGGGGGTTCTCAACAGTTCGCTCAACTGCTGTTGCGGAATCTCCCCGCCTTCCAGTGAGCCGCCCGCCGACTGCCACCTCTGCAGGAGACGGTATGCACATGATGCATATGCTTTGACCATTCCAGCCGGACACACGACGCGACATTTGCCCCCCGGCGCTTGCTCGATTGTGAGTTTGGCGACCCTGGCACCGTCGGTTAGAAGTAACTTCACCATCCGGTGATCAGCATCTGAAAGGTGCAGCAGAACTGCATCGATATCACTCCTGCCGCTGCCTACTAGTATGCGACCAATGGCAGATGCTAGTGCGGGAAGGGAACGCGATCGAAAGCGACGGAGTGCTTTAGCGATCTTTTTTGCCTGTGATTCAGGGGATGTTTCGCGAGAGTTGAGGGACATAGATCCCTCTTCAGCGCCTGCCGTCCCCTTCCTCCAAATCGAAATTGAGATTTTTGACGAAATTGTAGGGACGCACCGTCAAGGGACTTCCGTCCGCCGATTTCATGGCGGCGCAATCATGACCAATTTAGCCAAATTCTGCGTGTGCCCATCCTCAGCAAATGCATCATCCGGACCCGGGAAGTAGAGGCACTAAGATTGATGATGAAGATGCGGTGGATAGTCTGTTCATCCTCGTCCGGCAGAGGGCCGGAACTTTGGTGTTTGCGAGCCCGCGCGACGGAACTTCCTCTGATGCCTATCAAGCAGGTATCTGCAAGCCGACGAAGCGGTCGTCCGGTTGCGGGAATTGTGGAGTTGTGCCCGCAGCTTGCGGGCTCGCTGCGATGAAGCGGGCCTCGAACGTTCCGGGCAATTAGATCAGGCCCGGTTCAGTGCGGCGGTAGCCGAACGGGATGTGGTGCGCGTCGTGTGACACACTTTGCGTGAACTATAGCCTGTGACACAGACGCTGGTTCCCAGTCCAGGGAAGTTGCCGTTCGGGCGGACAAAAGTTGGCCCATCGGCCAACTTTTCGAGACAAGTAGGTGTCCAGCCTACTGCAACGCACGCGTTCCGCTCGGGTTGTGATGATAAGCCCGCAACTTCGTGTGATGAAGCAGCCATGCTAACGTTGCGCGTTAAATTTCGCCTTTAGATCTGACAACCAACTCCTGCTAGTAGCGACGACAATCAGTTCCGGAAGACTACCGTCCTCCGCCACCCAGATGAGTTCGTTGTCGCTACCGGGAAAGAATAAGAACGTCGAGCGAGACGGATCCCAGCGTATGCGCCCGATAACGTCACCGTTGCTGGCAGAGACAACGATCGTATTCGGTTTGGGTAGCCTCAGCGGGCCTGACGGGAATTGGCAGATCTGACCGCCGCTCCCGGGAGCGAGTTCAACAAGGCATCTCGACTCGCCCAGGTTGGTTGAAGCGATCATTCGCATTCCTCCGGAGGCGCGGCTTCCAAGGCGCATAGCAGCTGAGCGACGGCAACTTCGCTGAGTTCGTTTCTGCAGCAAGACAGCACCGATCGTGTCGGCGGACCGAGCGCGAGAATCTCTTTCGCAATCAACCGTCCTAGTTCGTGCAAAGAGGGTGGCTGCGCATTTACGGCAACCGAGCGGATTGCAGCTTCAATCAGGTCGTCTGACGCTGCGTTTCGAAGCAACTCGTTCACGCACGAAGCGAGCAAGCAAGGCTGATATCCATCGCAGCGGAGGCCCGAGTGGAAGATGTCGTTCGCGGGGAGTGATCGTATGTCGGTTGCACTCCATGTTTGTCGACCGCACGCAAGACCACGTTCAACGCGACCGACGGCGGAGGCGGAATGGGCAAACGCTCCCGCGATGATCGCCTCGCCGATTTGAGTCGGAGCGCGTAACTCAATGGCAGCTTCCAAGTGTTTTCGAACGCTCACGAAATCGTGCTCGACGGCTGCGAGTAATAACAACTGTGCATGCCCGTGGATCAACCGGTTGATCAGAGCGCTCCTCCATGCGTCGGCGGCCGCACCAACGTTCAACCACCGCATCTGTCGCAGTGGTTCCACTGCCGACGCGGGCGCGCGTCTCGCGAATACTGCTAACGCTGCAGTCAGAGATGGAGAACGAGCAACCGTGATGTCACGTGCTCCGTCATGCCTTCTCAGCACCTCCGCAGCGGCGTCCCAGGCTTGCTCGTCGCAACACGCGATGAACGACCTCATCCACGACACAAGATGCTCATTCATCGAAGCGCGGCTCATCGTTCTGAAACTCATCAGGCGCCGTCTCGTCAGGATCCAATCGCCCTGTCCGTTCGATCCAGTCTCGGCCAGCTGGACCCAGCCTATTCAACCGAGCGCCGTCGCAAAGTAGAGCTGACATTTCGGGCCACAACTGGGCCGTTATCACGTTGTTTAGGAAGACAAGGACGGGCCACTCTGCTTGCGTCAATATGACTTCGAGAAGCGGTCCAGCAAGCGCGCCAGATGCATCGGATTGTGCGACGGCTTCGAGGAGTTTAGCCGGGATGTCGAACGGCTGGCAGCTTCCAAGAGCGTGCTCGAGAAACTGCGGGGTTTCCCATGCACCGGATGGGAGGCGTCGAAGGCGTCGCTCGTCGATCAAGATCTGAATCGCGCGATGTTGTTCAGAGCAAGCAGTGTCTACACAGCGCGTGAGAAGGTTGAATATCAACTTTTGCCGCGCTTCCGTGGGGGCAGGTAGGTCTATCATTTCGTGCACATGCCGTAGCACCATTGCCCAATCCCTGGCAGCCACTCGCTCGCAGACGGTTGCGGCGGCGCAGCTCATGATATGCCGGGAGAACCGAACGGTCCAGATCCCAGGCTCAAAGTGTCCCGTGCCACCAAATATTTTCCGAAGCTCCCGAGCGATTTGGAAACCACCAGTCATTGCGGCATTCGCGGCACCAAACATCAGCTCCGGGAACACACGAAGATCACTGGCTCGGATAGTCCGCTGGCACTCGCGCAGCAGAGTGAGAGCGCGGCGCCACTCCTCGTTTGTTGCGGCGGCTATCGCATCGATGAAAGCTTGTTCAGCGTGCATCACGATATCTCCGCCAATACTCCTTCGCCGCAGCGCGGCGCATCCGACGCGCTGACCAATACTGTTCGCGCTCGCGTTCGCGTCGCTCATGTCGCAATCGACGAACGTCGGCCACGATGCAGACAACAGTCAGCATGGCTGTGAGTGTTGCGACAATGAAATCGAATTGGTCGCCGTCCCAGTCGATGAATGGCGATATATAGATCGCGATAAGGATGAGGCCAAGCTCTGGAAGGACGGCGAGAGTGAACGTGTTTCGGAAGCGTAACATGCGATATTATTCTGCGTCCGTGGTCAGCTGGGCCAGCGATCCGACTACCGCTCGCGCGGTAGCCGGACACTTGCGGGCTATGCGCCGGCAAGACAGTGTCGACGGGATGTCTGCCGCACCGCCGCGGACCGGACACAGACTCCCTGTGCGGCGACAACACCGTGCTGCACGGCGTGCAGCACCAAATCGCTGTGCGTGTGACAGCCTAACTTCTGCTGAACGTCGCGTCGGTGTGTTTCTGCAGTGACCGTCGCGATTTTAAGAGCGCTGCCAATCTCTTCGTCTGTGAGTCCGCGCGCAACCGCTTCGTAAACGTCTCGTTGTCGAGCGGTGAGCAGCGGTAACAGCCGCGGAGCGGATGAAAATACCGGGGAAAGGTAGAAACCCGCACTGCTGTGAAACGACTGCTCCCACGCTTCGAGCCCATCAAACTCCGAAACCACGGCGCGAACTCCGGCAACTCGGAGGCGGTCTGCCACCAGGTCGCAAGGGATCGTGACTAACGCTACGATGCGCGTCTGGTGGCGTCGGAGCGCGGCTTCTCGAACCAGACGTTCAGCAGATGGCAATCCAGCGCAGTCAACGACTAGGATGTCGCATCCACAATTCTCGACGTCGAGGTCATGGGGCTGCACGTGAGCAACGTGGATCCCGTCACGAGACCAATGTGAGACGAACGCCACGGCCCATGCAGGACGGGCGGACACGATAACAATGTTCACTATAACCTTTCCCCCGCGCACGGGCGGGGCGGCGATTGCGCGTGGCTGCGCAATTAACTGACGGTGTTCCGCGGCCACGCGCGGGCTCGGCGCAACGTCGCGCAAAGCCTGGAACCATGAAGCCGGTCGAGCGGGGGAACTCCGCTCGACGGGCTTGGTTGTGAACGGCTACGTCGAATCCCAGATGCAGCAAGCGCTGGACCTGAAGCGGCAAGGATCGTCGGCGAGCCGCCCATTGCCGACCTACTTCGTGACCCGCGGAGCACGATGCGCGGGATTGTCCGGAACGGCGGTTATCTCGCTTGAGCGGCAGCCGGGCGCGGGGTTGTGGAAAGGGTCCGGCGCGGTAGCGGCACACGCGGCCGCCGTGCCGTTTCCGCCCGGGCGAGTGCACCAAAATATGGAGAACGGCGCACCGGCTTTCGGTTCATCCCGGAACGAAAAACATGTCAGTCACCTTTCTATCGATATCCAAAGTGGAGTGTCTGCCATTGTGACGTTTGGAGGAAAACGTGGGGTTCAGGTTTTACTGAACAGGGCAGGGGAGTGGCCGCGAACCTCACCCCGCCTTCCTGAGTAGCTTCTGCTTCGGCCATCCCACGAGTGGCTCGGCTTTGGTTTTCGTTCCCCGCGTGAAATCGCACGCAAGGATCGCGGAGTTCACGTCTTCATTCCGGACCTCGAGATACTTGAGCGTCGTGTTCAACTCCGAGTGCTGCATCGCGCGGTTGAGAAGCGCGATGTCGTTGCCGCTATTCCGATAGACATTCTTCGCGAAAGTCTTTCTCAGCGTATGCGTGCCCGTGCGGCCGTCGTCGACAATGCCCGCCATTGCAAAGGCGCGCTTCACCACATCGTGAGCTCCACTGCGTGAAAGCGCGCGGCGTTCGCGATCGGCGCCGGTTTTACGACTTGGGAAAACCGCCAAATCGGGAGTGATTAGGAACTGCTGTGACAACCAGCGCCAATGCGCTTCGAGCGCACGCCGCAGTTCGGGCGCAACCGGCACCCAACGCGTTGCGCCGAATCGGCCTTTCATGTGACGCGGCGGAATCCCAATCTGCGGGAGAACGACACCACCATCGCGATACGTTCGAGCGACGGTGAGCGAGAGGACTTCGCTGATGCGAAAGCCGGTGAACCACTGGGTGGTGATGAGCGCACGATCGCGCGGGTGAAGTTTTCGGACGACGCGAAGGAGCGCGCGTTCTTCTTTCTCTGTCAGAGGACGTCTGCCTGCCATACCCGCCGTCTCGTATCTCGCGCCGAGCCACGGAAGAGTGGGTGGAGCCCGTGTGGCCGGTGGAGCCACGATCCAGCAGATAAACGCCGACCGATTCTGCGTCTTGCCGAATGTGAGGAATTTGCGCTTTTGTGATAGCATTCGCTCGGGCGCGAGTTGCGACTATCGACTGGCTGATATCACGGTCTGCGAATAGCGACGCGTCGAATCGGTCTTGAGGATTAGCGACTCGACTCGGGACGTAAGCATTCGCCCCCGCGACTCGGCGACGCCCGAGGTGGCGCGTGTGCTCACCTCTGTCGTTCGGGCTTCAATTGGGCCCAAAGTTGAGCGTGATCACCTCAATCCGCTTAACGTGCATCTTCTCAGCTTCCAGTTCCTGCGCGCGACGAGACAGCCACGCGAGGAGGCCGTTGAAATCGAGTGGCCCGTCGGGAGAGGACCACGTTTTGTCGGCGTCTTTCCGACGTGCGTGCCGGCCGAGCACCAGTATCCCGTGGTTAGAATTGTGGGCTCGCAGGTAGCGGGTGACCAGTTGGTCTTCCAACGCATCCTTGAGATCGTTGAACGACCAGTCGGTGGCCCACTTGATTTCGAGCGACACCGATCCGGCGACGGGGTGCTGCACCCTGATGTCAGGGCGCTGCTCGTCCGTGATCACGGACTCCTGTGGGGCTGTGAACTGCCTCCTCGCGCGCTCGTCGAGGCGATCTGCGATCCAGCGCCGAAGTTCGGATTCCTTGACGTCCGCCGCGATGGAGTTCCGGAGCCGGGTATCGGACTCCTCAAGCTCTTTCTGGATGTCCCTGAGTCTGTTTACAGTGATTTGGAACAGGTCGTGTGCGGTTACGGGTTCCTTCGCGTAATTCGCCGCGAAGTGGCGAATTTGCTGAGCCTGCCATGGGCTCAAGTCGGCCGCCCTTTGCAGGCATTCAACGCGTGCGTGGCGCAACCAGTCGACGTGTGTCGCGAACTCAGGCCGGGTTGCGAAATCGACAAGAATCCGAGGAACCTCAGGATCGACCTGCTGTGCTAGTCGTTCGATGAGCCCTTCGCGCAGGCGCTGAGCTTCATCGCGTGCGCTTGGGGTGTATGCGCCCGAGTGATGGATGTCGTCCTTGGGTTGCACGTGGCGGTAAACGAGCCGTATCAGCCATTCAAGGACGGGCGTTGTCAGGGTCGAGTAGGCCTTGCGCGCCGCTCGTTCCTCCAGTCGTCCGGAAAGGTAAGCGCAGACTGCTGTAATCACGAGATCAGCATCCTTGTGGTCGGCACTCACTCTTTCGAATTGGGGCCTGGCCGCGGGACCACGGAGGGTCAGCAATACCGACAGCCAGCGCGCACGGATCGCAGGGGCCCCAACTGGGTCAATCGCCCGCTTCTCCGCCTGAAGTGTAAGGACGTCGTGCCCTGGCTGCCCGCAGTTCAGCATCACGGAGATCGCGGGACCGAGGGTAGCCACATTAGCTGGGTGTCCCGCAGCGAAACAGTCTGCCAGCGCATCTCTGACATCGACGAGCTTCTCGCAATTGATGCGAGTCAGCTTCCGGATCACGTCCGGTTCGCCGTGCTCGGAGTTACGATCCGTCCACTCTCCCCGTATGCATATTCCCAATACAGGTCCCACCTGAGCGGGTCGACTATCAACAAGCGACTGAAACCACTCTGGAAATCCATTCAACTCCTCCGCTGCATAGCGTGTAAGCTGCTGGACCTCGGTGGCGGTGATTTTATCAAAGTCCAACTCACCGTCGGTCCATTCAGCCTGTATGCCGGCCAAACCCGCGATGACCTCATGCGATGTCCGATTTTTAGGCGTCTTTTCGTGTGGCAGCTGCGGCGTATACCGGCGCCACGAGCGTTTGCACCCCGTACGCGCTGCAGCCCGCGTCCTCTCACCCCATTTTTTTTCGACACCGGTCCACTTGGCCGGAGCCCAAGTCCCGCGACTCTCAGGATCCGCTTCGCGAGCAAGACTAGCCAAGACATGGACAAGTTGCCCTTGGCGCAATTTTGCGCGGTTACGAAATAGGAACCAGCGGCTCCGCCACTTCGCAACGCTTTGGTGCACTCTATCAGATTGCCGTCGCCACCAAAAGCTTTGAAGCACGGAGTCCTTGACCGCAAATTGTAGCCGCCGGATTGGACGAAGCCGTTGTTGCCTTGCGAGGCGTTCGTATTCACGGGCCAAGCTATCATCGACCATTGCCGCGAGACGAATAGCCTTTCGAATGCTCCGCGGCACACCGGCTTGCTGTGCAACGCCCCAGGCGAGTCGCAGCGCGAGCACTCTGTCTTCCTGGGTAGGAGCGCTTCTAGTGTCGGCTACCAGCCAGTCGACGTCTTCGATTGTCGGCGAGAGCCGATAATTGCCGGCGAATGAGAGGTCCCACCACCCCTCCACTTTTCTCTTCTGCTGCGCACGGGCCAGCTCAACGCGGCGCCACAAGTAGGCCTCACGCACCAACGGGTGACTCTTGGACGCGATCCCCAGTGGGTCCGGGCTCTGCTCGCCTCCGTGCGGTGCATCGGCCAGCGTGATACACTCTGCCACGAGCCGCGCGTCGGAACCAGCAAGGGCTGGCGCGTCCATCATCTTCGCCGCGAACAAACGCATGAGCGGCCTTAGCCAACTATATTTCTGCGAAATTGGCGGCAACTCGCGATCAGCTGGAAAGCAGGGAGATTCGCGGAGTAGTGCGATCACGAGCGGGGCGAGTTCTCGGGCCCCATGCACTGAGAGCTTGCTCTGCATTGGGGTTACCACCTGCCATTCTAAGCCAGACACCGCCTCACCCGTCAGCTGAACGTTCGAGAGGAGATCGACCAGCTGACGATTATTGATTGCCCGAGGCCAGAGGTTCTCCGCTGCGATCCCGACGAGCGGCATGTCGATATCGGCGCGGCCCAGCAGGTAAGCGGCCATCGCAGCGCGTGTCGTGTCGTCAGCAATTGCCACTAGCGCTCGCCCGGCTTCGACCCTGATCCGATCTTCTTCCTTATTGTCCGTGAAGATCGCTAAGGCCTGCTGCGTGCAATTCTTCAGTCCGCAGAGCCGTATTATGTCCAGTGCCGCACTTCGTAGGTCGCCGGCCAGCGTCGTGTCACTCGCAACCGCGGCCAAATCGGGGCCGATATCTTCATGACCAAACCGGCCCAGAGTTGCTTCGTCCGAGCTCAGCCACAAATGACGCGCTGACTTCGCGCGTGCGACGAGATCCTGCAGAAGCTCGCGTCGGAACTGAGCGCTGAGGGCGTGAGGATCGCCGTAGCGCAGCACGATCTCAGGTCTCGTTTCGCGCACCCATTTCCGCATAAACCCGTTCCATGCGCTATCGCCCGCACAAAGCCACGCAGCGACAGGTGCCAGCGAATCCCGCATGACCCGGACCCCCGCTATTCGGTCGAAGAAAATGTCTTCGAGTTCATGAAGCGGGCACCCCGCGTGCATTTGCCGCTCGATCCACCGTGCGGCGAGATACTCACGCACGCGTCGGTGGTGAAATCGAACCTTTCCAACGTGTGCCTCGTCGAAAATGGGACGGTCGAGGAGTGCTGCATGTTTGTTCCCGGTCCACCAATCCGCAGGGAGGCACGCCCTACCATCGAGTGCATCCTGCGTGTCGCTGGCCGGCAGACGGATCGCCGGCGCATGGCATAGGACTGCTGCCGCCGCCAAAGTCTCTGCGCCGACTCGAGCATCTTCGTCGGACAATAGCGTATCCGCCTCAGTCCGCGGCTCTCGCAGCTTCTGAGTGACGTCGAATTCGATCAGGTCGGTCAATGTGCCAAGGCGGCGATACTTCGCCCAATAGCGCGCCAGAGGTTTAACGTCACTCGGTCTGCGCGCGAATTCCCAAGCATGCGCGGCATCGATGGACCTCAGGAATTCGTTGGTATCCGGAATTCCGGACGCTCCGGCAAGCTTGGCTACCTGCTCCCGGTTCAAGGCGGCGATCTTGAAAACCTCCCAGTCGGCAGCGGCGGCCCGGCTCATCGCGCCTCCCTTATTCTTGTCCTGGTCCGAGGTCACTTTCTGAAGCTTCGGCCCTGAACCGAACAGGTCACGGAGCATCGGCAGCTCGACATCGGCGTTCCACGCGCTGATGCGCGTGCTAAGATAAATTTTTATTCGCTCCAGCGCGTGGCCTGGAATCCCGTTGCGAAGGTGTTTCAGCGCGGTCCGAAATGACGCGGGGCTAATCAACTTCGCCTCGTCGACGGAATCCAAGAACAGCGACACCGGCTGGCCAAGCTTCAGATCGGTCTGAAGAGCGATATAGCTTTCCGGCGTGAGGACAGCATCCAGATTTGCCCCCGCCAGTTCGTCCAACCGGATAAAATAGGCGGCTTGGCCATCTGCGGCCAATCGACGCGACTGCTCGATCATTTCCCACGTTTTTCCGGTTCCGGCTTCTCCCAAGATCACAACCCGGTGCCGGGATAGGATTCCAGGCCATTGGAGGTGCTTGTCCTGGAGCCACCAGTCGCCCGAGAGATAGCTGCTGTCCGCTTGCTCCTCCGGGGATCCGGTTTCCTCCTGCTTCACGAATCGGCGGCCTAGTTCAACAAAGTGATCTGGGAGGAAAGCGGCCGGCATGACGCGAAGCGCGCAGAGTGCAACGTAGGACTACTTCGCTTGCAAGCGGCCTTCGATCTGCTTCGCGGAATGTTCAACCGCAGCTGCGCTGGCTACATCGATCTTTAGGAACTCCCCTTTTCGGCGGATCACGCCCGATTCGTTCTGCAGTTTTCCGGTGATCACGAGTGCTGGCTCCAGGTTGATGATGAGCCGTTCTCGTTCGAACAGCTTCGGCCACACGATCGCGTTGGCCGTTCCTGTTTCGTCCTCCAGGGTGATGAAGACTACGCCGCTCGCGGTGCCAGGACGTTGGCGGCACGTGACCGAGCCCGCAATCGTCACTCTCATGCCGGCAGGGAGGTCCTTCAGCTCAGCCGCTGCCCACACATCATTCAGCTGATCGCGGATCAATTTCATCGGTGCGGCCCCGTCGTCATCTGGAGATGCGTGTAGTCGGCGCGCACTCGTTCGAGGAGGCTCATCCGCTCCAACGGTGCTGGAGCTGCCGGTTCCCCCGCCGCCGCGAAACGAAACAGCTCGTCGTTCACGTCCTGCGACTCCACGTGCCAGAGTGCGGCACGACGGTGATCGGCCAGAGCGTTGAGAGCTCCGGCACCCGCAAGTGCGCGTCGCTCCGCTAGGCGAGATCATGGGCCACACGGATCTTGCCGAGCGATATTCGAACCACAGCGCACTGGCGCGCAAGTTCAAGCCCGGGACGCCGGGTTGGCTGCGCCCATTGGTGGACTATGCCGGAGCCTCCCCGCAGGATATCCGGGAATTTGGAAGCCAAGACCGGATCAAACTGATCGTGACCCTTTTGAGAGGGCGTGAGCCTGACAGACGCGTGCCATCGCGATGAGTGGATCATGTTAGTGCCGCACGAAGTGCTTGATCGTCGTCTTGCCCGAGCCCCACTCGCCGTAGAGTGCTACGACCAGCGCCGCCTCCCGGATCGGTGTGGTCGCAATAGCCCGGGCCATATGCTGCACGAATACGGCGCGATCCAGTTCGTCTTCCTCGGCGCTCCGCTTCGCTTGATCGTGGCGCAATATTCCGGTGGCCGTTGGCTGGGTGATGATGTTCACTATGTATTGGCCGGCCGCTTGGGCGGCTTCGGCGTATGGAAGCGCAGCGCCACTTCGAGCCGCCGCTTTCGTTCCGCCAAGGTCGCGGGCTCTGTCGGCAAGGCGAGCATTTCGGCATATTCTGTCAGCGACCGGACCTTCAGGTAATTGTGGACGAGTGCTAGCAGGTGGATTTCCAGGATATACTTCGCCAAATAAGCGACTTGGTCTGCGTCCGGCGCCGATTTCGACGAATGCACATAGCGGTTACGCTGCAGCCGCACACCGCTGATGAGCTGCTTCCACAGCCGGCGATCCGGCATGATCCATGATGCCATCTCGATCAGCTCATCATAACGCGCCCCGACCAGATTGGTGATCCGCTCGAGGATGCTCCACACCTGCAGCATCAATACGTCGTGGTTGGTGTGGTCCAAAGCCGCGACATACCGGAGCAACAACTGTTCGAGATCCCTGCCATACGGCAATCGCCCAATCCGCCGCGATAGTTTCTGTCGCATGCCCTCAAGCTTTGCCCAGCCGGACGAAGGATCGAATAGCTGCCGATCCTCCCGCGGATCCTGTTCCCGCCAGAAATATTCGTCGCTCACTGGATCGCCGTTCCGGTGATGCAGCGTCTGAATAGGTCCTTGATGCACCGCCGCCAAGGGCTGCGGCGCAAGCGCGCCAAAGCGCAGCGACATCGAACCGAACGTTCCCGCGAACGTCCAAAGTGCCCGCAGGAGTGCCACTGCTTCATACGCCCGGTTGAAGGCGTCGTTGGGCGTCCGCCCCTTCGTCGTCACCGCCACCCATTTATACCGGGTCTGTTCGACGTGCTTTTGATAAACGCTCCAAACGGATCCCGAGCTCACGAGAGCCGGCACGCGATATTTCTTCCGAGTCTTCAGTGGACGCACCGTGCAGCCGCCGATCTGCAGCTTCTTCGTCGGCAGCGACGCGACCGACAGGCTGGTAACGAAAACATATTCCTTTTCCGGTTGCTGAAAAAACGCCGTGGCGAGCTTGTCCGCTTCACGGATGAAGTCCGCCGGCGTGATCGGCTTTTCGCCGCCGAGCCGGACGGCCTGGTGGCGCAGCGTCTGACGCGCTATGCCCCAGGCATCGTCCTCGTCCAGCTCGTCGCCATCCTTGCCCACAACCACGAACGCGAGCTTCAAGGCGGTCTCAAGTCGAAGGCCGGAAAACGAACCCTCTTGGGACGTTTCGCCCTTCGCGTCGACCTTCGTCTTCCTCCCCCACGCGGCCAGTATTTCGTCCGGCGCGAACTTCGCATCGATGCCACGATACGGCCGAGCTTCCGGCGTGCGCCAGAAGCAGTGCTTTGGTTTGAAATGACCCGGGGTGCTGGACATGACTCGAACGGGACTTCATGTAGCGCGCGGCGCCCATTTCGACGAGCGCCGAGTTTCCTATGATCGATGATTGGATGATATGCCGACGATACGTCGGGCCGACGACTCGGCAGTTGCTCCATCTGCTGGAGAGCGATACGAGGCCGGGCAGAGAATGAGTATCGAGACTGCAGGTCCCAGCGCGTATGATCAGCAATATCGCGCGACCATCCTCGTGACCTTGCGCGCATTGGCGGGCCGCACGCCTCCAACGCGGGCTGTGGGGGAAGAAAAAGGGCGTGAGGATGCCACGATTGAGTTCGACCTCGGAGGCATCACTTCCCGGGTGGAGGTCCAGGTCAAAACGGACAAGGGGGATTTCGACCTGGCGTCACTGGCCAAAGCGCTCGCACATTTTCCGTCACGCTCTGCCCGATACTGTCTGTTCAGCCGCCTCGCCAACGATCCGAACAGCCGGCTGCTTCTTGTGGTTGACGCCCGGGCGAAGGACGAAACGCGAGGGTTGCTGGCGCCGACGGGAGAACTCCCAGCGGTGCACGATGCACCACCCTTGACCGCCGCGGCTATCGCCGTCCTCGCGCAGCGACTCGAAGAATTTTTTGCCGGAAGTTCGAAGCCGCTGGAGAAAGCGCGCGCACGGGCCTGCACCGACCTCGCCGTCGAGCTAAGAACAGGCGGTCGACTCGTCGATGCGCTGAATCGAGCCTTCGTCTGGGAGCAATGCAACGACCGTTGCCTCCGCGACGAGATTGCAGCCACGCTGATGCTGCACCCGTTTCGAGTCGCGTTCGGAGAGTGCATCTTGGCCTTGGGCGAACTTACTGACCAAGTCCGGAATGCCCGAGACAAACGGGGCGACGCGCTGCCCGGTATTGCTGGCGTGCTGGAGAACCGCCGTGGAATCCGTTTGCGCCAGAGCGCGATCTACCTCGACCGACCAGGCGAGGACGCCCTCGCGCAACACCTTCACGAGACCGGAATTCTCGCCCTGACCGGCCACTCGAAATCCGGCAAGTCCAGTTTCGCCCTGAATCGCCTTGATCGGCTGCAGGCGGAGGGGTGGCTCTGCGAAGTATTCAACGACTCCGCTGCGGCGCACCGCTTCCTGCACACGCCCGGCGTGCAAAACCGTGCCTGCCTGCTCGACGATCCGCTCGAAACAATCTCGGACGACAATCTCGCGTGGCACCTCAGCAGGTTGAGAGAAGTGGGTGAGTGCTGCGGCCCGTCCCGGCGCCTCATCGTGACGGCACGCCTCGAGACGTTGTGGCGCTGCTTGCCCGGTTATCGGCCGGAAACCAGCGGACCGGCGGGATTCACCTGGCAGGACATGACAACGCGGGACACCTCGTTCGCCCTCCGACTCTGGAACGCGCTGGTGAATTCCGTTAGGTTCGACGCGACCATCGCGGCCCGCGTTTCCGCCGTGCTCACCCGTATAAGGCCCGAAGAGCTCTTGCAGCCGGGCCAGCTCGCGCATCTCGCAAAAAGCGCGCCGGCCGAGCTAGCGGAGAAGTCCGATGCACAGCTGGTTGCCCTCGCCCGTTACAATGCGGCGGACATTGCTGCCCAGTTGATGCAGCGTGCGCCGCGGCCCCAGCGAGTGATCGCCGCACTCGGATTCAGCGCGGGTGGCGTCGCGGGCGCAGCAGACCCGGAAATAGCTTTTGTGCTCAGCCAAGCCGAGGAACGGCCCTCCTGGATCAAAGACGAAGGTAGCAGTTATCCCGCCACGGAGATCGCAGTCGGGTTCCCGACGTATCCCAGCGCAATTCGGTTGGAGCAGCAGGATCTCGAGGTAGGTTCGGATCTGGAGCGGCTTGGCTACATCACTCGACATGAGCGGCGTCGTTCCTTCACGCATCCCGACCACGCCGAGGCGTTTTTTCGGGTCGCAGGCGGTCCCGCCTGCCAGCCTGCGCTGCCGCTCCTCGAGCGGGCGTTGTCCTGCCTGGACCCCACCGTAGTCGGTTTCGCGGTGCGGATGCTCGACGCCGCTTGGTCTGCCGTGGCTGCGGGTTCGGACGAGCTCCAGCGGAAACTCGCCGTCCGCGTCTTCCGCGAGACTATTTTCCCGGAGGTGCAGGAAATCGTGCTCCGCGTGCTGCTGTCGAAACTGGAGCGCTTCCCACCGGAGGAATTTTCGGAGCTGATGCGTTCGCTGGTGGCCTCCGGCCGCGTGGATTCGCTGCTTGTCTGGGAACAGGAAACCCCGTGGCTCGACCGCCATCCTGATTCGCCTCGGATCGTGCGTCGCGGCCGGGACCACCGAGAATTCCCCGAGCGCGCCGTTCGCGAGATTTGCAACCGGCTCACCGACCCGCTCCGCGCATCGACGGTGAAGCCGCGCGAGGCCGACGCGGTAAACACGTTCTTCTGGATCGAGGAGGAAAAGGCGCTGGATGCCGACGCGTTGCGGCGGATCGCGCTTTTCGACTTCTCATTCCTCCGGGTGGACGCGACCCAGCTGCTCTGCTCGGGCCGCGTGTCCTTCGACCCAAACACGGCCAAACTGTTTGACGATCCCGATCCTCGGGTGGGCGCCCGGGGTGTCCAGACCTGCTTCGAGCAGTGGCACCGTCACTCGGCCCGCGGACAAACCAAAGCTGTGATAGCGGCACTGCTCCACACCCTCAAGCGGCTGCCGATTGCCGTGCTGTCGACATCTTTCCTCTTCGATTTCGGCGATCGCTACAGCGAGCACGGTCACGTGCCTTGGGACAAGTGCTCGGTAGAGGAAATCAAGGAACTCTGGAACGCTTGGGCCGATTGCATGTGCGTCGTCCTTCCAACGCTCGCGCCGCACCGGCTCTACTTCAAAGATGGCGACCTCTGGACGTCGCTGCGCGAGGTCACCAAGTTCGCGTCACCCGAAAAACTCCGGGCTTTGTTTGCAGCGTGGATCGACTGGATCGAGGTGAGGGGAAAGGTGGAGCGGCTCGGCGACTACTCGCTGGCAGTGGTGCGCACCGCCCTTGAGTCGCCGGTGCTGGAGGCCGTCGACCGCGAGACGATCATCCAGCGCTCCCTCGCTTGCCGTCGCTCGGACGCTGTCATCGAAAGTCTGAAAGCCCTGGTGGACCTGTGGGATGACCTCACCAGCGGCGAACGTGGGCTTGTCACCGGGTTCTTCGCGAATCGCCGTCCCGACCATGCGTGGCTCGTCGCTGCGGTGATTTCTCGGGATTGCCCGCCCGAACTCGTCGAGCTCCTAACCGGGAACGATCGGTTTTATTCTCTTTGCAGTGAAAGCGTCGTTGCCTTGTTGCCACCACCGGTCCTGCGGGCGTGTCTGGGCGTGCTCTGCGAAAGTGTGCCCGCCGTTGGCGGTCTGCATATTCGGGCCCACGAAGAATTCTGGCATCAAATCTGGCGCCGCATGTTGTTTGAAACGGCGCATGCCGACGCGCGCCTCCTCCTGCAAGATCTCGTGTTCCGAATCGGTATCCAAATGAGTCCTGATACGGAGCCACGACGCCGGAAATATGTGAAGGATTTCGCGCGCTTGTGCGCCAGGGCCGACGAGCCGCAGCGCAAGATCTTGTTTACCGCGCTCATGACTCTTGCAGTGAATTCGACCCGCCCCGAACTGACGGAGTGCTGGAAACTGCTCTATACTGCGTGCACGCAAGACGAGCGGGAGCGCTTTGCCGACATCATGGCCGAGCACATCGAGGCGCTCGACATTGCGCAGTCACCCCTCGGCCAGCTCGGCCCGCGATGGTCGAAGTTGCTCGAGCGGCGCCTGCCCTCGGACTACCTCCTGGTGGTGTTTATTTCCGCCGGTCGACGGCTCGACATGCCTTTCTCCGATTTCCTTTCGACGGTGGAACTCATCTATCAAAAGACACCGCCGCGGACCGTTACTGTTCACGACATCGTCTTGGACAAACTCAAGGGAATGGGAAGGCTCAACTCCGACCTGGCGCGTCGCGTTGATCAACTCCGCGATCAGGCCTTCGAAAAAATTCGGGACAAGGATGCGTTCCCGCGGCCAGAGTCCGATCTAAACGGTTGGGTTTGATCGTATGCCTCGACTCAAATGGTGAGGATTGCCGTAGAGGCGGCACCCACGCCTTTTGTACGCGAAGGTGACTTGACCGAGACCGCCGCCCACTAGCGAAATCGTCCCATGCGGATCGAGAACTACGGGAAAACCACGATTCTCCGCTGGTCGTGGGAAATCGAGCAAGGAATGCGCTCCGCTGCCCGGACGCATTTGTTGAGTCGATTTCGTGTCGGCGAGTATCGGGAACCCGAGACCGCAAACGCGATTCTGCATCATCAGTTCGGCTTCTTCTCCGATCGCCTGGCGACGTTGGTGCCGAAGTTTGCGAACCGGGACTCCCTCGAGTTCGTGCTGAACCAATATGAGGAGGCGTGCCAGATTCTCCACGGCATGGGCATCAGCGACCCGGCCGCGCGGCGGCGCTGGTTGCTCATGGAGGGAGATTTTCGTCGCGCGATGAAATACCTCGCGGAGCTGATCTGTCTGCAGGCCGCCCGCAGTCCCCCGAAAATCTCCAAGCGTGAGGCTTACCGCGCGATGGATCAGGCGCTTCTTTGCGTGGAGATGCTAGTCGACATGGCCGAGATGAGTCACCGGGTGCACGGCGTCTTCCCCGATCATGTCATCGCCACGATCCATCCCGCGGGCGGTCCCATCGACTGGGAGATTCGCGTCACCGGCCGTTACGCCGGTTACGACGTTGGATTGATGCACCGCATCGAGCGCGACCGGCAGCATCGACACGAGTTCATTGTCGGACCGCAGTTCGATATTCACACCGACAGCCACACTCCTTTTCTGGATCCGGCGTTCGAATCGGTTCACGGCTGGAGTTACGGAAGGTTTATCTCCGCCCTCCACCACATTATCGACAATTGCCACCCGGCGCCGAACGGATTTCCGACGCTCTTTGTCGAACGCCAGAAAATCCTAGCGCAGTTCGTAGACCACGGCGAACCCGTCGAAACCGTCGAGCGCGTGTTAGCCGGCTTCACGGTCTACCCTTCGAAGATGCGCGAGGAAGGCAGAGTGGTGTGGAATCCGAAGCAGGAGCACCGCGCCTACCGCCGCGGATTTTTCGAATATCCCCACGAGCTCGGCATGCACCTCGCGTTCTCGCGCGAAATGGCCCGCGAAAGTCTGATCCACCTCGTGAACGGGGCCTGCTACAAGCGCCTGCCGGAAGACTGGCGCCACCCGCAGATCGACACCGCACTGGAATGTCTTTCACGACGAGCCGGCCTCTGGTTCGAGGAGGTCGTGACCAAGAATCTCCACTCCCTTGGTATTGCCGGCGGCCGCGCGAAGGACCGCGTCGGCCCCTCGGCAAAAGCCGTTGTGATTCCGGCCGAGGTCGGCGAGATTGACTTCCTCGGATACAGTGAGAAAGAGCACCTGCTCGTCCTCGCAGAGGCCAAGATGGTCAGCACCGGGGTGGAGGCGAAATATTGGCGCGACGACGTCGCGACTTTCGTTGGCCGTAGAGGATCCTATGCCGATAAGTTCCGACGCAAAGTCGGCTGGGCTGTAGCGCAACGCCACGCGCTCGCCGATGCCTTCGGCGTCGCATCGGACGTCCGCATCGCGCCCGCCATGCTGACGCTCTACCCGTGCATCGCCCAGATCTTCATCGATGACTTCAAGTGCGTTTCGCTGGCCGAATTCATGCTCGATTACCGGTCCACAGGAAAGTGGCCTTACGAGTTTCGCTGAGCGGCGCGACTCAGGCGAAATTGGCTCGCCGCATTTTTGCAATGCCGACCTCGCACCGTGTCGCCCTCGCATATGCTAGCGCCGTAAGAAGTGGAGGGCGCGCCCTTCCCGCTGGTGAAGTCGGGGCCGCATAGCCGCGTTGCTTTGACCGGGCTTGCTGCATGTCGCAGGCGGGAATACGCAAGCGGCTGCCATGCCTTTAGCTCAGACATTTCTGTCCTGTGCCTCGGTTGTCATCTCGATTTGCGCGTTGGTGATTTCTTATCGCGCTCGGCGTGACAGCGAACGCGACCGGTTATTCCGACTACGCTCCGACCTAGTGAGGACCTCGAAACTGATCGAGCTCTCCTGGAACCAAGTCCTATCTGAACTTTATCGCCGGCGCACGTCCGCTCCCGCCCGTATTCTCGACGCCAATAAGCGCGGGATGGTCATTGCCGCATACGACCAATGGGAGAAGGCATTCCAGCCAATGCGCGAAAGCGCCGCCTCGGCCGCCAAGGAAATCCTGTCTCACGCCGAACAATATCAGCGTCTCGAGCTCGAGAAGCATCTCCTTCGTCTTGAGAACAGCCTACGCTCCAACGAGGCTTCCGTCGCAGAGATGCACAAACGCCTCGATCTGCTCGAGCGCTGACCCATGCGCCTCCGTTCCCAACACCACTACTGCATCTGGTGCGGCAAGGAGCTCGACGCGGTCGGCCGCGCCGACGAGCACATCATACCCGAAAACCTCTTCGGCAACGTCATCACCGACGACCTCTGCGGGCGGTGCAACAACCGCTTCGGTTCTGAGCTCGATCACGTTTTCCTGAAAGACGGAACGACGATCGCGACCGCGCTCCAGGCAGGAGTGGAACCGGCGGAACTGCTTATTCGCTACCGTGCCCGCCAATCCAACGACGCGGGCCTCACTATCGAGACCTCCGTGCGTGACGGTATCAGTGCCGTCATTCCGCAACTCGACCGCGCCGACGGACCTCTAGTCGGCGACAGGGCAGGAATGTTCGACGCGGGTCAGCTTCGCGGTATGAAGATTCGGACCATCGCTCGCGCGAAAACACATCGGCCTGATTTAGCTCATGCCGAAGTGGAGCGACGCGTCGACGTCCTTTACGCCCCAGTTCCTCGGGCCGGATTCACCAGATGTCGTGCACGACTCGGAGATCGGTCAGGGCCTCCGTCGTCATGTCGTTGAAAGTCGTCCGATCCTGCATGGAGACCAAGCCCCGGCCAACCTTGTCTGCCGTGCTGCCGGCAAGATCATCTATGAAGCGCTCCAGTCTTTGGCACCCTTCACGATTCAACGCCTGATGCGCGTTCCGCTCGCGCAGCTGAAGAAAATCGTCCTTGGTCATGAACCTGTCGCCAATTTCATCGGGCGCCGTCGCCTCGACCAACCTGCCGCTCGTCAGCACACAATCAAAGTCTACGGCGGCGGCGATAGCGCCGGCTGCATCCTGATTCTCTTCGGCAACATCGAGTAGAAGTTCTCGGTCTCCTTCGAGAAGGGTTTTGGACAGCCTAGTCGCGTGCCGTCCTTCGAAACGGAGATCCCTGTCACTTTTTGACGAGGCCCCGCAGGTTTATCCGACGTGAGCAACGCGCCTACAATATACCCGCCAACTCGTCACTCCATTGGTGGCGAATCGTCTGACTTTTTCACGCTTTGACCCGATTCTCAGGGTTGCTTTGGTCGTGGGATGAGCTCCCACCCAGAGCGAATGGCCAAAGACTACGCGCGTTTTCGCGTGATCCTCGAGGCCGCCGCGCGGCAGATCGGACCGCAATATTTTTCGCTGCCGGTTGCGGGCCAGGCCAAGGAAATCGTCCGCGAGCGGAATTTCTGCGCCGAGCTGCATCACCAGCTTCGGACACTTTTGGAGGTGGAGAAATTTGATCTGCTTCTCGGGGCAGAAATAGACAAGAGCGGGCATCCGATCATCGACATGGATGTTGTCCCCGACCTGATCGTGCACGAGGCCGGCAACATGGACCGCAACCTCTGCATCATTGAAGTGAAACCTATTTCCGGCGCCACGGACGGATTCCACAAGGATATCCGAACGCTCGGAAAGTTCACGGCCAACTATGGCTACCACGCGAGTATTCTCCTCGTTTTTGGTTCCCACGAGGAAGGCGATGCCCGCATCCGCGCCAAGCTAGGTGCCGATGTCTCCGAGCTGCGCGCCGCCAGAATACTCGTGTTGTGGCTAAGGGAGCCCGGCTCTCCACTGGTCGAATTGACCTGACGCAGGCAATATCAGGACCGCGTAGTTTTGGGATTCGCCAGTGCGGTCGCTTCCGTTTTCATCGCTTTGCGGCAATGCACCGCTGACAGCTGCCGACCTCATGCGCCATTCGCCCACGAAAGTCCGTCTCAGCCCAGCCGGCGTCCATTTCTTCGACCGCTCATCTGGGTGGAACGTGCTTCTCGAGGAAGTCGCTCCACCAAAGGAGTCCTGGGCGCGCGCTCCGCGACAGGTTTCAATCGCCCTCACGAATCGCTGCGACCTCGCGTGCGCCTACTGCTACGCCCCGAAGTCCCGCGATGAACTCAACTGCAAAACCTTGAAGGGTTGGCTTGAGGAGTTCGACCAGAACGGGGCCATCGGCGTGGGTTTCGGAGGAGGCGAACCGACACTGCATACCGATTTCGCTGACCTATGCCGCTTCGCCTCGGAATCCACTGGACTTGGGGTGACATTCACGACCCACGGCCATCACCTCACCGACGAACTCCTCGGCCAACTCCAGGGCCATGTCCATTTCGTGCGGATCAGCATGGATGGAGTCGGAAGCACTTACGAGGCGCTACGCCGGCGCTCGTTCGCCGCGCTCTGCGACCGGATCCGCGCCGCGAGGAAAATTGTCCCCGTTGGCCTGAATGTCGTGGTGAATGCTGCCACGTTTGCGGACCTACCTGCGATGACCGCGTTGGCAACTGACCTCGGCGCCTCCGAGATTCTTCTCCTCCCCGAACAGGCAACCCGGCGTCGCTCCCGTCTTGATGGCGTGATGAGCACGAAGCTGCAGGCGTGGGTTCGCGCTTATCGCGGGCCTGTGCGTCTCGCGATCAGTGTCCAGGAAGCCGCCGGACTTCCGATTGCAGATCCCTTCGCCGGTGAATCGCCACTCGAAAGCTACGCCCATATTGACGCTCAGGGCATCCTGAAGAAAACCTCCTTCCACCTGGCAGGCATCTCGATTGGCGACGCGGGTGTCATGGCCGCATTGGACCACCTTCGAAACTCCCCATGAAAATCTGGCGTTCCTATGGGTCCGAGCATTCGGCGAATCACGTCCTGATCGGACACTTTAAGGATTCCGGCACCGCCGAAGCGACCGCCGCCCTCATGGAGGAACTGCACGCCGCGCTTGGCCCCTCCGACTCTGGCAACGAGGGCCCGGTGCGGTTTCCGGGCGAGGTGATGAAAATCCTCGAGCGAGTGAAGTTCACGAGTCTCGCGCCGCAGGAGGTCGATCATTTCCGCTGGGGCTATCATCCAAAGGTGGACGGCACCAAGGTAATCATCACGACCGACGAGTCGGAGTTGTCCGGAATCATCCGGCTGTTCGTGCATAAGGGCGCGAAGGTGGAGTTCTACTCCGCGCACGACTATCCCGACACCGAACACGGTCGCGGAAAGGGGTGAGCCGATGCCGCATCTGAATTGGGATGCCTTCGCGAAATTGGCCGGGGGCCCCCAGCAGAACTTTGAAGACCTCTGTCGCTCGCTGATTCGTCTCCAGTTCGCGCGATATGGCGACTTTCGACGGCTTGCGAACCAGCCCGGTGTCGAGTTTCCCCTTCGGCTGCGCGAAACATGCGCCATCGGCCAAGCCGGCGAATGGCACGGCTGGCAGTGCCGCTGGTATGATCTCTCGGCGGACCGTGCTCTCGGCACAACGCGCCGTAAGAAGATCGTCGATGCCATAAAGAAATCCGAACGAGAGCTGCCCGAACTCACGCATTGGACGCTTTGGACCCGGCACATCCTAAAGAAGGACGACCAAAAATGGTTCTATGCGATCAGCACCAAGCTCAAGCTGCAGCTCCACTCGGTCGCTGAAGTTGAAACCTACATGGGAGGAGCGGCGGAGTTGCTGCGAGGCTCCTATTTTGGCGAACTCGTGCTGACACGCGCCGATCTTGTGACGCGCCACAACGAGTCCGTCGCGCCGATCTTGCCGCGCTGGCTACGCGACGTCCACCAGCAGCTAGACGTGGAACTCAAACTTCGTCGCATGTTGGGCGAGTCCGGCTCATGGGCGGAATTGCTGGAGGTGGCTGACCGCCTTTCGGCCATCGCGGTGGACCTCGCGAAAGAGACCGGAATGCCGGAGCGCCTCCGGACGATCACCGCAGACTTCCTAGCCATCGTTCTCCGTTCCGTGCAGACGCTCCGCGAAGCTCACGCGGCCCTCGCGTCCGGCGATTTCGATCTCCTGCGGGAAGTCCTGAAAAACGCGCCGCCGTATCCTCCCTGGAGTGTGCGCTCTGTGCCTGGCGCATTCCGTGCGGTGCGCCGTCTGATCGCTCTTCGCCTCACCAATAGTGTCGAGGATTTGATCCAGGCCCAGGCCCTCTGCCAGGAGATCAATGAGCTTGTTGACGTGCGAATGATCGCCGTCACCGCCGACGCTGGTAGCGGCAAGACTCAGCTTGCGGCCGAACTCACCAAGGAGTCGCCCGATCGTCCGGCGGGAGTCCTCCTGCATGGCCGGCAGCTGCACCGCGGACAGACGGTCGATGATCTCGCCCGCAAGCTGACCATCCACGGGCGGCCCATGGTCAGCATCGAAGCCCTAGTGGCGGCCCTCGACGCCGCCGGCCAGCGCGAACGCCGACGCCTTCCTTTGGTGATCGATGGCCTCAACGAAGCGGAGCACCCCGCCGACTGGAAGGATCCACTGGCTTCCCTCAACACGACGCTCGAGCGATATCCCAACGTCCTCGTCGTCCTCACACTTCGCACCGGTTTCCGGAAGCGCCCCGAACGCCATTTCGGCTTTGATCCCGAACCGATCGAGGTCACGCCGCGCACGCTGTTCTCGGATCTGGCGGTGCCCGACGGGGTGCGTTCCTTTGAGTTGGAGGGTTTCGGCGAACTCACGCGCGAGGCGGTGCGCAGCTATTTTCAGCACTTCCGCATCCTCGCCGAACCGGATCTGCCCTACCACTTCCTGAGCCACCCGCTGACCTTGCGGATGTTCTGCGAGGTTACGAATCCGAAGCGTGACAAGGATGTGGGCTTCGAGTCGATGCCTCGCTCCCTGACAGTGCTTTTCGAACGTTACGTGGAGGAGGTGGCAAAGCGCGTCGCGCAGCTCGCGGCCGCCGCGCACGCCTACAGTGCTGAGGACGTCCGCCGGGTCTTCTACAAGATGGGGGAACTGCTCTGGACGCAGTATGCGAGAGGGCTGGATGAGCGCGAGCTACGCGTGGCCCTCGACGACGAAAAGCGCTCCTGGAAAACCAGCATCATCCACATGCTGGAGCACGAGGGCGTGATCCTCCGGAACGCCGGCGCGACTCCGGGCGAGCATCTCGTGGTTCCAGTCTACGATGCCTTCGGAGGTTACCTAGTGGGGGACTATCTCGTGCGGTGGCTGGGATTTTCGGGCTTCACCAACTGGATCGCCAAGCCCGAGACGCTCGGGCTGCTCAACGAGGGCGGTGCAGAATCTCATCCCTTCGCCGGCGACATTTTCAGTGCCCTGGTAGGGCTCGTGCCACGCGCCTTCAGCGGGCAACAGTTCTGGACCTTTCTCAAGGGTGGGATGCAGGACGAGGCGTTGCGTCTCGCCATCGAGGAAGGCACCCGGCTCGACACCAAAACGATCGAGGCCATCGCCGGGCTCATCCGCTCACCGACGGCCAGGACGCAGATCTTCGACGACCTGACTGAGGTCGCCACCGCACCCGGACATCCGCTGAACGCCGTCTTCCTCGATGAGGAACTCAGAAAGATGAGCGTCGCCGAACGCGACCTGCGGTGGACCGAGTGGATTCGACAACAGCAAAGAGTCGGACTGTACGACCGTCCGAACCACTATACCGATCTCGGCAAAGATTGGAAAAATAGCACGGTTCGTTCCACCTCGGATCACCTCCGCGCTCGGTGGACGATGTGGGCCCTGACTAGCACCTCGCACGAACTCCGCTACCGCGCGACGCGCGCGCTTTACTGGTATGGTTGCCACGCCCCCGACCAGCTCTTCGAACTCTGCTTCAGCTCCCTCGAGATCAACGATCCCTACGTCCCAGAAAGAATGCTCGCTGCGAGTTACGGGGTCGCAATGGCGCTCTACGTTTCGCCCGGTCGTGCGGCCCGCAAAGCCTCGGTTCTTAGGTTCGCGAGAGGGATATACGAGCGGATGTTCGCCCCGCCCGCGCCGCCCCGCGGCACGACCCATTCGCTGACGCGCGAGTATGCCCGGCGCACCCTGCAGCTCGCCACCGTTTGGGACAAGAAAGCCTTCACCGCCGTGGAGCGAAAGGCCGCGCGTCCGCCGTATTCTATCGGAGGCCTGCGCGAGTGGCACGAGATCGCACCGGAAAAAGCCGAGATTTACGGCCCGGCTTCGCCCCTCGGCTTCAATTTCCGAAACTATTCGATTGGTCGGCTTGTCGCTACCGGGCGAACCGACGACTCCGACAACCCGGAATACAAACTCGTTCGCAACCAGCTTCTCTGGCGCGTCGAACAACTCGGCTGGACCGCCAAGCGGTTTGAGGTCATCGACCAGGGGATTGCAAACGACCGGTTTAGGCCCAGCAGCGATCCCTTTAAGACCGACCGCTACGGGAAAAAATATTCGCGCATCGCATACTTCGAACTCGATGGCTTGCGTCACGACTTGGGCATCCTGAAACGCCGCCGGCCGACAGAACGCCCCAACGGCACGGACCTTGATCCGACCTTTCCTACTCCTTCCCCGGAAGAAAAGCTCGTGACAGAAGACTTTCTCGGAAGCGGTGCGGCCGCCGATTGGCTAAAGCACGGCAAGATCGACCTCACCGCCTATCTGCGTTTGAAAGAAGTCGCTGGCGAGAAAGGCCCCTGGGTCTTGCTGGATGGTATATTTCACCAAGAGGATCTCGCCCGTGGTCGGCGGCTCGTCTGCAAGGTCCACACTCTCATCCTCCCGACCAGAGATCGGGATCCATTCATCGCGGCCATCAAGCAGCGTGTGAACCCCGCCCTCTATCCGGTTGACCGGCCGCAAGCCATGATCGCGTTCGCCGGCGAAATCCCGTGGTGCGACACCTTTCCCAAGAACGGCTTCACCGAGGTGGCGATTGAACTCGAACGGAAAACAGTTCCCGAGCAGCGCACCGAAAAAAAGCTCTTCCGTCGCGGTCAGCAGCTAGGCGTGCGGGAGCATATCGAATTGATTGAGCGCATGCAGGCGCATCCCAAAGGGAAGTATCCTCCGGACCTGAACGCGGAGCTCGCCCAGTTGGAGGTGCGTGAGATCCCATACACCGTGGAGCGCATCCAGTCGAAAAGCGCCAAGTTCCAGGTGCTCGTCCCGGTTTGCGATTACGAGCTTGAGGAACCCTCGCTGGAAGGAGAGGTGAACCGGCCGACGCTGGCCAAGGAACTCGCGACCGCCCTTAAGCTGAGGTGGATCCCAGGCACGATCGACCTAGCCACCCGACAAGGTGAGAGAACCACGCTCGGTATCGCGCACCACTCTCGATCGCTCTACAATCGGCAGCAGTTCTTTTTCATCCGTGAAGCGGCGTTAAAGCGGTATCTGAGGGAGCGAAAGCAATCGCTGGTTTTCGTGACCTTCGGTGAGCGACAGCTGGTCGCGCACGAAGCGGCAAAAGCCTCGGGCTACGATGAGCGTTTCGCCGGATTTCAAGCGATCGAGACGCTGGAATGTATCTAGATCTTATGGGCGAGGACCGACGGATGGTTTATCTCGCATGACATGCATGTCTCGCGAAGCACTTCTGTTTTTCGTCGAACCTCTGCAGCGATCCTGCCATCCTGCGTGATCCGTGTGCGCGTTGGATTCCAGCAATGACGCGATTCGAGCTGCAGCAGGGCTCGCGATCTCCAGATTCATCCGTGAGTGCGGCACGAACGTCCTTAGCTGGACCGAAATCAACCAAGGCTTCCGGTTTGGTGATCAGCAGATCCATTTTGCGAGCAAGGCGGTCGGGATCTTTAAGCCGAAGCAGATCAACGACGGTGTCGCCCTCAGCATCAAGCAGGTGCGGCCATCACGGGCTGGGCGGGTCGCTCCGTATGATGATCGGGAGCTGGCGGACGGTCTGGTCGCCTATCGCCTGGAGAAATCTGGCCGGGACAACGACTACCTCCGAGAGGCGTGGGCACGAAGGATTCCAATCATCTTTTTCCGCGGTCTCGCCGATGCGCAATACGAAGTGCTGTATCCGGTGTTCGTCCAAGCGATCGATTTCGCGAAATCGGAAGCGATAATCGCGATCGATGACGCCCCTGCCGTCGAAAAGATTCCGAAAGTCGAGGAGGAGCCAATCGAACGCTCGTATTCTGTCGGGACTAGGAAAGCGCGCAGGCATCAGGCTGCTTTTCGGCGCCGCGTCCTCTTGGCCTACGGGCTCCGCTGCGCCGTTAGCGGACTACCGCTCACGCGGCTGCTCGAGGCAGCGCACATCATTCCCGATACGCTGGGCGGCGAAGCTTCGGTTCGAAACGGGATCGCGATGTCGACTCTGCACCACGCCGCCTACGAGGCCGACCTGATCGGTATCGATCCAGACGGCGTGCTCCATGTAAGCGAACAAGTGCGCGCCACTCGTGATGGTCCATTGCTGGAACACGGCCTCGTCCGGATTGAAGGCCAAAAGCTGCGGTTTCCCGCCTTCGCGCCCCATCAGCCCAATCGAGATTTTCTTAGTGTGCGCTTCGACGAGTTTCGTAAGCGCTGGTCGTAGTGCGCCACGACGCTGAATGCTGCGGCAACCGGCGCCGGCAGCAGCAGCAACAGCTCGGGGAGGGCAGGGAGGCGCTGAACCCCACGTTTTCCTAGATATGTAGGCTTCGGCCGAGGCTGCGCTTCACAGTGTGTTTGTGATCCGAAATGAGCATCTCGAGGCTCAGCGAGACGTTGTTGTTGGGCCCAAAGGTTGATGCTCAGGTGGGCCGAGCTCGCTTTGTGAGGCCGGGAACGACGTGCCAGAGAAGCTCATCTTGTTGTAAGCTGAGTGTCGGTTAGCGCGGGCGTCGGCAAGTTATGCGATCGTCGCCACGTTGGAGTACGAGGCACTGCCATCGGTAGCTCAGCGATCAAGAACCCAGTCGACCGGAGGGTATGGAACGTTTGGGATTCCTTCACCGGCTGAAAGGCCAGGGAGGCATCAGTTCCCGACTGCTAAAGCCATGGATCGGCGACTGAGGGGCGCTGAGCACGAGAGGAAGGGAGTATGAGGGGAGCAGCGGCTGTTTCGATAAATCTTGAAAAGAAGGGAAGAGGGTGTCCCCGAGGTTCCAGCTCAGCGCTCCCTTTTTTCCTGAAAACCTAGCAGATTACAGCTGAATTAGCAATTGTAAATTACTGCAGCAGAACCGATTACTAGACAAGTTTGGCGATTCTGAGCAACAGCGTTAGCTCCCGCGAAAAATCTTCGTCCACGCCCTTGGCGGAGTGCGTTTCGGGCTCATAGAGCCTCCGGCCGTATCTTTCGGCCGCAACTCGAATAAAAGCATATGGAAACCAATGAAACGCAGATAATGATGACCGCTCGTGCCGGACTCGAAAGCCCGGCAGAGTCCGACTCGAAAGTTCAATCGAAGTCCGCTACCGAATGCTCCGGGGGGACAATCGGAGACGGGCCGACACATCCCAGCCATGGCCGTTGCTTGGCGGTGCGAGCAGCCCAGGGACATCGCTCGAAAGCAGTTCGCGCAGCGGTCCGCTATATCCTTCGTCGCGATCGCCACGAGCATCCGGAGGGGGAGAGGGACAATGCCGGGCGGTGGTATCCTGCTGTGTCAGAAAACCTCGACACTTCACGCTACCGTTCGCCCAGTCGGGCTTGGCCGTGGAGCTACATGCTCCCGTGTCGCACGCTCGCGCATTGTGCACAGCTTGAGGACTGCACCGATTTGCTGCTCGCCCGGCGCATTGCGCGGGCGATCGACAAAGCAACTACGTGCGATGATGCGGTCCGAAAATGCCGCGCATTGATCAACAAAGCCCAAAAAGCGTCGCTCGGTAAGTCCGAATGAATCGTCTACTCTGAACGCGCATCCCACGCGCTCGAAGCGCTAGCCTACGCGCACCGCATGGCTGGGCGCTTCGAGCGCAGCGGATCGCCTTTGGGAAACCGTGCAATCGCTCGTGTCTCTTCGCATTTGTATTGTGAGCGACATCGAGAGGCATGTGAGCGGCTAAGATCACATCTCCTGATCGCCGCCTCGACAGCATCCTCCTCGGCCTCGAGGTATTTCTGCGTAATCGACACGTCTGAATGATGCAGCGCCGCCTTCAGCACCATGATGTCGTTTCCGCTGTTGCGATACACATTCCGCGCCCAAGTCTTGCGCAGCGTGTGCGTGCCCAGTCGCCCGTCGTTCGTCACGCCCGCTTCGGCGAAGGCGCGATGGATGATTCGACGCGCCGTGTGGCGGGTGAGGGGACGAGCGATGCCGTCGGGATTCTCCTCTCGCGAGAGGAAGAGCGGCAGGTCGGGTGTCAGCGCCCAGCGCCGGCGCATGTGCCCGATCCATGATTCGAGCGCACGACGCAATTCTGGGAGGACCGGCACCCAGCGCGTCGTGCCGCGCTTCCCCTTCATGTGACGCGGAGCGATGCCGATTTTACCGACAACTGTTTCATCGCGGAGGACCGAGCCTACGGTGAGGGAGAGTATTTCCGAGATGCGGAAACCGGTCAGCCACTGTGCGGTGATGAGCGCGCGGTCTCGTGGATCAAGGTCCCAGACGATGCGTAGGAGTTGGCGTTCTTCGGTGTGGGTGAGGGGGCGGCGGCCGGCCATGGAGTTGAAGAGAGGTCGAGGTTGAGCGGTGGACACCTCGATTATGTCGCGAGAGGGTCGTCGACCCAAGCGACTCGACAACCGCCTCGGCGGTAATGGGTGCACCGTTGCCCTCCTTTTGATGCACTCGCCCGGGCGGAATGGGGCTGATACCGCGAAGCAAAAGCTTGACTGTCGGTCGTTCTCGTCGTTCAGCCCATGGCTTCAACCAACGATCACCGTCCGGATGCGGAACCGCCGCTCCGGGAGGCGCATTCCCCGTGCTCAGCCCGGTCCATCGCAGATTAGGAAGTCCTCGTATGCTGCGTCTTTGCTCCAGGCAACCATCGCGAACGCGGCAATCCCATGATCTCCGCCGGCGCGCGGCCGATTCCGAGGAGCGCGCCCATGGTGCGCATCGGCGAATCGATGTGCGTGAAAAAATTCCGGTAGCCGGCGCACAGATAGTTGAGGCCGCCCTCGCCGTGCGGAGTGCGGAGAAACCGGTGCTTGGGACACTCTCCGTGACAGGCGAAGCGCACGGGGCATTCGCGACAGTAGCGCGGAAGGGTTGAGGATTTCGCTTTGCCGAATGCTTCCTGCTGCGGGGAGTCGACCATGCTCGCGAGCGTTGAATTGAGCAGGTTTCCGAGTTGGTAACGCGGATAAACGTAGTGGTCGCAGCTATACACGTCGCCGTTGTGCTCGATCGCGAGCGCGCG
>Ga0182793_1000402_pt1 | contig 35233 bp, 32 predicted proteins | sample Passage237A_FD_130498 | JGI IMG/M metagenome (GOLD analysis project Ga0182793, IMG submission 130498) | Cellulose adapted compost microbial communities from Newby Island Compost Facility, Milpitas, CA, USA - Passage2 37A (version 2) (version 2) ... | reverse complement strand
GCGGATGGAAGGGCTACGCCTCAGAACGTCCACCTGGTGTTACCTGTCTCTGGATGGGATTGCAAAAACTCTCTTCCATTATGCAAGGATGGATGCTCTTTAGAAATGTGTCCAAACGGTAGGCTTTAAACCGGTCTTTCTATTTGTCCATTCTAATCTTTCAATATGCTGCGGCTGATCACGATCTTCTGCACTTCCGTTGTTCCTTCGTAGATCTGTGTGATCTTAGCATCACGCATCAGACGCTCAACGTGAAATTCCTTCACATAGCCGTAACCACCGTGAATCTGAACCGCTTCATTGGTTACCCACTGAGCGATTTCAGATGCATACAATTTTGCCATGGAAGCAGGCAATGTATAATCCTTACCCTGATCTTTAGTCCATGCAGCTTTCAGGCACATCAGACGGGCACCTTCAATAGCAGTAGCCATATCAGCCAGTTTGAAAGCAATAGCCTGATGGTTCATGATCTCTGTGTTGAAAGCCTTACGCTCTTTCGAATATTTCAACGCGAGTTCATAAGCGCCGCTTGCGATACCCAGTGCCTGCGAAGCGATACCGATACGACCACCTGCCAAGGTTTTCATAGCGAAAGTAAAACCAAAACCATCATCGCCGATGCGGTTTTCCTTAGGCACTTTTACATCCTGAAACATGATGCTGTGTGTATCACTGCCGCGGATACCCATTTTATTTTCCTTAGCACCTACTGTCACACCAGGCCAGCTCTTCTCAACGATAAAAGCATTGATACCCTTGTGTTTCTTTTCGGGATAAGTTTGTGCGATCACCAGATAATAATCGGCAGAGCTACCGTTAGTGATCCAGTTTTTGGTGCCATTTAAAACATAATGGTCACCTTTGTCTTCAGCAGTAGTCCTTTGCGAAGTAGCGTCAGAGCCTGCTTCCGGTTCGCTCAGCAAAAATGCACCGATGCTCTGACCTGTAGCCAGGCGGGTGAGGTATTTTTGCTTTTGTTCTTCATTGCCATAGGTCTCGAGTCCCCAGCAAACCAGTGAGTTATTTACACTCATACACACAGAAGCGGAAGCATCTACTTTGGAGATCTCTTCCATTGCGAGTACATAGCTAACCGTGTCCATGCCCGATCCTCCGTATTTAGGATCAACCATCATTCCCATAAAACCGAGTTCACCCAGTTTTTTAATTTGTTCGGCAGGAAATTTTGCCTGCTCATCGCGCTCAATGACACCGGGAAGCAGCTCATTACGAGCGAAATCACGCGCAGCCATCTGCACGGCAATTTGTTCTTCTGTGAGTTGAAAATTCATACTCGTAGCAAAATTTTTAGGTTGCAAACGTACAATTTATGGAGCAATAACTCAATAGAAAAGGCAACCTGCTTAAAGGCTCATTTTCTCCATGATCCGCTCCAGATCGCTATCGCTGTAAAATTCGATCGTGATAGCACCTTTACCGTTCTTTTTCCTGTCAAGTTTCACCTTAGTGGAAAAGTGAGAACTCATGCTGTCTTCGATACGTTTATATGCAGGGGGCAACTGACTGTCTTTATTCTTGGCGCGTGCTACATCCGGACGGTCTTCTGCGAGCATGTCCTTCACCAGAGCCTCTACCTGCCGTACCGAAAGTCCTTTTTCTTTGATCTCTCGATATACGTACAATTGCTGATCAATGTGATCGAGTCCGATGATGGCTCTGGCATGCCCCATACTTAATTCCCCATCGCGCACTGCTTTCTGGATATCCGGCGGAAGTTTCAACAGACGGATGTAGTTGGTGACAGTACTGCGGTCTTTTTTCATCCTTTCTGCCACCTGCTCCTGAGTGAGGTTGCACTCATCCATGAGTCGTTTGTAGCTCAGACCTATTTCAATAGCATTGAGATCTTCGCGTTGCAGGTTTTCCAGCAATGCAAGTTCCAGCATTTCCTGGTCATCTGCGGTGCGTATATAAGCCGGAATATCTTTCAGTCCGGCCATCTTCGAAGCGCGCCATCGACGTTCTCCTGAGATGAGCTGATATTTATTTTGTCCAACCTTCACAACAGTGACCGGCTGGATGATATCATGGAGTTTAATGCTTTCAGAAAGTTCTTTCAGCGCCTGTTCGTCAAAATCGCGGCGAGGCTGTTTGGGGTTTACCTCTATCTGCTCTACCGGAATCCGAGCGATAGTACCCGCATTTTGCCCGGATACAGCAGGGACACCTTCGGCAGTTGTGCTCAGTTCCTCGTCTATGCTGTTCAGAAGGGCACGAATGCCTTTGCCCAAAGCCTGCTTCTTATTACTGTTCTGCGCCATGCTCGTCGGTTTCTAGAATCTTATCCTCGTTTTTGATCTTCGTTAAATTGTTTTTCTGCAGTATCTCTTTGGCCAGGTTGAGGTAGTTGACTGCGCCTGTGCTGTCTGCATCGTACATCAGTGCCGGCTTTCCGAAGCTCGGCGCTTCTCCCAGACGTGTATTTCTGTGAACGATGGTGTTGAATACCAGATCCTGAAAATGGTTTTTGATTTCTTCTACCACCTGATTGCTCAGACGCAGACGTCCGTCGTACATGGTCATCAGAATGCCCTCTATCTGAAGAGCGGTGTTGATGCGTGTTTGCACGATCTTGATCGTGTTCAGCAATTTACCCAAACCTTCCAGGGCGAAATATTCGCATTGTACAGGAATCACCACGCTATCCGCAGCAGTGAGTGCATTGACGGTAATAAGACCCAGCGAAGGCGAACAATCAATGACGATAAAATCGTACTGATCTTTTACCTCGTCGAGCGCATTCCGCATGATATGTTCCCTGTTGGGGTGATTGATCAGTTCTATCTCAGCACCTACCAGATCGAGATGAGAAGGAAGCAGATACAAATTGGGCGTCTCTGTTTCCAGAATCACCTGAGATACAGGTATATCGTTGACCATACAGTCGTAAAGACTGAGCTGGATATTCTTCAGATCAAAGCCGTTTCCGGTAGTGCTGTTTGCCTGCGGATCGCCATCTACCAGCAAGGTGCGATATTCCAGCACAGCCAGGCTGGCAGCCAGGTTGATAGCCGTAGTGGTTTTTCCGACGCCACCTTTCTGATTCGCTATTGCTATTACTTTTGCCATTCTCTGTTGTTATTGTGCATCGTTAAGGTGTAAAGTTGTTAAGTCGTGAAGTTGCAAAGGTGTAAAGTTTGTTGTTTGTTTCGGTTTAGAATCTTTGATGTCTCTTTTCTACTTTTTCTCTTAGGATTTACATCTTCACAACTTTACCTTTTTACAACTTTACAATTACAAATGAATCACTTCACCGATTTTGGGAAGTATTAGTTCCACTCCGGCATCTTTGCATTGTTGTATGGAAGCTTCGTGATTGATCTCGATGTATGGGAAGGTGTCAAAATGTACACCTATAATCTTTCCGCACTGGATAAACTCTGCAGCGACAATCGCATCCTCTACGCCCATGGTGAAATTATCGCCTACCGGTAAGATGGCAAAATCTAATTTCGCATAGCGCGGAATCAGTTGCATATCCATCATGAGCGCAGTATCGCCGCTGTAGTAAAAGCTGCCTTCATTGCTGCTGATCACAAATCCGCCCGGATTGGCGCCGTAAGTACCATCTGGCAGTACGCTGCTGTGCATCGCATGAACAAACTTCACCGTTCCGAAATCGAACTGTTTCTTTCCGCCGAAGTTCAGAGGGTGTACATGGTTCAGACCTTGTTTGGTACACCATTCTGTTATTTCATAAGCTGCCACCACCATTGCCTGCGTGCGGGAGGCAATGTTTATCAAATCTCCGGTATGGTCGCCATGTCCGTGAGAAACCAGAATATAATCTGCTTCTATACTGTTTATGTCAATGTCTTTTGCCAGCGGATTACCCGAAATGAATGGGTCGAACAGGATTTTTTTACCTGCAATTTCCACCGAAAAGCATGATTGTCCGTAATAAGTGAAACGCATGTCTATATTAAATAGTTTTCAAAGAGTGAAAAATATGGGTGCAACAAAAATAACATGCTGCTATGGATTTTTGGCGGGCTTCGCCTGAATGTGGAAAACATAAGTGCTGCATTTTCGAGCTTTTCTCAACGTTTCCCATCAGATCCGTCAATAATCCTATCATTTTTGCCAACTACGGTATCGCCGTATGGAAAATGAAAGCGATTACCTTTGCACACAGCTGTTTATGATAACCATTATTTCGGGCACCAACAGAAAAGGAAGTATGACAATGAAGGTTGCCGCCTTTTATAAAAAAATCATGTCTGAACGATCTTCTGAGCCCGTCTCTTTGTTGTCGCTGGAGGAGCTGAACTGCTGGGAACGAAGCCCTGAACTGCTGAAATCAGAACAGGAATTGCTGATACCCTCAGAGAAGTTTGTGTTTGTCATGCCCGAATACAACGGTAGTTTTCCAGGTATATTGAAATTGCTGATCGACAATACCGATATCCGCAAATGCTGGTGGTATAAAAAAGCAGCTATCGTAGGACTGGCAGACGGAAGAGGCGGTAATCTGCGGGGTATTGATCATTTAACAGGGATTTTGCATTACCTGAAAATGAATGTGCTGTACAACAAATTACCTTTATCGCGCATCAATGAGGAGATAGATGGAGAGGGGCAGTGGTTGAAATCAGCCACCGAAAATGTGATCATGCACCAAATCGAAGAATTTCTGAAATACTAGCCGCATGAAAACGCGATTTCTTATTACGCTGGGACTGGTAGTGCTTGGCGAAATCTACAGCTTTGTGCTGGTGCGTTCGGCTGTACGAAACCTTCCCAATCCATGGAAGGCAATTTTGTTCGGACTTTATATCCTGCTTACACTGCTCACCTGGGGCAGCTTGTTCTTTTTCCGGAAGATCGACTGGGCACATCTGCCACACATGGCACGGAATATTTTTGTGGCTTTTACCATAGGCTTTTTTGTAGCGAAGATTTTGATCGCTACGGTTATGCTCATAGATGATCTCAGACGGCTATTCCTGGGGCTTACCTTTCGACTGTTCCCTTCGGCAAAAGCCACAACACTCAGTATGGGAGAGGGCATCAGCCGTTCACAATTCCTGAAATCAATAGCGCTCGTTCTTGGTGGGTTATCCGTGTCCGGTTTCCTGTATGGTATTACCAACAGATATAATTATCAGGTAAAAAAGATCCGGATTAAGTTCAAAAATCTGCCCGAACGCTTTCGGGGTTTGCGAATTGCTCAGATCTCAGACATTCATGCCGGTAGTTTCGACAGCCATGATGCAGTGCTTCGCGGTGTGGAAAAACTCATGGAGCAAAAACCGGATATTATCTTCTTTACCGGCGATCTGGTAAACAACAAGGCAGAAGAGATCAAACCATATATAGATATCTTTTCCCGACTGAAAGCACCGCTCGGCGTCTATTCCATCTTGGGTAATCATGATTACGGAGATTATGTACAGTGGGATTCTCCCGAAGCTAAAGCTGCCAATCTGGAAGAACTGAAACAAATCCAGGCACAAATGGGCTGGAAGCTGATGATGAATGAACATGTGATACTGGAAAGGGAAGGCGAGAAGATTGCCATACTGGGTATTGAAAACTGGGGTGCAAAAGCCAATTTTCCCAAATACGGCAATCTCAGGCAGGCTTATGAGGGGCTGGCAGAAAAAGACGTTCCTTTCAAGGTGCTGCTTTCGCACGATCCTTCACATTTCGACGCAGAAGTGCAAAGCAGGTTTACAGACATTGATCTTACACTCAGCGGACATACACACGGAATGCAGTTTGGTGTAGAGATTCCAGGTATTAAATGGAGCCCTGTAAAGTATGTGTATAGTAAATGGGCCGGGCTTTACCAGGTAGGTAGGCAGTATCTTTATGTAAACAGAGGGTATGGATTCCTCGGGTATCCGGGGCGTCTGGGTATCTTGCCCGAGATCACCATCATTGACCTAGCTTAACAACTGCTTCATCAATTTGTTCACTACTTCCTCTCTTGGCTTCAACAGATCGTTCGAAGCATTGTCGAGTTGTGGTTTCATCTCTAAGAGCAACTCGTTCAGCGGCTTTTCCTTCACAGTATTCACGGTTTCGTTGGCTTCAGTTGGCTCAAGGCTTTGGAGTAGAGTTTTTCCCATGAAAATTTGGTTTTAGAAATAAACGGCAGTTAAAAGGCAATATTGTGCTTTGAAAGTAAAAAAATGTGTTAACAAAAACAACGATATTTATACAGCTTTTACAAAAAAGCTCTGGCATGGAATTATCATTTGTCCTGACGGGGAGTGAAAAACATTCATAAACAATTGCATGCAGACAGTAGGTATCACGGGCGGAACGGGGTTTGTGGGGCATCATCTTACAGAGTTGCTCAAACAACAGGGTTACAGGGTTATCATCTTTACCCGTGACATGCACAAGCTTAGTCGCGTGGGCGATGTGAAGTATTCTTACTGGTGTCCTGCGGAGAGGAAATTCGATGTTACTTATCTCAAAGAACTGCATGCGGTGATCCATCTTGCCGGAGCAGGAGTTGCCGACAAACGATGGACCAATAAGAGAAAGAAAGAGATCGTGGACAGCCGCGTGGAAGGGACCCGGTTCCTGATTGAGCGGCTCAGGGAACATGCCCCGGCCTGCAAAACACTGATAGCTGCCTCAGCCATAGGTTATTATGGAAGCGATAAGCATCGTCCGCAACCGGGTCCCTTTGTCGAAGATGCTAGTCCGGCAGAAGATTTTCTTGCGCAAACCTGTGTAAAATGGGAAGCAGAATCAGCCAAAGCGGAAGAGATCATGCGGACAGTCATCTTTCGTTTTGGGATTGCCCTGGGTAAGGATGATGGAGCCTTTCGACAATTTGTGCGACCGCAAAACTTTGGACTGATGCCCATACTGGGCAGCGGTCGCCAGATCATCAGCTGGATTCATGTTGATGACCTCTGTAGGCTTATCTGCTGGGCATTGCAACAACAGGAGCTCAATGGGGTCTACAATGCCGTTGCGCCTTATCCCGTTTCCAACAGGAGGCTGATGCGCACGATCGCACAGATTATGGGAGGTGTGAAACTCCCAGTCCCTGTTCCTGCACCGCTGCTCAAAGTGGGTCTGGGAGAAATGGCAAACGAGGTACTGAAGAGCTGCACCGTAAGCGCCGAAAAGATTTGTCAGCAGGGATTTGAATTTCGTTACCCCGATATAAAGTCTGCCGTACAGGATATTCTCCGATAGAAACTATTGACTTCTCTAAAAGGTTGTTTCATTAAACGCTAACCTTCGCTATAAGCATAGTCGCTGAGGTACTCATAGTATGAGGTCAGCTTGCCATGGGCGCACAAAGTAGCCCGCGCTATTACATCGCTGTCGTCTCCTTTCAGCAATTCTCCCAACACAAACTTTTCCAGGTGTTGCCCGAAGTGGCGCGATGCATCTCTGGGCAGTTCGTTCGGAAGATTGTCCACAGCCATGATGTCTACTACGTCCGTAGTATTTTGGAAGGGTGCTACTTTCTCCAGCGTCCGCTTGTCGATACCATATACCGGATCGGCAATGGTACTGGCACCCACATTGATCGGTACCGAACCGTCAATATCGCAGGTGATGTCTGCAATAACATTCATCTTGTAAGAAGGATCCTGCACATCTTCCTTTTCAAAAAGGCGCGGCACGTTACGATCCCAGTAAATGCCGTTCATCAGGATATCGGCAGCGGAAAGGAAGGGTTTGAACAGGCAACGATAGTCCTGAGGATTCTTATGAAAATCGTCGCGGTGATAACTGCCATCGTCTTTCCGTACATACAGCGTATGCCCTTTAAGATGGGTATAAACCGGATAGTCAAACTGTTTTTCCAGAAAATCTTCCGCCTCTATGTACTCAATATCGAACTGGTTCATGATCTCTACGATACCTGAAGCAACTTTTCCCGCTCCGGTAACGGCTATCTTTATATTCGGCAGGTAGGTATTCTGGTATTGCGCTGTCATTTCTGCAAAGTCGAGACAGGCATGAGCCGGTTTTAGTGTGTAGAGACCGTTCTTTTTACCGTAGGTAAGCAATCCGTTGTGTGCTCCTACCGCTCCAGCAAAGAAGCCAAAGCCCAGTATCCGCTGCCCGTCGGAATGAGTAAGACATTCATAATCGACCATCCGGATTTTTTTGGCGATCATCGCCTGCATGAGCTTTTGGTTGTAGGGTTGTTTCTTTTTGGTATGCGAAAAGAAAAGGTAGGTTTTGCCCTCAATCAGTTTATCAATGGGTACCTCTTTAATGCCCAGCAGAATATCGCAGTCAGACAAATCTGAACTGATATCAATACCATGATCTTTATAGTCCTGGTCTGTAAAGCACCTGTTAGGAGAAGGCTCCACTACGATCTTTACCCCAAACTCTTTCTGCACAGATACACATTGCTCCGGTGTCAGGGCTACCCGCGTATCGGGTGGTATTTTTTCCTCTCTGATAAGTCCGATCCGTACCATTCAATTTTATTTTGAGCTCAAAGATAATGTCCTGAATTTTGTCTGATGGTCAACTATTTCGAACTCTACGGCTTGCCTTTGCACTTCCGTCCCGATCAGGCTTTGGTGAAAAGGAAGTTCTATGAACTGAGCCGGCAGTTTCATCCCGACCGGTTTACGCAGGCAGGCGCGCAGGCGATCGAAGAAGCAGAAAAGATGTCGGCGCTCATCAACGAAGCATACAAAACGCTGAAAGACGAAGATGCCACGATACAGTATTTGCTGAAGTTGCACAGTATGCTGGAAGATGAAGAAAAGTACAGTCTGCCTCCGGATTTTCTGATGGAGATGATGGAACTGAACGAGGCAGTGAGTGATTATGAAATGAACCCCGAATCAGCGAGCAGGGAAGAAGCGATCCATGCTTTGAAAAGCCATGTGGATACCCTACAGCAGGAACTCTGGGCGCTGGCGAAAAGATATGAGCAAGGCGATCACAGTAAGGAGTTATGGATGGAGGTTAAGGACTGCTATTTCCGCAGGAAATATCTGTTGCGCATTCAGGAAAGAATTGCTAAGTTTGCGACCCCGTAAGGGAAGCCCAGATGGCGGAACTGGTAGACGCGCTAGACTCAAAATCTGGTTTCAGCAATGGAGTGCAGGTTCGATTCCTGTTCTGGGCACACTGAAAATGAAGCAGGTATGAATTAAACCTCATAACTGCTTTTTTCTTTGGTACAACCTGTGGATAATTACTTCCTGAAGCGCTTTGATGATTTGAGTCTCAGTAAATCTTCCTTTTTTCATTGTTACTGAATTTAGCGCTTTGTCTAAATCCCGTATAGTTTTGGGAGGTGCTTACAAATGACTATTTCAAAGAATACCAAGTGCCCTTACCGACACCGTTCTTTTGTAAGTGATTTTGGTCAACTAGGCTTTCAAGGTGTTTTTTAACTGTATTCCTATTAGCACCTGTTAAAGTTACGGCTTCATTGTTGGTAATACGCCCACGGGATTTTGTAAGTTCTAAGATCTGCAATGATAATTTTGGCAGTTGCGCCATTAATAATTTTTCTCTCTCCAACTTCACTTCTAATCTTTGCTTCTGCTGTTTCAGTGAACGTAAAAAGAATACTATCCAAGGTTGCCAGTTTGGATTATCTGTTTTTAAAGTTCCCTGAGTTTGCCTAAGTGCTAAGTAATAACCTTCCTTATTATGCTCAATGACTGCTTCCATAGAGCTATATGGAGCATAGACATAGCCAAACTTCAAAAGCAGGTATGTTGTAAGTACCCTGGATAAACGCCCGTTACCGTCTTGAAAAGGATGTATAGCCAGAAATTCAACAATGAATATTGCCGTTATCAATAACGGATGAATTTTCTTACTATTGATAGCGTTTGTTACCCATTCTATAAGTTCTCCCATTCTTATAGGTGTTTCAAATGGGCTGGAAGTTTCAAATACAACTCCTAAACTCTTGCCGTTAGAATCAAATGCCTCTACATGATTTGGAGATTTTTCATAATTACCCTTATGCCAGTTATCTTTTTCACTATACTGCATTAGTTCAGAGTGAAGCTGCTGAATGTAGTTTTCAGTGAGCGGTATTTGTTCGTAATTCTGAAAGATTAGATTCATAACCTCAGCATACCCTGCAACTTCCTGTTCATCCCTTGTTTCAAATTTTTTGATCTGTAGATTGCTGAGTAATATTTCAACTTCCTGGTCGCTTAATTTGCTCCCTTCTATGCGGGTTGAAGAACCAATACTTTCAATTGTAGCTACTCTCTTAAGGGAGTTTAATTGTTCCGGAGCTAATTGCCCCAAAGCTCGCCATGCACCTTTGAACTCATCAATTTCAGAGATTAAGGCCAATATTTCATATGTGATTTTTAATGTTTCTACTTTTATCATTACCCGTATTTTTACCCATAAATACCCGTAAGCCAATCAAATATCCGTATTTTTACCCATAAATATCCATAAAGCAAGAAATTCCATTAAATTCAACCTATGAATTGCTTCTTTAGATGATAAAGACTTTACTGCTTTCAACCCGCAAAACATAACAAGCTCATGAGACATCGCAGCAGGCTTAGTCTCCAACCCCCGTGCTGCGGTCTTATTCTCGTTCCTTTCCTCAAATAACTCTTAAACTAGTTTAATTTCTATCCTGCAGGAGGTAAATACGTTTGCTTCAGCCCGAGAACCCGATCGCTTGCAGAACGGAGCTTGGAGCTGAAAGGCTTTAAATTTTTCATTTACAAATTAAAGAACGTATGAACCGAAAAACAGTTAACCGCCTGAAAGCGGCCATCATTTTCCTTGCAGTGCTTTGCGCTGCGAATCTCAGCTATGCCAGAACAGTCAGAGTCTTATTTGTGGGCAACAGTTATATCACCACCAACAATCTCCCTCAGATACTTGCCAACATGGCTGCATCCACAGGAGATACGCTGGTATACGACATCAGTGCCCCGGGAGGAGCTTCATTTGAAAGCCATTATTCCGCTACGCCTGCCACCATCGCCAAGATGCAGACTCCCGGATGGGACTATGTGGTACTGCAGGAACAAAGCCAACGACCTGCGCGGACGGTAGATTTTTTTTACTGGCTGGTGTATCCCTTTGCAAAAAGGCTGGACAGTGTCATTCATCATTACAACCCATGCGCGGAAACGATTTTCTATATGACATGGGGAAGAAAAAATGGTGATCCATCGCTTTGTCCCAACCCTTTCAACTACAGAGTATTCTGTGAATACCATACTATGGACAGTGTGACCCGTGAACGATATAAGCTGTTGGGAGATACCTTCAAATCCACAATATCTCCTGTAGGAGCGGTATGGCGCTATATGCGTTTTCAGCATCCTCAGATAGATATGTATGATGCCGATGAAAGCCATCCTTCACCGGCAGGATCGTATGCCGGTGCTTGTGCTTTCTACACTGCCATTTTCAAAAGAAGCCCCGACAGCATCAAATACGATTTCTCTCTTTCTGCAGCCGACGCGGCCATCATCAGGTCTGCTGCCAGGAGGGTAGTATACGACAGCATGTATGTGTGGAATATTGGAATGCATGAAACCTTTGCCGATTTTTTCTGGCAGTTCACCGGTCCTAACACCGTAAATTTCGTCAATCGGTCCACCCAGGGTATTCAATGGCAGTGGGACTTCGGGGACGGACAAACCTCCAACGCAACTTTCCCGACGCATACTTACGCCGCACCGGGCACTTATGTCGTCCGTCTGATCATTACCGATCCCTGGCAATGCACCGACACGGTCTTTCAAAAAATCACCATATTACCTACGGGTATAGGATCTGATCCGGACCGGGAAGTGATCGAAATTTCACCCAATCCCGCCAACAATGTATTGTACCTCACTTCCCACTTGTTTACAAACGTAGTCTGCACTCTGAAGATTCTAAGTCATACCGGTCAGCTGGTACTGCAGCAGGGGCTGGATCAAAGGGAAAGACAGCCTGTTGATATATCGGGTCTTGCAAAAGGAACTTATGTTGCGAATATCATTACTACGGATGGTCGTTCCTATAAACGGAAAATAGTCGTCCTGTAATTTTACCAGACCACTTGCCCTGACTGTTCAAACATCATTGGCAGGTGGTCTGTTAATTTATTTTGAGGAAGCTAATACAGAAATATTAATAAGCTGATATGGACAGCCATCAACTGATCCTGGCCAGTGTAGCCAGATATATAGAACTTGATGCAAGAGAGCAGGAGATCTTCACTTCTCTTCTGGTATCTAAAACTATTAAGAAGCATGAATTCCTGTTGCGCCAGGGAGAGGTCTGCAAAACGGAAAATTTTATTGTAAAAGGATGTCTGCGTAAGTACACCATTGATGAAAACGGACAGGACCATATCATCCTTTTTGGTGTGGAAGATTGGTGGATGAGTGACCTGTATAGCTTTCTGACGCAAAACCCTTCTCCTTATTTTGTTGATGCCCTGGAAGATTCAGAAGTGCTGCAAATCACCAGGGAAAAAATAGATTTTCTCTACGAGGCAGTTCCCAAGTTTGAGCGCTTTTTCAGAATTCTGTTACAGAATACAGTGATCGCCCATCAGCGGAGGATCAACCAAAACCTGTCTATGTCCGCAAAAGAACGCTATCTGGACTTCATTAGTCAGTGCCCCACTATCGAGCAGCGTCTGTCACAAAAACAGATAGCTTCTTATCTGGGTATTACGCCTGTTTTCCTGAGCATGCTACGTAAGGAGTTATCCGGGAAATAAGTCTTCAACCAGTTTAATTTCTTTGTTTCTGATCTGTTGGAGTTTTGTGCGGTAAAAGTTTACGAGATGAACGAACCCGCTAAAAATCTACAGAGAGACCTTACCGGCATACTGCTGCGCCTAACATTGGGCGCTATCCTTTTTCCCCACGGAGCTCAAAAAATGTTCGGATGGTTTAACGGTCCGGGTCCTGCAGCAGAAATTCAGCATCTCACCCACGAAATGCATCTGCCGCTGGCCATCGCAGTGCTGGTGATCCTCACCGAATTTTTCGGATCCATATGTCTGTTAATCGGATTATTCACCAGATTCTGGTCGCTAGCCTTTATCGTTTTGTTCATCGGTATCATCTTCACAGCACACCTGGAGCATGGCTTCTTCATGAACTGGTTTGGTACCCAGAAAGGAGAGGGGTTTGAATATCATCTGCTTGTCATCGGAAGTGCGTTGTCGCTGCTCATCAATGGTAGCGGGAAGTTCACTATTACTCACCTGGTTAGTACTGCACTGAACAAGCACTGAACTGCAAATATGCTATCGAGTGTGGTAGCTGTTGAAAGCACATGTGTATCAATTTATCATCAACATATATTCTGACAAAATGAAAGCAATAGCAATAACAGATTACGGAAACGCCTCAGACCTCCGACTCGTTGAGACAACGCTTTCCACCATTACAGAGGCGGAAGTTTTGGTGAGAGTTTATGCAGCAGGCATCAATCATATAGACAGTCTTAAGGCCTCAGGTAATATCAGGCAGGTATATCCGCTCACATTTCCATGGATCCCGGGAGCAGATTTTAGTGGAGTGATTGTTGCGATAGGCTCAGCAGTTAAAGGCTTTAAGGTTGGAGATGAAGTTTATGGAAGTAAAGCAGAGGGAGGCGCGTATGCAGAACTCATAAAGGTTACACCATACCTGATCGCACACAAGCCCAAGTCTTTGTCACATGTGGAGGCGGCGGCTATACCCATGGCAGCAGAGACAGCCTGGCAGGCACTGTTCCATCATGGCGCAATCACACCAGGGCAAACCGTGGTAATCTCAGGTGCAGGAGGAGCTGTGGGCATCTGTGCCATACAACTGGCTCATCAGGCAGGTATCAGAACGATTGCACTCGCTTCAGCTGAGCAACAAGATTATCTCAAGCAACTAGGCGCCGATGAGGTAGTGGCATATGATAAGGAAGAACCACTGTCAGATATTCGTAATGCAGACGTTGTGCTGGATCTGGTGGGCGGAGTGCTGCAAGCACAACTTTTTGAAGTGATAAAAAAAGGAGGCATCCTTATCGCTACAAATCAGCCTCCGTCCACTCAACTGGCGGATAGATTCAAAGTCACGGCTGTTTTCATGCACGCAAAACCTACCACACCAACGCTGGCGAAGTTCGCAGACCTTCTGGATCAGAACAAGCTGAAAGTTCCCGTTGCAGCAACTTATCCAATGGAGCGTGCAGCCGATGCCTGGGGACAGATTGCGTCGAATCTCGATCGTCCGGGAACCAGAAGACACCCTTCACCCGGCAAGAAACGCGGTAAACATGTATTGATAATATCCGGATCAGAAAAGGCAATTCAAAATTAAAAATCAAAACTTATGAGCAGCTTTCTAGAGCCAATCGAAAGTCCCGATCGCTGGACGGTCAGGCTGTTATATTACTTCAGCAAGAAGAAGTTCGGAAAGGTTATGACTGGACTCAAGGTAAGCTCCGCGCGAATGCCTCTTGCTTTCAGTTTATTTTATGGTAAGGTGGAACAGTTGGACAAAAAGCTAAAATTACCTGCCGACCTGGTTTTACTAATCCGTCAGCAGGTAGCGCAAATAAACATTTGTGAGTTTTGTATAGACAGTAGCCGATATCAGGCAATCAAGGCTTCATTTGATGTGCGCAAGTTCGACGAGTTGCATCGGTATGAGAGCAGTTCGCTTTTCGATCAAAAAGAAAAAGCTGCGCTGGATTACGTGTCCGAACTTACACGCAACAAGCAGGTAAAACAGGAAACATTTGACAGGCTCTCCAGCCATTTTACGGAAAGAGAAATCGTGGAGATCGTTCATATAGTAGCAACGGAGCACCTGTATAATTTCTCCAATATCGGCTTGAATATTCATTCGGATATGCTTTGCGATATCAGCAAAATGAAACGGTAAGACAGGAGCCCGCACTCTTTCGAAAGTAGGCGTGCTCATGCCTGAGAGCTATCAGGCAACTTAATGCACATAATAAAAGGATGTTCGTAAGACGTCCTTTTTTGTTGGGAGAACACAGTGTATGCAGATGTACTTGTGCAGGTTGCTGGGATGCTTAACCACTTTACTCTACTGCGTTGCTTTATGGTGTTACTTGTTATCTTTAAAAGCGCTCTATTCAACCAAAGGCCAGCTCATCATGTCAGCAAACTCAAAAATCCTCGCAGAAAAGCTCAGAGAAAATGCCCTTCGTTTGCGGGTACGGCAAAAGTTCGACGGGGAGTTGCGGGAATGGTTGCCTGTTTACAAATACCTTTTGCAACATCACATACATCACCGCATAGAATATCTCGCCGCGATAAAAGAAGAGGAGCGCCCTTACTGGGAGCGCGCTATCAGGGATTTGCAGGACGAGTATCCGCAGCTAAGCGAGTCTCAACTCATCGTAGCAGAAGCAAATCCTGCACATGTGGCGGTGTTGGATTATTTCCCAAACACACATCCTTTACGCTATGTGCCCGATCTGCCGGTGGTCTTTCGCTTTGAGGGAGACCTGCAAAAAGCAATGAATACATGCAGATCTTTTCTGCCCGATGTTTCTGAGGTTTTTCTTTTCTATGAGCAGTATACGCCGCTGCTTCGGATGGGACTGGATGATTTGTGCAACCATGCTGCACATCTGATGGAGCCGCTGGATAATGTCTTTGTCACCTCCCCGGATTACCGCTTTCTTATTTTCAAAAGTCTGGAAGATGAATGGCGGGCAGGGCGTTGCAAGTCTGATGTCGCTTCTCTTTGAATACGAAGATTTGGCCTTCTGCGCTTTTGTCCTTCCTACGGGGAGTCCGGTCTTTCTCTGAATGTCCTCAACAATTCGCAACGACCGCGAGGAAAACTGTATTGCCTATGTGTTCATCCTAGCCATCCACAGTATCTGCGTGCTATTTTCGTTGTAGACTTATCTACATTGAGTCATATTTTTTCCGTTTTTTTCGCTGGTTTGGCACAGATTTAATAAATTAACTTTGAATGAAACAGACCAACCCACTATGTATCATCGCTTATCAGAAATAAAAAACTTTATTGAGTGGAAAGCCTTTGGTGTATGTACTGCCATAGGTGAAAGGATCGGCGTTGCCACCGGCAAGATCAGGCTTTGGTTTATTTATATTTCCTTTCTCACTCTGGGTTCGCCGATCATCATCTATATGATTCTCGCTTTCTGGATGAACATGAAACGGTATATCTGGATGAGCAGAAGAAATCCATTAAGGTGGTTATAGCCATTCCGTTTTTTTGAAAAAAAAGAAACATTACTCAATCTAGGGAATGGGCACGCTTGCCAGCAGCTTGCGGGATTCTCTGTCGTAGAAATTGACGGTATTCACTCTGAAAAATCGAGGAATCGCAGCGGTCACAATAGGGTAGTCAATGTAAGTGATTTTGTGTTTGTCGTGCTTTATGTCGCAATACACCTCCAGATAATTTCCTGCACGGTAAGCTTTCGTTTCAAAGTTTAGAAACCACTGTTCCTTTGTAGGTGGCAATGCCATGACGATGACATGGTGCTTACTGAAATTCGGAGTGTCGGGTTTGTTAATCAATCCGAAGTGTTTGATAAATTCTTTTCTGTTACTGATAACCTTGAAGTTGAGCCCTTTCTCCAGCGGGATTTTTTCGTTGAGATAAAAGCCGGTAAGAGGTTTGAGATTGAATTCTCTTGGCTGAGCAGTGAGCCTTGTGGGTATCGCCAGCAGTATTACAATACAAAAAAGGAGGATTTTGGTGGTAATCTGCATATCTCCTAAAGTAGTTAAAAACCTGGGGTGAAAAAAGGCATCCGCTTTAAAGTTGTTACCTTTGCGCACATTCTAAAGATTTTCTAACCTCAAAAAAGAAAGGAAGGTACACCATGCCAGTGTTACACAACCGGATCTCCAACGAGGAACTGAAAAAGCGTATGCTTGCAGAGACCGAGCCACGCAAGACAGTTTCTTTTTATCAGTATTTCCACATTGCCAATCCCCAGGCGTTTCGCAACGAGCTTTATCTGAAGTTTTATGAACTGAAAGTATTTGGAAGAATTTATATCGCTAACGAAGGTATCAATGCTCAGATCAGTGTGCCGGAAGGCAATTTCGAAGCGTTTCGGGACACACTTTACAATGCCGATCCTGCACTCAACGGCATCCGTCTGAACATCGCCCTTGATGACGACGGTAAATCATTTTGGGTGCTTAGAATGAAAGTGCGTCCCAAAATCGTGGCTGATGGTATTGACGATCCGACTTTCGATATGAGCCGAAAAGGTCAGTATCTGAAAGCTGCCGAATTCAACGAACTGTCTGAAAAGCCTGATACGATCATTGTGGATATGCGCAACCACTATGAGTATGAGGTGGGGCATTTTGAAAATGCCATAGAGATACCATCCGATACTTTCCGTCAACAATTACCGATGGCGGTGGAGATGTTGAAAGATAAGAAAGACAAGAACATCATCATGTACTGCACCGGCGGTATTCGCTGTGAAAAAGCAAGCGCCTATCTACTGCATCATGGCTTTCAGAATGTATTTCATGTAGAAGGAGGTATCATAGAATACGCCCGAAGAGCAAAGGAGCAGGGACTTCCTTTGAAGTTTAAGGGAAAGAACTTTGTTTTCGATGAAAGGCTGGGCGAGCGGATCACAGACGATATCATTGCCAGGTGCCATCAATGCGGCAAACCTTGCGACGATCACACCAACTGTAAGAATGATGGCTGTCATCTCCTATTTATTCAATGCAGTGACTGCGCTCAGCAATATGAGGGTTGTTGCAGCGAAGCTTGTGTAGAAGAGAAGAACCTGCCGAAAGACCTGCAGCGAATCCGTCGCGCAGGTAGGGAGAACGGGCCGATGATCTTCAACAAATCGAAAGAACATCCATTACGGATGCACCGCAGCCAGTGGAATATCCTTCGAAAAAAGCCATAAGCTTCCACAGAAATTGTCTGAAAATGTTAGAAGGTAAACACGGTTTTCCGTGCGGGGCCTGGTGTCCAGTTAAGGCAGACGCCCGGTCCTGCCGGAGTGGCTGTAAGTCCGATATGAAACTTTCGGTCTTTGAACTTACGTAACTCCGGCACTACCACACCTACCGTAGCGCCGATCATAAAGCCCACCATAATATCTGTAGGGAAATGTGCCAGCGCTTTCATTCTCAGATAGCCTTCTATCAGCGGAGGCACGGATGCAAGTCCGTAGAGCAGATATTTTTTTCTTCCTAGTTCCGGATGATAATCCGCATAGACTTTCACCGCAAAGAAAGTTGCTGCAGCTGCCGTAGCGGTATGTCCGCTGTAAAGTGAATTTCTGTTGTTACCACCTCTTCGTTCATCGTAAGAAAAATAGTCATAGTACACTACGGGTCGAAGTTTGTTCTGAAAAGCGGGACCGAAAAAGCTGAAGTTATAAAGACTGAAAGTGATAGCATGTGTTTCGTAATACATTATCAGTATGCGAAGCCAGTCTTTTTGAATTTTCTTGTCTAAGGCGAGTGCGCCTGTCGCTACAATGATGGCGGGAAGTACATAGTCTGAGTTCCGGTAGTTAAGGTCGCGCTTTGAGGGATCCTGTTCCAGCGCCCAGCGGTCGAAGGCGTTGAAGACTTCTGTGTTCAGCGAACTGATTTCTTCATCTGTTAGCTGCGGTTTTGCCTTGATGACGTTAGGGATCGCATAGATATTAGCTGCCGTCGCTACCAGCGACAGTCCGGCGCTAAACCAGTAATTCATCCGGTATTTATGTGGCGTGGTCTTTTCGCGTTGCACCAGGCTGTCCAGAGAAAAATTTGCGGAATTGTCTTCTTCGGTTTGTGCCAAACCCTGAGTTAAAGAAACCACCAGACAAAAGAGTGCGAGAAGTGCCTTCATGGTGGTGAAGGATTCGATAAAATTATGCCAGGTCTCGGATATCGATAAATCTGCCACAAACAAAAGCTTCCCGGATGGAAAGCTTTTTCAGTTTAGGAGAGAGGATTCTTTACTCTGCAGTACGTTCGCCAAAGCGTACCTGAACGGGCTTGGTAGTCAATGTTTCTCCGTTATGATCAAATACCTTCACGCGGTAGTGCAGTATATCTCCGTCTTTCACGGAAAGTTCCTTGTCTGTATAAACATTGCTGACAGCTCCTGAAAGGAGACTGCAAGGCATTTCGGCAATGTTATGCCAGTTACTGCCGTCGGTTGCTCTTTCAATAGTCCAGCGATGCATGGTATTTTCATTCATCGTCGACCAGCTGAGCCGAACCGCTGCCCCCGAAATGTTATTGCTGCTTTTGGCGGTAAAAGAAGAGATGTGAAATTCACCTTTGCTGGTCAGTGATTGAGATTGTGTGGCAGGCGTTACCGAATTTGAATCCTGCTTCTTACATGCGGTAAAAGAAAGTGCGGTTATTAGAAATAAGTAATAGTAGTTTCTCATAGCGAAATCATTTCGTCAAAATTACTTTCTCCCTTCACCGCAAAAATCGCCAGACAGTTAATTCCCCTTCAAAATCACCCTTATCAAATGGTTTCGATGAACTCGCGCCCTGTTGACTAATAATTTGTTGGTTTTCTAAAAGACTAATTATAAAATCGTCCTTATCGCGCTACATTGTTACGGTATCCCGCAATAGAAGCAAAAAGCCACCCGGAGGTGGCTTATATTCGAAGAAAGTGATACACTACTTTTTTATTGGTTTCCCATCTCTGTCCAATTCTTCCATTTCATAGCCCAGGCGTTGAAGTTTTTCCCAAACTTTGGCCTTGTCTCCTACCAGTACAATATGTACACGCGCAGGGTCCGGTGCATACTTGAGTGCAAGATTATTTATCTCATCGAGTTTCAGTTTTGCCAGCATTGTATTTTGCTCTTTTGTATAGGTCGCCGGCAGGTTATATTCCAGTATACGGCTCAGAAAACCTGCTTTCTGAAATGCTGCTTCGTATTTGCGTGCATCGCTTTGCCCCATCGAACGGCGAGTAAATTCAAGTTCTTCGGCAGAGATACCGTTGTTGCGGAAGTCAGTGATGATGCGCATGATATCTGCCAAGGCGCTGTCGGTTGCATCGGCTTTGATACCTGCACTAAAAGTATAGTCGCCGGTATATTTATTCCCATCGAAATTACCGCGGGCGCCATAGGTCCAGCCCTTAGCCTCACGGAGATGAAGATTCAATCTGCTGTTGAAGGCACCACCTAATGAATAGTTCATCACTCCTGCCTTGAAGTAATCGCCCAGCGCATCATACTTCAAACCGGTAACATAACCGATACGGAATTCAGTTTGCGCTGCATTGGGAACATTCACGAAATAGATCTTTGTATTTGTGATCGGTGCGGGAGTTTTCAATTGAGGAACATCCACATCGCTTTCCGACAGTTGAGAGAGGAATGACAATTTTTTCAGGATATCGTTTTTCTCTACGTCGCCTACCACGATAAGTTGTGCATCGTTTTTCGAGAAGTAATTTTTGTAATAGTTCTCGATATCGCTCAGCTCTATGTTTGAGATTGTTTCTACTGTACCCGTTGCAGGCCACCCGAGAACGTTATCTGCACCATACAGAATTTTCGGATACACTGTTGATGCGATATAATTAGGACGATTCAGGGCATTTTTGATATTCTCAATCATGCGCTTCTTATTCATATTCAGCGCTTCCTCAGTGAACTTGGGGCGAAGAAGTCTTTCTTCCAGCAGTGCTAATGTTTTGTCGAGATTTTTGCGGAGCGAGCGAACATTTACAACGGTAGCATCATCTTCTGTTACGACATCTATGGTACTGCCAAGTTTTTCCAACGCAGTGCTAAATTCCTCTGAGGTATAAGCCTTCGTGTCTTCGTCCATCATGTTGCTGAACATGTAAGCCAGACCGGCTTTTGTAGGATGGAAAGCATCCATCATCTTGCCGCCCTTTAGCTTCAGTTGCAGGGTTACTACAGGAATCTCGTCGGTTTTGGTGCCTATTGCGGTGATAGAACCAGCAAGTTTTTCTGTCCAGAAAGCAGGAACATTTACCACCGGATTTGCTCCGTTGCCTGGCATTTTGCTGCGGTCGAAGTTATCCTTTGCCTTTACATATTTGAGCCCTTCGTAACCATAGTCAGGAGCTTTATAATCATCAGTCGAGACTGAGTAGTTATCTTCTCCGGCCTTGTTTGTTTCATTGCCCTTAGTGAGCACACTAAGGATCACCGCATGTTTGTCTTTTATGTATTGATTATACACACGCATTACATCGGCAGCAGTCACGGAGTTGTAACGTGCGAGCTCCGTGCCGATATAATTAGCATTTCCGGTGAACGTGTGAAATGCAGCCAGCTTCGAAACCTTACCAGACACGTTTTCAAGCCCGTTAATAATCTGCGCTTCTATCTGAGATTTGAATTTCTCGATGTCATCGCTGGTTACACCGCGTTTTTCGAACTCAGCAAAAGATTCACGCACCATTTGCTCCATGTCTGAAAGTTTCTGACCCGGATATGGTGTGATTGTGATCACAAATTCTCCTGAGAGTTCGTTGGTTCCGTTGTACACATTTGCATTGACTGCTTTCTGTGCTTTTATAAAGTTTTTGTAGAAAATCGAGTTCTTACCTTGCCCCAGGATTTCTGCCAGACAATCGAGTGCTGCTTCATCCTTGCTATATGCCGGAGGAGTAGGGTAAGTGATGCGCAACTGTGGCAGTTTGGCATAATTGTCCATCATTGATACATAGCGGTCTTTTTCGAGTTTGGGCAAAGGCAGCTTTACCGGATCAACCTGCGGACCTTTCGGGATAGAACCGAAATATTTTTCCACCAGCTTCACTACTTCTTTGGTATTCACATCGCCTCCCACCGTCAGTACCGCATTGTTCGGACCATACCAACGCAGGAAGAAGTTCTTCAGGTCGTTTACATTCACCCGATTCAGATCTTCGATGTATCCGATGGTCAGCCAGGAATACGGATGTCCGTATGGATAAAGGTTTTTGGCTGTTACTTCCCGCACTAAACCGTAAGGTACGTTGTCGTAGCGTTGGCCGCGTTCGTTCTTCACAGTAGCTCGTTGCACTTCAAATTTTTCCTGGGTCACTGCGTCGAGGAGAAAACCCATGCGGTCGGCTTCCAGCCAGAGCATTTTTTCCAGTTGGTTACTCGGTACCGTTTCAAAATAATTAGTGCGATCGAGGTTGGTAGAACCATTGAGTGTACCGCCTGCCTCGGTTATGATTTTAAAATGCTGTTCATCGGCGACATTGTCGGAGCCCTGAAACATCATGTGCTCGAAGAAATGCGCAAATCCCGATTTGCCGATCTCTTCCCGTGCAGATCCTACATGGTACGTGACATCAACATGGACAATCGGATCAGAATGATCCTCATGGACAATCAACGTAAGTCCGTTGGGTAACACATACTTCTGGTAAGGAATCACCAATTCAGATCCCTTTCTGGTTACTGTCTCTACGAGCTTCGCCTGCGCCCATGTGTTCAGAGGCATGCAAAGCATCGTCAAAGCAGTCATGCTTAGCAGAATACGCTTCATTATACTAGATGGATTTTTGAAGAATAGTAAATATACCTCTAAACAAGGATTTGACAGCCTTTCCGACAAACTTTCACGCGAAAAGGGTGATAGCTTTCTTAATTTCGCGGTGGTCTAAAGACAGGCGCATTATCTATTTGCGTAGTGGAAGAGGAATAGCAGCGTTGCACAGAATAGTATCTTCTCCGGTTTGTTTTCCTGAAAAATTACATCCTTCCGCTGTAACGGTATATGTGCTTTTGAAGAGATCGAAGAAAAGGAGATTATTGATGAAGAAAGATTCTAAAGCAACCAGTAAAACACAGGCGATTCCCGGGCAAAGACAAGTAGCTTCGGGAAGCGCTACCAAAAGCAAGTCCAATTCCACATCTTTGCAGAAAGCAAAAAAGAAGGAAGAGATGGCGGACCTGCTCAATCAGTATACCGAAGACAGTATCAAATCGCTAGACTGGCGCGAACATATTCGACTCAGACCCGGGATGTATATCGGCAAACTCGGTGATGGCTCGAGTATGGATGATGGTATTTACATTTTGGTAAAGGAGGTGGTTGACAACTGTATTGACGAATACACCATGGGTTTTGGCAAAAGGGTGGAACTGAAAATTGCCGACGGACTTGTGACGGTACGTGATTACGGTCGTGGCATCCCTTTGGGAAAAGTGGTGGATGTAGTATCAAAGATCAATACCGGTGCGAAGTATGATAGCAAAGCATTTCAAAAGTCTGTAGGACTCAACGGTGTAGGTACTAAGGCGGTGAATGCCCTCAGCAGCTATTTCCGTGTGGAAGCTTTTCGCGAAGGGAAAAGCAAAGCAGCGGAATTTGAAAAAGGACAACTCGTTAAAGAACATCCCGAAACGACTACAGATCAACCCAACGGAACATTAGTGACTTTCCGACCGGACGATACCGTATTCAAACACTATCATTTCATCTCAGAATATATAGAAAATCAGATCTGGAATTACTGCTTTCTGAATGCGGGACTTACGATCAACTACAACGGTCGCAACTATGTTTCAAAAAACGGTTTGCTCGACCTGTTGACCAGAAAGACCAATCCGGAAACAATGCGCTACCCAATCATTCACCTGAAGGGAGAAGATATTGAAGTAGCGCTCACTCATACAGGAGACTACGGCGAGGATATCTATTCATTTGTCAATGGGCAACACACTACTCAGGGGGGAACCCATCAGGCAGCTTTTCGTGAGGCATTCGTAAAAGTGGTACGCGACTTCTTCAAAAAAGATTTCGATGCGTCTGATATCCGGCAAAGCATCTGCGCAGCTATCTCCGTGCGTGTGCAGGAGCCTGTTTTTGAATCGCAGACAAAGACCAAGCTGGGTTCGCAATCGGTATGGGAAGGCGGTCCCAGCATGAGATCTTTTGTGTATGATTTTCTGGCAAAGGAACTGGATAACTACCTGCACAAGAATCCTGCGGCAGCTGAGGCAATGAAAAAGCGTATCGAGCAAAGCGAACGCGAACGTAAGGAGCTTTCCGGCATCCGCAAACTGGCTAACGAAAGAGCTAAAAAAGCAAACCTTCACAATAAGAAGCTTCGCGATTGCCGTATTCATCTCAATGATGAGGCACCCGCCAAAACAAAAGCTGAGTTCGATCAGAAGCGGCTGGAATCTACCATCTTTATTACAGAGGGAGATTCTGCCAGTGGTTCGATCACCAAATCGCGAAATGTAGAAACGCAGGCTGTTTTTTCGCTTCGGGGAAAACCGCTCAACTCTTACGGACTGACTAAAAAAGTGGTGTATGAAAACGAAGAGTTCAACCTGTTGCAGCATGCCCTTAACATAGAAGAAGGATTGGAAGGGCTTCGATATAACAACATTGTGATTGCTACCGACGCTGATGTAGATGGTATGCATATCCGCCTTTTGATTATGACCTTCTTCCTGCAGTTCTTCCCCGATCTGGTACGTAACGGACATGTGTACATTCTCGAAACGCCCTTGTTCCGTGTGCGCAACAAGCAAAAAACTATTTATTGCTACGACGAACAGGAAAAACAGAATGCTATAAGCACGCTGGGAGGAAAACCTGAGATTACCCGGTTTAAAGGTCTGGGTGAAATATCTCCGGAAGAGTTTGCCATGTTTATCGGAGAAGATATGCGTAAAGTGCCCGTGTTATTGAGTCAGGAGGAGCATATTCAGAAAATGCTGGAGTACTATATGGGTAAAAACACGCCACAGCGGCAGGGCTTTATTATTGAGAATCTCAAAATAGAAAAAGACCTGGTTGCCGAAGTCGCATAGATTTAACAGTTTATAGTGTTAGGCTTTTTCTAAACGGTGAGTCGACTACAGTCTTTTAACAGCTTAAGGAGGTCGTTGGCGGAGGGCTTTTGTAACTTTGTAAAGCAAAACCTGATAGCTATGAAGAAATTAATTGTCGTGCTGTTGTTATCGCTACCAATCTATACTTTTGCGATCAGTGACAAAAAGCAACAGGCTAAGGAAACAGAAAACTCAACTGAAGTACCCACTACTTTTAAAGGTACCATCGGAGATATGGCAAATTACCAACCTTTGAGCGATGTGACCCTTACAATAAGTGCTCATGATGCTGATTTCAAAAAAGTTGTAAAGACGGACGCTGAAGGTAAATTTCTGATTGAAAACCTTCCTTCAGGTTTATATAAAGTAAAGTTTGAAAAGAAGGGTTACGAACCCGGCACCTATCAGTCGCTGGTGATACAGGAAGGTAGTACACATAATTTCGGATTTTTACTTTATGAGAAATAACAGAAGCGCCTTATGGCGCTTTTCTTTTTAGTGGAAACGCAAGTTTTTTCCGCTTTCCGAAAATGGCACATCTTTTATTTAAAGTTTACGGCAGTTTGCTTCTATAGCTTTGTTATCACAAATTTCATTCTATGAACAGGAAAAAGATAGTCGTGCTCGGTGCTGGTTTTGCGGGACTGCAACTGGCAAGACGGGTTAAGGATACCGAATACGATATCACCCTGATTGATCAGTTTAATTTCCATCAGTTTCAACCGTTGTTTTATCAGGTGGCTACCGGAGGACTTGAACCCAGCTCTATTTCATTTCCGTTGCGTAAGATATTTCAGCGAAAGAAGAATGTTCATGTGCGCATTGCTAAAGTGCAGAACATCGATCTGGAAAAGCAGCTCGTTCATACCGATGCCTGCGATTTCAAATATGATTATCTGGTGATCGCCACCGGTTGTACAACCAATTTCTTCGGCAACAAAAATATTGAGCAGCATGCATTTCCGATGAAGTCAACCGTGGAAGCCATTACGTTGCGGAATCGCATTCTTTTGAATTTTGAAGAAGCGCTTGACTGTTCAGGAGAAGATCTGGAAGGGATCATGAACATCGTAATTGCGGGAGGAGGACCGACAGGTGTGGAACTCGCTGGTGCATTGATAGAGATGAAGAAGAATGTATTGCCAAGAGATTATCCCGATATGGACTTCTCGCGACTGAATGTATATCTGCTGGAAGGAGGTCCGGTGACACTGGCGCCCATGTCAAAAGAATCTCAGCAAAAGTCGCAGGCTTATCTTGAAAAAATGGGTGTGCAGGTTTGGACGCAGGCGCTGATTCAGGATTACGACGGGAAAAAGATTACTATAAAGGATGGAAGAACCATCCGTACCAATACACTTATTTGGGCTGCAGGTGTTACGGGCAACGTACCTGTTGGGATACCGCAGGAAAAATTGGTGAGAGGCAACAGAATCAAAGTAGATGAGTATAATAAGGTAGAAGGACTATCGAATGTTTTTGCTATTGGCGACATTGCTTATATGGAGGCCAAAGACTGGGAGCGAGGGCATCCGCAACTTGCTAATGTAGCGATCAATCAGGCGAAAAACCTTGCAGCAAATTTTAAGGCTATGCTGAGCAACAGGCAATTGAAGCCATTTACTTACAAGAATCCCGGAACCATGGCCACCGTAGGAAAAAGAAAGGCTGTGGTAGATCTGCCGTTCTGGAAATTTCAGGGTTTCTTCGCCTGGCTGGTCTGGATGTTTTTGCACCTGATGCTCATCCTGAGTGTCAAGAACAAGCTCATCATTTTCATCAACTGGGCACTTGCTTATTTTACGAACGACACCACACTTCGTCTGATACTTTTGCCGAACAGAAAGCAAATAGAGCTTTCAAAGAGGCACCAGCAAGAAGAACCATCAGTCGTTGTCTGAATCAGGAGACTATATGGAGTCTGCCAGTTCGCGCACTAACATTCGCTTGGCAATGGGAAGCAGTGTCTCTTCCAGTGGAACTGCAAGTTTTGTTTCCACACAATACACTGCAGGATTGGGAAGTGCAGGAATGGAGCGAATGATCTCGCGTTTTATGTTTTCATAGGTATTCGTGATACTTCTCGTCCAGCGGTCTACATACTGAACCTGTATGCCTTTGTATTTGGCATCTTTTCGTTCGAACAAAGTGATGTGGTAACTATAGCCGCGCACTTCAGCGTATTCACCATATCGAACCAGCAAATACCCTTCTTTTTTATACAGCGGGAGAATACCAACAGGTTCTAAGATGGTTTGTTTTTCAATAAACTCGTAGATCTCGGCTCCACTATCGATGGTCGTCTTCATTTTTTCAGCCGCATACTGAGTAATATTCTCAAGCTCCTGCATGATTTCATCATCCGCAAGCATTCGTTCGTACATGATCTCAAGGTTCTGAAGATTTATCTGGTCAATACGCTTGGGAAACTGGTCCTGCAGAAAACGCTTGTTGTCGCGAAATGAGATGAGATTGTTGTAGTGAAAGATGATATCCGACAACTGCGGATACAATTTATTCTGATTGAAATACTGATTTACATCGCGCAGATAAGCCAGCAGACGGTATTTCTGCAATTCAAAATCTATGTATCCCTCCATAAACCACGTTTCGCTTAACACCATAGCTTTGAATGTTTTATCTCTAATTTACAAAAACAAAAAAAATGCCACAACAATCGGCGGGGGTACGCAAGAAGGGAAAAGTAGAGCCTGCTTTGTATCTTACCAATACAAAACCAGTTGCCTGATATGGAACAGGAGATCATAGACTTTATAAGCGAGCATCATGTGGCAAGCGTTGCCTGTTGTGAAGAGAATATACCCTATTGTTTTAATTGCTTCTATTCGTTTATCAAGGAAGGTTCCTTGCTGGTGTATAAATCTTCCTTCAACACCAGACATGAGCAAATACTGGAAAAGCACAAAAATGTAGCCGGAACCATTGTGCCTGAACAAGTCGAAGTGGCTACGATAAAAGGGGTACAATTTCAGGGGGTATTGCTCAACGATGGTATCGAGCTTGCCATGAAAGCTTCAGCTTCCTATTATTCGCGATTTCCTTTTGCCATGGCTGTGCCCGGTAAAATTCAGGTCATTGAATTGCAGCAGGTGAAATTTACCGATAACACGCGCGGTTTTGGCTTCAAGCAGCATTGGAGTAAATAAATCTATTTGGCTGAAGATACAAACGTAGTTTTTAGCAGGATGGTGAACACACTTCCTTCTCCCACTACCGAGCGTAGTTCTATGGAACCACCATACAACTTCACAATTTGGTTTGCCAGTGGAAGTCCCAGCCCAGAACCCGATACCAAACTATGCGTTTCTTCACCGCGATAGAACGGGCGGAAGATCAGGTCTTGTTCTTCTTCGGAAATACCAGGTCCGTGATCTTCAACGGTGATGCGCAATTCGCCATCGCTGCAATATAAAGTCACGATGGCTTTATTATCCGAGGAAAACTTACAGGCATTCAATACTACATTTTTTATCGCAGAAAACAGCAGTTCTTCGTTGCCATAAACGGTCAGAGCTACATCGTCACCGTCTTCAGGAAGGCCGGAAAAAGCAATACGCACATCGAATTGCTCATTTACTTTGCGCAATTCTGAAGGCAGACGCATCAGGAGTTCATCCACCCGGATCGGAGAAAGTTCAATTCCTTTGGCAGAACCGCTTACCTTGGCTATTTCCAGCAGACTTTTTACCAGTACATTCAACCTTTGTGTATCATCGTAGATAGAGCGAAGCACGGTACGATATCCTTCAGGAGTCCGTTCTCTTTGCAGTGCGACATCAATCTGACTGCCTATCGAAGCCAACGGTGTGGAGAGCTCGTGGGAAGCATTGTCAATAAATCGTCTTTGGGTATCGAAAGAAGACTGTAGGCGGTCCAGCAAGTCATTAATGGTAGCGGCAAGTTTTTGAAGTTCATCTCTTCCCGAACCTGTTGACAGGCGCTGAGAAAACTCTTCTGAGGATATTCGATTGACACGGTTGGTGAACTCGCTGATAGACTTTACCAATCCGAGCGAGAATACATAACCAGACACTACTACTATCGAAAGACTCACTACAAAACTAACAATAAGGATGAGCTTCAACTTTGGAATCCACTCGGCTTTGTCACCATCATAAGCGGTAGTAATAACATAAAACTTTCGACCGTCTCTGTTATAGGTCATGGCAACTGCATCACGTCTTCCGACTTCAAAAAAGAAGCGTTGTTTTTGGGGCAGCTGATTCAGTATATCTTTTCCGGGTTTGAACGCATCGGCCGGTTGGTCTGCAAACTCAAATACCGGGTTGAAGTTTTCATCATAAACCACAATTGATTTGTTGATAAGCGCAGAAGGTGCGGTGCTGTTGATGTCTTTTACCAGTGCAGGCGACATATTGTACTTCCACAGAAGCTCGATTGTACTTACAGACTTTCGCTGAAGACGGGAGTAAAACTGTTTCGTCCGGTTTTGAAGAGAAAACAAATAGACCAGGCTACAAAGCAACAACAATATGATCGTAACAATGGCGGTATAGACCAGCGTGATTCTGTAACGTATCTGCATCAGCTCATGTCGTCCTTTAAGATGTACCCCATGCCTACTTGTGTGTGAATAAGCTTAGGAGTAAAACCTTTGTCGAGTTTTTTTCGGAGGAAGTTGACATATACGTCTATAACATTGGTTTGTGAATCAAAATCTGTTTCCCAAACCGCTTTTGAAATATCTTCTCTTGAAACAACTTTGTCTTTGTTGCGCATGAAAAATTCCAGCAGTTGAAATTCTTTTGCGGTGAGTGTTATCTTTTGTCCTCCACGACGGGCTTCCTTCCTGTTGAGATCCAGTTCCAGATCGGCGACTGTCAGTACGGGAACTTCTTCGGATGCAGCTTTTCCGAACTCTGCCCTGCGCAGCAATGCTTTGATACGAGCGAGCAATTCTTTAAACTCGAAAGGTTTCGATATATAGTCATCAGCACCGAGTTCAAAACCTTCTACTTTATTCTCGGTAAAATTCAATGCTGTAAGCAGCACAATGGGAACTTGTTTATTTCGTTGCCGAATGAGCTTGCAAAGTTCGTAGCCGTTGATATAAGGAAGGTTGATATCCAGAATGATCAAATCGAATTGCTGTGTCAGGCAAAGCTCTTTTCCTTCTTTCCCATTGTATGCAAGTATTACATCGTAGTCATGTTCCGTAAGTCCGGCCTGAATCGTATTTGCCAGCTTCTTTTCGTCTTCTACCAACAGTATTCTGGATTTCATGGATTTTTTGGGGGTTTTGTTTATGTAAATAAACATTGTTGGAGCCGTGGGCAAAATACAAAATTCCGCAGGCCTATCAAGGCTTGCGGAATTATAATGTGGTTAAAACACAGTTGAAAAAGGGCTTACGCTTTATAAATACACGTTTATATTTTGCTGGCTGCTTTGTTTGTAAAAAATCTTTGAAGTCTTTGCAAAGTCGTCTATCCTTTCAATTCTTCAACCAAATATTTACCGGTATGACTTTCTTTTACAGAAGCAATTTTTTCAGGTGTGCCTACTGCTACCACTTTTCCGCCGCCGCTACCGCCTTCCGGTCCCATGTCTATCACATAGTCGGCAACCTTTACCACATCAAGATTATGCTCAATGACCAGTACTGTGTTACCCCGATCTACCAGACGATTCAATACGGCAAGCAAATGCTTGATGTCTTCAAAATGAAGTCCGGTAGTTGGTTCGTCCAGAATGTAAATGGTTTGTCCGGTATCGCGTTTGGAGAGTTCGGTCGCCAGTTTTACCCGTTGTGCTTCACCTCCGCTGAGTGTGACGGCACTTTGTCCGAGCGTTACATAGCCTAGTCCCACATCCTGCAAGGTTTTGATTTTGCGATGCAGGTAAGGAACATTTACAAAAAACTCTACCGCTTCATCTACCGTCATGTTGAGTACGTCGGAGATGGATTTCCCTTTGTACCGGATTTCAAGTGTTTCGCGGTTGTATCTTCTGCCATTGCATTTTTCACAAGGCACGTATACATCGGGCAGGAAGTTCATTTCAATCACGCGCATACCACCACCCTGACATTCTTCACATCGTCCACCTTTCACATTGAATGAAAACCTTCCCGGATTGTATCCCCGGATCTTTGCTTCCGGTACCTGTGCAAACAATTGTCTGACTTCGTTGAAGAAACCACAATAAGTAGCAGGATTGCTTCGCGGGGTTCTTCCGATAGGGCTTTGATCTATCTCAATAACCTTATCTATCGCTTCGATGCCTTCTACTTTTTTAAAGGGCATGGGCTGCTGTTTGAAGTTGTGATAGCAGTGTTTACCCAGGATGGGATAAAGAGTTTCGTTGATTAGCGTACTTTTTCCGCTGCCGGATACTCCGCTAACGCAAATAAAGGTGCCGAGCGGTATGTCGACATTTACATTTTTGAGGTTGTTGCCGGAAGCTCCTTTCAGAACGATCTTTTTGCCATTACCCTTTCTACGTTCAGAAGGAACTTCAATTTTCAATTCATGGTTGAGGTATCCCGCCGTTGTAGTTTTGTCTTTGATCACCTGTTGCGGATTGCCCTGACTTACGATTCGTCCGCCGTGCACGCCAGCCGCCGGACCAATATCTATAAGGTGATCGGCTGCCAGCATAATATCCTTGTCGTGTTCCACTACCAAAACGGAGTTACCACCGTCACGCAGGTTTTTCAAAGCGGCGATAAGCCTATGATTGTCTCGCTGGTGCAGCCCTATCGAAGGTTCGTCGAGAATGTATGTGATGCCCGTAAGTTGCGAACCAATTTGAGTAGCAAGACGTATCCGTTGCGATTCCCCACCACTAAGCGTTCTTGTAGGACGATTGAGTGTGAGGTAATGCAACCCCACATCGAGCAGGAAGCGCAAGCGATCCCGGATTTCCTTTAAGATATCTTTTGCGATTACATTTTGTTTTTCGCTCAGCCGATCTTCAATGTCAATGAACCAGTTTTGAAGATCATTGAGAGAAAGCTGTGAAAGCTCTGCTATGTTGCGTTCATCAATTTTAAAGAAAAGACTCTCTTTTTTCAGACGTGTTCCATTACATTCGGGACAGACATTCAACTGCATAAAGCCTTCTGCCCAGTCGCGTATTGCCTCGGAAGTTGTTTCATTGAACCAACGAAGAATCATGTTTACGATACCCTCGTATCCATGGTCTGCAACTGTTTCATGATACACTTCTGCGTCGTTATCTACATAAGTGATAATTCCTTCTTTATTACCGTACAGCAGAATGTTCAGGTGTTGTTGCGAAAGGTTTTTAATAGGTGCAGTAAACGATATTTTGTTCTTTTTGGCTATGATAGCAGCCTGTTGATAAGTCCAGGACTGGCGTTCGGCTCCAAGCGGTACAATTCCACCATCGTTGATACTTTTTGATGGATCCGGAATAACCTCCTGCATATTTATCTGATAAACACTCCCGAGCCCTTTACACTTCGGACAGGCACCATAAGGAGAGTTGAAAGAGAAAGTATTGGGCGAAGGCTCTTCGTAAGAAATCCCTGTGTCTGCACACATCAGCTGTTTGCTGTACTGAACCAGCCGGTCTTTTTCAATGTCCAGCACAAACATCAGTTCCTTCCCCATCTGGAGCGTCTTCTGGACGCTTTGACTAAGGCGCGCACGGGCATCCGGCTGCACAATCAGTCTGTCGACTACCAGTTCTATCTCATGTATTTTATACCGGTCGAGCTGCATTCGTTCTTTAAGGTCGACGATTTCTCCATCTACCCGGACTTTCAGATAGCCTTGTTTCCGCAGTTGCTCAAACAGTTCGCGGTAATGTCCTTTCCGTCCCCGAACCAGCGGCGCCAGCAGAATGATCTTTTTGTCCGGAAACTGGGTATAGATGTGTGTAATAATTTCCTCTTCGCTGAATTTGGTCATTTTCCTCCCTGTATTATAGGAAAATGCCTCTGCGATGCGGGCAAAAAGAAGGCGCATAAAATCATACACCTCGGTAACCGTTCCCACAGTGGAGCGTGGATTTCGGTTGGTAGTCTTTTGCTCAATGGATATCACCGGTGAAAGTCCTGTGATCTTGTCAACATCCGGACGTTCCAGATCGCCCATAAACTGCCGTGCATAGGCGGCAAAGCTTTCCATGTAGCGACGCTGTCCTTCTGCGAAGATCGTATCAAAGGCCAGCGAAGATTTTCCGCTGCCGCTAATGCCCGTAATGACTACCAGTTTGTTTTTGGGAATGCTAACGTCTATATTCTTCAGGTTGTGTACCCGAGCGCCCTGCACTTCGATGTTTCCGTGTGAAGCGGGTACAAACTGCTCATGTTTTGCCATAAAAATCTCCGCATGCAAGTTACGGGTTTGTGCGGTCATGAATGGGGTTGGAACACAATCTCGCAGATGATGGCGGTCGGCTCAGAACGGGAAAACTTAGGATATAAGTCCGGTTTCCGTTGTTGGGAGGTGGAAATCAGTTAGCTATACCGTAGCTTGTGTTTCAAAGACTAGAGGTCTCAATACTTCCGGTCGATCACATAATTTACCAGTTGTTCCATTGCCTTGCGGGCTTCGGTTTCCGGATATTGCAGGAGCATATTCAAGGCGTCCTGCTGGTACTGTTTCATTTTCTGGTGAGCGTATTCGATGCCTCCGGACTGGCGTACATAGCGCAGGACCTCTTCCACTTTTTCGCGGTCGGTGTTCTGGTTTTTTATGATGTAGATGATCTTTCTTCGTGTTTCGCGGTCGGCATGCTGCAGGGCGTAGATCAGGGGGAGTGTCATTTTTTTCTCTTTGATGTCAATCCCGGTTGGTTTTCCGATATCGTCCTGACCGTAGTCAAAAAGATCGTCCTTTATCTGGAAGGCAATGCCCACTTTTTCTCCAAATGCCCTGAAAACGTCGGCAACTTCCGTGTCTCTGGTGGCGGAATAGGCCCCAGCCGAGCAAGCGGCAGATAGCAGAGAGGCTGTTTTTGCCCGGATGATTTCGAAATAAACATCTTCCTTTATATCCAGTTTCCGCGCTTTTTCCATTTGCAGCAACTCTCCCTCGCTCATTTCTCTTACAGCGCGGGAGGTGATGTGCAGAATCTGATAATCCTGATGTTCGAGTGACAAAAGCAACCCCTTTGAAAGGAGGTAATCCCCTACCAGGACAGCAATTTTATTTTTCCAAAGCGCATTAATGGAAAAAAAACTCCTGCGAATCATGGCGTTATCTACCACATCATCATGAACAAGGGTGGCGGTATGTAATAATTCTATAAGTGATGCTGCCCGGTAGGTATCTTCAGATATTTTTTCAGCAATTTTTGCGGAAAGAAATACAAACATGGGGCGCATTTGTTTCCCCTTTCGCCGGATGATAAAGCGCATAATCCGATCGAGCAGGGGATTGGTACCCTTAACGCTTTCAGAAAACTTTTTTTCAAAAATTGCTAGTTCCGAGCCGATAACATGTTTGACAAGTTCCATTTACGCCAAAAGCAGTTGTAGCTGCAAAAATCGCAGTTGTGTTTTGATTCGTAAAAGAAAAGTTTTGGCACAGTCCTTTTAACAAAGTTGTGAGGTATAAAAAAAATGCAGTTATTTTGTTTTTTTGAGCCCTTACTATACCTTTGTTCACATATTGTATTTAACCAAAATCTTTTTTTAAATAAACACATCTGTTATGGTCAACAAAAAGTACCTATTGCTTGCTGGTCTTTGCTCGGTTTTAGCAGCGCAGCCGGCTTTGGCACAAGAAAGTCAGAACACATCTGCTAGCTGGGGAAGCCGTGATATGACTTATCGCGGTGAAAGCTACGATGTATTGGATTCAAGCTATTATTCAGGAAAGAAATTAGATCAGTACAGGAGGTACATGAACCACCAGACACCTTTCCCTCCTAAACCAAACAACCAATGGGAACTGGGTATAAATGCCGGTTTCTCAAACGTTTTTGGCGATGTAACTTCTAAAACTCCGTTTGGTGCAAAGAAATTTACAGACGCTATAGGTTTTGGTCTTACTGTACGTAAGGCTCTGGGGTATTTCCTTTCTATGCGCTTGCAGTATGTTCACGCCCGGGCTACAGGCTTTGATTATCGCTATCGCCCTGTGAATGAAAGCCCATGGAATTACCAGGGATATACCGGACATGTACTGAACAACTATCGTACTACCATCGATGAACTGACTTTACAGTTCGTGGGTTCTATTAACAATATTCGCTTCCATAAAGCTAAAAACACCATGAGCCTTTACGGTTTGCTCGGTGGTGGTTTTATGATCTTCGATCCGAAGGTTAACGCCCTGAAAGGTACTGAGAGGTACATTTTCGATGATTTTCCTAAATATGGTCAGTTTGTAGCATGGAAAGATCGCAAGGATGTAAACGACAGGTATAAAAATGAGATGGATGATTCTTACGAGTCTGAAGTATCAAAAGACTCTTGGGCTGGTAACGGCAACAAAAACTTCATGCCTGTGCTTACAGCCGGTTTGGG